>Ga0209573_1000162_pt1 | contig 168992 bp, 153 predicted proteins | sample TNRBio252014_DNA_FD_185870 | JGI IMG/M metagenome (GOLD analysis project Ga0209573, IMG submission 185870) | Wastewater treatment Type I Accumulibacter community from EBPR Bioreactor in Madison, WI, USA - TNR Reactor_6/25/2014_ DNA (SPAdes)... | ecosystem: Engineered > Bioreactor > EBPR >...
TCATGGCCCGCTCCACTACTTCTCCGCCTTGTTCGGCCTGAGACCGCGCCGCGCTGGCTAATTGATTGGCTTGCCCAGCGTGCTCGGCGCTTTGCTTGACCGTCGAGGTCAGCTCTTCCATCGAGGAAGCCGTCTCTTCCAGCGCCGAGGCTTGTTCTTCAGTTCGTTGCGCTAAATCCGCGCTGCCTTGCGCAATCTCGGCGGCAGCGGCATTCACTTGCCCAGTAGACTGGGTGACCTTCGTTACCATCCCCTTTAACTGGCTGGCCATATCGCGCATAGCGGCATAGACCCCCGTTTCCTTTCCAGTATTCGCGAAGCGCACGGTCAGATCGCCTTGGGCGATTTTCTGGGTCAGCGCAGCCATCTCCACCGGCTCACCGCCGATGGGGCGGGTAATCCGCTGCGCTAACCCTATCGATAGTAAAATTGATAGCAAGATGATCACCAGCGCTGCCACCGCATACGTTCTCAAGTAAACAGCGTACTGCGCGTTTAACCATTCGCGAGAAAGCAGGATCAGAACCTGGACATTATGCGTATCCGAGATCGTAAAATGACCAACGTTATAATCGGCCGAACCGGCTGTGAAGACTGGCGAACCCGTGTCGCCAAGAGTTTTCCGGAGTGACTCCTCAGAAAGATCCGGCAATGTAGCCGCGTTGATTTTGCCGTTGACGAAAAAGACAACTTCCGCACCGGTGATGGCCTTGAGAGCGGCGGCGGTATCCTCACGCAAATAACTGCCGACTTTGAAAGTACCCACAATCCGGCTATTCAGATAAATCGGGTAGACGGCATCCTGCGCCATTTCACCGGTCGCAGGAGAAACAGTCAGACCAGAGGCCGGCGCCCCGCTCAAGGCTGATTTGATTTGCGGATGCTGAGCCTTGAGGTCGCCTTTTTTGCCGGGATTGTGTCCGCGCAGCGCCACCACGCCCTGAGCATCTGTAATTTCGACCGTTGTAATGGTTGGATCCCGGTCCTGGAGATGTTGGAAGTACGCTACCATGAGCTTTTCCATCGCCTCTACCCGATTTTCAGCGATAGCCTTGGCCAATGTTTCGTCCTTGGCAGCAGTTCCGGCATAGGCCTCGACTCGGGTCAGAATCCCGGCTATTGAGTCTTTAGCAACCCTCACCACTTGCTGGGTGTTCTCGACGCTTTCCTGTTCTACGTTGATAGTTTGGAGATACAACGACAGCGCCGCCAGAAGGCCAATGATGGAAACCGCCAGCGTGGTCGTTAATCCGATCAGCTTGGTCCGGGTTGAAAGCGAATTAAAAATCAACATGCTCACTCCGATTTTTCAGGGTTATAAGTTTTAGAGTTACCTGCTAATTTTACTAAAATTCCTGCTACCTTTGACCATCGATACAGGCGGCGACCGCTGCATTTCTGACCGGCGGAGAGCAAAGGAAAATCAAGAGGATTGCGGAACGGCCATCAGGTCACATACAACAGAATGGTCAGATAATGACTGACGCTGCCCGCCAGCACGAACAAATGCCAGATGCCGTGGAAATGGCGAATTTTTTCATCGAACAGATAGAACGCCAGACCGCCGGTGTAGAAAATTCCGCCCAGCAGCAACCCGACAAACCCCGCCGGCGGCAAAGCCGCCAACAACGGTTTGAGCGCCGCCAGCACCAGCCAGCCCATCAGCACGTACACAACGACCGACAGAACGCGATTGCCCTTCTGCGGCAGGGCTTCCAGCGCCATCCCCACCAAGGCCAGTCCCCAGATGACTCCAAACAGCGTCCAACCCCAGACGCCGCGCAACGTGACCAGCGTAAAAGGGGTGTAGGTGCCCGCGATCAACAAATAGATCGATAGATGATCGAGCTTGCGAAAAATCTGTTTGGCCCGCCCACGCAGGCTGTGATAGAGCGTGGAAATGGTGTAGAGCAGGAACAGTGTAGTTCCGTAGACGCTGAAGCTGATGATCTTCCACGGATCGCCTTGTTGCGCAGCGATCACCACCACCACCACCAAGCCCACCAGCGCCGCCACCGCGCCGACCAGATGGCTGATACTATTGAATCGTTCACCCGGATACATTCGCACCACGCCACTCTGAAGGGTTAATCTGCGCCGGGCATCATCGCCCTCTCACCCGGCTGCGTTTCCGGTGCGGCGCAACCTCAGCGGCCTTCTCGGTCAACCGCACCATGCCCACCTCGCTGACGCCCGCCTTGCGCCCGACCTCGGTCAAATACACCCGCCGGAAGGTGATCACTTGACCCTCCTTGGTGAAGGCATCCTCCCGCAACTCGACCAACCCCGTTCCGGCCATCGCCTCCAACAGCCGCTCAAATGTCCGCCGGTCGCCCAGTCCTTCCGTCAACCGCTCGCATAACTGGCGCGGCGTTTGTCCCTCGCGCCATTGCAAACTCGCCAGCACCTGTAAGACCCACTGGCTTTCGATACGGTTCAACGAGCGAGTGCGCCGGGCCGTGGTCGCCTGCGGGGCGCAAACATCACAAATCCCGCAGGGCTGATCATCTTCCTGATCGCCGAAATGCCGGACCAACCGCACCATCCGGCAACCGGTCGCCTGATCGGCGAATTCCAGCATCTGCTGCGGTTCCCGCAACTTGTGGGCGCTTTGTTGTTGATAGGGACGCTGCCAACCGACTTCGCCCCGACTCAAGTTACCCTCGCTGTCCCGCCGGGCACCGCCATGCACCAGCAACTGGTCCACCGCTGCCTCAAATTCATCCAGATCAATACCCAGCCAGTCACGCAGCACCACTTTCGGCTGGGCGTCAGTGTTCAGGGCCGCAAAAATCTGCGCCAATAAGTGCGGATCGGGATAGCTGCGTTGGTGAAAATACTCATGAGTGCGCAGATCAGCGTAGGAATACAGCAGAATAGCGCGGGCCGGCTGGCCATCGCGCCCGGCCCGGCCCATTTCCTGGTAATAGCCCTCAACGCTGCCCGGCAGGGCGGTATGAATCACCGTGCGGATATCCGGTTTGTCGATGCCCATGCCAAACGCGATGGTCGCGACGATCACCTGCAACCGGCTGGCGTTGAACAATCCCTGCACCCGGTCGCGCTCCTGCGGGTCCATGCCAGCGTGATAGGCAGCGGTCGGATAATCCGTGCCCAGTTCCAACGCCAGGGCATCGGTTTCCTTGCGGGTAGGTGCGTAGACAATCGCGGGACGCCGGCTTGGATCGGCCAAAATACGCCGCACTGCTTCATGCCGCTCAATTCCCCGCTTTGTCTCCACCGTTTCCACAGCCAGATTGGGGCGCCGGAACCCGTGAATATAGCGCGTCGCCCTGCCCATGTTCAGTTGAACAGCGATGTCATCCTGCACCAGAACCGTCGCTGTCGCCGTCAAGGCGATCACTGGGGCAGGCCGCAGCAAAGGCAAATACCCGCCCAGCATCCGGTAATCGGGACGAAAATCATGGCCCCATTGCGAGATGCAATGCGCCTCATCCACCGCGATCAGTACCGGCTTGCGTTTGGCCAGCATTTCCGGGAAACCCGGCACCCGCAACCGTTCCGGGGCAATGAATAGGTAGTCCAGTTGCCCATTGAGATAGTCGATGCACACTTGGCGCGAGGTTGCCCGATCCCGTCCCGAATGAATGCGCTCGGCGCGTAAACCCAATTCACACAGCTTAGCGACCTGATCCTCCATCAACGCAATGAGTGGCGACACCACTAGCGTCGTTCCTGCACGGGCGATGCCGGGTAATTGAAAACACAGGGATTTACCTGCCCCGGTGGGCATGACCAGCAACACATCACGGCCCTCGGTGACAGTGCGGCACACCTGTTCCTGATAAGGGCGAAAGGCCGGCAGACGAAATACGGTTTGCAGCAATTCCAGCAGGCAATCCACTGCCACCGGCTCCCGGCGCGGCGCAGCTTCCACCGCCAGCGCTCCGGCCAGCGGCTCAGTCAGCGGGGCGGGTCGCGCCAGCATGAACGCCTGGGCCACCGCCTGCCGCACGAAATCGGCGATCTCGATCATAAAGCGCTCCAGATCACCCTCACCGCGTTGAATGCGTTTCAAACCGGCCTCCCATTCGCCGGTCATCTGCGGACTTTTGATCGGCGCCTGCACGGTTTGAATCAGCCGGACACCGCGCTCGGTGGCGTTCAGCGCCTTGCCGTCGCGGGTGACATAGTGGCGTTTAAGCAACGTCTCAATGGTGTCAGCGCGAGTGGCCGGCGTACCCAGTCCGCGCTCTTTCATCGCCGCCGACAGTTCTTTGTCCTCCAGCATCCGTCCGGCGGTTTCCATCGCGGTTAACAGCGTGGCCTCGGTCAAACGTGGCGGCGGACGGGTTTGCTTGGCGACGGCGCGGGCTTCCAACACCTGTTGCGCCTGGCCGACCGCCAATCCGGACGGCAGGGTTTGTTCAGCCTCATCCGCAACGGTTTTCTCCGCTGCCGCAACCTTGGATTTGCGCTTGCCCGCAGGTTTTTCCTGCGCGGAATCCGCATTGATCTCCAGAATTTTCCACCCGACCTGCTCCACCACTGCACCGCTGCTGTGATAGCGGTCAATGAGGGGCGCGGCGTTCACTGCTTGCCCTTTTCCAGAGGACAGCGAGTGAATTGCGGTCACCAATGTGGTCACCGCCCAAAGATGATCATCGTGCCAGGCCATCAGCAATCGGCGGCAAATCAGATCGTAAATCTTGCGTTCGTCGGTCGTCAGCGCGGCGTGTATCGAAACTGGAGTAGGAATAATGGCATGGTGGTCCGTCACCTTGCTGTCATCGACGAAGCGGCGGCTCAGCGGGCGCTGGCCGGTTCCTGACGCCAATCGATCCCGATAGGGTTCCTCAATCGCAGCGACCACCGCCCCCAGTGTCCCCGCTACGGACAACGACAGATGACGGCTATCGGTGCGGGGATAGCTGATGAGCTTGTGCTGCTCGTATAACTTTTGGGCAAGGTCCAGCGTCGTTTGCGCGCTCAAGCCGTATAGCCGGTTGGCGTGGCGCTGCAATTCCGTGAGGTCGTAAAACAAGGGGGGTGGAGCGCGGCGGGTTTCGGCAGTGCGGGATTCAATAACGGCCTGGCCACCCTGGGCGCGGGCCACAATCTGTTGCGCTTCCTTGCCATCCGCCGGTAGCCGCTTAGCCTTGGGTTCGGGGCGATCACCACGGAACCAGACACCCCGGTAACTCTCCCCTTTCTCCTGCAACGCCTGCTCCGCTGGCGGAAGCGGCGCGTCCTGCGGCGCAAAGGTCGCCACGACCTCCCGATAATCCTCGGGAACGAAAGCGCGAATCGCGAGATCGCGTTCCACCACCATGGCCAGGGTCGGGGTTTGCACCCGTCCGACTGACCATGCCTCATCGCCGTAAGCACCGCAAGCCAAAGTATAAGCCCGTGACAAGTTCATGCCGACCAACCAATCAGCCTGACTGCGACCCCGGGCCGCCGCCGCCAAAGGGTCAAATTCATGGCCGTCGCGCAGCGTCTGAAACCCCTGACGGATGGCGTCCGGGGTCAGCGAGGAAATCCACAGGCGATTAAACGGTTTGCAGCAACCAGCAGCTTCATAGAGATAGCGGAAGATCAGCTCACCCTCACGACCCGCATCCGTCGCGCAGACGATGCGCTGAATCGCGTCGTCGTTGAGAATGCGCCGGACGATTTCAAATTGCTCACGGGTGCTGTCGCTGACCCGCAGCGGCCACTGTTCAGGCAACATCGGCAACGCCTCACGCCGCCAGCGCTTCCAGTCCGGTTCAATTTCATGCGGTTCCGCCAACCGCACCAGGTGACCGATCGCCCAAGTCACCACATAGCCGTTGCCATGCAAATAACCCTCGCCGCGCTGGCGAGCGCCCAGCACCTTGGCAATATCGCGGGCGACCGAAGGCTTTTCAGCAATAACGGCAATGGTCATAGGCGGGTTGAACCCGGCAACACCGACCGGTTAGGAAATTCTTCCAATTTCAGGCCCGTCGCGGCCTGCCAACTCGCGGTCAGATCCCGGGCGACCAATTCCACTAACCCGCTATCCAACTGGTTCCGCTCAGCAATAGTCCGCAATAGCTTAATAATTTCATGCGGCGCTAGCGGCTTACGATAAGGTCGTTGCTGCGCCAACGCCTGAAAGACGTCTGATACGGCGATAATACGCATTTCCAGGGTCAATTCCGCACCGCGCCGGTGAAAGGGATAACCGTGTCCATCCGGGGTTTCGTGATGGTAGGCTGCCCATAAGGTAATGTCCTCCAGACCGGCAATGCCACGAAGAATTTGATACGTTTCAAAGCTGTGGCGTTGGATGATAGCCCGTTCTTCGCCGGTCAACGCTCCCGGCTTTTCAAGAATTTCGTCGGGGACCTGCAACTTGCCCAGATCATGCAGCAACGCCGCCACTTCGATTTTTTCACAGGTTTCAACGGGTAATCCAGCCTGTTCAGCAAGGAGCCGCGCCAACCGCGCTGTCCCCAGGGAGTGCTCCATGGTAAAGGGACTCTTGGCGTCTACGATTCGGGCAAATAACAAGGCCAGTTGCTTGAGTTCCGGGAAGCTGATCGGCGCCAGATGCGATTCCCGTTCCCGTTCATAGATGAAGCGCATCAGATGCCGAGTTTCCAAACTTAACCAGAACGCCTCGCTACTGGACAGATCGAGGAACAGGGTGACTAATTCCGGCGCAAAAAAGGAATCACGCAAGCGCCAAACCGTGTCACAGACGGCATGCCGGGCCAGCAACAAGTCACGATCGTAATGCAAGGCATTCAGGGCATCGACCCGATCCACCAGATAAATCAGATTCGCCAGTTGGGCAGTTTTTTCCGGCAGGTCCACCATGCGCAAAAGATTCCAGTGCATGTGGTGATAACGAACAATGGGCGCCAGATGGGCCAACGGCGAAAACTGGCTGAGCTGTTCACTGCCCCTGATGCAGTGAAACTCTGAATTTTCCCAGTCCAGTTCGCTGACCAAGCAATGATGGACATGGGTGGATGACACGCCGCAATCGTGCAACAGGCCCGCATGGAACAGGTCTGCCAATTCTGGATCGCTCAAGCCCAGACCCCGCCCGCAGTGCAGCGCCATGCACCCCACACGCTTGCCGTGACAGACTTCGTCTACACCGACCAGATCCAGGGCGTCGGACAGGGCGTGAACGGCTTGGCCGAGGTTGATGGTAACGCTCACTCCTGCAACGGCGCACTGTTGATGGTCGCCTGCCGGGCGCGCTCGGTGTAGTCCATGTAGGCGGGAATAACGATGGCGGCGATGATCCCGATCACTGCGATCAACGGTGGGATCAGTGCGAGCAGAATGACGCTCAGGGTGTTCGGCGGTGGCCGGTTGCCGAAGCGGTTGGGGCCTGGAGTGCCCGGCATGATCAGCAGGGTCAAGTAGAGCGCCAAGTTAACCAGCGGCGCCACCGCCAGTAACGACCACCAGCCGCTCGCGTTGAAATCATGCAGCCGTTGAATGGCCAAGATGACGGATATCGCAATTGTCGCTACCCAGACGACCAGGAGCACCCCGGTTACCAGCAAGCCCATCAGATCGCCACTGCTGTTTTCCTTGAAGACAGCAGACAAACCCGCCATCAAGCCGTAGCATAGGAGCGATAACAATCCCAGACCCATCGAGTAGCCGATATAACGCACTCGACCGAGCCGACTCTGGGCCGAAAAGATCCTGACTTCACCAAACGGCCCGGATTCGGTCGGTTTAATAGCGCTGCGGGGGGTTTGGTAGGGACTGGGATCGTTCATGACACTCTCCGGATTGATTTCAAGCGATTGTAGGAGCCGTTATGCACGGCTGCAATCCAATCACGGCAATCGACGACTTTTCCGACCAACCACCTGGTCCAGCGCAACGCGGCTGATGGCGTCAGGTCTGGGTACCTCCAGACGAATCAGGCTGAGCAGCATACAATGCCCCATTGCTTCCACCCCCAATTTTGAGCTCTCCGCTGGTCATTGACCTCCACTCCATCCTTGAGAAAAGAGGATTTATGGGTCATCGGGCGGGATGGAATGGGTCGCCGAAATGAGCCACTTTGGGTCAAGTTGAGCCAGCAACCCTCCTGTGAGCCGCCTGAACCGATGCGACATCACTGGCCCGGCGTTGGAGTCGATGCACGGGTTTCACCTGTTTGCGCTTGCGTTCGATATAGTCACGCGCCAGATTCAGCAACTCGTCAGGCGGCTCATAACCGGTGCGGCTACAGTAACGCAAGTAATTGACCAAACGCAGTTCGACATCACTTTGATTGGCCTGCTCAATCAGAGCCAGCAACTCGATCATGTGCGGGGTCGGGACAGTGGCGATAGTTTGCAGCATGGGCGCATTTCCCAAGGTCGGTAGATAACAGGCAGGATCTTCAGCATTTTTTGTGCCATGCCCACTTTTTCAAAGGCCACTCACCATCGTGCGTAAGAACGGACACCCCACCCTCCCCACGCTGGACCGGATCGGCCTGCTTTGCGCCGTGCTGGCGGCGATCGGCTTTTCCTTCAAGGCGATTCTGGTCAAGCTGGCTTATCGGCACGGGGTCGATGCGGAAACTCTGCTGGCGTTGCGCATGGCGTTCAGCCTGCCGTTTTTCATCATCATGGGTTGGATGAGCGCCAGCCAGGGATCTACCGCGCTGACATTGCGTGATGGGGTATGGCTGTGCGGACTCGGGTTGCTTGGCTATTACCTGGCCAGCTACCTGGATTTCCTCGGCCTGCGCTACATTAGCGCCGCATTGGAGCGACTGATCCTGTTCATCTACCCGACCCTGGTGGTCATCCTCTCGGCGCTGTTTCTCGGTCAGCCCATCACTCGCCGGATGCTGGGCGCGCTGGCCGTATGCTACATCGGTATCGCTTTGGCTGTGGCGCACGATCTACGCATCACCGGGTCAGCGCAGGACATTGCGCTAGGCAGCGCCCTGGTCTTTGGCAGCGCCCTGTCCTACGCGCTCTATCTGTTGGGTAATGGCCTGGTGGTCGGTCGCCTGGGCGCGGGGCGGGTCACCGCGTTTGCGTCTATCGTCGCCTGTCTACTGGCCATCGGCCAGTTTCTGCTGATGCGGCCCGTCGCAGTCCTCGCTCAACCCAGTTCGGTCTACGCTCTGGCAGTGGCGATGGCGCTGTTTTCGACCGTATTGCCGGTGTGGCTGGTGTCGGAAGCCATCCGCCGCCTCGGCGCTGGCCCAGTGGCTTTAACCGGCAGTCTGGGACCGGTGGCGACCCTGTTGTTGGCTGGACTTCTGCTTGATGAAGTGATCGGCGGCGCGCAACTGACCGGAGCAGCGTTGGTCATCGTCGGAGTTTTGATCATGGCGCGCCAGTCCGCGTGATTGCGAGCACGGCTTGACAACCTCGACACGGTCAGCGGCGGGTCAGCGATGAACCGTTGCGCACTCATGCCTCGCCGACCTGCTCGCCGCGCTCATCAGCCAGGATAACGCCGGTTTCTGTGCGAGCGGCCTGAATCCAGGCTTGCACATGGAAATCCTGGCGAACTGTAGCGACGTAAGCTCTGGCTCCCTCTGGCAAAAACACCCCATAAGTGTGAAAGCGCAAGGCCACTGGCGCAAACATCGCATCAGCGCCGGTGAAGCGACCAAACAGCCAAGGCCCCTCGTTGCCACTGATCGTCTGGCGACAGGTCATCCACAGCGCAACCACCCGGTCAATTTCCGCCCGAGCCGCCAGTGAAGGATCAACGCCGGAACGACGGGCGCGGCAATTGAATGGCAATTCCTCGCGTAATGCGGCGAAACCGGCATGCATCTCGCTGGCGGCTGACCGGGCCAGCGTCCGTTGGTGCGCCTCAGTCGGCCAAACTGGATAGCGTTCGGCCAAATACTCAGCAATCGCCAGCGATTCCCAAACCACTTCATCGCCGTCCAGCAAAACCGGAACCCGGCCTGAGGGTGAATAACGGGCGATCTGGGCTACAGCATCAGAGGCATGTAAAGGAATCGCAATTTCCTCAAACGCAACACCCAGGTGTTTCAGTAGCAACCAGGGACGCAGCGACCAGGACGAGTAGGCTTTGTTACCGATCACCAAGGTCAGATCAGACATACGGTTCTCCTAATGGTCGTAAGTACGATAATGCCCAGCAGACCCATCCCATCATCATGGACGCCAGAAGGGCTTGTTGCCTTCCTGGAGCGCGTCGGTCCGGCTGATCCCGATATCCTTCAGCATCCTCTCGTCGAGAGCAAGCAAGGCGCGGCGTTGACGATAAACCGCATAGCTATCGCGCAGCCACCGGAACACTCCGACGAGAAGAGTGCTCACGCTGAGCGGGCGGCTAACGGGACGTTCCAAGCACAAGGTTACTTCATGAATCATGGTCTGATCCTCCAGCATTTCACAGAGTCGCCATCGATTATGGAGAAGGCCTATTGATTCATCCAACGAATAAGTTTTATATGACTCATCTTTTTTTGTGATGAATAGGGCGCATTTTTATGTCTATCCACCTTGATCCAGATCTCTTGCGGACTTTTGTCGCCATTGTCGATGCGGGTGGCTTCACTGCCGCAGCTCAACAAGTGCATCGCACACAATCCGCCGTCTCCATGCAGGTGCGGCGACTGGAAACGGCGCTGGACCGGACGCTGTTCCAGCGCGAGGGTCGCGGCGTACAACTCACCCCGGATGGCGAAATGCTGCTCGGCTATGCGCGTCGCTTGCTGAAGTTGCACGACGAAGCCTTGGCGGTGTTATCTCGCCCCGATTTATCCGGCTTAGTGCGCCTTGGAACGCCGGATGATTATGTTGGACGATTTTTGCCCGACATTTTGGCGCGTTTCGCCCGCGCCTTCCCGCGTGTCCAGGTAGAAGTGCATTGCGAACCCAGCATGAGCCTGCGACGGCTGTTGGTTGAAGATCGGCTGGACTGGGCGTTGCTCACCTGTACGCCGGGCGCAGAGACCGGTGAGGTATTGCGCCGAGAGCCGACCGTATGGGCGACCGCCGAGCGCCATCTCGCTCACGAAGATGAGCCGTTGCCTCTGGCGCTGTTCCAGCCGGGCTGCCCATTTCGCGACTGGGCGCTAGTCGGCCTGAACGGATTAGGTCGCTCTTATCGCATTGCCTACACCAGCGCCAGCATCAGTGGCATCCTGGCCGCCGTCACTGCCGGGCTGGCGGTGACGGTGCTCTGTCGTAGCGTACTACCGACCGGCGTTCGTCCCCTCAGCGCCGCCGAAGGTTTTCCACCGCTGCCGCCCGCGAGCATCACGCTGCATCGCGGCAGTTCAATCTCGGCAGTAGCGGAATGCCTGGCCAGCTACCTGCGTGAAGGGTTCGCAGCCGAGACGCTCTCGTCTTCGGCGGCCACCGTCAGCCCTTTCGCCCTGGCTTGAACCCTCCGTCAGCGTACCGTTCGCTATGGCCGTCCATCGTTGTGCATCAATATTCGCGGCAATCGACCACTTTCCCGACCGCCCAATCCATGCAATGCTTGTGCAACATTATTCCCTGCATCCCCAGCGATTATGCTTCCCGTAACTCCGATCCCTCTGGATACGCTCCGCCGCCTCGAAACACCTGAAGGCATCGAACTGAGCCTGCGGGTGGCCGGGCCAGTGGCGCGGGCACTGGCTTGGAGCGTGGATGGACTCATCCGCTACGGAGCACTATGGGGATTGTTGATGGTGTTGACGATGCTGGGCGGTGGCGGAATCGGCCTGTGGCTGATCGCCCTGTTTCTCGCGGAATGGCTCTACCCGGCACTGTTCGAGGTTTACGCCGGTGGCGCGACGCCTGGCAAGAAAGCGCTGGGCCTCAAGGTGATTCACGCGAACGGCGCCCCCGTAGACTGGCCAGCGGCGCTGATCCGCAACCTGCTGCGGGCGGTGGATTTCCTGCCCCTGCTGTACGGCTTTGGTCTGATTGCCATGTTGTGCAACCGTGACTTTCAGCGCCTCGGTGATCTGGCCGCCGGCACCGTCGTCATTTACCGTGACCCGTTAGAGACGATGTCGCAATGGCCGCCCGGCCCGGCATTGTCGCCACCCTTCTCGCTGAGTCCTGCCGAACAGCAACTGTTCATTGACTTTGCCGAACGCGGCGCGACTCTGAACCCCAACCGGCAGGAGGAGTTAGCTGATCTTCTGGCCAGCCACACCGGACAGTATGGCGTCGCCGGCATTGAGCGATTACGCGCCTACGCCCGTTGGCTGGCCGGAGCGTCCACATGAAGCAACGTCCGTTCGAGGAGCGTTACGCCCCGGGCTGGCAAGCGTTCGCCGCCTGCCTGGATCGACTGGAACACCCCAATGCTGCGCAAAAAGCCTCTCAAACCGCATCGTTGCCGGTCGCCGAACTGCCTGCAGCTTACCGCCAGCTTTGCCAGCATTTGGCTATCGCCCGCAGCCGATGTTACAGCGGTTCGCTGCTGGCGCGGTTGAATCAATTGGCGTTGCGCGCCTATCAACAGATTTACCGTACCCCACAACGGCGCTGGCCGGTCGTGCTGCACTTTTTAACGGCTGACTTTCCGCAGCGGGTGCGCGCCGACGCCGGGCTATTCTGGCTATGCGCTGCTTTATTTTACCTGCCACTGCTGAGCATGGGATTGATGGTCTATCAAGCTCCGGAATTGATTTACAGCTTACTATCGCCCGAATCAGTCACTGAGCTGGAAGCGATGTACGCGCCCGGCAAAACCACCGCTGACCGGAAGGCCGCTGATGATGTCGCAATGTTCGGTTACTACATCTACAACAATATAGGTCTCGGCTTCCGCACCTTCGCTGGCGGAATCCTGCTCGGCGTTGGCGCGGCGTTCATGTTGCTGCTGAATGGCGTGTTTATCGGCGCCGTATCCGGCTATTTGACCGCCCGGGGTTTTATCGAAACGTTCTATACGTTCATTGCCGGCCACGGGGCCTTTGAACTCACCGGTATTGTGCTGGCGGGCGTGGCCGGGCTGAAACTGGGCTGGGCGGTGGCGGCGCCGGGTCGATTCAGCCGAGTTGAGGCGCTCCGGCGGGCGGCGTCCGGCGGGGTGCGACTGATTCTCGGCGTCGTCGCACTCCTCCTGCTGGCGGCGTTCATTGAAGCGTTCTGGTCATCGAACCAGGCCATCCCTGCGGAAATCAAGTATGCGGTCGGCATCGCCGGCTGGCTGCTGGTCATCCTCTACCTGACCCTGGCGGGCCGTCGTGCGCCTGATGCCAGATTCCTTTCCAAAACCGATCAACCTGAAGGATAAATCCTATGCGCCAAGTCATCATTTACCCCGGCGAAGACCGCTATTGGATTGCCGAATGTCCGAGCCTGCCCGGTTGTATCAGTCAGGGAAAAACCAGGGAAGCCGCTATTCAAAACATCAAAGACGCCATACAGCTTTACATTGAAGTATTCGAAGAGGATCACCTGCCCGTCCCTGAAGAACATTTTGATGCGCTACTCGTTGCCGTATGAGCAAATTACCGCGTGTCTCCGGACAACAATGCGTCAAGGCATTGCAAAAAGCGGGCTTCATTTTTCGCCGCCAAAGCAGTAGTCATATCGTACTGCGTCGCAACGACCCCTTTGCTCAAGTGGTCGTACCCGATCACGACGAACTGGATCGTGGCACATTACGCGCTATTCTGCGGCAAGCGGAACTCAGCATTGAAAAATTTATTGATCTTTTATAGCCCTTGCCAGACTGACCGCCGTGCGTCTTGACACGCTCACTGTGACGCCACGCCTGCGTCATGCCTGGGAAGCGACCGATCTCGGCATGGCGATGGTTCGCCAGGGGTTCCAACCACTTTACGCCACCTGGTTCGCCGTCGCCTTGCCACTGTTCCTGTTACTGCATCTGCTGTGCTGGGGAAATTGGTGGCTAATCCCGTGGTTGCTGTGGTGGCTCAAGCCGTTGCTGGATCGCCCACTCTTGCACCTTCTCAGCCATGCCCTGTTTGGCGAGTGGCCGACGCAGCGTCAATTCTGGCGGGAGTTGCCAGGGCTGTTGCGCCAGCAGGCGTTAGCCTCGTTGACCTGGCGTCGATTTGATACAGCCCGGTCCTTCACCCTGCCCGTCGGGCAATTGGAAGGTCTGACCGGCAAGGCGCGCCGCCAGCGGTTGCGTGACCTGGGTCAGCCAGGTCGAGGACCTGCGGTGTGGTTGACCGTGGTCTGTCTGCATGTGGAAATTGCCCTGGATTTGGCGCTAATCACCCTGGTCTGGATGCTGATTCCCGATTTCGTGGCGCTGGAATTCCTCGATCTGTTCGATGACAGCAATGAATGGAGTCAACTCTGGTTAAACGTGGTGGGATTTTGCGGGATGAGTTTGGTCGAGCCATTCTACGTCGCGGGCGGTTTTGCGCTGTATCTCAATCGGCGCGTCTGGTTGGAGGCCTGGGATTTGGAACTGGGTTTTCGGCGGTTGGCGGCGCGGCTGGCGCGGGCGGCGGCGCTGGTGGTCCTGGTGACCGGATTAGGGTTAGGGGCGATTCCCAAAGTCAGTTGGGCGACGGAGCTGGCTAACCTCGGCTGCGAACAGCGCCGCGAGCGTGGCGCGCAGTTGGCGCAATCGCCCAGCCCGGTCCAGCGGGCGTTGGCTGAAACACTCAAGGAACCGGAACTGCAAGTCTGTGAGTGGCGGGAACAGTGGCGGTGGCGGGAAGACCCCCTGGATGCGCCTGCTGAATCTGGAAGCGGCAGTAACCCAATGGCCGGGTGGTTCGCGGCGACCATCGAGATGGCGCTGTGGCTCATGCTGGGCCTGTGCATCGCTATTGCCGGCGGGTGGTGGTGGCGACGCGAACCCGGTGGCCGGTCGATGGGCAAACGCCGTACTCGACCGGCTGGCGCTGCCCAACGGGTGGGCCACAACGCTATCCTGATGCCGCCGGATGCCCATCTGGGCGCTGCCGCCTGGCGATTGTGGAACGCGGGCCAACCGCGTGAATCTCTGCGGTTGCTTTATCAGGGCAGTCTGGCCGGGCTGGCGACGCAACACGGGTTACCGATTCGCGCCAGCGCCACCGAGGATGAATGCTTACGGCTGGTCGCTGCTCAATTGACCCACCCGCAATTACTCAATTTTCTCCGCCGCCTGACCCGCGCCTGGCAGACCACTGCCTACGGTCATCAGTCGCCAGATGACGCTATCGCCCGGAATCTGTGCGAAGAATGGCCTCGCCACTTTGCCGCAGAGAGAGAGTGGCGGGCATGACCGTGCGCCGACTCTGGCTGATTCCGCTGATCCTGCTAGCCCTGTTCATCGCTGGCGGTCTGGCGTTGTGGCTGAGTCAGAATCTGGTGAAACGCAGCGTGGAAGTCTACGCTGGCGATGGCGAAGCAGCCCAGCGCAATCCGTTTTATCTGGCTGAACGTCTGCTGACCCGGTTGGGCGCGACAGTGCATAGCATCCGCCGGCTGGACGAATGGCCCGACCCGCCTGATCCGGCGGACACTCTGCTGGTCGCCATGCCCACCTACGCTCTGAGTGCGGGCGAGGCGCAGCGGTTGCTGAACTGGATCGCCCAGGGCGGACATTTAATCATTGGCGTCCAGCATCCCTACGAACCGGGCCAGGGCCTTGATCACCTGCTCAACCCGCTGCAGGTCAAAAGCCTACAGACAGAATCTCCCATGACAGATCCGGTTTCTGTCCAACTGAACGAGGCCACGCCGCCGTTGCAGATGCGCTTCCGCTCCAGTCTGTGGTTGAACGATGCACCCTGGCAGGTCGTCCGTTGGGGCCGGGGTCAGGCGACGTTGCTAACCGACATTGACCTGTTCGCCAACAGCCGACTGGCCGAAAACGATCATGCGGATTTCCTATGGGCGCTGCTCCAGCAGAATCATGCGGGCGGCGTTTTCTGGCTGCAATACCGAAAGCTCACGCCGTCGCTGGCGCAACTGCTCTGGCAACACGCCTGGATGCCGTTACTAGGACTCTTTTTGACATTATGGGCGATGCTGTGGCGGTGCAGCCGGCGACTGGGACCGTTGCTCATTCCACATTCCAGCGAACAGCGGCGGTTGGCTGAACATCTACAAGCGAGTTCCTGCTTCCTGTGGCGGCACGGGGCCGGGCCGATGCTGCTGCAAGCCGCTCGGCATTACGCCCAGCGCCGGAGGGATCGCTGCCCGCCCGGCTCGTTGCCTGACGCAGCGATGTTGGAGCAATCCGATCAGCCGCTGAACGAGCGCGAATTGATCCATACTCTGCAAACTTTGCAACGTTTAAACCGTCCCTGATGAACGAACCTGCTGACGCTTCCCCTGCCGCCCCGCCCGCTACTCATGAATTGCAGTGGGCGGGCAATTTTCTGCAAAATCTGCGCACTGAAATCAGCCAGGCGTTGATCGGTCAGCAGGCTGTGGTTGAACAGGCGCTGATTGCCTTGGGCGCTGCGGGTCATGTCTTGATCGAAGGTGTGCCGGGTTTGGGCAAAACCCTGCTGGTGCGGGCGCTGGCTGCCTGCGTCAACGCCCGGTTCGCCCGTATCCAGTTCACCGCCGATCTGATGCCCAGCGATGTCACTGGCCATGCTTTATACAACCTGCGCGAGGAACGGTTTGAAATCCGCCGGGGGCCGGTGTTCTGCCATTTCCTGTTGGCCGATGAAATCAACCGTGCTCCCGCCAAGACCCAGGCGGCGCTGCTGGAGGTGATGCAGGAGGGGCAGGTGACGATTGAAGGCCAGTCCTTTGTCCTGTCGCCACCGTTCATGACCCTGGCGACGCAAAACCCTGTCGAGCATGAAGGCACGTATCCCTTGCCGGAGGCGCAACTGGATCGCTTTCTGCTGAAAATCCAGATGGACTATCCCAGCGCCGCCGAGGAAGCCGCCTTGCTGCGATCCGTTACCGGTGGGCGGGTCGGCGACAAGCTGGATGTATCGCAGGTGCAGACAGTAGCTGATCCTGAAGCGGTGTTGGCTTTACAACAGATCACCGCCCGGCTATGGCTGGACGACGCGGTGTTGGATTATGTGGTGCGCCTAGTCGCCGCGACCCGCAAAACGCCGGGTTTCGCCATTGGCGCGGGACCACGCGGCGGCATCGCCCTGATTCGCGCCGCCCGCGCTCAGGCGTTGCTCAATGGCCGCGCTTTCGTCACCCCGGATGATGTGAAACACATCGCCCATCCGGCCTTGCGCCATCGGCTGACATTGGCGGCGGAATATGAAATGGAAGGGGCGCGGGTCGATGAGGTGCTGGAAGAGTTATTGCGGCGGGTGGCTGCGCCGAGAATGTAGTGTGGGCTGATCGCGACTATAGATTTCCTAATGGCCCTGGAGTCGAGGTGAAGCTGATCCATCGCCAATCCGTCCCCGCTGCCGCTAGCGCCCCAGCCCAGCCCGACTCCATCGGCAAATTCAACACACTCCATTCCCGCCCAGCAGCGTCGCGCACTTTGACCCGGCCATCCTGCGCTTCATCGTCCCGAAAACACACTTCCAGCGTGCTTAACCCGCTGGCCAGTCCATCGCCAATCGCCTTGGCGACGGCCTCCTTGCGGGTCCAACAGGCGAAAAAGGCGTTCTGAATATGCTCTACGGATAAGGTCTGAAACGCAGTCCATTCGCGCTCGGCGCAGACTCGTTCAGCCACCGCCGCATAATCGACCCGACGATCCAGCGCTTCCAGATCGACGCCGACCTCACGGCGGGCGACCGCATACAACGCCCGATCACCGCTGTGGGAAAGATTGAAATGCAGGCCCATCGTGGCTGCTGCACCCGCTAATACCGGCTTACCCCGTGAACCCTGGTGAAACTGCAACGCCCCCGCTGACTCGTTCAGATAGATTCCCAACAATTCCCGCAATCCACCGCGTCCAGCAATGAAACGATCCCGATGCTCAGGAAAACGGAACCGCGCCGCCCGTTCCCGCTCCTCGTCGTTCAGCGTCGCCGCCAATGCCGCCAAACGGGCGTCGGGCGGCGCCAAGCTCGCCAGCCAGACATGAACCTCATCGTCAGCGACCGAAATGGCCATGCCCGCTATCCTCAAACATCGTTACACTGGATTTCCGCTATTGCTCATCAAGAAGGAACATCTGCCATGAGTCATGCCATTACCATCAAGGTCCGGGGTTATCATCTCGACTTGTATCGCCACGTCAACAATGCCCGCTATTTGGAATTTCTGGAGGAAGCCCGCTGGAGTTTCCTGGAAAGCCGGGGCAGTATCGAGTCTCTTGAAAAAAGCGGCCATACCTTCGCCGTCGTTAATATCAACATCAACTACCGGCGCGCCGCCTATATGGGCGAAGTACTGCAAATCACCACCGTTCTTAAAGCGATTGGTTCCCGCAGTTGCGTCATGCGCCAGCTTGTCACCCTCCAGGGAACTGACACCGTGATTGCTGACGCCGACGTCACTTTCGTCCTGGTGGATACCCGGACGGAAAAAGCCGCACCGCTGGACGGTGAATTGCGAACCGCCATGGAACGGATGGCCGAACCTGCGTGAATTGTTAAGCTGGGCGCCGTACTTCCCACTGCCAGGCGTGGGCGACGATGGTCGCCAGATCGGCATAGCGCGGCGTCCAACCCAGCTCCGCCTGCGCCCGCCGGGAATCGGCCACCAATCGCGCCGGGTCGCCGGGTCGCCGTTCGCTGTACTGCACGGGAATATCACGCCCAGTCACTCTGCGAGCGGTCTCAATCACTTCCCGAACCGAGAAGCCGTTGCCATTGCCCAGGTTGTAGGTGGCGCTGTCGCCGCCTGCCCACAACCGTTGCAGAGCCAGCAGGTGCGCCTCGCATAGATCGTTGACGTGGATGTAATCGCGGATACAGGTTCCATCCGGAGTGTCATAGTCGTCGCCAAACACCGTGATATGCGGTTGACGGCCACTGGCGGCCCGCAGGACTAATGGAATCAGATGGGTTTCCGGGTCGTGGCGCTCACCCAGCACCCCATCCGGATCAGCGCCGGCGGCATTGAAATAGCGCAGGCACACCGACTTCAGCCCATAGGCCGTGTCGTAATCCTCGAGCATCTGCTCGACCATCCACTTGCCGCGACCATAGGGGTTGATCGGCTGTTTAGGATGCGCTTCATCCATCGGAATGCGCACCGGTTCGCCGAAAATCGCCGCTGTCGATGAGAAAATGAAGCAACGCACTCGCCGCGCCACCATGACATCCAGCAGATTCTGCGTCTTGAATACATTGTTCCGGTAATACTTGGCCGGTTCACGCACCGACTCGCCAACCTGGATATAGGAGGCGAAATGCATCACTCCATCAAAGCCGGTTTCCCGACACAAATCCTCCAAGGCGTCCCGTTCAAACAAATCGCCTAATACGAACCGGGCGCCCTGCACTGCATCACGGTAACCAGTGGACAGATTGTCCAGCACGGTCACTTCGAACCCGCGCTGAACCAGCAGTTTCACCATGTGGGAACCGATATATCCCGCTCCCCCGACGACCAATATATGCATGGTGTTCTCCCCCGCTTTCCGGCTCGCCACATTACAATGGATTTTAGCAAGCATAAACGGAATGAATCGTCCCTGGAATACAACACTTGGGCGATTAGCTTCGTTCATCGCCGGCGACAAACAGATCAGTCATTGCATACCTGACCTTCACTCCAACCCTCTCCCTGAAGCGGGAGAGGGTCTATAATAGCCGCTTAGCGTACCACTGCCGCTACCGGAATCATCCATTGCAGGTAGTACGCCTGGATGTAAGTGATGATCCCGATGATGACTGCGAAGAACAAGCTGTGCTTCAAGGTAAAGCGGAACAGATCCGATTCCTTGCCCACCAGTCCGGTCGCGGCGCAAGCGACCGCGATGGACTGCGGCGAAATCATCTTGCCGGTGACGCCGCCGGTGGTGTTGGCCGCAATGGTCAAGGTCGGATCAACGCCGATCTGTTGCGCCGTGACTTGCTGCAAGTTAGCGAACAGGGCGTTGCTGGAGGTGTCGGAGCCGGTCAGGAACACGCCGAGCCAACCCAGGAACGGCGAGAAGAAGGGGAACAGCACACCGGTCGCGGCGAAGGCCAGGCCCAGCGTCGAGGAAGCGCCGGAGTAATTGGCGATGAAGGCGAAACCGAGCACTAGACCGATGGTGAAGATCGGCCGGGCCAGTTCCACCAGAGTTTCCCAGAGCGTCGCGAAGAACAGCTTGACGTTGACCCCCAGGATGAACGCGCTGATCACGGCTGCCAGCAGGATGGATGTTCCCGTCGCCGACAGCACGTCAAATTTGTAAACCGCTTCGTAAGGTGTGAGCGCCTTGACAATGGGCAAACCTTTCATGACCAGCTTATCCAAGCCGGGGATATGAAAGCTCATCACCCACGCTTCCAGTGGAGCCCCTTTAGCGAATAAGCCTTTGAACGCCGGCAGCGTCCAGATCGTCACCATGATGGTGAGCACGATGAACGGCGACCATGCTTTAATGATTTGGCCCAGATTGTATTGGGACTGCGAACGATGTTCTGCGGCGCTGATACCGCCGCCCCCCGCGCCCTGGAAGGAGAAGTCCTGCTGGGGTTGCCAGACGAAGCGTAGGAACAGGGTCAGGACGACCAAGCTGACTAGAGCGGACGTGATATCCGGCAGCTCGTAAGCCCAGTGGTTCGAGGTGTAGTACTGCGTCAATGCGAAAGCCATCGCCGCCACGAAGATCGCCGGCCACGTTTCCCGCACGCCGCGCCAGCCGTCCATGATGAACACCAGCCAGAACGGGACGAACAGCGACAATAGCGGCAATTGCCGGCCCGCCATTTGGCCGATGAGGAACGGATCGGTGCCGGTGACTTTGCCGGCGACCGTGATGGGAATGCCCAGCGCGCCGAATGCGACCGGCGCGGTATTGGCGATCAGACACAGGCCGGCGGCATAGAGTGGATTGAAACCCAGGCCCACCAAGAGCGCGGCGGTGATCGCCACCGGAGCGCCGAACCCCGCCGCCCCTTCCAGAAACGCGCCAAAGCAGAAACCGACCAGGACCATCTGCAAGCGCTGGTCGCCGGTGATGGACAGAACCGAGGATCGGATAATCTCGAACTGGCCGGTTTTGACTGTGAGCTTGTAGAGAAACACGGCGGCCACGATGATCCAGGAAATCGGCCACAAGCCGTACAGGAAGCCGTAGCCGGTCGCGGCCAGCGCCATCGAAGCCGGCATTTGGTACACGATGATAGCGATCACGATGGCGAGAGCCACCGTAATCAGGCCAGCGATATGGCCTTTCATCCGCAAAACGGCGAGCGCGATGAAGAAAAAGATGATCGGAATGGAAGCGACCAGAGCGGAAAGCCACAAGTTGCCACCCAGCGGCGCATAAATCTGGGTCCAGGGTTGCATGATGGAGAACTCCTCGGATGGTGGTTGACGACGACACGATTTTTTCTTCCTGAAATCCCGGTTGGGCGAATCGCGGGCGCAAAAAGCCCCCAACCCACCCGCGTGGGCGTCCTTAAGAACTGGGAAATGCTAGGGAATCAGCCGGTATCGGGCTCCGAACAGCGGTCCACCAGATAGACGATGGAGCGGTAGTAGCGCCCGCTGTGGAGGGACAGACCAATCTCGCAAGTGCGACTGGTGGAGTAACCGGACTGGCAATCATCCGGCAGCGCCGCCTTTAAATCCCGCAGCGCGCTGGCGTTCAGTTCCGGGGCGGTGAAGCCTTTGTCACCGGCCCAGCCGCAGCAGGACACTCGGTCGGGGACAATGACTTTCTCCACGCAGGCCTCGGCAATCGCTTTGAGTTTGGCCTGCAAGCCCAGGTTGATGTTGCTGCAAGTGGGATGAACCGCAACCGTTTCCGGCTGTTTGTGAATCGTCAACCGTTCCAGCACCACGTCGTGCAGAAATTCGGTGATGTCGTAGAGCTTGAGCGCGACGGGCTCCTGGCCCTTCTTGACCCGCAACGCGCAGGGCGTGGTATCGAACACCACCGGGTCCTGGCCGTTACGGCTGGCCTTGAGCAGGGCTTGCTCGACTTCCCGGCGTTTGGCGTCGGCCTGTTCCGGCAATCCCTTGCTTTCAAAGGGTTGGCCGCAGCACAGCGCGGCGCTGTCTTCGGGCAGGATCACCTCGAACCCGGCCTTGCGCAGCAGTGCGGCGGTTTTCACCGGCAACGCCTCGGTTTCGGGATCATCCTTGGCGGGACCCATGGTGCGGCTGGCGCAACTGGGAAAATAGACGACGCGCGGTCGGTCGGGTGCAGCGCTCGCTTCCGGTTTGGGCATGGCGCTGGCGGTCGGCATGTAGCGATTCCAGTGCGGAATCCGGTCGCCGGACAGCTTGCGAATACCGTTGGTCATGCCGCCCTGTAGCTTAGACCCCAGTAATCTATGGGAAAGATGGGTGGCCGCCAGGTTGAAGCGAGTGGCGGCGGTCACACCCGCGAAGTGCTTCGCCACCCAGTCGCCGATCTTTTGTGCAGTTTGCCCTCGCTTCTGGCTGCGCACTTTCAGCATCATCGTGCCGGTATTGATGCCGACCGGACAGGTCATGGAGCACAGGCTGTCGGCGGCGCAGGTATCGATGCCCTGGTATTGATAGGCCGCATCAATCGCTTGCAACTGACTGGCGTCCTCGCCGGCGGCTTGCAGGCGGGCGATTTCCCGCAAGCCGACGATGCGCTGGCGCGGCGACAGGGTGAGCGCGCGGGACGGGCAGTTCGGTTCGCAAAAGCCGCACTCGATGCACTTGTCCACCAGCGGATCGACAGCGGCCATCGGCTTGATGTTCTTGAGATGCGCCTCCGGATCGTCGTTGAGGATCACGCCGGGATTCAGCAAATTGCGCGGATCGAACAGCGCCTTGATCTCCCGCATCAATTGATACGCCTGTTGCCCCCACTCCAGCTCGACGAAGGGTGCGATGTTGCGGCCGGTGCCATGTTCCGCCTTCAACGAGCCGTCGTACTTGTTCACGATCATGCCGCAAACATCGTCCATGAAACGCTTGTAGCGTTCGGTTTGATCCGGCTTGCTGAAATCCGGGGTAATGACGAAATGCAGATTGCCTTCGAGCGCGTGACCGAAAATGATCGAGCCGGTATAGCCGTGCTGGTCGAACAGGCGTTGTAAATCGAGAGTCATCGCCGCCAACTGGGGCACGGGAACCGCAACATCCTCAATGATGACGGTGGTGCCGGTGGCGCGCGCCGAACCGACCGAGGGGAATAGGCCCTGGCGAATCGCCCACAGTTGGGTGAATTCCGCAGGCCGGTCGGTGAACCGGTAGGGATGCAGAGTCGGCAGGTCGGCGATGGCGGCGGTGATGACCTCGACCTGCGCTATCAGGCTCGCCGCATCCATGGCGCGGGTTTCCACCAGCAGGGCGGCGGCGGTTTCCGGCAGGTCCTTGAAGAACGCCGGCATGCCCGCCTTGTTCTCCACCGACCGGATCGAGGCGCGATCCATCAGTTCCACCGCCGCCACCGGCTGGCTTTTCAGCGTCACCACCGCTTTGCAGGCGGTTTGGATATCGGGGAAAATGATCAGCGCCGTGGCCTTGTGGGTGTGCTCCTCGACCGTGTGATAGGTGATCTCGGCGATGAACCCCAGCGTGCCCTCGGAACCGATCATCAGATGCTGCAAGATCTCGAAGGGGTCCTCGTAGTCCACCAGGGCGTTGAGGCTGTAGCCGCAGGTGTTCTTGATCTTAAACTTGTTGCGGATGCGGTCCGCCAGCGTCGCGTCGGCGCGAGTGCGGCGGCCGAGTTCGGCGAGTTGGGCGAGCAACGGGCCGTGGCTGGCGCTGAAGGCTTGGCGGCTGTCCGGGTCGCCGGTGTCCAGCACCGCGCCGTCGGCCAGCATCACCCGCATGCTCTTCAGTGTTTGATAGCTGTTCTGGGCGGTGCCGCAACACATGCCGCTGGCGTTGTTGGCGGCGATGCCGCCGATCTGGCAGGTGTTGATCGAGGCCGGATCGGGGCCGATCTTGCGCTGGTAGGGGGCCAGATAGCGGTTGGCGTGCCCGCCGATGATCCCCGGTTGCAAGCTGATCGCCGCCGCGCCGTCGTCCAGGCGCCAGCCGCGCCAGCCGTCGCCCAGTTGCAACAACACGGAGTCGGTGACCGCTTGCCCGGACAGGCTGGTGCCGGCGGCGCGGAAGGTCACCGGCGTCCCGTGAGTGTGCGCCAGCGCCAAAATGCGCCGCATTTCGTCTTCGTCTTCCACTCGCACCACCATTTGGGGAATCAGGCGGTACAGGCTGGCATCCGTGCCGTAGGCCAGGGTGCGCAACGGGTCGCTGATCAGACGTGATGCCGGGATAAAGGATTGCAGATCGTGGTGGAGTTGGGTGTGGGCCTTCGACAACATGGGGGATTCAGCCTCTTTGGGTGGTGGGCGCGCCGGACAATGCAGCGCGCTATTTTTTGCGTAATCGTTCACTTCCCGCTCTCGCGAGCGGGTTGGGTAAGGATTGAAATACCAGCAGGGTGAAGCGGGGCTAATCGTCCAAAATGAGCACGATCAATTCCTTGGGGCCGTGGACGCCGAAGGTCAGCACCAGCTCGATATCGGCAGTTTTGGACGGACCAGAGATCAGCAGAGCGTTGGTCGGCATCCCCTCCGCCCAGCGTTCCTTGGCCATGGCCTCGGCCAGGGAATTATGGATGCGGTCGGCGTCCAACACCGCGATATGCACTGCCGGGGCCAGCGACATCAACCGAGGCTCGTGGGCGTCCGGCCACAGAATCAAGGCCCCGACTTCGGCGCTGCCACCCTTGGTCGAGGTGATGCCCGCGTCGATGGTGAACAGGCGCTCCTTGCTTTGTTCCACTTCTTGGGTGTAGCCAACGAGCGGCGGTAAATTGCTTTCCCAGCCCGTTTCCAGCGTGTCGCCGAGCGCGGTTCCGGGCGCGTAGAGCAGGCCATTCAGCCCGCGCTTGCGGATGGCTTCCTTGAGAGCGGTCGTCCAATTTTGGCGGTCGGTGACGACGACTTCGGCGTGCATGTTCTCCATCAGCCGCTTGAGTCGGGCCACCTTGTCAGCGCGGCTAAGTCCTGCCTCGGGCGGCGCGGCGGGCTCGGTCGTGGCGATGGCGTCTTGTGGCGCGACCGCGCGCAGGCGGGCGAGGATGTTGGCGCGGGCGTTACTCATCGGCAATCCCCTTTTCCTTGGTCAGCGCGTGCAAGCGCTTATCAGCGAAGGTGGGCAATGCCCTGGATTGGGTCCATTTTTTCACGATATCCAGCGCCGGCAACTTGGGCAATTGCGGACCCAGCAGGCCCAGCAGCTTGGCGTTCAGGGCGTTGACCCAGGGCGTCGCGTTGCTCAGCGCCCAGCCTTTCCAAGTCAGGCTCTCCATCATGTTGACTTTGTAACCGTGACCCTTGACCGCGTTCGCCGAATCCGTCTTGTTGTAGGACTCGGTGCGCAGGCGGCGCAAGATGTCGGTGATCGGAATCTTGACCGGACAGACTTCCTCGCACGCCCCGCAAAAGGTGGAGGCAGTCGCCATCGCGCCGGCGTGATCCAGCCCTTCCAGTTGCGGGGTCAAAATCGAACCGATGGGACCGGGATAGACGTAGCCGTAGGCATGGCCGCCAAGCCGGGTGTACACCGGACAGTGGTTCAGGCAGGCGCCGCAGCGGATGCACTTAAGGGTCTGCCGCAGCTCGGGGTCGGCCCAAATTTTGGAGCGGCCGTTGTCGAGTAGCACCAGATGCACTTCCTTGGGACCATCTTTCTCGCCCGGTTTGCGCGGTGAGCTGATCATGTTGAAATAGGTGGTGATCAACTGGCCGGTCGCCGAGCCGGTCAGCAGACGCAGCAGCGGCGGCACGTCTTCGAGTTTTTCCAGCACTTTCTCCAAGCCCATCACCGCGATATGCACCGGCGGCGCGGTGGTGCACATCCGGCCGTTACCCTCGTTTTCCACCAGACACAGGGTGCCGGTTTCGGCCACCGCGAAATTGACCCCGCTGACCCCGACCTCCCCGGCGAAAAACTTTTCGCGCAACACCTTGCGGGCGATGGCGTTCAGTTCCTCGACGACTTCGGTGTACGGGGTGTTGGGAATCTTGTCGTGAAACAGCTTGGCGATCTGGTCGCGATTTTTGTGGATGGCCGGCACGATGATGTGCGACGGCGTTTCGTGATCCAGTTGGATGATGTACTCGCCGAGGTCGGTTTCCAGCGCCTCAATGCCGCGCTCTTCGAGGAAATGGTTCAGGTGCATTTCCTCCGACACCATCGACTTGCCCTTGATGACGCGGGTGGCGTGGTGGCGCTGGATGATGTCCAGGCAAATCTGATTGGCTTCCGCCGGGGTTTCGGCCCAATGCACCTGGATACCGTTTTCGGTGCACTTCCGCTCCAGTTGCTCCAGCAATTCGGGCAGTTTGCGCAAGGCCCGCTGGCGGATGGCGTCGCCGCGCGCCCGCAATTGTTCGAACGCGACGGGATCGGAAAACAGCGTCCGGCGTCGCAGCCCCAAAGTGTCCATGGCGGTTCGGAGGTTGCGACGCAATTGCCCGTCGTTCAGGGCCTTGGTGAAATTCCTGGGAAAATCGACGACAACGGGATTAGCCATGGGCGCGCTCCAGGAGGAATTCGGCGACGTGTTTGACCGGAATCGGAATCTGGCGATGTTGCAACGCGCCGCCGATATGCATCAGGCAGCCGCAATCGCCGGAGAGCAGCAGGGAAGCGCCGGTTTGCTCGATATCCGCCACTTTGTCGGCGACCATCGCTGAGGACAGGTCGGCCTGCTTGACGGCAAAAGAACCGCCGAACCCGCAACATTCGCGCTCCCGCTGCAATTCGATCAACTCGACGTTTTTCAACTGGCGCACCAGCGATTTGGAATGATCGATCACCCGCATCTCGCGCAATGCGCTACAGGAGGAATGCCAGGTGACCTTGATGGGTTGGCCCCGGTCTTCAAGCTGGATTTCAAGGACCCGCGCCAGGAATTCGGTGAGTTCGAACACGCGGCTGGAAAAGCGTTGCGCCTCGGCGGCCTCAGGTTGGTCAGCAAACAATTTGGGGTAGTGGTGTTTCAGCATCCCGCCGCAGGAGCCGGATGGGATGATGATGGGGTAATCCTTGGGGAAGGCTTTAAGCTGCTGGCGAGCGACGCTGCGGGCTTCTTCGGGAAAGCCGGAATTGTAGGCGGGTTGGCCGCAGCAGGATTGTTGCTGGGGATAGATGACCTGGAGGCCTTGACGCTGGAGGAGTTCGATGCCGGCCATACCGGCTTGGGGATAACACAGATCGATCAGACAGGTGCCGAAGTAATACACCTTCTCGGGACGGGTGGGCATGGTGGTATACCTTCATCCGACTTTAGTGGTTTATGTCGCCTGTGGGCATGGAATCCCGTTGAATCAGCAACACGGCGACTTCTTTTTTTGCCGTTACCCAACCCGCATAAAGCAGCAAGTTTGGTAAGATGGTCTGACCAATTTTATAGCAGCTTGTTTTTCGAATTGCAATATCTTGGTCATGTGGTCTGACCAAAAATTTGCTACCCTAAAAAACAGTGCTACGAGGAAGATGCTCGTTGTGGTATCTTCACAATCGATGCTGCACAGCACAATAGCATTAACACTAAGGCTCCATGCTTGGGCAAAACCATGCAATACGAAATGATTAACCCTCCGAAAGTCGCGGATGCTATCGTCAGCCAGATCGAGCAGTTGATTCTGGAAGGCGTTCTCAAGCCGGGCGAGCGATTGCCACCCGAGCGGGAGCTCGCACAACAACTGAACGTATCCCGCCCGTCGTTGCGCGAAGCGATCACCACGTTAAAATCCAGAGGCTTGGTAAAGAGTCGGCGAGGTGGAGGAAACTTTGTCGTCGACGTCATCGCGCCCGCTCTCACCGATCCCTTGATCGAGCTATTGAAAAACCATCCCAAGGCGATGTTCGACGTGCTGGAGTTACGGCACGCCCTGGAGGAAGTCGCTGCTTACTTCGCTGCGCTGCGCGCCACTAGTGCCGACCGGGAAATTTTGCAGCGCCGTTTCACCGAGTTGGAAGCCATTCAACAGGGCGACCGCAAGCCGCAACACGACGCCGTGGTGGATGCCAGCTTTCATCTTGCCATCGCCGACGCTTCCCATAACGTGGCGCTGATCCACGTCATGCGCGGCCTGTTCGATTTACTGCTGAGCAATATCTGCCGTTCCCTGGAACGACTCTATACTCGTGAAAGCAGTTACGCGGTCATCCACGCCCAGCATCAAGCCATCCTGAAGGGGGTCTTGGAACGCGATCCGGATGCTGCCCGGCAGGCCGCCCACGTTCACCTTTCCTTTGTCGAAACCACCTTGCGCGATCTCGATCAGGAAGCCGCCCGGCAGGAACGCTCACAGCGCCGTTTGTCAAACCTGACGATTTTGGAACCCAGCACTTAACGGGGCATCGCTTCCACCGCTTTCCGTTCCGCTAACGCCGCCGCTTCCTCGGCGCTGTGGTGAATAGCGCGGGCCAGCAGTGTGTACGCCACCGGCACGACGGACAGTGTCAGCGCCGTTCCCAGTAACAACCCACCGACGATCACCCAGCCGATCTGCTGGCGGCTTTCCGCCCCGGCGCCAACCGCCAGCGCCAGCGGAATTGCACCGAGAATCGTCGCCAGTGTGGTCATCAGAATGGGCCGCAACCGCAAAGTCGCTGCTTCCAGCACCGCTTCGCGCCGATCCAGCCCGGTCAGCCGGAGTTGGTTGGCGAACTCGACAATCAAAATACCGTTTTTGGTGATCAGCCCTACCAGCATCACCAAGCCAATCTGGCTGTAGACATTTAACGTCCCACCGGTCAAAAACAACGCCAGCAACGCCCCGGTCACGGCCAGCGGCACGGTCAGCATGATTACGAATGGCGAAATAAAGCTTTCAAACTGCGCCGCCAGCACCAGATAGATGAACAACAGCGCCAGCACGAAGGTGATGTACAGAGTCTCGCCGGACTCGCTGAATTCCCGCGACTGTCCATCCAGGGCGGTCTGAGCGTCTTCGCCCAGTACTTCAGCGACCGTTTTCTCCATGAACGCCAACGCCTCGCCCAGCGTATAGCCCGGCGCGACATTCGCGGAAATGACCGCCGCCCGCTGCCGGTTAAAATGGTTCAGTTCCTTGGGTGCGACCGTTTCCCGAACCTCAATCAAATTGGACAGTTGCGCCAACTGCCCATCGCGACCCCGTACAAAGATCGAGGTCAGGTCATTGGGCTGTTGCCGGTCCTGATCCTTCAGTTGCACGACTACGTCATATTGTTGCCCCTCCTGCTTGAAGCGGGTCACCTGTCGTCCGCCCAGTAGTGTTTCCAGTGTCCGGCCAATATCCTGCACGTCCGCGCCAACCGCCGCGATCTTGTCACGCTTGAGGACAACCGATAGTTGCGGCTTGTTCAGGCGCAGGTCGGTATCCACGTTCGCCATGCCGGGATATGGCCGGGCCTTGGCCAATACCTGATCAACCATCGTCTGCAATTCCAGATAGCTGTTGCCCTGGATGACGAACTGCACGGCGGGGCTGCGAAAGCTTTGACCCAGCGACGGCGGATTGATCGGAAACGCCAACACTCCCGGCAATCCGCCAAACATCTTGGGCGCCAGTTCTTTCGCAATATCCTGCTGCTTGCGTTCGCGCTCATCCCAGGGCTTCAGTCGGACAAATGACAGAGCGCTGTTGACCGGATTGGGCTTTTCCAGCCCGGGGGCCACGAACACCAGGTAGGAGCTGACCTCAGGAATGGCCTGGTAAAATTGTTCCAGTTGTCGGGCATAGCCATCGGTATATTTGAGCGTAGCTCCTTCCGGCGCGACCACTACGCCGATGATGACCCCACGATCTTCCAACGGCGACAGTTCCGATTTGAGATTCAGGAACAGCCAGGCAGCACCGGCCCCCGTCATAAAAAATACGGTGATAATCAACCAGCGCCAGTTCAACGCCCAGATCAGCGCCTCCCGATAGCCGTGATTCATGGCCTGGAAAAAGCGCTCGCTGAGATTGAACAGCCAGTTATGTTTTTTCTGGTGATGCAGCAGCTTGGAACACATCATCGGCGTCAGGGTCAAGGCAGTGAAGCCAGACACCACAGTCGCTGCCGCGACGGTAAAAGCGAATTCAGTGAACAACCGGCCCGTGTTGCCGCTCATGAACGCCAATGGGGTAAAGACCGCCGCCAGGGTCACGGTCATCGCCACCACGGCAAAGGCAATTTCCCTGGAACCCTGCAATGCCGCCCGGAACGGGGGCGTCCCCTCCTCGATATGCCGGTGAATGTTTTCCAACACCACGATAGCGTCGTCCACCACCAAGCCAATGGCCAGCACCAGCCCCAGCAACGTGAGGGTGTTGATGGTGAAGCCAAGGGCGTAGAGAAAGATGAAGGCTCCAATCAGCGAGACCGGGATGGTCACGAACGGAATCAGCGTGGCTCGCCAGTTGCGCAGGAACAGGAAAATGACCGCTACCACCAGCGCTAGCGCCTCGATCATGGTTTTGTAGACCGCTTCGATGGATTTCTCGATAAAGACAGAGCCATCGTAACCAATCAGGATTTTCATCCCTTCCGGCAAGCTGGCGGTAATATTCGGCAATTGCGCCCGCACGGATTGCGCCACGCCCAGCGTGTTGGCGGTGGACTGTTTAACCACGCCCAGCCCGACCGAGGGATTGCCATTGACCCGCAATGCATTGCGTTCATCCGCCGCGCCAACTTCCGCATAACCGATGTCGCGCAGCCGGATGGGATAACCCTTGGTTTCTTTAATAACCAGGTTGTTGAACTGTTCCGGGGTGCGCAAATCTGATTCGGTCAGCACGGTGAATTCGCGCTGGCGCGATTCAATGCGTCCAGAAGGCAGCTCAATGTTTTGGGTTTTCAGCGCGTTTTCGACATCCTGCGGAGTGAGTCCATAAGCAGCCATCCGGTCACGATCCAGCCACAGGCGCATGGCGTAGCGTCGCTCGCCGCCGATGATGACGCTAGCCACGCCCGGCAATGCCTGCAGGCGATCCACAATGACACGGTCGGCGTAGTCAGTAATTTCCAGGGCGCTGTGCCGGTCACTGGAAAACGCCAGCCACAGGATAGCCTGGGCGTCGGCTTCGATCTTGGCTACCACCGGGTCCTTAGTCTCGGTCGGCAACTGGCCGCGCACCCGTGACACCCGGTCGCGCACATCGTTGGCGGCGGAATCGACATCCCGCTCTAGCAAAAACTCGACGGTGACCTGGCTGACCTCCTCGCGGCTCACCGATTTGATGGTGCGGATGCCCTCAATGCCGGACAGCGAATCTTCCAGCAACTGCGTGACCTGGCTTTCCATAATCTCGGCGCTGGCGCCGGGATAGACGGTGCGCACTGACACTACCGGGGCATCGATGTTGGGATATTCGCGCACCGGCAGACGCAGGAAAGAGATGACGCCGATTAGAATAATGGCGAGACTCATCACCGTCGCCAATACCGGGCGTTTGATGCAAAGTTCAGGAAGAAACATGGGGGTGCCATATCCAGCGCTACAGCCACTAATGAAAAAGGCTTGCATCGCTGCAAGCCCTTGTTTTTTAATGGTGCCGGAAAGAGGAATCGAACCTCCGACCTGCTAATTACGAATCAGCTGCTCTACCGACTGAGCTATTCCGGCAAATTTTGGACTGTTAATGATAGTCTACTCAGCAAATTATTGACAACTTTTCTACAGCAATTCTCAAGTTAAACTTTATGAAACTGTTCCTGCCTGGGCAACGGGCGATTGGGGTAAGATGACCACGTTGGCGAAAAAGGCGAGTGTATTAGTGTATTGAAGCCGCGTTGACCCTTCGCCCTCACCCCCCCTTTTCTGCCAACGGTAGAGGAAACAAACAGTTATGGGGAATCCATGACCCAAAGGAACTCTCCTTGAGCCCTACAACTCCGAAACCAGGTGTCGCTATCGCTCCGGGAACTGGCGATTTAACCAAGCTGACGCTGACGGCTCCCGACGGCGCACGGGCTGAAATCTACCTCCACGGCGCGCATGTGACATCATGGATTCCCGCCGGTGGCCAGGAACGCCTATTCCTGAGTCAAGCATCTCAATTCAGTGCGGGCGCGCCCATTTGCGGCGGCATCCCCATTGTGTTCCCACAATTCGGGATGTTCGGACCACTGCCCCGGCACGGACTGGTGCGTCTGACGCCATGGGAGTTTGCCAGTGCGGAGGTCGTTGGCGAGCGGGCGTCTGCAACCTTCCGTCTGCGTGACACCGAAGATAGCCGGCGGCTCTGGGCGAACGCTTTTCTGTCTGAACTGACGGTTTCGATTAGCGGTAACCAGTTAGCGGTCACGCTCACTGTGACCAACTTTGGCGCTGAGCCATTCGCTTTTACCGCAGCGCTCCACACCTATCTCGCTGTGACCAACCTCGCTGCGACCTGCGTTGGGGAGCTGACTGGCCTGCGTTATTGCGACGCCGCCGCTGGCTGGACCGAAGACTACCAGGTTATCCCGCGCCTCAACTTTACCGGCGAGGTTAACCGCATTTACTTTGACGCCCCGGCCGAAATACGTTTGATCGAGCCAACCCAAACAATCTGCATCCAATCTACGGGCTTTCCGGATGTGGTCGTATGGAATCCGGCGGCGGATAAATGCGCCGCCATGCCTGATCTACAACCGGAAGATTATCAAAGATTTGTTTGTATTGAAGCGGCAGCCATCGGCGCACCTGTTAACCTGGCGCCCGGCGAATGCTGGCAAGGCGCACAGCGATTGCTCGCTTGAGTCGGAACAATAAAAAATTCCCCATACCTGCAACCTGATCCCCCTACCAATAATTCTCCACCGCCAGATTGCCTGGCTTACCGCGCAGGCTCAGGGTTAAACCCCGTTCGATCAGAAGCTGACGGGTCTCCTGCACCATGTCAGGATTACCGCAAATCATCACCCGAGACCGCTCCTGGTCAATCGGTAACCCGACATGTGCTTCCAGTTGGCCATTCGTCAACAAATTCGTGATACGGTCATTGAGCCGCGAGCGCTCTGCCTGCTCGCGAGTCACGACCGGCACATATTTCAGCTTATGCGCGTACTCGGCGAACAACTCATTCTCTTTAAACGAGCGGATAAATTCCTGGTAAGCCAGTTCATACTGATAGCGGACGCTGTGCACCAGCACGATGTTTTCATACTGCTCCCACGGCTCGAACTCCTGCAGGATGGACAGGAACGGCGCTAGACCGGTGCCGGTGGAAAGCAGCCAAAGGTCCTTGCCGCACTCAAAACGGTCTATGGTCAAATAGCCGTAATTCCTCTTTTCCACCAGCACCTGATCGCCGATCTTCAGTTGCGCCAACCGTGAAGTGAATGCGCCATCAGGGACGACAATGGAGTAGAACTCCAGAAACTCGTCATAAGGCGCTGAACAGATCGAATAAGCCCGCCATACCAACTCGTCGTTGTCGCCTTCGACACCCAGTCGGGCAAATTGTCCGGCAATAAAGCGGTAGGACTGGCTACGGGTGGTTTTGAAGGAAAACAGATTGGACGCCCAGGTGCGGATTTCCGTAATTGTTTCCACAGTGTACTTATCGCCGGTTTTCATCGCGGTTTATCCTGTCACGGTTGAGTCAAATCAATTGCTTGCCAATGATTTCGCATCAATTCCTGATTAATTTACTAGGTTTTGACGATAGTTTAGAGGAAAATAATCTAATAAAAAAGAATAATAAATTATTTAGTTATATATAAAAATCATATTTGATCACCCATAGCAGCGCATCGCTGCTGATTCGCTATGCTTTTGATGAATCTCTATCACTAGGTCAGAGGTCGTGACCTTTCAGGACTTCATTCAGCGATCTGAATCGGGAACGGGCGGAAGCTTGAAAATTCCAATTGCGTTGCTTGCTGATCTGCGCGGCAGCTTGATTGCCGCCGCTGTTGTGCTACCACAGGCCGCCGCTTTCGGTGTGACCGTATTCGCTCCCTTCTTCGGTACCGCTTCAGGCGCACTAGCCGGCTTGATCGGAGCCATTCTCCTGTTGCTCATTTCCGGCGCTGCCGGCGGCGCTGTCGGTGTGATCAGCGGGCCAACCGGCGCCAGTATGGTATTGCTGGCGGGCACCGTCGCTATTCTCACCGCTTCCGGGTTGACGCCAGCCAGTATGGTGTCCGCCCTGCTCGTCGTGACCCTCCTGGCGGGATTCATCCAACTGCTGATCGCCTTGGTAGGCGGGGGTCGGCTGATGAAGTACATTCCCTATCCAGTGATCGCTGGTCTTGCCACTGGCACCGGGTTGCTCTTGATCGAGTCGCAGATCCAGCCATTGCTGGGCCTTGATCACCAGGGCATCTGGAACCAATGGCATTGGCTGCCTCTCGTTGTCACCGTTGCCGCTTTCGGCGCGGCGCGGCTCATTCCCCGATATCCGCCACACATTCCAGGCCCCATTGCCGGTTTGCTGGCGGGTACGGCTATCTTCCAGATCATTGTTGCCATAGCGCCTTCGCTGACTATCCCGGACTATTGGGTCGTCGGCGCCTTGCCCGCATTGTCCAAACTCCATCTTGCTGTGCCGCCGCTGGACGACTGGCGAGTGCTGCCCTGGCCTGTGATCCTGCACGCTGCGTTCGCCCTGGCAATCCTGTCATCCCTGAACACTCTGCTCGCTTCGGTGCTCGCTGATACGACCACCCGGCTACGTCACAACGCCCGCCGCGAGTTGCTGGCCCAGGGTATTGGCCAAATCGCAGTCGGTCTCGCCGGGGGCATGGCCGGTTCCGCCAGTATAGGCGGCACAGCTACTGCTGTTCAGGCAGGGGCTCGCCGTTGGGCAGCGTTCACTGCCGGTCTGTTACTGCTCCTGCTGCTATTCTCCGGTCTGGGCGGGCAATGGCTGCCCACCAGCGCCCTTGCCGGAATTATCATCGCCTCGGCGCTCAATCTGTTGGAAGCTGACATCATCGCCTGGGCGCGGCGCCCCATCACCCGCATGGATGCAGCCGTGGCTTTGCTAGTCGCCGGCGTTACGGTGGGCTACGACCTGATGGCGGCGGTGCTCGTCGGTCTGAGTATCGCTATTTTGCTGTTCATCCGCGCCCAGAGCCAGTTACCGGTGATTCACTGCCGTTTGACCGCTATTGAGCGGCCTTCCGTGCGACAGCGGCCTGCGGAACAGGCTGAATGGCTGGCTCAGCACGGCGACCGAATTGTAATGTACCAATTACGAGGCACCTTGTTTTTCGCCAAAACCGATCAACTGTTCGAGGAGATGCTACCCGATCTCGACCGGCCCGCCTGGGTGATTCTGCACCTGCGGCGGGTGATGCAGATTGATCTGTCCAGCGTCCGCTTGCTACAGCAAATCGCGGCGCGGCTGGAAGCGCATGGTGGGGAACTGCTGTTTTGTGAAGTCCGTGAGGATCTGGGCCTGGGCTGGGATGTGGAACGCACCCTGCGCAAGATCAGCCTGCGTCCCGGTCGGCTGAATGTCCGCACCTTCAGCAGCGCTGATCAGGCTTTGGAGTATGCCGAAAACGCCTTGTTGAAAGCGTTGGGGATCGCTGCCAACGTCATGGAGCAGCGCATCAGTCTGGCTGATCTGGATCTGTGCCGCGACATGCAACCGATTGAGTTGGCCGAACTCGCCGCAGTACTTCGGACACGCGAATTGGACAGCGGCGAGCGGCTATTTGCTGCGGGAGATATCGGCGCGGAATTGTATCTGGTGCTGCGCGGGCGAATTGATGTTCGTCTGGCCGCAACGGTGAACCGCCATAAACGACTAGCGATTTACGGGCCGGGCGCTGTGTTTGGCGATGTCGCCTTTCTCGACCCCGGACCACGCGCTGCTGAAGCCGTAGCGGTTCGACCCACTGAATTACAGGTGTTGAACCGCGCCGATTTCAATCAGTTGCGACAAGCCTATCCCAATGCGGCGATTGCCCTGCTGTTGGCGCTCGGTCGCCTGCAAAGCCGGGCGCTGCGTTGGAGCGCTAAGGAAATCCAGCAGCTCATTCAGTAGTCATCGGACGATCCGTGTCCCAATCGTTTGAGCCGAACGATTTGACCTATTCCACAACCTGTCCGGCCCAGTCACGGGTTTTGAACCAGTAGTCGTGGCGCTCTTTCAGCCAGCCGTCCTGCTGGCGCAGCATCACCCAGTTATTGAAGAAATTCAGCGCATCAGGATCGCCCTTGCGCAAGGCAAACCCTTCCGCACCCTGCACAAAGGGTTCGGCGATGGGCAGGAACAGCGTGCCGGGGTGCTTTAATGCCTCAAAAGCAGGGGTCGGGGTGCTGGTAATAAAGGCATGAGCCTTACCATTCAACACTTCTTGTAGCGCCAGCGCATCCTCGTCGAACTGCCGAAGCATGGCCTTGGGCAGCAACCGTTTGGCGGCGGTTGCCGGAGTCGCGCCACGCCGCGCCGTCAGCACTACTTCGGGTTTGTTGAAATCTTCGAGGGTGCTGAAGCCCGCCGCCAGTTCCTTATGAGCCACCATGTGCGTGCCGGAATTGGCGTAAGGCATAGTGAAGTTGACCGTCAGGTTGCGTTCCGGGGTGATGGACATGCCGCCAATGATGATATCGAACTTGCCCGTCAGCAGGGCCGGGATAATGCCGTCCCACGCGGTGGGGACAAATTCAGCTTTCACTCCCATGTCCTCAGCCAACCGTGTCGCAACGTCGATTTCATAGCCGATCAACTGACCGTTCTTACCACGCATCGCCCAAGGGATAAAGGTGGACAAGCCGACCTTGATTGCACCGCGCTTTTTGATGACTTCCAGCACACTGCCAGCGGCCAGCTCCTGATTGAGTTTCTGGGCGTTCGCCAGGGGCGGCAAGAGCATCACCAGCGCCAACGCGACAGTGATGAGCAGAGCCAACAACCGGTTTCTCATAAAATAGGCCTCCGAGGATGACAAGTTTCAGGCGCGAAGGTAGCGGACATTCCTGGTTTGAGCAACCGCATTAACTGCTCGGTGGAAATCCAAAAGCAGCCGTTGCACAATCCGGAGACAAGAATAACCATCAGATATGGTTTAGAAAATCTCTCTCTATTCACCAAGGGAGGATTAACGAAAATCGGCTGTAACTATTCGCGCTCTATCTGCACAGCGGGTGAATCCATGACAGCAACACACTAGGTCGGTATGCTTGCCGGCCATGAGCATAAGCGCGTTACCCCGTTCGCGCCGGCGCCGCTGGCGATTGGCGCTCGATATCCTGGCGTTTCTGGCCGTACTATCAGGGCTGGGCTGGCTGATTGTCGAGGGCGCTGGCGCGTTGCATTACAACTGGCAATGGCACCGGATTCCCCCCTATCTTTACCGCATTGAGGACAGCACGTTCTACCCAGGCCCTTTGTTGCGCGGATTGGGCGTCACCCTGGAACTCACCGGTTGGAGCTTGTTACTCACCGTGATTCTTGGACTGGCGGCGGCGCTGTTGCAACGCTCCGCCTCCTGGGCTGGCCATGCTATAGCGCGCACTTATGTCGAAATCGTTCGCAATACCCCATTATTGGTACAGCTTTATCTGGTGTATTTCATCCTGGCGCCCATTCTCGATCTGGACCGCTTCGTCGCGGCGATTCTGGCGCTGGCCATTTTCGAAGGCGCCTTTGCTGCGGAAATTTTTCGCGCCGGCATTGAGGCCATTCCTAAAGGCCAGTGGGAGGCGGGGCAGGCACTCGGTTTGTCCTCCCACAAGGTTCATCGCTTCGTCATTCTGCCGCAAGCGATTCGCCTGGTGCTGCCCCCATTAACCGGACTGGCGGTATCGCTGATCAAGCATTCCGCCCTGGTCAGCGTCATCGCGGTCGCTGACTTGACCACCGAAGGCCGAAATCTGATCGCCGACACTTTCATGACTTTTGAACTTTGGTTTACCGTCGCCGCATTGTATCTAGTGCTGACCACCAGCCTGTCGCTGTTGGTCAGTTGGCTGGAGCGCTGCTTGCCAGCGCCTAGCGCCGGGCATTGAATCATGCCGCCACGAAAACTGCGTTTTGGCTGGCTGGATGCGTTGATTCTGGCGGTTGCACTGGGCTTGGTCGGTTATGTTCTCTATCGGGCGCAATTCCATTTCCATTACAACTGGAACTGGCATTTAATCCCCGGTTATTTCATGCGCCAAGACGCTGAATCGGGACAGTGGGTATTCAATCTGCTGGGACAGGGTTTTCTGGCAACGGTGCGGCTAACCTTCTGGGGCGGGCTGCTGGCGGCGCTGATTGGTGGAGCTGTCGGAGTATGCCGGGTCGCCCACAGCCTGTTTCCGCGTCTGCTCAGTCGCGCCTATGTCGAGTTGGTTCGCAATATTCCACCGTTGGTGTTCATTTTTATTTTCTATTTTTTCATCAGCAGCCAGATGATGCCATTACTGGATGTGGAAAATCGGATCGCCGCCGCCAGCCCGGAAACGTTGAGAGTCCTGACATGGTTGTTTGGTCCGCCGGAATTGTTAACAAACTTCCTGTCCGGGCTAATTTGTTTGGCGATGTTCGAAGGCGCCTATGTGGCCGAGATCGTGCGCGCCGGCATTGAGGCCGTTCCCAAAGGGCAGTCAGAAGCCGCCCGGGCGCTGGGGATGCACTCCGGCCAAGTGTTGAGCGAAGTCGTGCTGCCGCAAGCGGTGGAAAAAATGATCCCGCCACTGGCCGGCCAATTCATTTCACTGATCAAGGATTCGTCATTGATTTCGCTGATTTCCATTCAGGAGCTGACGTTTACGGGAACAGAACTGGCGGTATCTTCCGGGCGGGTTTTTGAAGTGTGGCTGACTGTAGCAGCGCTGTATTTTTTGCTGTGTTTCGGACTGGCGCGCTGGTTCCAGCGGGTAGAGCGGCGGTTGAGCCAGCACCGTCAGTATTGATCATTTTGGCAAGGTACTTACATGCGCGTTGTGATCAGGTGACTCGGCGTGTTTCACCGACAACCGTTCACTGACGGTATGGGTGTTCTTGCGCGGTGTAGTCCATTCAATTTTAAGCTAATGACTGCAATTGGAACCCTCTCCCTGGATAGAGAGAGAGGGCTTTTAACGATTACAGAGCCAGTGACTTGCCCTTGGAGCCGAGATCTTCAAAAGCTTCGTTCAACCGGGCCACCATGTTCTGTTCGGCCAGCCGCAGATATTTGCGCGGGTCGTAGAACTTCTTGTAGGGCTTGTCGGTTTCCGGATCGACCTGGTACAGGAAAGCCTTGGGATTTTCGGTCACAAATTTGCCAATCGCTTCGGAATAAGCGAATTGCAGATCTGTGTCGATATTCATCTTGAACACGCCATAGCCGACTGCTTCAGTGATCTTGTCCTTCTCCGAACCGGAGCCCCCGTGGAACACCAGATTGAGCGGTTTGGCGGCCGTCTTGTGCTGCTTTTCGATCAGCGCCTGAGAGTTCTTGAGAATTTCCGGGCGCAGTTGAACGTTGCCGGGTTTGTAAACGCCATGCACGTTGCCGAACGAGGCAGCCACCGAGAAATGACCGATGGGCGACAACCGGTCGTAGGCTTGCAACACATCTTCCGGCTGGGTGTACAGATGGGAATTGTCAGCGCTTTCCTCCAGTTCGCTGCCAATGCCATCCTCTTCGCCGCCGGTCACGCCCAGTTCAATTTCCAGGCTCATACTCAGCGGGGCCATGCGCTTGAGAACCCGTGCGCATTCGTTCAGATTAAATTCCATACTCTCTTCCGAAAGGTCGAGCATGTGTGAACTGAACAGTGGCTTGCCGTGCTCCTTGAAATATGCTTCGCCATGATCCAACAGGGCGTCAACCCAGGGAATCAGACCCTTGTTGGCATGATCGGTGTGCAGCACCACGCACACGCCATAGTGTTCCGCCAGTAGGTGGGTGTGCAGGGCCGCTGACACCGCACCCAGCACTTTGGCCTTGGCGCTGTCCTTCAGCGCCTGCCCAGCGTAGAACTGCGCGCCGCCGTTGGAAAGTTGGATGATGACGTCGGCCTGATTCTTGGCCGCCGCTTCCAGCACTGCGTTGATTGTGCTGCTGCTGGAAACATTGACCGCAGGCAAGGCATAACCACCGGCCTTCGCGGCGGCGACCAGAGTCAGATAATCTTTGCCCGTGACAACGCCAGGTTTAAGCTGCGCCATGTGGATAATTCCTCATTGGTGGGAAGTAAATGAAAAGGTTGTTGCGAAATTTAGTATAGCCCGCGCCTCGCTGTCATGGTAGCCGCGTTACGCGGGCTGGATGGATAGCGTACTAAAGCCGATCCAAAATACCCTATTAGCATTTATGCTGCTCGTCAAACCCACAATCACAGAATGCTTATCTCGAACCGGGCGTGATGGTCGCCGGGTGCGTCTGCCGCTGCGCTGGGTCTATCAGAACGCCCTGCCCGCACAGGGTTTTTTCATTTCCGATTCCCAGGGAAATCACTGGGTCCAGCAGGCACACAATGAAGCGTAATTTTTCACTGCGGGTTTTGGTATTGTTACCACTCAATGATGAACTCAAAGCCCAGTGATTTCTTAGGCACGATTCCCAGGAGCGTCCGATGTCGCTGAACGCCATTCCCCGGGTTTTCCTGATTGGACCGATGGGCGCGGGCAAAACCACCATCGGCCGCCGGCTGGCGCAGGTGCTGCGTCGGGATTTTCTCGATAGCGATCAGGAGATTGAACAGCGCGCCGGCGCCAGTATTCCCCTGATCTTTGAGGTTGAGGGCGAAGCCGGGTTTCGCGTCCGCGAGAAAGCGATGATTGCTGAATTGACCCAGCGCCCCGCTATTGTGCTGGCCACCGGCGGCGGCGCAATCCTCGATCCCGATAATCGCCGCTGTCTGGTAGGGCGTGGTTTCGTGGTCTATTTGCACGCCTCAGTCAACGAGCAGCTTTGCCGCACCCGCCATGACCATCATCGCCCGCTGTTGCAAACCGCCGATCCCCGCGCCCGGCTGGACGCGCTGTTTACGGTGCGCGATCCCTTATATCGGGATGTCGCCGATTTGACCATCGTCAGTGATGGCCAGTCGCCACGGATCATTGTCCAGAAAATTATCAATCATCTTCAAGAGGATAGCGTGTGTCTCATTCCCGCCCCATGAAAACTCTGCACGTTGAACTCGGCGACCGCCGCTATCCGATTTACATTGGCCCCGGCTTGCTGGGCCAGCCTGAATTACTACGCCCCCATATCACTGGACGGCAGGCGCTAGTCGTCAGCAACACGACGGTCGCCCCGCTGTACCTGGAGCCCGTCCGTGCGGCGCTCAGCGGGTTCCGTCATGAGGCGGTGATTCTGCCGGATGGTGAGCAGTACAAGACGCTGGACACGCTCAACGCCGTATTTACCGCGCTATTGAATCATCGTTTCGACCGGCATTGCACGATCATCGCCCTCGGCGGTGGGGTGATCGGTGACCTGGCCGGTTTCGCCGCCGCCTGCTATCAGCGCGGCATCCCGTTCATGCAAATTCCCACCACATTGCTGGCGCAGGTAGATTCCTCGGTCGGTGGCAAGACAGCAGTCAATCACCCACTGGGCAAGAATATGATTGGTGCGTTTTATCAACCGCAGTGCGTATTAGCCGACACCGACACTCTTGCGACCTTGCCGAATCGCGAGCTTAGCGCTGGCCTGGCTGAAGTGATCAAGTACGGACTGATCCGTGATCTGCCGTTTCTGGAATGGCTGGAGGCGAAGATGGACGCCTTGCTAGCCCGCGACGACGATGCATTGAGCGAAGCAATCGAGCGTTCCTGCCGCAACAAAGCGGAGATCGTTGCCGCCGATGAACGTGAAACGGGCGAGCGGGCCTTACTGAATCTCGGCCATACCTTTGGGCACGCCATTGAAACCGGTGTGGGTTACGGGGAATGGCTGCATGGCGAGGCGGTCGCGGTCGGGATGGTCATGGCTGCTGATTTGTCCGCCCGGTTGGGCTGGCTAAGTGAGAAGTCGGTGGATCGCGTGCAGGTTCTGCTGGCGCGCGCCCACCTGCCGTTAAAACCACCGCCGACCTTGACGCCCGAAGATTTCCTGCGGCTGATGGCGGTGGACAAGAAAGTGCAGGACGGACGACTGCGGCTGATTTTGTTGCGCGAGTTTGGGCAGGGCGTCATCGCCGAGCAGGTCGATCCTCGGTTTTTACAGGAGACGCTGGAACAGGCGCTTTTTTAACGCTGAAGGCCTAAACGTGGCTGAAGATCATTGCCGCCTGCCGTCTCCATAACCTTGGAGGCTGTACAAAAACGCCTCTCAATCCCGGTTTTCGGGGGGTTCGTCCCATCGAATTTCGCCGGGCCGACCTGCTAAACGCCGGGTTCCTCCAAGTCCGTCCAATCCTCGACCGCCGCCATCGCGGCGAGGGCACGGGTGTAGCCGCGCAAGAGCACTTGCAGGGCCGCCAATTCAGCCCGGAATTCGCGACAGTGGTTGGCATCCTGGAAAGCGCCGGCCAGCGACCGGCGATGCCATTTCGCCGTAAAGGGGCGAATAATCTGGTTGAGGACCGGAATCGCGAGTTTGGCGAATTCGCCGCCGCCTGAGCCGTGCCGTCGCAGAATTTCGCGGGTCAGCGGAAAGATCGCGTGGACGCTGTCCAGCGCGGTCTTCTCGTCGCCGTCCTCGGGGGCGAGACCTTGGGTGGTGACGCGGGTGAGCAGCTCCACGTAGAGGTCCCAGGCGGCTCCCCGATCCGGGTCGCGTGGGTCAAAATCGCCTTCGAGAAAGCCAAGGTTGATCTTCAGGCGGGAGAGGCCCCATTGTGCAAGAAAGTCACGCCGTTTCATGGTCAAGCTTTTTTCCTCTATCGTCGCAGTGTTGCGGAGACTGTTCGGAAACATCAAGAGGCGGCAGGCGCGCGTCTATAATTGCGCAAGTATAGGCAGCAGCGGCCACCGCTGCCAGGCACGAGATGCCGCGATTCCGATCACACTCAATTTAGCGTCATGGAACTTGGGATGAGCGATATTTTCATCTGCTATTCGCGAACGGATAGAGCTATTGCCACCAAACTGGCCGAGTGGCTGCGGGCGGAGGGGTGGTCCTTCTTCATGGACGTCCAAACCCACGTCGGTCGCCGCTGGCACAGAGAAATCGAAAAGGAACTCCATGCGGCGCGGGCGGTGGTGGCGCTCTGGTCGGCCCAGTCGCGCGACAGCGATTTCGTTTTGGAAGAAGCTGAGTACGGCAAGCGCAAGGAGATCCTGTTTCCGGCGTTCATCGAGCGCGTTGAGTTCCCCTACGGATTCGGGCGCATCCAGACGGCGGACTTGATCGGCTGGGCGGGAGAGCCGGAACATCCGGGCCTGGCGCAACTGCTGGAGTCCCTGCGGCTGCATCTGCAAGGTGCTGACCGTTCCCAACCCGCTGCCCGACCCACCGTGGTCGTACCGCCATCTTCACCGGAGCCGGTTGCGACCCGCCCGCTCGCGTCGGGCCAAACGTTCTGCGACAAACTGAAGGTGGGCGGCGAAGGCCCGCTGATGGTGGTCATTCCCGCCGGGCGGTTTGTCATGGGCTCGCCGCCGGACGAACCGGGACGGTCGGGCGGCGAAGGCCCGCAACACGAAGTCCGCATCGCCAAACCCTTCGCCTTGGGGGTTTACGCAGTGACCTTCGACGACTACGACCGCTATTGCGCTGCCACGAAACAGGCAAAACCCGAAGACCGAGGCTGGGGTCGAGGCAACCGGCCGGTCATCAACGTCTCCTGGAACGACGCCCAAGCCTATTGCGCCTGGCTGTGCGAACAGACCGGGCGGAACTATCGGCTGCCCAGCGAAGCCGAATGGGAGTACGCCTGCCGGGCGGGCACCGACACGCCGTTTCATTTCGGCGCGCGCTTCACCACCGACCAGGCCAACTTCGACGGCAACTCCACCTACAACCGCTCGGCCAAGGGCGAATACCGAAAGCAAACCGTGCCGGTGGGCACGTTCCCGCCCAACGCCTTCGGCCTGTATGACATGCACGGCAACGTCTGGGAATGGTGCCAAGACGCATGGCACGACAACTACAACGGTGCGCCCACGGATGGTTCAGCCTGGCAATGGCAAGCAGGTGGAAGTATGGCCCCCCGGGTGGTGCGCGGCGGGTCCTGGGACCTCAATCCGGCCTTCGCGCGCTCGGCCGCCCGCTACAGCTTCGCGTCGGACGGTCGCGTCGACTATATCGGTTTTCGGGTGTGGTGTTCGGCCCCCATCGATTAACTGAATGCTGGATCGCTGGTCGCTGGACCGCTGATGCACTGAACACTGAGCGCCGCTGCGCGGCGCTCGCGATTTTTTCGCCGGGTCAAAAGGTCATCTGCCCGTTGGCGCGTCGTCTGGAGCACGAAGCACGGTGCTCGTTCCCAACCTGACAATTCCCGTGATGGCCAAACCCAACACCCGCTGTATATCGGTGGAGGTGAGGAGCTGAACGTACTCTTCCTCGCTCAACCCGGCTTGTTGGCTGAGTTGAGCGAGCGGGATGGCCTGGAGAAAGTCGAGCGCGTTCCAACCTCCTTCCGTGCTGGGTCCTTCCCCCGGCGCGACGGGGAATTCCGCCGCGCGCGCCGCGAACAGATTGATCACGTCAAGTGGGGTGAAGAACAGGGCGCGCTCTTCGTCGCTCATGCGCCGCTGCAACAGAGCGTCCGCCATGAGCTTAGCGGCACCGCCCAGCGCGCCGGAGAGGTAAAGAGGTTTGCGCGCCATGCAGGTGAAAAGCGCCTCCTCGACCACGCCGGGCAACCGCCGCGCGTCCTTGCCGGCGCCGCCGCCGAGGCAGATGCGGGCATCCGCGTGGCGGACCATTTCCTGGCGCATGGCGGTGAGGGCGCGGATGCGGGCGAATCGCCCCAAATCGGAAGTCAGCGCCTTGGCCGGATCGGGATCGAGCCGGTCAAGCGGGATTCCGGGTGGGGTTATTTGCCGCACCTCCAAAATGCCATCACGAATCATATTCCGGGCGTTACGATCCTTGGACGGCCGGGTATCCGGCCATGCAATGAGATTCAGGATGGAGATATCCGCCTTCGCCTCCTTGTTCGCCGAGCGCCGCAGGGCACTCCAGCGACTGTCGCGCGCCTGGAAAGCGAGGTGCTCCATGATGCCGTCGGGCGTCCAGCGATGGCCGAGCAACAACGTGCCTCCTTCCAGCAGGATGTTGGAGGCGAGACGAAACGTCAAACTGTTGACCCAACGCTCGGAATCGCCCTCGCCTGGCATGTCGGGAGCAGCCGAGATGGACAAGCCGAAACGGATGCCTGCAAGACGTCTGGGATCGGGTTGGCTCATATAGCAATCCTAAATCGGTCATGGGTGTAGGTTGGGTTAGCGCGCAGCGCGTAACCCAACACAATCAAAATTTTGGGTTACGGCTTACCGCCTAACCCAACTACAAATCGTCTGAGAGCGCCATAAGAAGAGAAGAGTTTAGAAGTTTTTAAGCCGCTCAAACGCTGGGGCCATGCGGTATACCCAGCGTTCCAGCCAGCAGCAGGAAGCCATCGACTGACTCCAGCCGAAGCGAGCTATTGACGACCGCCAGCCAGTCGCGGGCGGCATTGAATTCCGTCGTGAACTGTAATGCCTGCGGTATAAGCCAGTATTCGGCTGTGTCCGAAACGTCCGCGTATCGTTGAATGGCGCCGAGGGCAGGCAGTCTCGGCCAGACGCGCCAGGTCAAACCGCTATCCTTCGGGACGCGCTCAGCCACCAGCGTTTCCACGAGCAGCAGGCGAAGGTGCTCGCGCAAGGCGGCGGCGAGCACTCGATGGGTGTTCCCGTCCGGAATGCGCACGGTCGGCATCGCCGCGAACGGCAGCGATGACGCCGCGACCGTGGGGCGCCAGAGCGCATCCACCACCACGATGGGGACACCATGGACCAGCGCCGTCTCAAACTCCCTCCGACACCATACGCTTTGCTCGTAGCCCTCGGTGCGGATCGCGACCAGGACGCTGTTCGCCGCCGCCGCTTCGATGGTTTCCGACCAGTCTTCGCCGGACTGGATGTCGTCGGCGTCGTACCACTTTTCCAGTTCCGGAACCTCCTGGATCAGGGAACGAAGGGAATGCGCCAGGAACAGTCCATCGGCCTTGGCATGGCTGATGAACAGCGTCAGCTTGTTCTTGTTTGGCTCCGCGCCGAGCAGCAAGCGGGCGCGGTGCAAGGCGAGTAGAGCCAGCGTATGCGGGCGCAGGCGACGCTCGCCCAAGACCGAACTTTCCGGCGCTTGTCGTTCGCGCAAACGACCCGGCAGTTTCTCCTGCGCCGCCTCGGAGGAAGCGAAGCACAGTGCGTTTTGCGTGCCCTGGTCTGCTCTTCTGGGCAGCGCCGAGGCCAGAATATTAAGCCGTTCCTGCCATGCCGGGTCCTCGACCATTTTCTCGGTCACGAGGATAACGAACAGCGCGCGCTTGCCGATGCCCGGCGCCCGCCGCTCGAACTCCGCCGGATCGCTGTAAGCGGCGCAATTCACGTAGGTCCACGGGTCGGGTTCGGTAACGAACTGCGGCACGTCCGCCTCGGGGGCGGGGATCTCGAAGGCCCGCTGCAAGGCTTTGACTCGCGCCGCCGCCGTCGAGTCGGCGGCATGATGCAGGACAACGACATCGAACAACGGCTGCGTCATCGCGGTTCCAAATCCGGGAGCGATGCATCCACCTTGCGATCCCAGGCAAAACGATAGAGTCGCGCGGCGGCGCCCAGGCTGGGCTCCGGCCGGTGGCGATACCGGCGCCGCTCCGCATCGTCGAGCCAGCGCGCGAGTTCGTCCGGGTTCTTGGTCCATTTGCGCAAGATGGCGTATTCGTTCTGAACCAAGTCGTGCAGGCGCACCGGAACATTCTCAGGGTCGTAGTAGGGCCGGGAAAAATCCTCGTGCGATGGCAGAATGATGCCGACGACGCCGGCGCCGGGGCCGTCATCCCGCGACTCGGTACTCAGCTCGATCTCGCGGTCCACCCATTGGCTCAGTCGCGTGCGCGGGCCGATCAGGACCAAGACGTGCGTGGTTTGGAGGATCGCTTCTTGCAGCCGACGCTGGAATTCTTCTCCGGGTTTTATCAAAGACTGGTCAGTGTGGACCGACGCGCCGATACTCCGCAGGAAAGCAGTACACTGGTCCGCCCAGGACCGATCCTCAAGAACGTAGCTGAGGAAAACATTGGGTTGGTTTTTCATGCAGGCGAGCATCCACGGCAGCGATAATTGCAGTATAGCGGCTAAACGTCGGTTCCGACCGGCCTGGTCGGATTTCACAACAAACGGGCCGCCAATCGCCTGAACCATTCCCTTGCGGGCAAGCCAATGTCCCACGCGTCCACCAGATCGCGCCGGAAGAGGTCCTCCGCGACATGTTCGCCAAGCGCTCGGTAAGCTTCGAACTGTGTCTCGCTAAAAAGCTGCTGCGCCGTGCTTTGATGGGGGAAATCAGGGTGGTCGGCTCGGTATTTTTTGAGGAACTCCGACTCGTTTCCGGTCAGGGATGTTTTTATGTACAAAAGTAAGCCGGAGTGACCTTCCGGGTAGTCGATGCGCGACAGCCCAAAGTGTGCGCGGCTATGCCCGTTTCGATCCATGCGTAGATCGGCAAGATCGGGTTCGATGGTGACTCCCAAATCAATCTTGGCCAGTTGAGCCAACGTCACCAGGCCACCGAAGGAACGGTTGGGGTCCGCTTCTCCATCGACGGCGATGATGAACTTGCAGCGACGGCGCAATAGCTCGTAAATGCCGAGATTCTCGATATGGCCACCATCCGAGATATTGAGAAAATTGGTTTTCTCCGACATGAAACCGGTAAGTTCAAGGAAAAAGTAGTACCACCCGATCGGCGGGAGAATGCCGCCGCGCGCCCCTTTACCGCTTCCCGAAGGTCGGCGCAGCCAATAGCCAAGACGCACGTTGAGCATGGCCAATAAAAACGTATAGCGCCTGGCGGTGAGCGTTCCCATGTGGGGCGCGGCGGCGGCCCCCGAAATCGCCATCGCCGTGCCCAGGTCAAGGCGCCGGTCCAGGGCTTCCCACGCGGTGGTCGGATGCAGGCCAGTGATCGGGCTACCGCAGAAGTGCTTGCTGAACAGGAAGAAATCGGCATTTCGCCCGCGCAGGTTTGGGTCGTCGCATCCCGGAATGTTGAGCGCGGCATTGATCAAGTGATATGGGGCTTTGTTGTTCCCGTTCATCTTGGAAAGCGACTGCGGATCGGAAACCCATATCGAATTTTCCGAAGTGGGTCGTGTCAGGTAGGTTCGGGCCAGGCGATCACGATAGTAGCGGTGAGGCGACGCGAAGTTGATGTTCAGGCAGAAACTTGTGTAGAGACCGGACGTCACAACGAGTATTGTCAGTATGGAATTGGAGTCTGTGGTTGCGTTCGCAATAAACAGTTCGCAAAGCCAGAAAAACGCGGCCAAGATGAAGATTGGACCGGTTAAGTGGAACAGCCAGAACGCGATGCGGCCAAGCCGGCTGGTGGCGCCCAACCACAGACCGGCGGCCCCGAGAACCAGCGGCAGGGCCATCGCGCCAGCCAGCACCACTGATGTGCCGACATTTTTTACCAGATGAAAAAGTGGAGGAAGCGCCTCGCACAGCAGAAGCGAGGCGCAAGTCACGGCCCAGACGACGCAACCACGTCCCCACCACTTCCGTAATGGTTGATTGCGGACAAAAGTCTGGATCACTGGCAACAGCAAAACTCCGAGGCCGAGCAGGATCAGTGCTATCTTGGTGAAGACGCTGAAGGTGAAGGGTTCGGCGGGAGAACCCTTGAACGAATCCGCAAAACAGAGCGAAGTCACGAGAACGCCTAACAGCAGCGGCAAAGATAGAAGCAGCACTGATACCACGACCCCATAACCTACCTGCGCCGCGATTGTCGCAAACGTCTTGAAGCCGCCTTCGCTGAGGTATTTGCTGTGGTTGCGCAGGTGTCGAACCGCGGTGGATTCCCGATCGCCTTCGACCCCGAACGGCAGCGCGCCCACAGTGGGTTTCAGATGCGCCTCACCCGCATCGTCGCTGAGAAACGAACTGATGAAAGCACCCAAATAGCCTCCGCCCGACACCGTCGACAGGAAATCGACGCTCCTCAGGATGCCTTTGCGCGCGAGCACCTGCACCACGCCGAGCGCGAAGGTCGCGGAGCGAATTCCGCCTCCCGAGAGCGCGAGACCCAGCGCGTCATTCGGTTCTTCGCTTCCCTGCACACCGTAGAACCTCCGCCGTTCGAGGATTTCCGCCCACTCCTTGACGTTGATCTCGGTCGCCCATTTTTTGGTCAACGGACCGTCGGCAATGCCGAAAGGCACCGGCTTCCACAGGCCCTCTGGCGCCTTCGAGCTTAGCGTCGAACCACCTTCCTCATGCTTGACGACGAACGTATCGTATCCCGCCAGCAGTCCCAGCAGGTGAGTGAACAGGCGCAGTTGCTTTTGCAGTTCGGCCAGTTCTTGGCGAAACAGGTAGCGCACGTCGGCGCTTGAAAGCCGTCCGTCCACTTTCAGGCGGTGCCACTTGGCGGTGAAGGGGCGGACCTGGACGTTGAGCACCTGAATGGCCAGGGTGGCGAAATGATGGCAGCCTTCGTGCGCCTTGACGATCTCGCGGGTGAGTTCGAACAGGCGAAGGACGCTGTCCAGCGCGGTCGCCTCATCCCCCGAACGATAGGGGAGCGGTTGCGTGGTAATGCGCGTGCGCAGTTCCGTATACAGATTCCACGCCGCCGAACGATCCGCCTGGGTGGGTTGCCACGGGATGGAGTCGAAACGCGACTTGTCTTCTTCCATAGTGCCGAACAGCTCCAAGAATCCACCTTTCGACAGCCAGGTGGCCCAAGTCATCGCGCCGAAATCATCGTGGTGGGAATCGGGTGCGTTCATATCTTCCATCTGCTGTCGGTCAAGCGAAGGTAGAGTTCACGGAAGTGGTGTAAATCAAGGGGGAGATGGGCGGCCATCGCGAACTCCGGTAAAGTTGAGATGACGAGTAATCGGGTAAGAGCGGGCTAAACACCCGCCCTTACCCGATTCAGTCAACGTGTTGGGGTTCGCAAGCTCACCCCAACCTACTCCGCAGTGGTCCAGTGATCAGCGCCCCAGCGTTCAGCTATTCGATGGGGGCCGAACACAACACCCGAAAACCGTTGTAGTCGTTGCGGTCGAGGGGGCCTATGAAGATGCGGGAGGTCGAGCGCGTGAAGAAGGCGCGCTCGTCGAAGTGCCAGAACCCGCCGCGAACCACCCGGAGGTCAGTATTTTTCTGATCAGCACACTTCTGTTCATTTCCGTCAAAGAGCATGCTCCACAGCGAGCAGGTCCATTCCCAGACGTTTCCCGACACGTCATGGAGACCCCCGGCCCCTGCCCGGGCGGCATATTCCCATTCGGCTTCAGTGGGCAATCGACAGTTCTGGTTAAGACGCTTGCTCAGCCACTTGGTGTAGGCGGTTGCCTCGCGCCAGGTGACATTCACCACGGGACGTGCACCACGTCCACCCTTGGCCGTGGTGGGATAGGCCACATCGCCGTAATCCGCACGCTGCTGCTCCCAAACGTAGTAGTCGAACTGTTCGTAGGTGACTTCGTGCTTGCCCAGGCTGAAAGCCTTGGCGATATCGACACGTCTGCCCGGAACCCCAAAGTTTGGATAATCTTGTTCCGTTATTCGCTTCAGAAACTCCGGGTCCTGTTCGCCCATCTCCAACGAACCCGCCGAGACGTGCACCATCTCGGGAAGGGGTGCGTAGCCCCACCGAAAGCGTTGCTGCATCAGCATGGAATCCAGGGGCAGATCGTGTGTTCTCGTCCAGAAGAACGATTCACCGAGGAAGCCGATCACCAGCACCAGCAGTAGCGTGAGCCCGCACGCCGCCCAGCGGCTCCAGAACAGGAAGCGGCCTTCATCACTGTCCTTGGGGACACGTAGCCGGCGATACCGTCCGAGACTGCCCCAGCCGGCCAGATGCCACAGGCGGCCGAATCCCTTGCTCTGCGACCAGTGCTCGGTCTGGAACTTGAGTTGCTGGCGGTGGAGGTCGCGGTCGCGGTTGGCTTCGATGTAGGCGTAGAGCGTCGGCCAGTAGCCGATGCGCTGGCCGGTGCGCGGGTCCTTGCCGCGAGCCCGAATCAGGGTCTCGTGGATGAGATCGACGTACCGGCGACCCTGCTCCACGCTGGTGGTGATCAGCCGCAAGGCGCCGGTGGGGGGCGGGCCGGGCACGTCCGGCGGCCGTTCGCCGGAGAGCAGTTGCACCACGCGCTCGCCCACGGCGTCCTGGCCGTCTCCGGCGACCAATATCGCCTCGTCGCGGGTGATGCGCTGGCGGGCGTGGCGGCCTTCATCGTGGATGCGGGTCAGCCGTAGCAGCAGTTCCAGCGCCGCTGGCCGGCCCTTGGGCACGGCGCGGTCGATCCGTTCCAGCAGGGCATCGGCCTGGGCGCTCAACATGCCGGCGATACCGTTGGTCTGCCGGTAGCGTTCCCCGCTCAGGCGGTTGCCCTCCCGCTGCTGCCACAGGGTGTACAGGGCGTTTTCCACCAAGGGCAAGGCGCCGATTTCGTCGCGGGCGTTGTCCAGAATGGCGGCGGCGACCTCGCGCACGTCCAGGTCGGCCAGGCGGGCGGGCTGTTCGATGACCTCGCGCAGGCCGTGTTCGGAGATGGTGGGCAGAAAGTAGCGCTTGCAGTGGCTGTTGGAGAGGGCTTGCAGGCGCGGCAGCCGTTCGAAGCGGTCGAGGAAGTCGGCGCGGACGGTGCTGATGAGAAACAGCGGACACTCCGGGTCTCGCAGGGCCTGGGCCAGCAGCGCGTCGAACCGCTGGCGCGGCGCGTCCTCGGCGAAGGTGAACAGCTCCTCGAACTGGTCGACGACGAGCAGAAACGCGCTTTGGTCTTGCTTGACATCCCGCAGGGCGAACGCCAGGGCGCGCTCGTCCTGTTCGAGCCGTTGCAGCCGGCGCAGGGAATCGCGTTGCGTTGCGTCCGCGATCAAGCCGCGTTCGAGGACTTCCGCCAGTTTTGCCAGCGGATCTTTGCCCGGCAGCATCGGGCCGAGCACTCGCCAGCGCTCGAAACCGGTGCGCGCCCACAGCGCGCCTTGTTCGATCATCGGCAGCATCCCGGCCGCGACCAGCGAGGACTTGCCCGCGCCGCTGTTGCCTTCGATCTGCAACCAGCGGTGGTAGGCCGCACCATTGCTACCTTGTAACTGATCCGGGTTGGTCTGCTGCTGGTCGCCCAGACCGGCCAGCGCTTCGAGGGTCTCCTGGCGCCGCCCGAAAAACAGTCGGGCATCTTGTTGCTTGAAGGCATTGAGGCCCAGAAAGGGGCAGCCCTCGAAGGCCGGCAGGACATCGAACCGAACGGCCCGGGTCTTGATGGCGTCGAGCAACACCTCCGGCGCCGGCGCGGCGGGCGACCAGCGCGCGGTTTGAAACAGGGCGAGAAACGGCGGCAGATCGTCCGGCTGGGCGCCCTCCAGCAGAACGGGGAAGATCGGCAGGCGCCGCGCCTCATCCTGGGGGGACAGATGCCGAATCAAGGCGACCTGTACCTCGGCGCCGACCCAGCGCCGCACGCCGTCCCGCCCGACCAGCACCACGAAAGCGGAGCAGCCCTGCAAGGCCTCTTGCAGGCGCGTCACCCAGCGGTCGCCGACGCGGATCGCGTCTTCGTCCTGAAAAACGCTCAGGCCAGCCTGCTCCAGCGCGGCTCGCAGGGCGCTGGCCGCCGGCAGATCGGTGCGGCTGTAGCTGAGAAAGACCCGCTCGGTCTGGGGTGTGGGGGGCATGGCGGCGCCTGCTCGTTGACTACGAGATAGAGCTTCAGGACTTTCGCTTTCCGTCATTCCCGCGTAGGCGGGAATCCAGTAACCCACTGAAAAAAAATGGATACCCGCATTCACGGGTATGACGAATTTAAGGGTTTGGCGAAAGTCCTGAGCTTGAAGCTATAGAACCAGCTTTCTTGAACACTTTGTGGTGGTGGGTCATCAGTTTAATCGTCCGAGGGCGAGGGGCGTAAACGGTTATGATAATAAGTCACTGCTAGCGATGGGATAATCAATCCCGGCTTGCGCCAAATCAGCGAAGGTCGTGGGTTGTCGAGCCGGGTTGATGTCTAATCCCAGCAGCAAACCAATCTGTGACAGCGAGAAAAGACCGCGCACCGCCGACTGGCCGGTGACCGGGTTAGTGTCCAATACCATCGCATGTTGCCGGTTGACCTGCCGCAGGGTAGCGATAATATCCCCGACCCGTGCTTTCGCCACGTCCTCCATCAGCAACACTTCCAGCCTGGGCTTGAGCGTCATGATATCGGCGACCAGCAAATCTTCCCAGGCGCCGCCCGCTTTGGTCAGGATGCGATCCGGCTTTTCCCCTTCAATATCGCGACTGGTGATCAACCCAATCACTTGTCGGTCGGCGTCTTGCACCAATAGCAAACGCACGCCCCGCTTGACCATAATTTCCAGCGCTTTGCTCAGTGGCGTCGCCAGTTCCGTCGTGTAAGCAGTCACCAGGCTGAGATCCGTCATGACGGACAATGCGGGGTCGTCGATGGAGACTTGCTCGGGTAAGGATTGCTTTGGGCGAAAATAGCCGGCGCCGGATTCCAGACGATGAAAAACCAGCGAATGATAAGCGGAAGACATCGGAAGCGACCTCCAATCGAAACATGGAATTTCTTTTCACCGTATAGAGTCTATACCGAACTGATGGATTGGATAAGCGAGTTCTTGCCGCACTCATCCTGACCTCCATCATCCTGGTAGCAACCCAGCCTGCTTGATGATAACCTTATGCAGCATAGTGAAACCGATCCGGCTCAAACCGCACCCGGTCAATATCCAACGCGAACGGCAGTGCCTTAGCCGCCGTTTGGCGACTCTTTAAACCCACCACACTTAACATTACACAAACAGAGGAGAGTCCATAAGATGGCAATCGCTCATGATGGTAAGAATCGGACCAGCAACGCCAAGTTATTGAGTTGGGTCGACGAGATCGCCGCCCTGACCCAGCCTGATCGCATCGTCTGGTGCGACGGCTCGCAGGAGGAATACGATCGGCTGTGCAACGAAATGGTCGCTTCTGGAACTTTTACCCGGCTGAATCCGGAAAAACGGCCCAACTCTTTTCTCGCCCGGTCGCATCCGTCCGATGTGGCGCGGGTTGAAGACCGCACCTTTATTTGCTCGGTATCAAAGGACGATGCAGGCCCAACCAATAACTGGCGAGCGCCGGATGAAATGCGGGCGGAGTTGAAAGGACTGATGAACGGCTGCATGAAGGGCCGCACCCTGTATGTCATCCCCTTCAGCATGGGTCCCATCGGCAGCCCGATCGCCCAGATCGGCATCGAGATCACCGATTCGGCTTACGTCGTGGTCAACATGCGGATCATGACTCGCATGGGTCAAAAGGTACTGGACACGCTGGGCAGCGATGGATTCTTTATCCCGTGCGTGCATTCGGTTGGCGCCCCACTGGCTCCCGGCCAGAAAGACGTGCCGTGGCCGTGCGAGCCGGACATCGGTCGCAAAGCCATCGTGCATTTCCCCGAAACCCGCGAAATCTGGTCCTACGGTTCGGGTTACGGCGGCAACGCCCTGCTCGGCAAGAAGTGCCTGGCGTTGCGCATCGCCTCGGCGATGGCGCGCGACGAAGGCTGGCTGGCCGAACACATGCTCATCCTCGGTCTCGAATCGCCCAAGGGCGATAAGACCTATGTGGCGGCGGCCTTCCCCAGCGCCTGCGGCAAGACCAACCTGGCCATGATCGTCCCGCCCAAGGGCTTCGGCAACTGGAAGGCGCTAACCGTCGGCGACGACATCGCCTGGATCAAGCCTCGGCCCGATGGCACGCTGCGCGCCATCAACCCGGAAGCCGGTTTCTTCGGCGTCGCTCCCGGCACCTCTTACGATTCCAACCCCATGGCGATGGAATCGATCAAAACCAATTGCATCTTTACCAACGTCGTGCTGACCGACGACGGCGACGTGTGGTGGGAAGGCATGGGCGTGGAACCCCCGGCGCATGGCATCGACTGGCAGGGCAACGACTGGACGCCGGACTGCGGTCGGGTCGGCGCGCACGCCAATTCGCGCTTTACGGCGCCCGCTGGGCAATGCCCGACCATCGACCCGGCTTGGGAAGATCCCGCTGGCGTACCGATTTCAGCCTTCATCTTCGGCGGTCGCCTGTCCAAGACCTTCCCGTTGGTCTACCAAGCCTACGATTGGAATCATGGCGTGTTCATGGCGGCCACCATGGGTTCGGAAGCCACTGCGGCGGCCATCGGCGTAACCGGCATCCGCCGCGATCCGTTCGCCATGCTGCCGTTCTGCGGCTACAACATGGCGGCGTATTGGGGTCATTGGATCAACATGGGCAAGAAAGCCGGCCTCAAGCTACCCATGGTCTTCCGGACCAACTGGTTCCGCAAAGACGCCAACGGCAAATTCGCTTGGCCAGGCTACGGTCAGAACATGCGGGTTCTCAAGTGGATCGTAGAACGTGTTAACGGCCAAGTTGGGGCGGTGGAAAGCTCGTTCGGTTTGATGCCGCGCTACGAAGATTTGGACCTGGAAGGTCTGGCTTTCACCAAGGAGCAGTTCGAAGCAATCACCAACATTAACCGCGCCGAAGCCGCCAGCGAGATCGAAGAGATCAAGGGCTTCTTCGAGAAGTTTGGTGAGAAGTTGCCGCCGGAACTCGAAGCCCAGCGTCAAGAATTCGGGAAGCGTGTTGAAAAGGCTCCCGAGGTATGGAAGGTTGCTGATGTCGCCTGAAATTCAGGCGGGCGCGGACGATAAGAGCGCGCTTTGGTAGTTAATAAAAGGCCGGCTTACGCCGGCTTTTTTTGTTAGCCCAGGATTCACGCTTCCGGCGGTGACGGCAAATCTGGCGTCTCTTCGGACGGAACATTGCTCTTGTCCTTGCGTTGGCGTTTCTCTTGCTGTTTTTCTTCCTGTTTCTTTTTCTTAGCGAGATCTTTTTGGCGCTTCTCGTACTGGTAGTTAGGCTTAGCCAAGCTATTCTCCTGACAGTGTGGTTTTCGATGGTTACTTTTTTCCGATCAACTCAATCGGATAGCCATCAGGGTCCTCGACAAACGCGATAATCGTCGTCCCTGCATTCATGGGTCCGGCTTCACGCAGAATTTTACCGCCCCGGGTTTTTACTTCCGCAGCCGCTTGGTAGACGTCATCGACCTCAATCGCAATATGCCCATAGCCGGTTCCGATCTCATAACGATCTACGCCCCAATTGTAAGTCAATTCGATGACGGTATGGCCGGATTCATCCCCATAACCGAGGAACGCCAGAGTAAATTCACCGGCGGGGTAGTCCTTCCGGCGCAGCAACTTCATGCCCAGAATCTCGGTGTAAAATTGGATTGAACGGTCCAGATCGCCCGTTCTCAGCATCGTGTGGAGAATACGCATGGTTTTTTCTCTCGAAAATTCAAATTGTTAATTGTAGCCGGTGCGCCGCAGGGATCACCGGCTTGCCAATGGACTACCGCCCCTTCAGCGCTGCAATCCGCATCCGCAACGCATTCAGCTTGATGAAGCCGCCGGCATCTTTCTGATCATAAGCGCCGGCATCGTCCTCAAAAGTGGCGATGTTCATATCAAACAGACTGCCATCCGACTTGCGTCCGACCACAATGACATTGCCCTTATACAGCTTGACCCGCACCACCCCATTCACTGGGGACTGTGACGCATCGATCAAGGTCTGCAACATCTTCCGTTCGGGACTCCACCAATAGCCGTTGTAGACCAGACTGGCGTAGCGCGGCATCAGGTCATCCTTGAGGTGCGCGACTTCCCGATCCAGGGTCAGTGATTCCATGGCCCGGTGCGCCTTGAGCATGATCGTGCCGCCAGGGGTTTCGTAGCAACCCCGCGATTTCATGCCGACATAGCGGTTTTCCACCAAGTCCAGTCGGCCAATGCCATGCTCGCCGCCCAGTTGGTTCAGCCGGGTCAGCACCGTGGCGGGACTGAGCGCTTCGCCATCAATCGCCACAATGTCACCGTTGCAGTAGCTCAGCTCGATAAAACGTGGCTGATCCGGAGCTTTCTCCGGTGAAACCGACCAGCGCCACATCGCCTCTTCCGGCGCGTTCCACGGATCTTCGAGAAGGTCGCCTTCATAGGAAATATGCAGCAGGTTGGCGTCCATGGAATACGGCGATTTGGCGCCGCGTTTCATTTCGACCGGAATGTCGTGCTTCTCCGCATAGGTCAGCAGCTTATCCCGTGACAGCAAATCCCACTCCCGCCACGGGGCGATAATCCGGATATCCGGCTTGAGGGCATACGCGCCCAGTTCAAACCGCACCTGATCATTCCCCTTGCCCGTCGCACCGTGTGAAACGGCATCAGCACCGGTCTGGACCGCAATCTCAATCTGCCGTTTGGCGATCAAGGGGCGGGCGATGGAGGTGCCGAGTAGATATTCACCCTCGTAAATGGCGTTGGCCCGGAACATGGGGAAGACGAAATCGCGCACGAACTCTTCACGCAAATCTTCGATGAAAATGTTTTCCGGCTTAATACCCATCTTCAGCGCTTTCCCGCGCGCCGGCTCCAGTTCCTCGCCCTGGCCCAAATCAGCGGTGAAGGTCACAATCTCGCAGTGATACACGTCCTGCAACCATTTCAGGATCACCGAGGTATCCAGGCCGCCCGAATAGGCCAGCACGACTTTTTTCACGTCCGACATAATGTTCCTCATGTTCATTCATTAATTTCAACCCAAACGGACCGAACCCGATTGGCCCGAACCGGCAGGCCCGTTAGCTTAATGGCTGGCCCCGGTACGTCAAGGCTGGCCAGGCGTATAATCCACGGTCATCTTCTGAACCGATTACGCCGGAACCTGCTATGGACACTTTGACGTTGACCCGCCCTGACGACTGGCATCTGCACGTCCGCGATGGCGATGCCCTGCGCGCCGTCGTCCCCCACAGCGCCCGCCAGTTTGCCCGCGCCATCATCATGCCCAATTTGCGTCCACCGGTGACGACCACTACGCAGGCGCTGGCTTATCGGAAGCGGATAATAGCGGCAGTACCCACGGGTCTGGACTTTCAACCATTGATGACTCTGTATCTGACGGATCACACGCCACCCACTGAAATCAGCCAAGCCCGGGATTCCGGCCACATCGTCGCGTGCAAACTGTATCCCGCTGGCGCCACCACGAATTCCGACGCCGGCGTTACTGACATTCGTCGAATAAACCCGGTGTTGGAAGCAATGCAGGCACATGGAATGCCATTGCTGGCGCATGGCGAAGTCACCGACCCCGAAGTTGATGTTTTCGATCGTGAGGCGGTTTTCATTGACCGGGTGCTTATTCCTCTGGCCCATGATTTCCCGGCATTAAAAATCGTCATGGAGCATATCACGACACAGGACGCGGTGGACTTTGTGCGGGACGCGCCAGCGACGGTCGCAGCGACCATCACCGCCCATCACCTGCTGTATAACCGCAATGCGATTTTCCAGGGCGGTATCCGTCCGCACTATTACTGCCTGCCGATTCTCAAGCGCGAACAGCATCGGCAGGCGCTGGTTCAAGCGGCAATTAGCGGCAACCCTAAATTCTTCCTGGGTACTGACAGTGCCCCGCATCCCCGTTTAGGAAAAGAAGCGGCCTGTGGTTGCGCCGGCTGCTATACCGCCTACGCTGCACTGGAACTTTATGCAGAAGCGTTTGAAGCGGCTGGCGCGCTGGATCAACTGGAAGCCTTCGCCAGTTTCCACGGCCCAGATTTTTATGGCCTGCCACGCAACGCCAAAACCATGACCTTGCAGCGCCAACCGACGCCCATACCGGAATCTTTTTCCTTCGGCGCAGATGACCTGATTCCCATGCGCGCCGGCGAAATGTTGTGCTGGCGGTTGGCGGATTGAGTGAATCCGATAGGGTGTTCACTCTAATTTTTGTTGCTAAAGTACTTTCCAACAGCAGTAGAAACCCACCGGCAATCATGAGAACCGGCATTCTGGTCAAGACCTTGAGTCGAGGAGAGTATCATGGCAAACGTTGCACTAAAAAATATCGCTGAAGCTCCCGCCGTCGCCAATATCCGTGAATCGGCCAACCGTATTTGGCTGGCAGGATTGGGAGCCTTCGCCAAGACCCAGGAAGAAGGCGAAAAACTGTTCCAGTCACTAGTCGAGGAAGGCGAGAAGATTGAGAAGCGCGCCAAAAAAGCGGCCAATGCCCGCGTTGAAGAAGCTAAGGACAAGGTGATCGAATTCCGGGGCAAGGCGAATGAGCAGCTTGACCGCCTGGAAGAACTGTTCCAGGAACGGGTCGCTCAAGTGCTGCACCGGATGGGCGTCCCTACCCAGGACGACATTCAGGAGCTGACCAGACGAGTCGAGGCACTGAATGAAAGTGTGATGGCGTTGAAGAAATAAGCAATCTATCGCTTATCGTCTTCCCTCACCCGTAAGGTGCACCTGATGGCGTTGAAGAAATAAGCAATCTATCGCTTATCGTCTTCCCTCACCCGTAAGGTGCACCTCAAAGCCCGGCGACGCACTGTCGCCGGGCTTTTTTGCGCTGCGTCATTGTCAAAAACTCTGCACTGATCGTGTTTCCATATTTTGGAATTTTACCATCAAGGAGTTATAAACGATGAATACCATCACACCTTCCACCGCCTGGCACAGGTTGCCTACCGAACAGGTCTTGCAGGAACTGCAAACGGCTCCGGGCGGTCTGAGCGATGCTGAAGTTGCTCAGCGTCTGGACCTTCATGGCCCCAACCGACTGCCACCCCCCAAGCGTCACGGGCCAGCCATCCGGCTCCTGCTCCAGTTTCACAATATCCTGATCTACGTGTTGCTGGCGGCGGCGGCAGTGACTGCATGGCTGGGCCATGCTATCGATACCGGCGTGATTCTGGGCGTCGTGCTGATCAACGCTATTGTGGGCTTCGTACAGGAAGGCAAGGCCGAATCGGCGCTGGCCGCAATCCGCAAAATGCTCTCGCTGCACGCCATGGCGTTGCGGAATGGCCAACGCCGGGAAATCCTCGCTGAAGAACTGGTTCCCGGCGACTGGGTGATCCTGCAATCCGGCGACAAGGTTCCCGCCGATTTGCGACTGATCGAGAGCAAAAACCTGCGGATTCAGGAAGCGGTACTAACCGGCGAGGCTGAAGCCGTCGAGAAATCTCCAGACCCAGCCCCACCTGATGCGGCCATCGGCGACCGTACCAGCATGGTGTATTCCGGCACCCTGGTTAATTACGGCCAGGGTGTGGGTGTTGTCGTCGCCACTGGCGCCGCCACCGAAATTGGCCGTATTAGCACAATGCTAGAACAGGTCGAAAGTCTGGTCACACCCCTATTGCGGCAAATGGAACAATTTGGTCGCTGGCTGAGCGCCACCATTCTTCTGGTGGCGGGACTCACCTTCCTGGCGGGGGTGTTTTGGCGGGGCATGGAACCGGACGTCATCTTCATGGCGGCAGTCGGATTGGCAGTCGCCGCCATTCCCGAAGGACTGCCAGCCATCATGACCATCATCCTGGCGATTGGCGTCCAGCGCATGGCTCAGCGCAACGCGATCATTCGCCGTTTGCCCGCTGTGGAAACCTTGGGCGCGGTCACGGTCATCTGCTCGGATAAGACCGGCACCCTGACCCGTAATGAAATGACCGTACAGCGGGTAGCAACTGCCGATCGCATTTTTGCAGTCAGCGGCGTTGGCTATGCCCCAGTTGGCGGCTTCAGCGTGAACGACGCATCGATCCTGCCGGAAGATGCGACAGACTTGCAGGCCATGGCCCGCGCCATTCACCTGTGCAATGACGCCACACTGACCGAAACCGAGGGCGAATGGCGAATGAGCGGTGATCCCACGGAAGGCGCCTTGTTAACGCTGGCGTGCAAGGCTGGTCTTGATCTGGTCGATGAGCAGGCGCGATTTCAGCGGCTGGACAGCATTCCCTTTGAATCTGAACACCGCTTCATGGCCACCCTCCATCATGATCACTACGGCGACCATATCATCCACGTCAAGGGCGCACCGGAACGGGTGCTGGCCATGTGCGCCGACCAGCAACATGCTGCAGGTCTGCAACCCTTGCGCCCCGACGAGTGGCGGGAGCAGATTGAAACATTGGCCGCCGCTGGGCAACGGGTGCTGGCCGTGGCGTTCCGCGCTGCCCCCAAGACTCAGCGTGAGTTGACCTTTGCCGATGTCGAGGCCGGTCTCACTCTGTTGGGTTTACTCGGCATCAGCGACCCGCCGCGAGAAGAAGCCATTCAGGCGGTGCGTAAAACTCGGGAAGCCGGCATTAGGGTAAAAATGATCACCGGCGACCACGCCGTGACAGCGCGGGCTATTGCTGCGCAAATTGGCATCGGCGATGGAGAAAAAGTGCTGACCGGCCCAGAACTGGAAACGCTCGACGAAGCGGCGTTACGGGCGGTGGTGCTGGACACCGATGTCTACGCCCGCGCCAGCCCAGAACATAAGCTGCGGCTGGTAGAGGCCCTGCAACAGCTAGGGCAGGTCGTAGCAATGACAGGGGATGGGGTCAACGACGCGCCAGCGCTCAAACGCGCCGATGTCGGGGTCGCGATGGGGCTGAAAGGAACAGAAGCCGCCAAGGAAGCGTCCGAAATGGTGCTGGCCGATGACAACTTCGCCTCCATTGCCCATGCCGTGGAAGAAGGCCGCACGGTTTACGACAACCTGCGTAAAGCGATTCTGTTCATCCTGCCGACCAATGGAGCGCAAGCGTTAGTGATTATCGCTGCCATTCTACTCGGCATGGCCCACCTGCCGATCACCCCAGTACAGATTCTCTGGGTCAACATGGTCACCGCCGTCACGCTGGCGCTGGCGCTGGCGTTTGAACCCACCGAAGTCCAGGTCATGCGCCGTCCGCCACGCGATCCGCATGAACCGCTGCTCAACGGCTTCATGCTCTGGCGGATTGGGTTTGTATCGGTGTTGCTGGTGCTTGCGCCGTTGGGACTGTTCCTGTGGGCAACTGAGCAAGGCGTCTCGCTGGAAGAAGCCCGCACGCTAGCGGTTAATGCGCTGGTGATAGGAGAAATCTTCTACCTCTTCAACAGCCGCTATCTCCATCAGTCATCGCTATCGCGGGAGGGTCTGCTGGGCAGTCGCCCGGTCTTGGTCACCATCGCCATTCTGCTGGCGTTGCAACTGACCTTGACCTACTGGCCACCACTGCAACGATTGATGGGAACCGCGCCTATTAGCGCTGCTCAGTGGGGATTGTTTACCCTGGCTGGCCTGGCGGTATTCCTGCTGGTAGAGCTGGAGAAAGCGATCTGGCGGCGACGGCGCAACAGCTCAGGGTGTTAGGGGCCATGCTACCCGCAACTATAATTTCAGATACGCCTCACGAATGGCCCGCAAACTGGCCGCCGCGCCCGAAGCCAGCTTGTAGTCCACGAAACGGGTGACATTCGTGTCAGTCGGGTTGATTTCCACGGTCGGGACGCCCATCTGACTGGACTGCACGACCGGCCCGGCGATGTAGGGAAACACGCTGGTCGTGCCGACGCTGAACACTAGATCAAAGCCCTGATCCAGCTCCCGATATAGATGTTGAATCGCCCCGGAAGGCAACACCTCGCCAAACAACACCACCCGTGGCCGCACCAGCGCATGGCAGCGCGGGCAGGCCGGCGGCATATCGAGTGCGCTGTAATCCGGTACGGTCGCCTTATAATCGCAACAGGTGCAGAGCAGATCGTGAATGTCGCCGTGAATCTCAATCAGATTGCGGCTGCCAGCGTCACGATGAAAGCCATCGATGTTCTGGGTCAGCACACAGACCTCGAACGACTCCTGCCATTCAGCGATGATCGCGTGCGCGTCATTGAACCGCGCTCCCCGGCAGGAATTTTCAATCTGATGCAAATATTTCCAGGTGATGGCCGGATTCGCTTCCAACATGGACCCGGATAGTGCGGTTTCAATCGAAAAGTTCTCCTCGGTCGCCTGGTCGTTGTACAACCCACCAATGCCACGATAGGTCGGCAGGCCGGATTCGGCGGAAATGCCGGCGCCGGTGATGAACAGCAACCGGCGGGCGCGGCGCAGGGTCTCGGCGATGCGAGCCACGAGGGTGGGATCAGGCGGATTCAGCATGGCAAACCTCACTAGGCGTGATGGGCGTCGGCCATAAATCAAGTGGCCAGCAGGTTGTACAGGGCTTCAAATTCCCGGCTGAGCTTGTGCCGGGGATCAAGGTGAATCATCGGCAGCGCCTGGGCGTGCGATTCGCGGATTTTAATCGACGCCGACAGAAAAGCTTCCAACACGGGCAAACCTTCGGTGCGTAATTCCTCAACCATGCGCACCGGCAAATTAGCGCGGGCCTGATACTGGTTGACGATGATGCCTTCCACGCGCAGGCTGCGATTGTGATCAGATTGAATTTCGCGGACACTGTCCATCAATGTATACAGAGCGCGGCGCGAAAAATCATCGCAGTCAAAAGGAATCAGGCAGGTGTCGGCGGAAATCAGCGCCGAACGGGTAAAAAAATTCAGCGCCGGCGGCGTGTCGATGAAAATCTCGTCAACATCCTTGAGCGTGTCCAGCGCCTCACGCAGCTTATACATCTTATAGCGCGATTCCAGTTTGACCTGTAGATCTTCCAGACGGGGATCAGAGGGCAAAACGCCAAGATTGGAAAAGCGGGTGGGTGCGATATAGTCAACGGGTTTAGCGCCAAAGACCTTGTAGGCCAGAACATCGTCGAAAAAATGGGCCAGGGTTTGCTTCTGCTCCTCCAACGCCTGGCCCAGCAGGTAGCGGGAAGCATTGGCCTGTGGGTCCAGATCCACCAGCAGGGTCCGACGGCCCCGCGCCGCGCTAATGGCGGCTAGATTGCAAGCGATAGTGGATTTGCCCACCCCCCCTTTCTGATTAAAGACGACTCGGCGCATAGTGGTTTTTCCATGGTTTTATCAGGGTTTCATTCAGTGTAGTCAAGCCGGGGAAAAGCGTCGAGATAAACGCCCTATAACAGCGTCAAAAACTGGCTCAACTAATATAGAATCATTTCATTTGCGACTTTCCCGGTGACAGTATGGCCTCATCCATTTTTTCCGGCGATGGTACTGAAATCATTGCTATGTCAGCCCAGTCCCGGCTGCGGGTCCAGTTCGAAGCGATTGAACTACGGGTGATCGCTGGCGCGGACAATGGGCTGGAAATCAGCCTTGGCCTGCCTAATTTGCGCATTGGCGCGGCCCCGGATAATGACGTAGTTTTAACCGATCGAGCCGTCTCGCGACGGCACGCGGAAATCCGCATGACGCCCAACGGCCTACTGCTGCGCGATCTAGGCTCTACGAATGGCACCTTCATCAACGACGTGCGCATCACCGAAGCCTATATTCCATCCGATGCAGAGTGTCGGTTGGGTTATTCAACCTTGTTGATCCGCCAATGCACCGAAGAGCGAAAAGTCGCAGTACCGCGTCAGGATCATCTGGGTGAACTGGTGGGATCAAGCGAGCGGATGCGGGAACTGTATGGCCTGATCCGGGCGGTGGCGCCCACTCCGACCACGGTTCATCTGCATGGTGAATCCGGATCAGGCAAGGAACTGGTCGCCCGCACCTTGCACACTTTTTCTGGCCGGTCAGGACCGTTCATGGTGTTTGACGCTTCGGTGGCCGACGCGGAGATGGTGCGCAACGATTTGTTTGGCCATATCAAAGGCGCGTTCACCGGCGCCACCGGTTCGCGCGAGGGCGCGTTCCGCCAGGCTCATACCGGCACCTTGTTCATCGATGAAATCGGCGAATTGCCGCTGGATTTGCAACCACGCCTGCTACGGGTGCTGGAAACCCGTGAGGTCACGCCGATCGGTTCGGATAAATCGAGTCGGGTAGACGTGCGGGTCATTACCGCCACCCATCGCGATCTGGCGGCGATGGTCCATACCGGGGCCTTCCGCGCTGATCTATTTTACCGCCTGTCGGTGGTGCCGATTGAATTGCCGGCCCTGCGGGAGGTTCGCGAGGACATCCCGCTGATTGCTCGCCATCTGTGTCAACAGCTACAGTTGAATGACCGGATTTCGGCGGTGGCCATGGCGGCGCTGCAGGACTATTCCTGGCCCGGTAATGTGCGGGAATTGCGTAACGTGCTGGAACGGGCAGCGGTGATGTGCGGCGATCGGGAAATTCGCCCTGAAGACTTACGGTTGCCCAAGACTGCTGCGGTTCCGGACTGGGCGCCTGCCCCGGTATGGATGCCGACCTCACCAATCACAGCCTCACCAATCACAGCCTCACTACCACCTGTCCCTGTTGAACCCGTGTCGATCCCCAAATCGAGCGGGGCTGACGCCCGCGCCCATCTCAAGGAGATGGAGCGGCAGATGATTATCGAAGCTATGGAGCGCAACCGGGGTAACAAGGCGGCAGTCGCCCGGGAACTCGGTATCCCGCTATCCACGCTGAAGCGTCGTATCAAAGAATACCAGATCAGTGATGAGGAATAGCGCCCTGCTCCATCAGCGCCCAAACGACGTGTTCCTGCACTAACACCGATGAATGGGTCAGTCGCGTCCGTAAAGCGGTGATGATTTCCAGCGAGCAAGGCGCATTACCTAAAGCGATGGCGATATTACGCAGCCAGCGCTCATGACCGATCCGGCGGATGGCGCTGCCTTCGGTGCGACACAAAAATTCCGCTTCATCCCAACCCAATAATTCAATCAGGCTCGGAGCATCCAGCCCATGCCGGGCGCGAAAGTCGGGTTCCACCGACGGTTGGGCAAAACGATTCCACGGACAGGCCAGTTGGCAATCATCGCAGCCATAAATCCGGTTGCCGATGGCGCGGCGGAATTCCAGGGGAATCGGCCCGTGCAGTTCAATAGTGTGGTAGGAAATGCAGCGCCGGGCATCCACCCGGTAGGGGGCGACGATGGCTTGGGTTGGGCAAAGATCCAGACAAGCGGTGCAACGCCCGCAATGAGCGCTGGCTGGTTCATCCACAGGTAGCGGTAAATCAATGTAAATCTCGCCGAGGAAGAACCAGGAACCGGCCCGCCGATCCAGCAGATTACTGTGCTTGCCGACCCAACCCAGTCCGGCTTTTGCCGCCAACGCCTTTTCCAGCACCGGCGCGCTGTCCACGAAAACCCGATAACCAAATGGGCCAATGGCCACAGCAATCCGCTCCGCCAGCCGTTGTAACCGATTGCGCAACACTTTGTGGTAATCCCGGCCCAGCGCATAGCGCGACACATAGCCCAACTCCCGCTGATGCAGCACCCACCAGGGATCAGCGGCGCCCGGTGCGAAATAGTCCATCCGTGCGGCGATCACCCGCACCGTGCCGGGAACCAGTTCCGCCGGACGGCTGCGCTTCACCCCATGGCGGGCCATGTAGCCCATTTCGCCGTGAAATCCCGCTGCCAGCCAGTCCAGCAGCCGCGCTTCGGGTTCGCTCAGTTCCAGGTCGGCGATGCCGATCTGCTGAAAGCCCAGTTCCCGCCCCCAGGTTTTGATCAGCGCTGCCAGTTCATTCCTTCCCTGCTCTGTTGCGAGAGAGGAGACGCGCAAGGCAGCAGGATCGGGAGAGCGGCGAGTAGTCATCTTCAGGCTGGAAAACAGCTAGAATTGAGGGAAATTTCGGCGCATTGTGCTCTTTCTTATGGTCGCCCAGGAGACTTTTCATGCGTGAACTCCCCCTTGAACTCTATCGCGCCGCCCAAGTGCGGGAACTGGATCGCGTCGCCATTCAGGAACGCGGCATTCCCGGCTATACGCTGATGAGCCGGGCGGGTGAAGCGGCTTTTCAGCAATTGCGTCAGCGCTGGCCGCACGCTGGCCGCCTTGCAGTCGTTTGCGGCGGTGGCAACAATGGCGGCGACGGCTATGTCGTAGCGCGCCTGGCGCGTCAGGCCGGGCTGGAGGTTCGCGTGCTGACCTTGGCCGATCCGGACATGCTGCGTGGCGATGCGCAAACCGCTTATAAAGAGGCTCGCACCGCCGAGGTTTCCATCCAGCCGTTCCAGGCGGCGGCGCTGAACGGCGTTGACGTGCTGGTAGACGCCGTTCTCGGCACCGGTCTGGAGCGTCCCGTCAGCGGCCTCTGGCGAGAAGCGATTGCCGCGATAAACGCGCATCCTGCCGATACTTTCGCTCTCGACATTCCCTCCGGTTTACATGCCGACACCGGCGCTATCCTTGGCTTGGCGATCCGGGCCGCCGCCACAATCACTTTCATTGGCCTTAAACAAGGGCTATTCACCGGACAAGGCCCTGCCTGTTGCGGTAGCGTGTATTTCGCCGATCTCGACGCACCGCTGGATATTTACCCAGCCCTGCATCCCGCCAGTTGGCGCTATGCCGGTGCGGATTTACCCGCCCTGTTGCCCCAGCGGTCACGCAGCGCCCATAAGGGCCACTTCGGCCATATTTTAATCATCGGTGGTGCGTTGGGCATGGCCGGCGCAGCGCGGATGGCGGCAGAAGCCGCTGCTCGGTGCGGCGCAGGACTCGTCAGTATTGCGACCGGTGCGGCTCACGCTGGATGGCAAACGGTGGCGCGCCCGGAATTGATGTTTCACGGTGTCGAAAATACTGATGACCTTGCGCCGCTGCTGGATCGGGCGACGGTCATCGCGATTGGACCGGGACTCGGACGCAGTGATTGGGGCCGGGCCATGCTCCAGGCCGCTTTGGCCAGCGATAAACCTTTGGTCATCGATGCGGATGGCCTGAATCTCCTGTCCATTGAACCCACCTTCCGCGATCACTGGATTCTGACGCCACACTCCGGCGAAGCCGCCCGGCTGCTAAAAATGACGCCCGCAGAAGTCGAGGCTGACCGCTTCACGGCAGTGGAGGATTTGGCCTTGCGCTATGGCGGTGTCGCCGTACTCAAGGGCGCAGGTTCGCTGATCGCCAGCCGGGAAGACGGGCAAGTAGCGCTCTGTACAACCGGCAACCCGGGCATGGCCAGCGGCGGCATGGGCGATGTCCTGACTGGGGTAATCGCCGCGCTCGTCGCCCAGGGTCTACCCTTGTTCGCTGCGGCAAAAGCGGGCGTTTACCTGCACGGGCTGGCCGGCGATCAGGCGGCGCAGGCGGGCGGCGAACGTGGGTTGCTAGCGACTGATTTGCTGCCTTTCCTGCGTCGTGCGGTTAATCCCTGAATCATGCTGAAATACGACCTCAATTCCGCCGCCGCCACCGAAGCGCTCGGCGCTCGGCTGGCGACCAGGATCATACCCGGTAGCATTCTCTATCTACGCGGCGATCTTGGCGCGGGCAAAACAACGCTGGTGCGCGGCCTGCTTCATGCGCTTGGCCATCGCGGCACAGTCAAAAGCCCTACCTACACCTTGGTGGAACCCTATCAGATCGGTGATTGGCGACTGTTTCACTGGGATTTATACCGGCTGGCTGACCCGGAGGAACTGGAATTTCTGGGACTGCGTGACCAGCTCGATGGCCAGGCAACGCTGCTGATCGAATGGCCGGAACGGGGTCAGGGAGAACTGCCAGCAGCCGATGTGGAGATTGCGTTGAGCTACGCTGGCGAAGGCCGCGCCTGCCGATTAACCGCCCCTTCCTCGGTCGGCCAGGCAATGCTGGCCGACCTTGGCCGGTGCTTTCAAACATAGGTGGGCCTCACGTTGCCTGACTTTTCTCCTTCTGTTCCTCCAGATGCTTGCAATCGATGCACAGCTCCGCAGTGGGCCGGGCTTCCAGTCGGCGCAGACCGATCTCCACGCCGCACGCTTCGCAATAACCGTAATCGTCGCTGGCTAGCCGGCTCAGGGATTTATCAATCTTGTGCAACAGCTTACGTTCTCGATCTCGCGCCCGCAGGCTGATCGAGAACTCCTCTTCCTGACTGGCGCGATCATTCGGATCGGGCAAGTTAAGCACCTCGTCCTGCATACTGTTGACGGTGCGTCGGCCCTCCTCCATCAATTCCTGCTTCCAGGCCAGCAGGATGGAGCGGAAATGGGCTTTCTGCCGGTCATTCATGTACTCCTCTTCACTTTCCGCACGATAGGGTGCAGAGCTTGCAAATGTCTCAGTCATAGCCATCCGCCTTTGTGTCGGTATGCCCGTTTATTTTGTGATTACCCACCAGCCAGCGGCTGAGTCTTGGAAAGCTCGTTCAGCCGTTGACCGCGCATAACAGCATAAACCATCCCGAAAGTGAATGTCGCCAGCAGGGTTTTAACGAATCTTTCAAGAACCACTCAAACAATCCCGCAAGGCGTCCACTAACCCATCCAGCAATTGAAAATAGGCCTCAGGACCGGGCGGAATCCCAGCGCCTAGCGGATCAAGGATTCCAGGCTGGGCCTGACTCCCGGCAATGACGGTCTGCACCAAGGCGGGCTGGAATTGCGGTTCACTGAACACACAGCGCACCCCCCGCTCCCGAATGCGCGCCTGGATCTCGGCAACCCGTTTTGCGCCCGGCCGCTGTTCCGGGTCTAGCACCACCGAACCGACCGCGTTCAAGCCGTAACGCCGTTCGAAATACTGATAGGCGTCATGAAACACCACATAAGGTTGACCTTTCAGCGGCGCCAGTTTCAACGCCAACTGCTGATCAAACTGATTCAGCCGCTCCATCAGCGCTGCGCCGTTGCGTTCATAGTCAGCCTTATGGTCGGGATCGACCTCGCCCAACACCGCCACCATCCGGCGAGTCATGGCGATGGCATTGACCGGATTCAGCCAGATGTGGGCGTCATGATCTGCCTTGTGACCATGACTATGCTCATCATGCAAGTGCGCTTCCCAAACACCGCCAGTGCGTAACGGCAATACGGTCACATCGGGCGCTTCGATCAAAGCGATGTTCCGAACTTTACGTTGGGCATTTTTCAGAGGCCGAACCAGGAAACTCTCCAAATCCGGCCCGATCCAGAACACGATATCCGCTTCGGCGATAGCGCGGGCGTCAGAAGGCCGCAGGCTGTAGTCGTGCGGTGAAGCGCCACCCGTGACCAGCAATCGCGGCTGCCCCACCCCTCGCATAACCCCCGCCGCCAACGAATGGACCGGCTGGAGGCTGGTGACCACGTCAGGAGCGGCCAGCGCCATCCAGGGCGCCAGCAATAACACCCCCATCAGAAACAACCTTCGAATCTTCATCTTGAAATTCTCCCCGATGTTCATGCTTAATCGATATCCAAAACATCGCATTTACCTAACAGGTCTATTCTATCGTGGCGGTCAACCCCCTCCCTGCACCCTGTGCTTCATCCCCAGCGGAACCATTGCTCACGGTCGAAAATGTCAACCTCGCCATTCGCGGCAACCCCATCTTGCAGGCCATTCACCTCCAGGTCAGCGCTGGCGAAATCGTCACGCTCATCGGTCCCAACGGCGCGGGTAAGTCCACCCTAGTGCGCGTGGTGCTGGGGTTGATCCGCCCCGATAGCGGTCAAATCCGACTCAAGCCGGGGCTACGGGTCGGTTATATGCCGCAACGGCTGGCGATTGACGACACCTTGCCGCTGACCGTCCAACGCTTCATCACCCTCGGCGCGCCCGCGCCCCGCGAGCGAGTCCGGGCCATCCTGGCGGAAGTCGGTGCGGCGCAGGTCCTCGATTCGCCAGTGCAAGCGATCTCCGGCGGTGAATTCCAACGGATGCTGCTGGCGCGGGCGCTGTTGCGCGAACCCGATTTACTGGTCCTGGATGAACCGATCCAGGGCGTAGATCTGACGGGGCAATATGAGCTGTACGATCTGATCAGTCATCTGCGTCGCCAACGGGGCTGTGGAATTCTCATGGTCTCGCATGAACTGCACCTAGTGATGGCGACGACCGACCAAGTGTTGTGCCTCAACCGACATGTTTGCTGCTCCGGCCACCCCGACCAGGTCGCCAGCCATCCAGCCTATCTGGAACTGTTCGGTCTCGACGGCGCTCGACGACTGGCGATCTATCACCATCACCATAATCACCGCCATGATCTGCACGGGGCCGTCGTCGTGGAGGAAGAGCCGCATGGATGATTTTTTACTGCGCGCTCTGTTGGGTGGCCTGGGCGTGGCGCTGGCTGCTGGACCGCTGGGCGCATTTATCGTCTGGCGGCGGATGGCTTATTTTGGCGATACGCTAGCGCACTCGGGATTGCTGGGCGTGGCGCTCGGTATGGCCTTGCAGTTCAATCCGCAACTGGGCGTTGCCGCCACCTGCCTGCTGATTGCCATCGCGTTGGTGTTGCTGCAACGACAGCGGGTGTTGGCCACTGACACGCTGCTGGGCATCCTCGCTCATACCAGCCTGTCGCTGGGTTTGGTGACATTGGCTTTTCTGGAAACCGTGCGGATTGATCTGACCAGCTATTTATTCGGCGATATTCTGGCGATCAGCCCCGACGATCTCTATTGGATCTGGGGCGGCGCCGGGCTGGCTCTGGCCGCACTGGCCAGGCTGTGGCGACCCTTACTGGCGGCGACAGTTCATGAAGAGCTGGCGCAAGTGGAAGGCGTTCCGGTCTTCACCGTGCGCCTGGCCTTCATGCTACTCATCGCCATCGTCATCGCGGTGGCGATGAAAGTGGTCGGCATCCTGCTCATCACCTCGTTGTTGATCATTCCCGCCGCGACGGCCCGACGTTTCGCCCGTTCGCCGGAAAGCATGGCCCTGTTGGCCGGCGGACTGGGTTGCGCAGCGGTCGGCGCGGGACTCTGGGCGTCGTGGCGTTGGGATACCCCGGCGGGTCCCTCGGTCGTGGTGGCCGCAGCCCTTCTGTTTCTGCTCGGCTCACTCCTCCCCAACCGGTTACGGCGCACGGTCTGGCGTTAGTCGGATGGGCTATCCCTCCCGCAACGCTCGCCAAGGCGGTTGATTGAGCGCCGAACGGGCGCCCAATAAGCCCGCCAGTCCCACACCCAGCACGCCGGCGACAGCGCCCAGCAGCCAGACCCACGGATTCCACAGATAGGGAAAGTCAAAGACCTGCGTCGCCAGGACATAGCTCAGCACCGTGGCCGCCGTGGCGGCCAGCACACCGGCCAACAAACCCAGTGTGGCGAACTCCGCCAGCAGGCTTTGCCGCACGACGCTTTGCGGCGCTCCCAAAGTGCGTAGCACCGCACTCTCAAAACGGCGCTCATCCTGAGTGGCTTGAATCGCTGCATACAGCACCACCAATCCCGCCGCCAATGTGAACAGGAACACATACTCGACGGCGGCAATCACCCGATCCACAATCTCCCGAACCTTGGTCATCAGCGCCTCTACATCCAGCACCGTGACCGATGGGTATTGCCGCACCAGCTCCGCCAGCACCGGTTTCCGGTCAGGAGGCAGATAGAAACTGGTGATCCAGGTCGCCGGATAGTGCTCCAACACCCCGGACGGAAACACCACGAAGAAATTGGCTCGAAATGAATCCCATTCCACGCTGCGCAAACTCATGACCTTCGCCGCCAAATCCTGGCCGGCGATCTGAAACCGCAGCGTATCGCCCAGCGCAATCCCCAGCTCCTCGGCCAACCCGACTTCTACAGATGCAACACCCTGTCCCCGGTCGCTGGCATTCCACCAGCGGCCCGCGAGAATGCGGTTATCTTCCTGCAATGCATCCGCCCAGGACAGGTTGAATTCCCGCGCCACCAACCGCTGGGCGCGAGGATTGGCGTAATCTTCCGGCCCGACTGCCCGACCGTTGAGCGCGGTCAGCCGTCCGCGCACCATCGGAAACAGTTCCACATCGCGTAGGTCGCGTTCGCGTAGAAAAGCCTGAACTCCCTCGACTTCAGCGGTTTGCACGTTGATCAGAAAATGATTCGGCGCGTCGGGCGGCAGGCTGGCTCGCCAACTGGCTAACAGGTCTGTCCGCACCAGAGTCAAGATCAACAGCGCCATCAATCCCAGTCCCAAGGCCACCACTTGCACCGCGCTACCGGAACCGCGCCGGGCGATATTCGCCAAGCCAAATCGCCAGGCGACGCCGACCTGACCGCGCAACAGATTCAACGATTTCACCAACCCCCAGGCGGCCAGGGACAATACGACCATAGTTCCCGCTACGCCAGCGCAGACGTAGAGCGCTAGACGCCATTCACCCGCTTGCCAGACTAACAGCGCCGCCGTCGCCGCAATTGCCGGGCCGTACAACGCCAACAGACGCGGATTCACCGGCCCCAGATCGCGGCGCAACACCCGCAGCGGCGGCACTTCTCGCAAACGCAGCAACGGCGGCAGGCCGAAGCCGAGCAGAGTGATAAAACCCGTCGCCAGAGCGGGCAGGATGGGTAACCAGGATGGCGCCGGCAGTTCAGTGCGACTCACTAATTGCCCCAGAACGCCGCTCAACCCGTATTGAGCCAGGTAGCCGACCATGAGGCCGACCCAACCGGCCAGCGCCGCCAGCGCCAACAGTTCCAGCACGAACAGCCGGACTATCAGCGTTTCGGTCGCGCCGACGCAACGCAAAATAGCCACGCTGTCCCAGTGGCGGGCGGCGAAACGGCGAGCGGCGATAGCTACGCCGACCCCGGCCAGGATCACGCTCACCAGCGCCGCCAGATTCAGAAAGCGCTCCGCTCGATCCAGGGCCGAGCGCAATTCAGCGCGGGCGTCGCGGACCCCTTGCAGGCTTTCCCCCGCTGCCAGCCGGGCTTTTGCCCAAGTCTTGAAATCAGCCAGCGCTGCCGGTTCGCCGGCCAGCAGCAGGCGGTATTCCACCCGACTGCCCGGCTGCACCAGTTCAGTAGCGGGTATATCCGCCAGATTCATCAGCAGGCGCGGCGCAATGCTGAACAGGTCACCCGCCCGATCCGGTTCATAAGCCAACACCCGTTCCAGCGAAAATTCGCGGGCGCCGAGATGCACGGTATCGCCCATTTTTAAACCGAGCGTCTGGATCAACCGCTCGTCCAGCCAGACCTGACCGCGACCGGGAATGACAGCCACGGTTTGCGGCAGCGCAAAAGGGGCAGCGCTGATCTGCAATGCGCCGCGCAGCGGATAGCCGGGACCGACGGCCTTGACTTCGGTCAGTTGTGTCATCTCACCGGCCAGCGCCACGCTGCGAAAACTTAGGGTTTCCGCTGTTTGTAAGCCCCGTCGCTGTGCTTCCTGCGCCAACTCTGGCTGAATCGGGCGTGACGCAGCAATGACCAAATCCGCGCCGAGCAGCTCGCTGGCCTTGCGTTCCATCGCCTGCTGGATGCGGTCGGTGAAAAAGCCGACGGCGGCGACGCTAGCGACAGCGATCACTAATGCGATCGCCAGCACTCGCAATTCACCGGACTGCCAGTCGCGACGTAGCGCCCGCCAAGCCATGCGGCCCACGTTGCGCCAATTCGGAGATTCTTGTTCAGAAAAAGGCGCGGTGGCTGTGCGCGGCATTTCAGACGCCTCCCGACTGCTGTGCGGGCGGCGGGCGCAACCGCCCATCGTCCAGTTCCAAAATCCGGTCACAATAAGCGGCTAATTCAGCATCATGCGTGACCAGCACCAGCGTCGCACCCTGTTCCCGGTTCAGCGCGAACAGCAATTCGACGATGCGATGGCCTGTCTTCTGGTCGAGATTGCCGGTGGGTTCATCAGCAAACAGCACATCCGGGTTACCGGCAAAGGCCCGCGCTAAGGCCACCCGCTGCTGTTCGCCGCCCGACAGTTGCGTGGGATAGTGCCGGGCGCGGGCCTTGAGGCCAACCCGTTCCAATAAATCCAGCGCTTGCCGACGGGCGTCGAGCTGACCGGCCAACTCCAGCGGCAACATGACATTTTCCAAGGCGGTCAAGCCGGTCAGTAGCTGGAAGGATTGAAACACGAAGCCAACTCGTCGCGCCCGCAATAAAGCGCGGCCATCCTCATCCAAGCGGCTCAAATCGACGCCGGCCAGCCACACCCGACCCTGAGTCGGCGCATCCAGACCGGCCAACAAACCCAGCAAAGTCGATTTGCCGGAACCGGATGCGCCAACCACCGCGACGCTTTCCCCTTTGGCGATACTGAAATGGATATCGTCCAAAATGACCAGTGGCCCTTCAGGGCTGGCCACCTGTTTCCCCAGATTTTCGACCTGGATGATGGTGACTGGGTTGTCCGATGCCGGCGCGGCGGCTACGCTTACGCCACTTCCCGCTTCCTGCTCATAATCCACGCGCATGGCCACATTCTCCGATGATGAAAACGAATTGCTCACGATGGCTACCGATCTTGATGTTTTGGTTGGCGGCGCTGTCCGGCGCTCCGGTGCAGGCTGAAGCGCCCATGATTCTAGTCTTTGGCGACAGCTTGAGCGCGGCTTACGGCATGCCCGCCGAGCGCGGCTGGGTCAGCCTGCTGCAACACCGGTTGGCGGAACGCAACTACCCGCATCGCATCGTCAACGCCAGCATCAGCGGCGAAACCACCAGCGGTGGCTTGAGCCGGTTGCCCGCTGTCCTGCAACAGCATCGTCCCGAACTGGTCATCCTGGAGCTGGGCGCCAATGATGGCTTACTCGGTCAGCCCCCCATGATCACGAGCCACAACCTGGCGAAGATGATTGAGTTATCGCAACAGGCCGGCGCCAAGGTGCTGTTGGCGGAAATGCGGATTCCGCCGAATTATGGCCCGTTGTACACGCAAAAGTTTCAGGCAACATTCAGCGAATTGGCCAACAAGTATAAGCTCCCATTGATTCCGTTCATGTTAAATGGGGTGTCAGGTAACCCGGCGCTCATTCAGGACGATGGCCTGCACCCACGCGCTGAGGCGCAGGTGCGGATTTTGGAGAACGTATGGCCGACGCTGGAGGCGGCATTACAGTAAAGTTACCGAGTGAGTCGCTCCAACGCCTCACGGTATTTGGCAACTGTCTTCTGTACGATTTCCGGGGGTAATTCCGGTCCCGGTGGTTGCTTGTCCCAATCCAGCGTTTCCAGATAATCGCGCACGAACTGCTTATCAAAGCTCGGTGGGTTGACGCCGGGCCGATAGCCATCCACCGGCCAGAACCGGGAGGAATCCGGGGTCAACGCTTCGTCCATCAGCACCAAACAACCCTCCTCGTCCAATCCGAACTCGAATTTGGTATCAGCGATGATGATGCCCCGGCCCAGCGCATACTCAGCGGCTTCCTGGTACAACCGCAGGCTGATCTCCCGCACCTGCTCCGCCAATGCCTGGCCTATCGTCGCTACGATCTGCGTGAAACTGACATTTTCGTCATGCGCGCCCAGCGCCGCTTTGGTAGACGGCGTGAAAATCGACTCCGGCAACCGCTCCGCCAGCCGTAATCCCTCCGGCAGGCGAATCCCGCAGACCTTTCCGGTGCGCTGGTAATCCTTCCAACCGGAACCGATCAAATAGCCGCGCACGATGGCTTCCACCGGCAGTCCCTGCAGCCGCCGCGCTACAACGGCTCGCCCGGCGGTCCGCAGCCGCTCGGACGCATCGGGCAACGCCTGCTCCAGCGTCTTCTCCGCCAGTTGCAGGTGGTTCGGCGCGATGTGGCGGGTGCGGTCGAACCAGAAGTTCGAAACTGATGTCAGCACCGCGCCCTTGCCGGGAATCGCCGTGGGTAGAATGACATCGAAAGCTGACAACCGGTCACTGGCGACCATCAGCAAATGCTGGTCATCCACCGCATATAAATCACGGACCTTGCCGCGATAAATGAGCGGCAGACTGGCAATTTCGGGCGAGGCGATGGTATCAGCGACGGGCATGGAGCGGCTCCTGGAGTAAAGTCAGCATCAAGTCCTGCATTGTAATGCCAAAATCACTCCGATATTTCGCAACGCCACTCACCCGTCAGATGCGGTATGCTTCAAGCTATGAACCTCACTGACTCATTGCTTCCTGCAGATCTCCTATTCTTCGCCTATTTTGTCTGGCTGCTGATCGTATTGCAGGCCCTGCGCGTCGCGCCGTGGCGGACGTTCCTGGCTGATTCCAGGATTCAGCAGGTGTTTCTGGGCGCTTCGGTCGCGCTGTTTCTGATGTGGATTTTCGAAGTGGGCGTCCGGCCGGCGCTGGGCTTTCATCTCCTGGGTGTGACCGTGTACACCCTGATGTGTGGCTGGTCGCTGGGGGTAATTGGCGCCAGTCTGATCATGGCGGCGGTCACGGTCATCAGCGGCGATTGGGCGGCGCTGGCTATGAACGCCCTGCTGCTGGGCATCCTGCCCGTATCGGTCAGTTATGGCGTGTATCGGCTCGCTGACCATTACCTACCTCACCACCTGTTCATCTATATTTTTCTGTGCGCGTTCTTTAACGCCATGCTGGCCGCAGGCGCGGCGGTGCTGGCGCTAGTCACCTTGCTCGTCGTGACCGAAACTTATACTTTCGCCCGTATCAGCAACGACTACCTGCCATTCCTGCCGTTGTATTTATTCCCGGAAGGTCTGCTCAACGGGATGACGATCACCGCGCTGATCGGCCTACGGCCTGACTGGCTGAAAACTTATGACGACGAGCGGTACTTAAAGCCCTGAACTGCGCCAGCGGCAAACGAGGTCTTGATCCAGCATGTTGGGAAAACTGTTTGGCGGAGCTTTTGGCTTTATGGTCGGCGGACCACTGGGTGCGCTGATGGGGGCGGCGATGGGTCATAATTTCGACCAAGGCCAACGGAAAGCCACTGCGGGGCCAGAAGCCCTGGGGCGCGACCATGCGCAACAGGTGTTTCACGCTACGGCGTTCCAGATGATGGGCTATATCGCCAAAGCCGATGGTCGAGTCTCGGAACAGGAAATCGCCGCCGCCCGCGCCATCATGGATCACCTCCAACTGAATGCGGGTCAGCGGCAATCGGCGATGGGCTGGTTCACTGAAGGTAAACAGCCGGTCTTCGCCGTAGACGCTGCGGTTGCGAGCTTTCAACACGCCTGCCACGATCACCCAGCGATGTTGCAACAATGGTTGGAGTTGCTGCTGAGCATCGCCTACGCCGATGGTGGGCTGCATCCGCAAACGCATAGCCGCTTGCTGTCGATCACTGATCGGCTGGGCGTTCACCGCCTGCAATTTGAAACTCTGCACACCCTGTTTCGCGCCCAGCGCTGGGCGCACCAGTCCCGGGCCAGCGGATTTGACGGCTTCGGCAGCGCCGAAACCAGCGGAACTCATCAACGGCAGACTCACGACCGACGACCGGCCACTATCATCAACTCGCTCAGCCAGGCTTACGCCGTATTGGGATTAACACAGGAAGCCAGCCCTGATGAAATCAAGCTGGCTTACCGTCGCTTGATCAAACGACACCATCCCGACAAGCTGGCGTCCAAAGAGGTCTCATCGGCGGAACTCGCGCGTGCTACGGAGAAAACCCGAGAGGTCACCGCCGCCTATGACCGGATTCGGGAAGCCCGAGGGTTTTAGCCTCTTCGGGGGGCGCCTGGAGTGGTCACAACACCCCCCGCTCCGCCAGCGACACGGTCTGGCCATCGCCAACCACGACATGATCAAGCAATCGGACATCCACAGTGGCCAGGGCTTCCTTCAAGCGCAAGGTGATCGCCTCGTCAGCCCGGCTCGGCTCAGCGACGCCGGAAGGATGGTTGTGCGCGGCAATGACCGCAGCCGCGTTGTGATGCAAGGCCCGTTTCACGACTTGGCGCGGATGTACGGCTGAACTGTCAATGGTGCCGAAGAACAGTTCCTCGTACTGAATGACCCGGTGCTTGTTGTCCAGAAACAGGCAGGAAAACACCTCATGGGGATGATGCCGCATCCGGGCCATCAGGTAGCGGCGGGTGTCGGCCACGCTCTGAATCGCATCAACCCGTTGCAGGGTGTCTTCCAAGTGACGGCGGGCTAGTTCCAGCACTGCCTGTAACTGGACATATTTGGCTTGGCCAAGACCTCGCGTTGCACAGAAATTGGTCTCATCCAGTTCCAGCAACTGCCGCAGACCCCCATGTTCCTTGAGCATGGCGCGAGCCAGGTCAACAGCGCTGCTTCCGCGCACCCCGACCCGCAGAAAAATCGCCAGTAATTCCGCATCGGAAAGCGCTGCAGCGCCCCGCTGCAACAATTTCTCCCGTGGACGTTCATCATCGGGCCAATCACGAATAGACATCGTACCTTCCTCGGTCAGTCACTCCACACCAGCATGATCACCATGAATGGACAGATCAAGCGTCTAAAAAATAAATTCGCTCATCGGCGCTTACTTTGCCCCAAGAGAATGCAAGCGATTCCCTGCCAGCGCCAGTATGGAGCAATATTGCTTTGACTTAGCAGCGTCGAAATGATGAAATTCAATAAAGTTATTTAAAAACAAATTATTAAAAAGTTGGCCGCTGGATTGCAATACCGTAGTTCAAGGATTCGCGCTCACCCCTGTTAGGGGTTGTGAGCAGGGCGAATTCGGGCGGCTAACGGGGGCCGCCGTCGCGGACTATGGCGTCCGATTGCGTGTCAAATTGAGCGTGATCGGACGCCCTTTTTATTTCTGCCTGTACCCAAGCTGCGTTAAGCTTATAACTATTTCCCGACTCTGCCGGAATTCCATCATGCTTCATCAGCCTCTGGCCAATATCCGTATTTTGCTGGGTGTCACGGGCGGTATCGCCGCCTACAAGAGCGCTGATCTGGTGCGTCGATTGCGTGAAGCCGGCGCCGAGGTGCAAGTCGCTATGACGCCTGCCGCCAGCGCTTTTGTAGCGCCGCTCACTTTTCAAGCCGTCTCCGGCCGATCCGTGCGCACCGAGTTGCTGGACCCCCATGCTGAAGCGGGCATGGGGCATATCGAACTGGCCCGCTGGGCGCATTTGATCCTGATCGCCCCCGCCACCGCCGACTTCCTGGCCCGACTGGCGCATGGCATGGCCAATGATCTGCTCAGCACCCTCTGTCTCGCTGCCGACCAGCCGGTGGCTGTCGCGCCAGCGATGAACCGGTTGATGTGGCAAAATGCGGCGACTCAGGACAATTGCCGGCTGCTGGCGCGACGTGGAGTACACATCTGGGGGCCAGGCGCCGGTGAGCAGGCTTGTGGTGAAATTGGCGCAGGGCGAATGCTGGAACCTTTGGAGCTGCGGAACCTGGTCGTCGATTGGCTTGGCGCTAAGGGCGAGCGGGCGGAACGGCGCGCAGAACACGCGACATCAACCCCCTCGCCGCTAGCGCCGCATGACCTGCAAGGATTGACCGTGCTGTTGACCGCCGGCCCGACCCGCGAAGCGCTCGATCCCGTGCGTTTTATCAGTAACCGCAGCACCGGACGGATGGGCTTCGCTGTTGCTGAAGCGGCGGCGCTGGCCGGGGCGCGGGTCCTTCTGGTGAGTGGTCCGGTGAGTTTAACAACCCCGCCCGGCGTCGAGCGGACCGATGTGGAAAGCGCGATTGAGATGCATGAAGCGGTGATGCGCCGGGTTCGGCAAGCGAATATTTTCATCGCAACCGCTGCGGTCGCTGATTACCGCGCTGCTCAACCCGCCGAGCAAAAAATCAAGAAAACCCAGGACGTGCTCACGCTGCCACTGATTCGCAACCCGGATATTCTCGCGGAAGTGGCGGCCCTGCATTCGCACCGGCCGTTCACCGTTGGTTTCGCTGCGGAAACGCATGACGTATTGCGCTACGCCGAAGATAAGCGCCGTCGCAAGAACCTGGACTTGATCGCCGCCAACCAGGTCGGCTTGCCAGGCAGTGGCTTTGAAAGTGATCGTAACGAACTGCATGTCCTGTGGGAAGGCGGGGAACAGGTGTTGCCGCTGGCGGATAAAACCCTGCTGGGGCAACAACTCGTCGCGTTGATCGCAGCGCGATATCGGCTATGGAAAATCTGATGACTCCCCAAACCATTGAACTGAAAATTCTTGATTCCCGCCTGGGACAGGACATTCCTCTACCGGAATACGCCACCGCCGGCTCAGCGGGTCTGGATTTGCGCGCCTGCCTGGCGGAACCGCTGACGGTGCATCCCGGCGAAACGCGCCTGATTCCCACCGGCATGGCGATTCATATTGCCGATCCCGATTTGGCTGCCCTGGTGCTACCCCGTTCCGGCCTTGGCCACAAGCACGGCATCGTGCTGGGCAATCTGGTCGGACTGATCGACAGTGATTATCAGGGCGAGCTGCTGGTCTCGTGCTGGAATCGTGGTCATGCGCCGTTCACCATCACGGTCGGCGAACGCATCGCACAATTGATCATCGTGCCCGTCGTGCGGGCGCAATTCGCGGTCGTTCCCGAATTTACTCCCAGTGCTCGCGGAACCGGCGGCTTCGGTCATTCCGGGCGGCATTGACCCCGCGCACCCCATGAAAAAATCCATTTTCCGGGAATACGACATTCGCGGCGTGGTGGATCGCGACCTGACGCCCGCTGTCGTGCGGGATATCGGGCAGGCGGTAGGCAGCCTAGCCGCCGAGCGTGGCGAAACTTGCGTCGCAGTGGGGCGCGATGGGCGGTTGTCCAGTCCCCAGCTCTGTGATGCGCTCAAAGCCGGAATTCGCGCCACCGGGCTGGATGTCATTGATCTTGGATCAGTCTCCACCCCGCTACTGTATTACGCAACCCATACTCTAGGCGACACCTGCGCTGGAGTCATGGTCACCGGCAGCCACAACCCGCCCCATTACAACGGTCTGAAAATTGTCATCGACAAAATCGCCCTGCACGGCGAGGTGATCCGCGATCTGCGCCGCCGCATTGAAACCGGCGACTTGCGCCAGGGTCAGGGTGGCGAGCGTTCCGCCAGCATTCGCATCGATTACATCCGCCGGATCAGCGCCGCGCTGTCCCTGCCCCGCTCACTGAAAGTAGTCGTCGACTGCGGCAACGCGATCGCCGCCAAGACCGCCCCGCCGCTGCTGCGGGCGCTGGGTTGTCAGGTTGTGGAACTCTATTGTGAAGTGGACGGGCGATTTCCTCACCACCATCCCGACCCCAGCATCCCGGAGAATCTGGTGGATTTACAAGCGGCGGTTTTGGAGCATCAGGCGGATATCGGCCTGGCATTCGACGGTGACGCTGACCGGTTGGGCGTAGTGACGGATACCGGCGAAATCATCTGGCCAGACCGCTTGTTGATGCCGTTAGCGGAAGAGGTGCTGGCCCGTTGCCCTGGCGCGGCGGTGGTCTATGACATCAAATGTTCCCGGTATTTGACCCAGTTGATCGAGCGCCTCGGTGGGCAACCGATTTTGTGGAAAACCGGCCATTCGCTGATCAAAGCCAAGATGCGCGAAACCGGTGCAATGTTAGGCGGGGAAATGACCGGCCATCTCGTTCATGCGGATGACTGGTTTGGTTTCGACGACGCTTTCTACGCTGCTGCCCGGCTGTTGCGGTTGCTGGCGCAACAGGTGCAGTCCAGCCATGAATTTTTCGCTGCCTATCCGACCGGCCTGATCACCCCGGAGCTGCGGCTGGACATGGCTGAGGGTGAACCGTTTACCTTCATGGAACGGTTGGCGACACAGGTCGATTTCGGCCCGGACGCCCAAGTGATCACCTTGGACGGGTTGCGGGTAGAATTTCCGCACGGTTGGGGTCTGGTGCGCGCCTCCAACACCACGCCTAGTCTGGTCCTCCGGTTCGAGGCGGACCATGTGTCCGCCATGACCGATATTCAAGAGCGATTTCGCCGGCAACTGTTGGGGTTGCAAGCGGATTTAACGTTACCCTTTTAGCGGTTCCAAACTCCTTCCATTGATGAGGTTGACTCACCTTATGGCTCTCGACGCCCAGGCCGCCACTCAGGTGGCGCATGTTCTCACCGAATCGTTGCCCTATATTCGCCGTTTCGCCGGCAAAACCATGGTCATCAAATACGGCGGCCACGCCATGGAGAATGACGAGCTGAAAAACAGCTTCGCTCGCGATATCGTGCTGATGAAACTGGTCGGTTTTAACCCGGTGATCGTACATGGCGGTGGGCCACAAATCAGCCAGTTGCTCAAGCGCATCGGTAAGGAAAGCCGCTTTGTGGACGGGATGCGGGTGACTGACAGCGAGACCATGGACGTGGTGGAAATGGTGCTGGGCGGGCTGGTCAATAAGGAAATTGTTAATAATGTCAACCGTCATGGGGGTCGTGCGGTCGGGCTGACCGGCAAGGACGGCGATCTGATTCACGCTCGCAAGCTGACCATCACCCGCAAAAGCCCGGAACTGGAAGCGCCGGAGATCATCGACATCGGCCATGTCGGTGAAGTAGCCAGTATTGACACCGCTATTATCAAGACCCTGATCAAGGACGATTTCATTCCGATCATCGCCCCGATTGGCGTAGGCAAGGACGGGCAGTCCTACAACATCAACGCTGATTTGGTCGCTGGCAAGATTGCCGAAGTGCTGCACGCTGAAAAGTTGATGCTGCTCACCGATACCACCGGGGTGCTGGATAAGGAAGGCGCACTATTGACCGGGTTGGACGCTCGGCGCGTACAGGCGCTCATCGATGACGGCACGATCCACGGCGGCATGTTGCCGAAAATCGCCTGTGCCCTGGATGCGGTGCGCGCCGGGGTCAAGGCGGCGCACATCATCGATGGGCGGATTGAACATGCCGTGCTGGTGGAATTGTTCACTGACGCCGGCATCGGGACGCTGATTCGGGGATGAGCACCACGTCAAGACCATCATTCGCTGTTGGTCTGAGCAACGAGGGCTATCCAGCCTCCCTGGAGGTTGGCGCTTTGAACTCTGCCTCGGCGCGAGCGACGCCCAATAAAAACAGCAGCCTGCGGGCCGCTGTTTCGCAGAGATTATGAGCTGGGAGACAGGGCAGCGGGGAATGAGTGCTATTTTTGGACGGGGATGGCGCAAAACCATATTTTCCAGCGATATACTCTGAGGGAAACCGCCGCGCCGTCGAGGGTGCAAGACGCTCTGTCATCGTCGGCGTAGTTAATGACGGGTTTCAAGACGAGCGTTCGGCAGGTGACTTGATCAATCAGTCTGTTGGCGCAAGAGCGCCCGATTAGGCGTCAAATTCGACGTAAAAATAAGGCGTCATTTATGAAGCATACTTCATGGGTAGTGCTCCAGACGTGGATATCTAACAGATCAAATTAAACATAATCACATGGTTGTGGATCTTCATATCCACGTCGAGAACATTACCAAAGAGGAAATTAATGTTGTCCTTCTTGAACCAGATGTTGCGCGGGCTTTTCCGAACGACGAATCTGTAAATAAAGCACTTCGGTATCTGCTGGAAATAGCCGAAGCCTCTAATCGCTTAACGGGGCGATAGCCTTAAATTTAGTCAAATAACGTGGGAGAATAATTGATGAAAATAATTTATTGCTTGTTTGCATTAGCGTTATTTGGATGCGCTACTGTGATTTCAGAACCTCCTCTTCCGGATAATGTGCGGATTGTTGTGCCTCAAAATACTCCGGCTGATTTTGTAGCTTTCTCAGGCAAGTGGGTTGGAAAGTGGGACATTGGCCGAGATAGCAAGCTTGTTGTTGAAGAGATCGATTACCCCAAAGTTATCGCAATCTACTCTGTGGGACCCTATCGTGCTGATTCAAGTGATAAAGGCTTACCGGGATGGAACCGTTACAAAGGTGAAATATCTAATGGCTCTCTGATTTTGAAAACCACTAGTGGCGGGACCATAACATATAAACTCCAGCCAGATGGTACACTCGCAGGGAATTATGAAAGGGGCAGCTTTTTTTCACGTATAAGCATGACCCGCGTTATCCAGTAGCATGGATAAAGCCAAGCACGTAGCACGTAGGGCGGATTAGCGTAATCCGCCCTACGTGCTACTGCACCGGAGACCGCGCCATGATCTGTTGTTGGTGATTGAACGCCCATTGATGACGCGGCCCCAGTGAGCAAAGACGTTGTCGCGGCTTATCCGCCGCCCCGTTAGGCTGCATACAGAAAGCGGGTGAGTCATGGAGACTCGGGAAAGGACTACCAAGAGGGAAGTTCCACAATTCGGACAGGATTGCTATAGCCGGTTTCCCTGTTACAACCAACTGGTCAGCCGTAGTCAAGCGCCACGGCCGGTTGTTGCCACTGCCGACGGGTTTGGCTCACCGCCAAACGGTTTTTGTACGCGCTAAGCAATTTCAGGGTTGCTTCCGCATAATCATGTGAGGATAGCTCGCCATCGGCATAGCGCCGCAGGAGATGTAACCAGCGAGCATGCACCGGACAGGGTTTTGAACGGTCGCCATCGGCCAGGGGGCAATCGGCGCAGCGGGCGTGAGCCACGGCTTCAACGACCGCCTGCTTTTGCCACTGTTGACGATACTGCCGAGCATATGCAGCGATCCATTCCAGCGCCCGCGCTTGCCGCTCGTCTGCTGGAAAGCCATCAATATATTGCTCAATAGCGGCAATCTGTTGAAGCAGATACTCTGCATCGGACAGCTCCAGATTTCGCGCCTCTCCAATAAAACGGGTAATCAGCGCCAGCGTCGCGTCGTCTACGATATACATGATTTTTTGCTCGGCCAGCCCGCCAGCAACGGGCAACCCTAACTATAGCAAATCATGTTGCGACGCACCAAATCTAATCGAGCGCACTCGCTGCGAAAAAGCCGATTCGGGTCAGCAGCGCCCAACCATAGCAGCCGGGCGTGCGCTGAACAGCCGTGCGATTGAACGGCGAGTTGCTCAATCGGCAAACCGCGCTGGCCGCTTTTGTATGGCCGCCGCCACCGCCTCGCGGGTGTCATCGGAAAGCAGCATCGCAGCGTTCCAGGTCGCGACGTATTCCAGCCCGTCAGCGACCCGGTGATCACGGCTATAATTTAGCACCTGCTTGATGCCACGCACCGTCAACGGCGACTTGGCAGCGATGCCGGCAGCGATGGTTTGCACACTTTCCCAAAGCTGCGCTGCGTCGGCGAACACCCGGTTCACCAATCCCATGGCTTGCGCCTCGGCAGCGTCGAACGGGTGCGCCGTGAACGCCAGCTCCCGCACCCGGCCCTCGCCGATCAGATACGGCAGGCGTTGCAAACCGCCGACATCGGCGACGATGGCCAAGTCCGCCTCTTTCAGCGAAAACGTCGCCTCCACCGTGGCGTAGCGCATATCGCAGGCGGCGATCAAATCCAGTCCGCCCCCGATGCACAAACCCTGAATCGCCGCCAGCACGGGTTTTCGGCAGGTTTCCAGCGCCGTAAACGCCGCTTGCAACCCGAGAATGATCTGCCGCAGCCGCTCTTCCCGCCGCCCCGGCTGCAACTTCCCAACCTCGTCAAGCAGCTCACCGACCAACGCAAAATCAATACCGGCGCAGAAATGCCGGCCCGCGCCACTCAGTACTGCAACCCGCGCTTCCGGGGTGTCATCCACCCAGCGAAAAACTGCGCCGATTTCCCGCCAAAGTACGCCATTCAAAGCATTCGCCTTGTCGGGGCGGTTCAGCTCAATCTGCGCAACGTGATCGGTCAGGGTCACATTCAGACAGGTAAATTTCGGCATGGCAGCTCTCCAACATCAGAATCGGAACCGGTTCCGGCTGCGTAGCCACCACGCTTTCACCAGCGCCACCCGCTTGCGGCTCAGGCTCTGGTGTTCATCTGCCATCATTTTCAGAAAGCCGGACAATGCTTTGGGCTTGTTGGTGGTGTACAGCGTCAAGGCGGTAGCCAGCGCAACCATGGATGCAGCAACAGCAGCCACAACAGAATTTGCCGAAAATGTCGCTCACAGGTTTTAATGCTGGCTCAATCCACCGGTTAACGGACAGGGCCAGATTTTACGGTCCTGTCCGGCACATTGGCTCAAGCGGCTTCCACCACCGGAATCTTGCCAATCCGCGCCTGCCATTCTTTCGGCCCGGTCTTATGAACGCTGCTCCCCTGGGCATCCACCGCCACGGTCACCGGCATGTCCTTCACCTCGAATTCGTAGATCGCCTCCATGCCCAAATCCTCAAAGGCCAGCACCCGGGCGGCTTTGATCGCTTTGGACACCAGATAAGCCGCCCCGCCGACTGCCATCAAATAAACCGCCTGGTGATCCTTAATCGCATCAATGGCGATTTGGCCTCGCTCGGATTTGCCGACCATGCCCAGCAAACCGGTTTGCTCCAACATCTGCCGGGTGAATTTGTCCATGCGGGTCGCAGTGGTGGGACCTGCGGGACCCACCACCTCGTCGCGCACTGGATCAACCGGGCCGACGTAGTAGATGAACCGGTTGGTAAAATCGACCGGCAACTTCTGGCCAGCGCTGAGCATATCGGTCATGCGCTTGTGGGCGGCGTCGCGACCGGTCAGTAACTTTCCATTCAGCAGCAACACCTCGCCAGTTTTCCAACCGGCCACATCCGCGCGAGTCACTGTAGCTAAATCGACCCGGCGGGCATTGGCGGGCGCATAGGTCAGCTTCGGCCAGTCTTCCAGGCTTGGCGGAGCCAACCGGGCCGGGCCACTGCCATCGAGATGGAAATGGACGTGACGAGTGGCGGCGCAGTTCGGCACCATCGCAATCGGCAGATTGGCGGCGTGCGTCGGATAATCCAGTACCTTCACGTCCAGCACCGTGGTCAGGCCGCCCAGACCCTGCGCGCCAATACCCAGCGCGTTGACTTTTTCATACAACTCGATGCGCAATTCTTCGGCGCGGTTCTTCGGGCCACGGGCGATCAATTCTTGAATATCGACCGGAGCCATCAGCGACTCTTTCGCCAGCAGGAACGCTTTCTCTGGCGTGCCGCCGATGCCGATACCCAAAATTCCGGGCGGACACCAGCCAGCGCCCATGGCGGGTACGGTCTTGATCACCCAGTCCACCAAATCATCAGAAGGGTTGAGCATGGCGAACTTGGACTTGGCTTCCGAGCCGCCGCCTTTGGCCGCGCAAATCACCTCGACATGGTGGCCAGAAACGATTTCGTAATGCACCACGGCCGGCGTATTGTCTTTGCTGTTCTGGCGCTTGCCCGCCGGATCGAGGAGCACCGAGGCGCGCAATTTGTTGTCAGGGTCGAGATAGGCTCGGCGCACACCTTCATTAACCATTTCCTGGACGCTCATCGTCGCATCCCAGCGCACGTCCATACCGATTTTCAGGAACACCAGCGCAATGCCGGTATCCTGGCAAATGGGCCGATGGCCCTCGGCGCACATCCGGGAGTTGATCAGAATTTGCGCAATGGCGTCTTTGGCCGCCGGTGACTCTTCCCGGTCATAGGCCGCCGCCAGCGCTTTAATATAATCGACCGGGTGGTAATAACTGATGTACTGGAAAGCGTCAGTGATACTCTGGATAAAATCGTCCTGGCGGATCGTGGTCACGATAGTGTGAACCAGGTCTTCTTGGCGAATATCGGTCATGGGCTTATCTCACGGGCAAGGAAGGGCGCGGAACTGCGCCCGAAAGTTGTTATAAGGGCGATATTTTAGCAGCATCCCACGCTGGGCGGCGCGCTCCATGATCTCTTCGGATGCACCTTGCCATCCGCTAATCAAGCCGACAAGGCTCGTTTCCCGTCCACTGCGGTCAGAACAGCTCGATATCTTCTTCATCGTCGCCAGCCGCCGCTTTATTCCGCTTCTCTTCCATTGCCTTGATGTAAATCGCCAGCGCCTGTTTGACGCTTTTGCCCTCCATCATTGCGTCGAACATCAAGCGCTCTTCTTCCATAGTGTAGCGAGACTTAATCTTTTCCTGCATTCCCAGCCATTCATATGGGTTGTACAGACGCCGGACATCGGACACCAAATCCGCCAGCGTTCCCAGGCTGGAAGTTACATGACTCAAGCGTTGGGTCAGCTTGTCGTAGAACTGAAAGGCGACAATCGCCGAATGCATCGTTTCACCGATAATCGCGCAATTGTCGATGATCGTCGCTCTAGCATCCGCGCCTTCCTGCGTGTCCGGGAGTGCGCCGGCGGTTCTTTCGATCATCTTGACCTGACCTATCATCGAAGTGAACGAGTTGCTCAACACTTCGACGGAACCATTACTGTCGCGCATCGACATTTCGATCTGCGCAACGGCCAGCGCCAACATGAGAATGGTTTCCCGGACCTGGCTCCAGTCCAGGTCGGGGTTGCGTGCGGTTGAACCTTGTGCTTCGATCATGATTTTTCCTCGAAATCAGTAAAACGATTATTGAAGAACACTGGATTATTGTAGGCCGTTAGCCGAACCAGCATGAAGCAATGCTTCATGCTGGCGCGTTGTTGCCGATAGGCTTGGTGCGCTCAATTCTCCTATCCTGCCTGTTGTGTCATAGGCTGTCTTGAAAAATCATTTTAATTCAAATAGTCACATCTTTCTACCGAGTGAATTCACAAGCATCGGATGGCCAAACACTGAATCGGCCCGTTGTTTGCTTCGATTTTTTAATCCCTTACCTTGAAGCAAAGAGGGGAATCAACCGTTGTGAACCCAGGCGGAGTCATTCGATGTCCACATTTTTCCCTCCTCCCCAGGCGCAGGGCCTGTACCGGCCTGAATTCGAGAGAGACAGTTGCGGCTTTGGCCTGATGGCCCAGATGGATAACCAACCCAGCCACTGGCTGGTCAGCACCGCCATTGCCTCGCTGGCCCGCCTGACCCACCGGGGCGCGGTGGCTGCCGATGGTAAATCCGGCGATGGCTGCGGACTGCTGATGCGCAAGCCGGATGCCTTCCTGCGCCGGGTCGCTACCGAGGCAGGCATTCCTTTAGGCGAACAGTACGGGGTGGGCATGGTGTTCCTCAACCACGATCCTGCCCTGGCCGCCGCCGCCTGCGCTGATCTGCAAGCGGAACTGGAAAAGGAAGGTCTCACTGTCGCCGGGTGGCGTCCCGTGCCCGTCCAGGCCGACGCCTGCGGTGATGAATCGCGTAAAACTCTGCCGCGAATCGAACAAGTCTTTGTCACGCCGCCCGCAGGAATATCGACTGAGACGTTTGAACGTCATCTATTCGTCGCCCGCCGCCGCGCCAACCGGCGCATCCACCCGCGCGATCCGGTTTACTATGTTCTCTCCCTGTCGGGACGGGTGATCAGCTATAAGGGACTGGTCATGCCGGCCTACCTCCCAGTGTTCTACCCCGATCTCCACGATCCCGAACTGGAATCCTCGATCTGTCTGTTTCATCAACGCTTTTCCACCAACACCCTGCCGCAGTGGTGGCTGGCGCAACCGTTCCGCTACCTGGCGCATAACGGCGAAATCAATACGATATGCGGCAACCGTAACTGGACCGAAGCCCGCAGCCATACGTTTTCCTCGCCGCTGCTGCCGGATATGGCGGAAATCCGCCCACTGGTGAATATGCATGGCTCCGATTCCAGCAGCCTCGATAACATGCTGGAAATGCTGGTCATAGGCGGTATGGACCTGTTCCGCGCCATGCGCCTGCTCATTCCGCCGGCTTGGCAGAATGTGGAACACATGGACCCTGATTTGCGGGCGTTTTATGAATACAACTCCATGCATTTGGAACCGTGGGATGGCCCGGCTGGCATTGTGTTAACCGATGGCCGCTATGCCGGCTGTGTCCTGGATCGCAACGGTCTGCGCCCGGCCCGTTACGTCATCACCGCCAACCGCCATTTCACGATTGCCTCGGAAATTGGCGTCTACGACTATGCACCGGAAGAGGTGGTCGCCAAAGGCCGGATGAAGCCCGGTGAGATGCTGGCGGTGGATGTGGAAACCGGGCGGTTATTGACGCCGCTGGACATCGACAATGATTTGAAGAGTCGGCATCCCTACCGGCGCTGGTTGCGCGGCAACGTGCAGCGGCTACGCTCCCTGTACAAAAACGAGCCGGAACCGGCGCCGCTGGCTCCTGAGCAGTTGAATACCGCGCAAAAATTGTTCGGTGTGACCTTCGAGGAACGTGATCAAATCCTGCGAGTGCTGGCCGAAGCCGGACAGGAAGCGATTGGCTCCATGGGCGACGATACGCCCTTCGCGGTGTTGTCCCATCGGCCCCGGTCGCTCTATGACTATTTCCGCCAACAGTTCGCCCAGGTGACCAACCCACCGATTGACCCGTTGCGCGAAGCCGTGGTGATGTCGCTGGAAACCTGTCTGGGCGTGGAATGCAATCTGTTCGAGGAAAGTCCCGCCTATGCGCCGCGCCTAACCGTCAATTCGCCGGTCTTGACCGAGGGCCGCCTCCAAACCTTGCTGACAAATCCCGATGGTCGCTATCCGCACCTTCGAATGGACCTGAACTATTTGGCGGACGAGGGTTTGTCAGCGGCGATTGCGCGGGTCTGCGATGAAGCCGTCGCAGCGGTGCGCGGCGGCGCGGTGCTGCTGGTGCTGTCGGATCGCGCCATCGCTCCCGACCGATTGCCGATTCACGCCCTGCTGGCGACCGGCGCCGTGCATCACCGGCTGGTGCGTGAAGGACTGCGTTGCGACGCCAATCTGATTATCGAAACGGCCACCGCCCGCGATCCGCACCATATTGGGGTGTTGATCGGTTACGGCGCTACTTTGGTGCATCCCTGGCTGGCTTATGAAGCGTTGCACGATTTGATTCGCAGTGGAGAAATCACCGGCCGCGATTTCTCCACCGCCATCGAGAATTATCGCAAAGGCATCAACAAGGGCTTGTACAAGATCATCTCCAAGATGGGCATTTCCACCATCAACAGCTATCGCGGCGCGCAGTTGTTCGAGATCGTCGGTTTGCATGACGAGGTGGTGCATCTCTGTTTCAAGGATACGGTCAGCCGCATTCAGGGCGCACGGTTCGCCGATCTGGAAGCGGAACAACAGCGGCTCGCGGAACACGCCTGGAAGCGGCGGCAGGCGATTGACGCCGGCGGTCTGCTCAAATACATGCATGGCGGCGAATACCACGCCTATAACCCGGATGTGGTGTACGCCCTGCAAAAAGCGGTCGGCAGCGGCGATTACGCCGACTATCAGGAGTATGCCCGGCTGGTGAATGAGCGTCCGGTGGCGACCCTGCGCGATCTGTTCCAGCTCAAACCCCTGGGTCCGCCGATTCCACTGGACGAAGTGGAACCGATGGCAGCGATCCTGCCACGTTTTGACTCTGCCGGAATGTCGCTGGGCGCTTTATCTCCAGAAGCTCATGAGGCGCTGGCCATCGCCATGAACCGGCTCGGCGGGCGCTCCAATTCCGGCGAGGGCGGCGAAGACCCGGCCCGTTATGGCACCGAGAAGAGTTCCAAGATCAAGCAAGTGGCATCCGGGCGCTTTGGCGTCACCCCGGCCTATCTGGTCAACGCCGAGGTGTTGCAGATCAAGGTCGCTCAAGGCGCCAAACCGGGTGAAGGCGGTCAGTTGCCCGGCGACAAGGTCAACGCCATGATTGCCCGGCTGCGCTTCTCCAAGCCCGGCGTGGCGCTGATTTCGCCGCCGCCGCATCATGACATCTATTCCATTGAGGACCTGGCGCAACTGATTTTCGATCTCAAACAGATCAATCCACAGGCGCTGGTGTCGGTGAAACTGGTTGCGGAAGCCGGCGTCGGCACCATCGCCGCTGGCGTGGCCAAAGCCTACGCCGACCTCATCACCATTGCTGGCTATGACGGCGGCACCGGCGCTTCGCCGCTCACCTCGGTCAAATACGCCGGTTCCCCCTGGGAACTGGGGTTGAGCGAAACGCACCAGACCCTGCGGATGAACCGCTTGCGCGACAAGGTGCGGTTGCAAACCGATGGCGGCCTGAAAACCGGGCTGGATGTGATCAAGGCGGCGCTGCTGGGGGCGGAAAGCTTCGGCTTCGGCACCGCGCCGATGGTGGCGCTGGGTTGTAAATACCTGCGTATTTGCCATCTCAACAACTGCGCCACCGGGGTCGCTACGCAAAATAACGTGTTGCGGCTGAACCACTTCCGGGGAACGGCGGACAAGGTGATGAACTACTTCCGCTTCGTTGCCCAGGAAACCCGGGAAATCATGGCGCAACTCGGCATCCGCAAGTTCGAGGATCTCATTGGCCGCACCGACCTGTTGGAAACGTTGCCCGGCGAAACGAGCAAACACGGTCATCTCGATCTATCGCCACTGCTGTCCGACGCCGGTCTGCTGCGGGAGCATCCACAATTCTGCATCGAGCCGCGTAATGAGCCATTTGACAAAGGCGAACTGGCCGAACAGATGGTGCGCGACGCCCTGCCGGCGATTACGGCGAAAACCGGTGGCCAATTCCACTACAAGATACAGAACATCCATCGCTCCATCGGAGCGCGCTTGTCCGGGGAAATCGCCCGCCGCTATGGCGACCTGGGCATGGAAAACGCGCCGGTTACGCTGAAATTGACGGGCAGCGCTGGGCAAAGCTTCGGGGTGTGGAACGCCGGCGGTTTGCATCTTTACCTGGAAGGCGACGCCAACGACTACGTGGGCAAGGGCATGGCCGGCGGCAAACTGGTCATCTATCCACCGCGTCAAAGTCAATTCGCCAGCCAGCAGACGCCGATTATCGGCAATACCTGCCTGTATGGAGCCACGGGCGGCGTGTTGTACGCGGCGGGTACGGCCGGCGAGCGTTTTGCTGTGCGCAACTCCGGGGCGATGGCCATTGTGGAAGGGGTCGGCGATCACGGTTGCGAATACATGACCGGCGGCGTCGTGGTGGTGCTAGGCGAAACTGGGGTCAATTTCGGTGCGGGTATGACCGGTGGTTTTGCCTTTGTGCTGGATGAGCGCAACGCCTTCGTGGATTGCTACAACCATGAATTGATCGACATTCACCGGATCGCGACCGAACACATGGAGCCGCAGCGCAATTATCTGCTGGAGCTGATCGAGGATTATGTGGCGGAAACAAGCAGCGCTTGGGGCCAGGCGATCCTGGACGACTTCCGTTACTACGCCAGCCGGTTCTGGCTGATCAAGCCGAAAGCGGCTGATCTGAAATCGCTGGTCGGCGCCTTGCGCGAAGCCGCCTGAGTCCTCCCTTGCCGTTTGCCATTGGATACGCCGATGTCCCAAGCCAAACCGTTGCTGTTCATTGAAAACCCGCGCCAGGACCCGGACAAGAAACTGGCCCGCGAGCGCATTCTCGAATTTAAGGAAATTTACGGGCAGTTCGACGCGGATTCCGCCGCTGTCCAGGCCGGTCGTTGCCTGCATTGCGGCAATCCCTACTGCGAGTGGAAATGTCCGGTGCATAACTACATTCCCAACTGGCTGCAACTGATCGCCGAAGGCAATCTGTTCGAAGCCGCGGAGATGTCCCATCGCACCAACTCACTGCCGGAAGTGTGCGGCCGGGTCTGTCCACAGGATCGGCTGTGCGAGGGCGACTGCACACTGAATGACGGCTTTGGCGCGGTCACCATCGGCGCGATTGAAAAATACATCACTGATGAAGCGCTAAAAGCCGGCTGGCGGCCTGATTTGTCCCAGGTGAGGCCAACCGGCAAACGGGTCGCGATTGTCGGCGCGGGACCGGCGGGACTCGGTTGCGCCGACATCCTGGCTCGTAACGGAGTCCAGCCAGTGGTATTCGACCGCTACCCGCAAATTGGCGGTCTGCTGACCTTCGGCATTCCGCCGTTCAAGCTGGAAAAGGAGATCATGCAGACCCGCCGCGAGATCATGGAAGGTATGGGCGTGGAGTTTGTTCTGAACACTGAAATCGGCCGCGACCTGCCGTTTCAACGCCTGCTGGAGGAGTACGACGCCGTGTTTCTCGGCATGGGAACTTATACCTCCATGAAGGGCGGCTTTCCCGGCGAAGATTTACCGGGCGTTCATGAAGCCTTGCCCTATCTGATCGCCAATATCAATCGGGTGTTGGGTCTGGAAAAAGCGCCTGGAAAATTCATCGATATGCGCAGTCAGCGGGTGGTCGTGCTGGGCGGCGGCGATACCGCGATGGACTGTAACCGCACCGCCATTCGGCAGGGTGCGGCCAGCGTCACCTGCGCCTATCGCCGCGACGAAGCCAACATGCCTGGTTCGCGTCGCGAAGTTGCCAACGCCAGGGAAGAAGGCGTTAACTTTCTGTGGAATCGCCAGCCGCTGGCTATTGTCGGGAACGGGCAGGTGGCAGGGGTCAAGGTCTGCGCCACCCAGCTTGGCGCGCCGGATGCGCGGGGCCGTCGTGCTCCGGAGATCCTCCCCGGTTCCGAGGAGATTTTGCCTGCTGACCGGGTGATTATTGCCTTCGGATTCCAGCCCAATCCCGCTCCCTGGTTCAGCGAATTTGGGATTGCAGTGGATTTGCGGGGCCGGGTGCAAGCTTCACCCAAGGGCCGGTTCAAGTTCCAGACCCGCAATCCCAAAATATTCGCGGGCGGCGATATGGTGCGGGGTTCTGACTTGGTAGTGACGGCGGTGTTTGAAGGTCGGGAAGCGGCGGAAGGCATCCTGGATTATCTGGGGGTGTGAGCTGTTGCCAACCCACCACCTCAACCTCCCCCGCAAGGGGGAAAGGAGATAAAGGTGCACTCAACGATCAAAAATCAGATCCGCCCGCTCCACCCGGGCCGCGTTCAACAGCCAGGCTTGCAAGGTTTCACGATCGTGGCAAGCCCGTAAGCGATCCTTGACGTTGGCGTCCACCGCCAGTCCCCGCCCCTGCAACAAGGTCAGGATGGCTTGAACCATACCCTCCTCGCGCCCTTCCTCGCGCCCTTCCTCGCGGACATCATTCAGGCTGGCGTAGCCTCGGCGTTGCAACAGATTCCGTAACACCACCTCATGCGCCGCATCCCGGTCGAACAAGGCCCTTACTGGCACCGGATTGCGCAACACTCCCGGCGCTTCCAGCACATCGCTGGCGGTGTAAATCTTCATCGGTCCGTCCGGGCGATGCACTTCCACCCGTTGCGGCCCGACCAGCCGCACCACCCAGATTTGCTGCGTCCCCGCCGCCAGCAACTCAGCAACTTTATCGCGCAGATCGCGCTCGTCCTGACCGGGACCGGCATATTCCACAGCTAACGGCGGTGCCTCGGTCAACCAGGTGCTGTTACCACTGGGCGGCGTCGCCCGCACCGCCACATCCGGCGCTCGCAGGGTCCCCGCTTCCGGGCTGATGCCCACATCGGCGCCCGTCCACTGCACATCGGGGTCGCTGTCCAGCACCAACCCCCCCTTGACGCTGCCCGAGCCATGTTGCCAGCCGGACGGCATACAGTAAATCGGATGGCCATTGGAGAGTTCGTAACGGTCGCCATCGCGCAATTGATTCGCACGAAATGGGCCACGGTCAGGATGTCGAAGCCGGTCAGTCATGAGAATCTCCTAAGATAAAAAAACATTTAGTATTCTGATTTTCTTATGTAAAAAGAAAAATGTCAAAACAGCGTGTCCCTGTTATCAATCCATGCATGGACGCCGTTTCGGAACCTTGGCACACTTAGCATAGAATTGCCGTCAAATACTTGGCAAACCCATTCGAGCACTCATGACCGCCACCCTCCACAATGACCGTTTGTTACGCGCCTTGCACCGGCAACCGGTCGATATGACGCCAGTCTGGCTAATGCGCCAAGCGGGTCGTTATCTGCCGGAATATCGCGCTGCCCGCGCCCGCGCCGGCAGTTTTATGCGCCTGTGCCAAACCCCGGAACTGGCCTGTGAAGTCACCTTGCAACCGCTGGCCCGCTTCCCGCTGGACGCTGCCATCCTGTTTTCGGATATTCTGACCGTCCCTGACGCTATGGGTCTGGGCTTGTCGTTCAGCGACGGCGAGGGTCCGCAGTTCGCTCATCCGGTGCGTTCCGTCGCCGATATCGAACGTCTGCCCACCCCCGACCCGGAGATAGAGTTGCGCTATGTCATGGACGCGGTGCGGCTCATCCGCCGCGAACTGAATGGTCGAGTTCCGCTGATTGGCTTCGCAGGCAGTCCATGGACACTGGCGACTTACATGGTCGAGGGCGGCTCCAGCAAGGACTACGCCCGAATCAAGGGCCTGCTGTATGACCAGCCAGCGGCGTTGCATCGATTACTAGAGGTCATCACCGAGTCGGTTGTTGCTTACCTGAGCGCCCAACGTGTTGCCGGCGCACAGGTTCTCATGGTCTTCGACACCTGGGGCGGCGTTCTCACGCCACGCGCCTATCGAGAATTCTCGCTGACCTATTTAGCGCGCATCGTGGCTGGCTTGAACCATTCGGTTGAGGGTCAGTCGATCCCGGTCATCTTGTTCACCAAAGGCGGCAGCGCCTGGCTGGAAGACCTCGCTGCGACCGGCTGCGACGCCGTGGGCGTAGACTGGACGATGGATCTACGCGAAGCGCGCCAGCGGGTCGGCAACCGGGTGGCGTTACAGGGCAATCTCGATCCCACCGCACTGTACGCCACGCCCGAACGCATTGGCGAACTGGTCGCCCAGACGCTGGCCGATTTCGGTCCCGGCGCGGGCCATATCTTCAACCTGGGGCATGGCGTTCAGCCAAGCGTTGAGCCGGATCGGGTCCGGGCGCTGGTTAACGCCGTGCATGAACTGAGCAAACCCTACCATGCGAATTCCGTTGATGCCGGACGATGAACGGGATCGCCGGCGAGTAAACCGCACAACACCGGTCAGACCGGTCAGCACCCGTATCCTGTCCTCCGGAGTCGTGGTTGTCCATTGGACCCGCGATCACTACGACTACTTGCTGCTGCGCGCTTACAACTATTGGGATTTTCCCAAAGGGGTCGTGGAGGCCAACGAATCACCGCTGGCGGCGGCGGTTCGTGAAGTCGAGGAAGAAACTACCTTGACCGGGCTACGCTTCCGTTGGGGCGACGCCTACCGTGAGACCCATCCCTATAACCAAGGTCGCAAGGTGGCTCGTTATTACATCGCCGAATCACCCAGCACCGAAGTCAGCTTGTTACTCAACCCGGAGCTGGGTCGCCCGGAGCATAGCGAATTCCGCTGGGTCCATCGCGCTGAGGCCTGGACCCTATTGACCCCCAGAGTACGGGCCATTCTGGAGTGGACGGACGGGGTGATTGCCCGACCGGTGCGCAGGTTCTGAGCCCGGAAGAGCCTAAAACATAGTCATTTCCACTGGTCACACCAGCACTTCCGCGCAACCCGGATGGCTGAGAAACCGCGCCGGGCTGGCGGTCAGTCCATAAGCGCCGGACTGAAACACCACGATTAAATCGCCGACTGCCGCTTTCGCTAGTTCCATCCGGTCAGCGAGCAGATCCAGCGGGGTGCAGAGCGGCCCCACCACCGACACGACTTCTCGTTCCGCTCCCACCACCCGATTACCGACCACCACCGGATAGTTCTTGCGCACGACCTGGCCGAAGTTGCCAGATGCCGCCAGATGGTGATGCAATCCGCCATTGGTCACCAGGAATGTGTGGCCACGTGAAACTTTGCGATCCACCACTTCAGCCACATAGACACCGGCCTCGCCGACCAGATAGCGGCCCAGTTCCAGCACGATATGCACTTCCGGGAGCCGTTCTTTCACCACCGGCGCCCAACGTTGCAGGTTGTCAGCAATCGGCGCTAAATCCAGCGGCGTATCGCCAGGGAAATAGGGGATGCCAAAACCGCCCCCGATATTGAGCAACCGCACTGGCGCCGGCGCATCCGCCGCCAATCGCAGCGCCAGCTCAAAAGTGCGATCATGGGCCTCGATCAGCGCTTCGGGGCGCAGGTTTTGCGAACCAGTAAAAATGTGAAAGCCCCGGAAATCCACCTTTAGTTCACCAATCCGACGCAGCAAGGCAGGAACCTGCTCAGCGTCCACTCCAAATGGTTTAGGACCACCGCCCATTTTCATCCCGGACGCTTTCAGTTCGAAATCGGGATTGACCCGCACCGCAATCCGGGGGAGCCGGCCTTGTTCATGGCCCAAGCGAGCAACGGTTTCCAGCTCGCCGCCGGACTCCAGGTTAATAGTGATGCCGGCGGCGATAGCGGCGGCTAGTTCCGGCGGGCATTTACCAGGGCCGGCAAAGCTGATTTCCGCCGGGTCCATGCCAGCGTCCAGCGCGACCCTTAATTCCCCCAGTGAAGCCACGTCCAGACCGTTAACCTGTCGAGCGAGGTGTTGCACCACTGCCGGCATGGGGTTGGCCTTGACCGCATAATGCAATTCAATTGCGGGCGGCAAGGTGCGGCGCAGCAACGCAACCCGCTCATCCAACAAGCGGCGATCATAAGCGTAAAACGGCGTCTGCCCAACCCGCGCCGCTAATTGGATCAGGGGAACGCCGCCCACTTGCAAATGATCGTCGATCACCGGGAACTGGCTCATCGGCCAGTGACTGGGACGGGCGGTGCTCATGGGCCACTCTCCGGAAACAGATCGCGCAATTCTTCAACCAGACTCTTGCGGTCGATTTTGCCGTTGGGATTGCGTGGCAGATCAACAGTGCGGGTTATCATTTGCAGCGGGACCATGAAGTTAGGCAAATGTTGCTTGCAATAAGCCGTTAATTCGGCTGGGTTAAAATCCCCGCGCAATGGCTTGATCACAGCGACAACCGCCTGACCCAGCGCCGGATGCGGGACGCCCAGCGCCGCCGCTTCCGCCGCCTGACCACTACTGTACAGAACCTCCTCGATTTCCGTAGGGCTGACCCGGTAACCGGAAGTTTTGATCATGTCATCCTTGCGCCCGATGAAATAAAGAAAGCCTTCTTCATCGGTACGCACGGTGTCGCCGGACCAAACCGCCAATTCTGTGAGGGGCAATCCGGGATTCTGTCCAGGGGCTGGGCGATAACGTTCAGCCGTCTTGGCCGGATCGTTCCAATAACCCAATCCCACCAGCGCGCCACGATGCACCAATTCCCCCGGTTCACCCGGCGCACAGGGTGTCCCATCTTCGCGGACCACCAGAATTTCTGCGTTGGGAATAGCTTTGCCAATCGAATCAGGCCGGCGATCAATTTCCGCTGGCGGCAGGTAAGTGGAGCGGAACGCCTCCGTCAGCCCGTACATCAGGAATGGTGTGGTTTTCGGCAACGCACGACGCAACCCTGCCAAGGTTGTGCGCGGCATAGCCCCCCCTGAGTTAGTGATGTAGCGCAGACTGTTCACCGCCGCCGCTGGCCATTCCAACATCGCCAATTGCACCCACATCGGTGGCACCGCCGCCAGACCGGTAATCGCTTCGCGGGCGACCATCGTGACCACATCGCGAGGTAACAAATAATCCATCAGCACCACTCGGGCGCCAGCGACAAAGGCGGTGGTGAGTTGGCTGAGACCATAGTCGAAGCTGAAAGGCAGCACGGCCAATAACCGGTCGTCAGCTCGATTGTCCAGGTACTCAGCAACGCTGTAAGCGCCGGCCAGCATATTGCGATGAGAGAGCACCACGCCCTTCGGCTTGCCGGTGCTGCCGGAGGTGTAGAGAATGGCCGCTATATCGATATCGATGACCCGCGCCGGCAGTCGCTCGTGATCCGCCGCCAGCAGGCTGGACCAGATCAGAACTTCCTGGTGGTGCAGGTGCGGCGCAGAGGGCGCGATATCATCGACCAAAATGATACTGTGCAGATCGGGGCAATCGGCCAACAGCGGCTCTAGTGATTCCGCTCGGTCGCGTGCGGTGACCAGAATGCGGACGTTACAATCGCGCAGGATGTAAGCCACTTGATCAGGTTTCAGCAACGGGTTGATCGGTACGAAGACCCCGCCGCTCAGCGCCGTCCCAAATAGGGCGGCTACCGTTTCCACTCGTTTAGGCAGATAAACAGCGACTCGCTCCGCCCGCTTCAGGCCCAACGCCAGCAGCCCACGAGCGGTTGTCTGAATCAAGCTAGCCAATTGGGCGTAATTCAGCGTCGTTTGCCGATAGACAATGGCGGCAGCATCGGGGCAACGCTCCGCCTGTTCGAGAATGAGTTGTTGCAGCAGTTGGGCCATGGACGATTCCGGGATCAGAGATGAGCAGTGAGGATAGTCAATAATAGTCTTTTTCGGGCGATCCAACCTACGACGGCGAAAAGCAGGAACTGGGAAATGAAGGTCACTTTGTTGCTGTACGCTACCCAAGGCTGTCATCTATGCGAGCAGGCTGAAGCCTTGTTGCAGAGCGTCGATGTGCGGGTCGAATCCGTGGAAATCGCTGATGACGAGAATTTGCTGGAACGTTATGGCGTCCGCATTCCGGTCGTGCGCCGCCCGGAAACCGGTGAGGAACTGGACTGGCCTTTCGATCCAGGAATGATTCGATGCTGGTTAAATTGAGCAAACCCAGTAGTAATTCACTATTCTTTTTCATCAGGAATGGCTGTGGCAGGAATCCCCTATAAAGCACGACATAATTTGTGCGCGCAAAATGACAACCACACTCCGAGTAAAATAACGATGCAGCAACACCACCATCATCCCTTTATGTTCGTCCTGGGCCTCACTGGGACTCTCGTCGCTGTCAGTCAAGCCCAGGCCTCGGGTTTGCAGATCACCGAGCAAAGTGTGACCGGCTTGGGTCGGGCTTTCGCCGGCGGCAGTTTAGCGAATGATGACGCTTCCGCCGCTTACTTCAATCCCGCCGATATGATGCTAAGTCAGGGTACGCAAGCGCAAACGGGTTTGACGTTTGTCGGCATTACCACCGAAGCAAAAAACGCCGGATCGACCATCCGGTTACCGGCCAATCTGAGCAATGTGCTCACCCAACCCGGCGCCATTCCGGTTTTCGTCACGATCCCCGCCCAGGGACGCGACGACGATGGCGGCACCGATAACCTCGTGCCGAATGGTTACTACATCATGGATATCAACGACCGGATGCGGTTTGGGGTTAGCCTCAACGCGCCGTTTGCGGTGAGCACCAGTTATGGTAGGAATTGGGTGGGCCGCTACCACGCAGTCGATTCGGAATTGACCACTATCGACATCAATCCATCCATCGCCTATCGGGTCAACGATAATCTGTCGCTGGGTTTCGGCGTCAGTGCGCAGTACGCCGACGCGACGCTGACCCAGGCCCTGTTCAACCCATTGACCGCTTTTGTTAAGGACGGTTATGCCGAGATCACCGGTGACGACTGGGGATTTGGCTTCAATCTGGGGGCGACCTATGAATTCGACTCCACCACCCGGTTTGGTCTGAGCTATCGGTCGCGGATCGAGTACACGTTGGAGGGCGACCGCACCATCAGTGACTTCATTCCGGGACGCAACGGCGAGTTGCCCGCTACAGTGGACTGGACTGCGCCTGACTGGTTAGCGCTGAACGCCTACAAGCGACTCGACGACCAGTGGGCGGTAATGGGCGGCGTGCGCTGGACCAATTGGAGCCTGTTCCAGGAACTGCGGTTTAAATATGCCGATGGCACGCAAACCGTGATCGAGGAAAAATGGGATGACAGTTGGACCTTCAACATCGGCGTCAGTTACGACTACAGTCCCGAATGGACCCTCCGCGCCGGTTATCAGTACGATCAGACGCCGGTACAGTCTGCTGAATTTCGCACACCGCGCATTCCCGACAGTGACCGCCAGGCGTTCGCCTTTGGCTTCACCTATCACCCGAATGCGCAACTATCGGTGGATTTCGGCTATATGTATCTTCTGTTCAAGGACGCCAGCACCAACAACTCGCTGAACTTGCTGTCAACTGCACCGGGATTGGTGACCGACACCCTGCGGCTGAATTATGAAAGTGATGGCCATCTGCTGGGCCTGCAAGCGAGTTACAAATTTTAAGCCTTAAAAAAACCGGCGATATCAGCGCTGAATAGAATCAGCAACTGATATCGCCGATGGTTTCGTCAGATCAAGCAGTGGCCTGTTCCAACGCCGGTTCGAGGGCCGATGGGGCCGGGACTTTCGCCACTTCCGCCCGCCGCTCCAATTCCTTGGTCACCTGCGTCTGCACCATCTGGTTGAACAAATCTCTGAGCACCAGCGAGAGAGCCGCTACAGTCAACAACATGCCCGCAACGCCAAACGAGAGGGCGAAATCGCCGGTCGCCGCTTTCATCATCTCGGAAGCGCGTCCCAGGACAAAGCCGCCGATGCCCCATGCAGTGAACAGCAATCCGTAGTTGGCCCCAAAGCTCTTGATGCCCCAAAAATCCTTGGTAATAGCCGGGAACAGCGCCAGATTGGCTCCATAGTTAAAACCGATCAGGGTGGCGATCAACACGATCAACACGGCGCTGGGGTGTTCCGCGCCGATCACCGGGATAGCGATGAACATCAGAATCGCCTGGAACCCGGTCATCAACGCCAGCGTCAGGGTCCGACCGATGCGATCCGACAGCACACCGCCAATAATCCGGCCTGCAGCGTTGCCCACCGCCAGGATAACCACCGCCAAGAACGCCAGTTCACCCATACTCTGCTTGGCCATGCCCGCGATGCTGCCAATGACCATCAGGCCGGCGCCGGCGCCGATGAAGAAAGAGACCCACATGACGTAGAAGGAAGGTGTTTTCAGCACTTGCATTGGGGTGAGATCTTGCACTTTAGCAGGCGCGGCGGCTTTCGCAGACCCCTGAGCTTTAGTCGGGCCGCCCTGTGGCACATAGCCAGCGGGAGGATTGGTCAACAGCAGGGAGAAGAGACAGACGATAATGACAAACGCAATGCCGAAAATCATCATGGCCCAAGAGATGCCGCCGATTTTGAGCAGATACGTGCTTAATGGCGCGATGTAGACGGATGCTAAGGCGAAGCCGGACACCACGATGCCAACAATCAAACCGGTCTTGGCCGGCGGAAACCATTTCAGCGCAGGCGGAGTAGCTGAGGAATAGCCAAACCCAAAGCCCATTCCGGCCATCACTCCGAAGCCAACCACCCAGAGCCAGTAGTTAGTGGTTTGGGACATCAGGATGAAACCCGCGCCAACCAGCAAGCCACCCATCATGGCTGTCAGGCGAGGGCCAAGCCGATCCTGAAACTTGCCAGCCAGGATCATGGAAAAAGCGAACATCAGACAGCAAACGGCATAGGGATCATTGATCGAGGCGGGGTCCCACTGGAAAGCATCCGGCCCCCCCTGCTTGATCGAGTCGCTAATCGCGCCCTTGAAGATACTCCAGGTATACAGGACGCCAAGCGCCAGATTAATGCCGGTTCCCGCTAGAGCAACGGACCAGCCCTTACTATTCGATGTTGCCATAGGTTGACTTCCTTCTTGTGGTGTGTTCGTTGAGGATGGAGTGGCTATCATTTTGTAGTAATGATCATTACTGGCCTGGATCAGGATTGGGCCGGGACACCGGATTCGGCGCTCCCGAACAACTTGTCCATAGCTCGGGTTAGGCGCACGGTTTCCTCACGAATAATCTGAAGAAACCGCTGATGCGTATCATGATCATCAGCCGGATAACTGAGCAGGATTTCAGTAAACGAGCGGATACTGGTCAGTGGCGTCCGGAGTTCGTGATTCAAAACCGTCATGACCTCACGATCAAATTGCAGTGGAAACACTGATCCACCACTGAGCATAGCGGTCGGCTGATGACTCACGACCGAGGATGGGACGGGCTCCTCTCCGTCTTTGTGGAGATAGCGCCTGTTCAATTCCTCGTATCTGGCGCAATCCTCATAGCGTGAGGCGCAATGCCGGACAATGACTTCCACGTGATAGGGCGAAATGTAGCCAGACCCGACATCACAAGGGTCTATGCTCTGCCCGTAAAACGGGCAAATGCGCAGGCAGTTCACGTTCGCTCTCATCCTGGTTGTTAGCCTGACCTCGATAAGGCAAACCTCGTACCAGAAACACAATTTATTAAAATATTTTTATTTATCAGGATATTAACCGAATAAAACCGGTCAATTCAGCGAAGAGAATGTTTGCAGTACTGCAAACGGGAAGGCGCAGCGTCAGGGCGCAGTCCGTGCAATCCGGTCGGCGTCCTACCTGGGCGGGCAATCGCAACTTTGCGAATGTGGTTTTGCAGAAATGTCAAAAACCTTCCGTGGCGGTCAACCATGACCCACGCCAATCTGTGTTTGCGTCCCTGCCACCCAGCCAAAAAATCAGGAAGCGATCAACGCAACCCATATTTTTTGATCTTGCGGTAAACCGTAGCGATATTCATTCCTGCTCGGTGGGCAACCTCCTCGATATGGCCATCGCTGATCTGGAGCAATTGCTGGAAATATCCGGTTTCAAAGCGGGTCAGCGCCGTCGCATAATCGAGTTCGCTGATCTCTCCGGCGAGCGCAGCCGCTTTTTCAGGAAATTCGACGAGCTGGGCCAGAACAGCGCGGCTGAGGTAATCGCTGCTGTCAATCGCCATGGCGGCCTGAATGGCGTTACTGAGCTGACGAATGTTGCCCGGCCAGTGGTATTGCACCATGGCTTCCATCGCTTCCCGGGTCAGGCCCTTTACCTGAGTGCCAAAGCGCTGGTTTTGCTCCTTAATAAAGTGGGCAATGAGCAGGGGAACATCAGAACGGCGCTCGCGCAGGGGCGGTAGACGCAGATGAACCACATTCAGACGGTAGTATAAATCCTCGCGGAATGCCCCACTCTGCACGGCAGTCGGCAAATCCAGATTGGTCGCGGACAGCACTCGCACATCGACCTTGAGGGGAGAGGTGTCGCCGACCCGGTAAAATTCCTGCTCCTGAAGAAATCGCAACAAGGTTTTCTGGACGTTCAGCGGCAGCGTACCCACCTCGTCGAGGAACAGCGTACCGCCGTCCGCCGTCTCAAGCAGGCCCTTGTGCTCGCGATCCGCCCCGGTAAATGCGCCCTTGCGATGACCGAACAGTTCGCTCTCCAGCAGTGTCTCAGGAATCGCGCCACAGTTGATCGCCACGAACCGGGCGTCCTTGCGCCGGGAATAATCGCAAATCGCTCGGGCCACCAGTTCCTTGCCAGTGCCGGACTCGCCGCTGATCAGCACCGGGATGTCGCGGGTGGCCACTTTTCGCGCCGTTTCCAGCACACTGAGCAGTTGGGGGGAATGGCCGATAATGGAACCCTGCCAGGCGGCTAGTTCATCCTTGAGTTCGCGATTTTCCCGGATCAACGCCGTTTGCCGCAGCGCATTGCGAACCCGTGACAGCAGTTCTTCCGGTTCAAACGGCTTGGTCAACAGATCGTAGGCGCCCTTACGCAACGCCTCAATCGACAGATCGACTGTAGCGTGCGCCGTGATCATGATAACCGGGACCGCCGCCTCCTGCGCCTTAACCCGCTGCAAGACCTCCAGCCCATTGATAACGGGCATCCTGATATCGGTAATCACCAAATCGTATCGGCCCGGCGTAAACGCGGCCAGTGCGGTGGGCGCATGGGTGTACACCGAAACGGCGTAGTCCTGATCGGCGAGAATCATTCCGATCATTCGGGACACCGCTTCATCGTCATCGACCACCAGAATGTGCGATGGTGGGCAGGCCATCAGGTAAACTCCCAGTGCATCGGCAGGCTGACGGTCACCCGCGTGCCTTGGCCAACTTCACTGGCGACAGCGATCTGGCCCCCGTGTTGTTCAATAATCGTTTTGGTGATGGCCAGACCCAGGCCGGTGCCGCGCGCCTTGGTGGTGAAAAACGGTTCAAAGATTTTCCCCAAGTGGTCCGGCGGAATACCGGAACCAAAATCCTGAAATGTAATATTGACCGATTGATCCTCGCCCAACGCCGTATTGACTTCCAGGCGGCCACCTTCCGGCATCGCGGCGCTGGCGTTGAGCATCAGGTTCATGGCAATCTGGCGCATCTGGTCGCCATCCACCCATATCTTGGGTAGTTGGGGGTCGAAAACGGTCACGATATGGACCGCATCCATATCGGTATGATGAGCCGCGAAGTCGACAATCTGCCTGAGCAGGGCGTTCAGATCGGTTTCCGCCAAGGTGGGCCTTGGCACCCGAGCATAGCTCAACAGATCCTGCACGATATTTTTGCAGCGTTTGCTTTCACGCTTGATTTCCTGAATATATTTAAAATGAGGGTCGCTGGAATCCATCTTGTTTTCCAAGTGCGCGGCGTAGCCCAGAATGACGCCGAGCGGGTTGTTGATCTCATGAGCAACCCCGGAGGACAGGACGCCGAGCGAAGCCATCTTGTTCTGCTGGGTCAGCAGGGCTTCCAATTCCTTGTTTCGACGCAACGTCTCTATCATTTGGTTAAAATTCGCCGCCAGTTCTCCCAATTCGTCATTCGCAGTGATGGTCAACTGGGTGTCCAGCCGGCCCTGTTTGACTTCACGCACGCCGGCGATCAGATGTTGAATGGGATCGGTCAGGCGCCTGGCGGCGAAAAACACCAGAATGACGACGAACAGCCCCATGACGAACGTGAGCAGGCCCATGCTGGACAAAATGCGCCGCTCGATAACGTTGGCGGCTTCGTAGAACTCGTCTTCATAGGAACCCACCGCAACGATCCAGTCCCAAGGCGCAAAATACTCATAGCGGACGACCTTCATACGCGGTGCTACGTCGCCCGGATTCTGCCAGGGATAGCGAATCCAGCCGCTCTTGCGGGCGCACATTTCGCGGATGAAATCATGGCCGTTGTGATGATCCTGCGCATCGTAGATATTTTGTCCTTCCCGAAAGGGATGGATCGTTAGTTCGCCACGGGTCGTCATCGCGTAAATATAGCCAGTGGCGCCGACCGACTTGCTCAGAATCTTCCGCTTGAGTTCCTGCAGTGCCTGTTTTTCAAACGCCACATCCTCATAGGTCTCTTCCAGGTAGCCACCGGCTGCAATGATCCAGTCCCAGGGCGGGAAGTACAGGTAAGCCGCCACCTTGTTCCGGGGGCGGGTTTCTCCCAACAGCGCATTGCGCCACGGATAAACGATATAAAGAATTTCCCCCGATGGGGCGGCGACCGCCTTTTCGATCATCTCGCGAATAAAGGAGCGGCCTTGTTCGTCCTGGATGTTTAGAATGTTTTCGCCTTCCTGTGCAACATGGATGGCCAGATCGCCCTTTGACGTGATCGCGTAGAGATAGCCGGTTTCGCCTACGCTGACATTTTTAAAAGCGTTGCGGGCTTCCTGCTGGGCGTCGGCCACAGTGTGCTGACCGCTCGCAACCCGCTCCTGCTGAACCAGGATCAAATTGTGAGCGAATTGAACCAGCGTCGCCAGATTGGCGTAGACCACCCGGCGCTTGTCTTCCTGGTATAACCTGAACTGCTGGTCGTGCGCCTTGAGCAAATCGAGCGTGAAGTGGGTCATGTGGTCAAGATCAGCCTGAATGGCCTGGGTAATGCCCAAATGGGCTTGCTGCTTGGCCATGTAGCCGACGATGACGCCCATGCTGAGAACCGGCAATAACACCAGCGGCAACACGACAGCCAGCAATTTGCTACGAATCTTCAGGTCGCGCATGAAACGCAGCATCGTAATCACCTGTGACAGCTTGGCAAGGTGCGGAGGACCGTGATGCGCTCCTACCGTCAATTTTTCGGTGTGTAGTTTATTTTTTTATACGAAAAAGATAAAAAATGAAGTGAGCCGCTTAACACTACAGGATTATTTAAAGTAATAGCAGGACTTTCACTCTCCGTCATTTCTACCGGAAGAGCTATTTTTTATTGTCTTAAAAAATCGGTGATTAGCCAAATCGAAAAAGCCAGGACCTAGCCCTCGGCCTTATTTTGGCGTCATCGTTCCCCCGTCTTTCCCTGTAGGGCAGAGAAGTTGGGGGTGAGGGGCGTTTCGACATCCTGAGAGGACATTCACGCATGAATAACGCAGTATCCATCCGCCGAGTGGCGGTTCTAGGCTCAGGAGTGATGGGAGCGCAAATCGCCGCCCATCTCGCCAACGCCGAGGTGCCGGTCGTGCTGTTCGACCTGCCAGCCAAAGACGGTGATCCTAACGGGATCGTGACCCAGGCCATCGCCAGCATGGCCAAGCTGAATCCAGCGCCGTTCGCCGTCAAGGAGCGCGCCGCACTGATCCAGCCGGCCAACTATGACCAGCACCTGGAAGCGCTGCGCAACTGTGACCTACTGATTGAGGCCATCGCCGAACGCCCGGACTGGAAAGCGGACCTTTACCAGCGGGTGACCCCTTATCTCAACGACCGAGCCATTCTGGCGACCAACACCTCCGGCCTGCGCCTGAGTCAGTTGGCCGAAGCGGTGCCGGAGAGTCTGCGCTCACGCTTCTGCGGCATCCATTTTTTCAACCCACCGCGCTACATGGCGTTGGTGGAGCTGATTCCCTGCCAGGCCACTGATCCAGCGATTCTCGATCTACTGGAAACCTTCCTGGTGAGCACCCTGGGCAAGGGCGTGGTGCGCGCCAAGGATACGCCGAACTTTGTCGCCAACCGCATCGGTGTATTTTCCATGGCAGCGACGATTTATCACACCCAAGCGTTTGGCCTGAGTCTGGATCTAGTGGATGCGCTGACCGGCCCAGCGATTGGCCGACCCAAAAGCGCCACTTATCGCACCGCCGATGTGGTGGGCCTGGACACCATGGGCCACGTCTTCAAGGGTTCAGCGCTGACCTTGCAGGATGATCCATGGCGACAGTATTTCAATCCACCTGCCTGGCTAAATACGCTCATTGATAAAGGCGCACTGGGCCAGAAAACCAAGGTCGGCATCTACGCCAATAAAGGCCAACAGGTGCTGGATCCAGCGACCGGCCAATATCAAAATGCTGGGGCCAAGCCAGATGAAGCGGTGCAGGCGCTCCTGAAGATTAAAAATCCCGCTGAAAAATTCGCGGCGTTGCGCGCCAGCGACCATCCACAAGCCCAGTTTCTGTGGGCGATTCATCGTGATGCCTTCCACTACGCGGCGACCCTGCTGGCAAGTATTGCGGATAACGCCCGTGACGTCGATTTCGCCATTCGCTGGGGCTTCGGCTGGAGCAAGGGACCGTTTGAAATCTGGCAGGCGGCGGGCTGGAAGCAGGTGGCGGCCTGGATCGAGGAAGACATCGCGGCGGGCAAGGCGATGACCCAGACACCGTTGCCGGCCTGGGTTCGGCAAGTGGACGGTGTGCATCATCCCGAAGGCTCGTATTCCGCAGCGGAGAATGCCTACAAACCCCGTTCAGCGTTGCCCGTCTACCAGCGCCAGTTGTACCCCGAACAGGTGCTGGGCGAAGCGCCGCCGCGCTACGGCGAGACGGTGTTTGAAAATACCGGAGTCCGGTTGTGGACGACGGGAGATGACCTCAGCGTCCTCAGCTTCAAAAGCAAGATGCACGTCATCGGCGACGATGTGTTGGATGGCGTGCTGGAGGCGTTGAAAATCGCGGAACAGCACTTTAGCGGGTTGGTATTGTGGCAACCGGAAGCGCCATTCAGTGCTGGAGCGAATCTGGTACAAGCCGTGCCGGTACTTATGGCCGGTGATTTCGTCACCTTCGAGAACACAGTCGCCAAATTCCAACAAACGACTGCGGCGCTGCGCTACTCGGCCATTCCCGTGGTTGCGGCGGCGCAGGGCTTGGCGCTGGGCGGTGGCTGCGAATTTTTAATGCATTGCGACCGAGTGGTCGCGGCGCTGGAAAGTTACATCGGCCTGGTGGAGGTCGGGGTCGGCTTGATTCCGGCCGGCGGCGGTTGCAAGGAATTCGCTCTGCGCGCCATGAACGAGGCGAAAGGCGGCGATTTATTACCTTTCCTGCGCCCCTATTTCGAAGCGATGGCGATGGCCAAAGTCTCGCGCAGCGCCGAGGAAGCCAAGCAACTCGGCTATCTGAAAGCGTCTGATATCATCGTGTTCAATCCCCACGAGCTGTTGTGCGTCGCTAAGGCGCACGCTCGGGCGCTGGCGGAAACCGGCTATCGACCACCGCAACCACGCCTCATTCGGGTGGCGGGACGCACCGGCATTGCCGCTTGTCAAATGGCGCTGGTCAACATGCGTGATGGCGGATTCATTTCGCCCCATGACTATCGGCTGGGCCTGAACATCGCCGAGGCGCTGTGCGGCGGCGACGTCGATCCTAACACCCTGGTTGACGAAGCATGGCTACTCGGGCTGGAGCGCCGCAACTTCGTGGAACTGGCGAAAACCCCGCTGACCCAGGCCCGGATTGAGCAGATGCTCAAAACCGGTAAGCCGCTGCGTAACTGATCGATAGGAGAATCCTTCATGAGCAAGCAAGTACAGGACGCTTATATCGTGGCTGCGGTGCGGACGCCGGTGGGTAAAGCACGCGGCGCATTCCGCAACACCCGCCCGGATGATCTGCTGGCGCATGTCCTGCGCGGCGTATTGGCGCAATGTCCGGGGCTGGACCCGAAACTGATCGGCGATGTGATTGTCGGTTGCGCCATGCCGGAAGGCGAGCAAGGCATGAACGTAGCCCGGATCGGCCTGTTGCTGGCCGGGTTGCCGGACAGCGTACCGGGCGTCACCATCAATCGCTTCTGCGCCTCTGGGGTGCAAGCAGTGGCGCAAGCCGCTGACCGCATTCGATTGGGCGAGGCGGATGTGATGCTAGCCGCAGGCACGGAAACGATGACCATGATTCCGATGGGCGGCAACAAAATCGCGCTCAATCCCGAAGTGTTCGCCAAGGATGAAAATATCGGCATTGCCTACGGTATGGGTCTGACGGCGGAGAAGGTGGCGGAGCAATGGAAAATTTCCCGTGAGGACCAAGACGCCTTCGCGGTGGAAAGCCATCGTCGGGCGTCCGCCGCCATTGCCAGCGGTGAATTCCGTCAGGAGATTCTGCCCTACACGGTGCTGGATCGGTCGCCGGATGTTAAAACGATGCAGGTGCGAATTCGGGAACGGGTGGTGGAAAACGATGAAGGTCCGCGTCCCGACAGCCATCTGCCGGCCTTGGCTAAGTTGAAACCGGTGTTTGCTGCCAGAGGCAGCGTGACGGCGGGCAACAGTTCGCAAATGAGCGATGGGGCCGGGGCGGCGCTGCTGATGAGCGAGCGGATGATCAAGCAATTGAACCTAAAGCCGCTGGCGCGGTTCGTCAGCTACGCGGTAGCGGGCGTACCAGCGCATATCATGGGCATCGGCCCCATCGCCGCGATTCCGAAAGCGCTGGAATTGGCTGGGTTAAAGCAAGCCGATATGGACTGGATCGAACTAAACGAAGCGTTCGCTGCACAGAGTCTAGCGGTGCTCCGTGATCTGGGCCTTGATCCAGCCAAGGTCAATCCGCTGGGCGGCGCGATTGCATTGGGTCATCCGCTGGGCGCTACCGGAGCGATTCGGGTCGCGACACTGGCGCACGGGCTGCGTCGGCGTGGCGGCAAATACGGCATGGTGACCATGTGTATTGGCACGGGCATGGGCGCAGCCGGGGTGTTTGAGTCGCTTTAAGCTCAGGCCGGATGTTGGAAGAAGCCCGCTGACTCACGCAGCGGGTTTTTTTGCGGGCGCTTGAATGCGGAGAGGCTTACCGGATAATAGCTTTGCGTTATGCTGGCTTATCATTCACATCAATCAGGAGGGAGTGGTTCATGATGGCAATTCGTGCAGAGGCCGGGCGCGGCTGGGGCTGGCTCGTCGATGGCTGGCGACTGTTTGCCAAATCGCCGGGGGTTTGGGTAGTCATTTTGCTAATTTACCTGGCGATCAGCGTGGCGCTATCGCTCATCCCACTGATCGGTCTGATCGGCCATACCTTGCTGAATCCGGTGTTAGCCGCTGGGATGATCTATGGCGCAGCGGCGCAAGCGCGGGGCGAAACCTTGGAAATCGGCCATTTGTTCCAGGGATTTCGGGATCAGGAGCGAATGGGGCCACTCATCATCCTCGGCGTGTTCAGCATCGCTGGTGGAGTGTTAATGCTATTGACCATCGGGCTTTTCGTGGGCGGTAGTATCGCCACCGGGGTCGCTTTGGACAGCACTGGAACGAATGTGCCCGCCGAAGCAATGGGCGGCGTCCTGGCGGGCATTGGCCTGATTGTCACGTTGATTTTGATCGCCATTGGCGTCTTGGTGGCTATGGCGCTGTTCTATGGCATTCCCCTGGTCATGCTAGGTCGGCAAAACGCCTGGCCGGCAGTGCAGGCCAGCATCGTCGCCTGCTGGATTAATATCCTGCCTTTTCTAGTGTTCGGACTGATCTACATCGTGCTGGCGTTCATCGCCGCGATTCCGTTCGGGCTGGGTTTCCTGATTTTGGGGCCAGTGACCGTCTGCGCTATTTACGCCAGTTATCGAGAAGTGTTTGAGGAGCCGACCCAGCCCGCCGGAATCCGGTTGGCCAAATAGCAACGACGGCCTTGCCTCGCCTCGCCTCGCCTGCTCTGAAACGGGTAGACAGCCCGGTCAATCCCGCCAACCCCTCCTCGAAATCAGGAGGGGTGACGCGCAACACAGGGGTCATTTGATCTTCAGAATTTAAATTCCTCGATCAGCAATTGAAGTTGTAACAGTGCTGATGATCCGATGTTCAGGATACGGAAGCCGGTATCATAGAAGTCCGGGTTAATATCCCGGCCACACCACAAACTTTCCGCCTCAAGGAAAATGCGCTGATGCGTACTATTTTCCTTGGGTACATCCAACCATAACCGAAACAAGTGGTTCGGTGGGATGGGTTTGTCGCTGACCAGGCGGATGCCGTCCTTGTTGATGTCTACAATGTGACCTAATAATTCCTGCGAGTCCTGATTGTAGACCCGTAGATACATCACGAGATACCAACGCTTGAGTTTGCGTTGTTCAGCGCCGGAAGATTCGACGGAACTCATAGTCACCTCTGAGTAAACAGGAAAGCGGGGAATCGGCGCGCTGCCCCCTTAGCCAGCAGGATAGCGCGGGTTGCCGGAAATGTGGAGAGTCAGGCTGGCACTGCCGGGTTCAGGCTATAAGTAACAGTCAGGCTGGCCTGATCCAGCACATGACCGGCGATTGCCGCCAACACCTCAGGGCCAGTGAAATCGCCAGCGACTGGACAGTGTTCGACATCAAGCGCATAAAGGGTAAAAAGATAGTGATGAACGATGCTGTCGTTCCAAGGCGGGCAGGGGCCATCATAGCCGAAATAGCGGCCCGCCATATCCGGGTCGCTGGCGAACCACTCCCGGTAATTGTTGATGCCTTGGCGCGTTCCTCGCGGACCTTCCGGGCCAGGTTTACCGCCAGGCGTTACTCCCTCGGAAAATTCACCCGCCAGGATATGGTTTGGCGTCGGCGCGAGATCCACTAGAATCCAGTGATAGAAGTCAGTGCGTGGCAAATCTGCCGGCACCCGCCGCCCTTCCTGATTGACATCATCCGCCCGGGTTGGCACATCCCGGTCGTGGCAAATCAACACCAGAGAACGGGTTTCCGCAGGCCATTCACTCCAGGCCAGATGTGGGTTAGTGTTGGCGCCCAGTACGACGTGCTGTTCGGGGTCGGCGACGCCAAAGGCGTACTCAGCGGCGATCGGTTGGCCGTCGCGCAAAACGGAACTGGTGAGTTTCATGAGTTTCCTCCTTAGCAGGGCGCATCAGCGTTATTCAGGACGCCGGTCGATGATCACGAATCCAGCAGCCAGGATCAGGGATTGACCCGGAGTCAATCTATACAATCATAATAACCCATACATAGGTCACACAATCAATCCGCCGTGCTGACTCGCAAGTTTTCTCAGTGGTAGCGTGTGCATAGGATTCATTATATGAGCGATCATGTGGTAAGAACCGGCGGGAAAGCGTCGCTACTGACTGACCGGCGAGCGCCGTTCAAAACCTGGCTGTATATGGTCGGATTGTTGCTGATCCTGTTCAGCGCGACCCTGCTGCCACCCATTGCAGTGGCGTGGTATTACGATGACTCTAAGGTTGTTCTGCCGTTCGTCGAGGCGTTGGGAGCATCGCTGGGTCTGGGTCTGGTCTGTTGGTTCCCCTTGCGTCGCTTCAAAATCGATCTACGCAACCGCGATGGCTTTATCCTGGTGGTGGCATTCTGGGTGCTGTCGTCACTGCTAGGCGCTCTGCCATTCATTTTATCTGACCAGCCACAAGTGCGTTTTGTCGATGCGGTGTTTGAAACCGTTTCTGGCCTGACCACCACCGGCGCCTCCGTCCTCTCGGACATCGACCATCTGCCCAGAGCCATCGTCTATTACCGGGCGCAACTGCATTTCCTGGGTGGGATCGGTATTGTGGTGTTGGCCGTCGCTTTGTTACCTATGCTGGGCATTGGCGGGATGCAGCTCTACCGGGCGTCCACTCCTGGTCCGATGAAGGATGAAAAGCTCACGCCCCGCATTACCGAGACCGCCAAGAATTTATGGCTCATCTATGTCGGACTGAGCATCGCTTGCTTCTTGGCGTACTGGCTGGCGGGCATGAGCCCATTCGATGCAATTTGCTATAGCTTCACCACCATCGCGCTGGGCGGTTTCGCACCCCATGACGCCAGTATCGGCTATTTTCAGAACCCACTCTTCGAGTGGATCACAGTGTTTTTCATGCTGGTGGCCATGGTCAACTTCGCCTTGTACTTTCTGGCCTGGCGCACTCGCAGTTTCAAGGCGGTGTTCCAGGACGCAGAATTCCGGTTTTGTATGCAGGTGGTGGGCGGAATCGTCGCGCTGGCTTGTCTGCATCTCTACCTGAATGGAGTGTCGTGGTGGGATTCCATTCATTTGGGAGTTTTTCAGGGTATTTCGATTATTACTGGCACGGGTTTAGTCACGGCAGGTTACCCGGCTCATGAGAGCTGGCCGGCGTTTGTCCCACTGCTCCTGTTGCTAGGTAGCTTCTTCGGCGGTTGTGTCGGCTCGACCTGCGGCGGTATCAAGGCGATCCGGTTCTTGTTGCTGTACAAGCAGAGTGTGCGCGAGATCCGGTTGCTGGTTCGACCCACGGCGCAAATTGCCGTAAAGCTGGGTGATCACCCTATTCCTGACCGCATCATGCAGGCCGTTTGGGGATTCTATTACCTGTATATCTTCTGTTACTGCGCTTTCTCGCTGGCATTGGCGGCAACGGGCGTAGATTTGGTCACAGCGTTCGGCACGACGGCGGCCTGTTTGAACAATATGGGGGTGGGATTGGGCGAGACCGCAGTGGGATTCAGTCCGCTGAATGATGCTGCAACCTGGTTAATGTCGCTGGCCATGCTGGTGGGGCGGTTGGAGATCTTCCCGTTGCTGTTACTTTTTTTGCCAGATTTCTGGAAATAAGGGATAAGGTTTACTGCCGAGGGATTTCAAGGCTACCCAGAGAAAAAGAGCGCCATGTTTGAAGTCATCCTGTTCGAGCCGGAAATTCCGCCTAATACTGGCAATATTATCCGGCTGTGCGCCAACACCGGGGCCGGGCTGCATCTGATTCGGCCACTCGGTTTCTTAATGCTAGATCGTCAGCTACGCCGGGCCGGTCTGGATTATCATGAATGGGCGCGGGTTCGAGATTACGCCGATCTGACTGACTGTTTGGCGGAACTGCGTCCGCCGCGTTTGTTCGCTTTCACCACCCGGGGTCAACAGGCTTATCACACCGTCGCTTATCGACCGGGCGACGCGCTATTGTTTGGCCCGGAAACACGCGGTTTGCCAGCGGACGTGCTGGACGCTATTCCTGAAGAATGCCGCTTGCGCATCCCGATGCTCACCGTTGGCCGCAGTCTGAATCTATCAAATGCCGTCGCAGTCGTCGTGTACGAAGCCTGGCGGCAATATGGGTTTCCTGGGGCGTGTTAAGCGCTGTTCACGGATTATTATGCTTCTGCCTTAAAATCGCTTACTACTCGGACTACACAGATGGCTACGGAAATCGAACATAAATTTCTCCTTCGCGATGATCGCTGGCGCTCGCAGGTCGAACGTTCGGCGCGACTGCGGCAAGGCTACCTGATCAGCGACGCCCGTTGCTCAGTGCGGGTGCGAGTCGCTGAGAGCCAAGGCTTCCTGAACATCAAGAGCGGTACGCTGGGCATTCAGCGCAGTGAGTACGAATATCCCATTCCGCTGGCGGAAGCGGAAGAAATCCTCGATACCTTATGCGCAAAGCCACTGCTGGAAAAGACCCGCCATTACCTGAAATTTGACCAACACCTCTGGGAAATCGATGAATTTGCGGGCGAAAACGCCGGGTTGATCGTGGCGGAAGTGGAACTGAGCCGGATCGATGAGCCGTTTGCCCGACCCGACTGGTTGGGCAAAGACGTTTCACACGACATACGCTATTACAATTCGCAACTGGCCCGGCATCCCTATCAGACCTGGCCTGAACGGAAAGAACGGGGTATTGAGGTCTAATAAATTGATTTTCATCAGTATTTCTGATCAGCGCCTGGCCTTGCTGGAAGAAAACCAGACGGTAGCAACCTATCCAGTATCGACCGCTCGTAACGGTCCTGGCGAGCAGTGCAGCAGTGGTTGTACGCCGCGTGGCTGGCACCGCATCCGCATCAAGATCGGCGCAGGATTGCCCCTCAATACCGTCTTTGTTGGTCGCCGCCCCACGGGTGAAATTTATGATGAAGAACTAGCGGCCCGCTATCCAGCGCGGGACTGGATTCTGACCCGGATTCTCTGGTTGACCGGGCTGGAACTGGGGCGGAACCGGGGCGGAGAGCACGACACGCTACGCCGGTTCATTTATATCCATGGCTGCCCGGACAGCGCGCCCATCGGTCAACCACTCTCGCATGGCTGTATTCGTATGCGTAACCGAGACTTACTGGAATTGTTCGAACAGGTGAAGGCTGGCGACCAAGTGTTGATCAGCTAATCGTTCATCTGCGTGCGCAGCGTATCCAGCACTCCCTTAAATGCTGCCTGATTTTGAGCGTTAAGGTCGCTTAATGTCTGATGCGCCTCGTACACGATCCGGGTTAATTCATCCTTGCAGGGGACGCTGATCGCCAGTTGTTGCAAAGCTTCAGTAATCGTCTCACTTGTATCGCGGATATTGAAAACATCATAAAACCCCATACTATCCAGGATTTGATTGATATCCGGGTTAGTTGATAGCAATGTCGTTTTATGAGAGAAGTGCTGACGATTAAAATTAGCGATCTTGGCTAATAAACCTAAGCTGGTACTATCAATAGAATGCGTATCAGTCAAATCTACAATAATGTCATTGTAACCCGTTTTCGTGAACAACTGATCCAGAAAATCACTCAATGCGCAACCCATGGTATAGCGGATATCACCCACCAACTTGAGGATATAAGTATCGCCCTGTCTGGCGTAAAACGCCGCACCGGATTCCATCTTATTCTAACCTTTCGATCAACAGCAAGGTGACATCATCCGGTAATAGGCCAACCTGGTTAAGCCCTAGCGTCTCGATTAAATTTTCAATTGTCAATTCGGTATGATTGACCAATTCCAGCAGAAAATTTTGCTTGTCACGCAGGGTCGGTTGCGGCAGAGTTTCCAGGATACCGTCTGAAATGAATACCATGGCGAAGCGCGGCGGTAACTGAAAAGATTCCGTCTGATAACTGGCGAAATCGAACAGACCAATCGGCAGGCTTTTTTTGCCGACATAACTCGCCTGCTCACCATTGAACAGGATTGGGAACGGAAATTGACCGCCACTACTATAACGCAGTTGATTCGTCGACCACTCGATCACGCCATAAAACATGGTCAAGTATTTATCCATGTGGCAGCCAAAAATTTCCCGGTTCAGCCGGCTCAGCGTTTCCGCCGGGTTGAGAATACCCTTGTCACGGTTTTGCCGGTGCAATTCCCGATAGCGGCCCATATAGCTTTTGAGCATTACTGTCACGAAAGCGGATGACACCCCATGGCCAGAAACATCGGCAATATAAAAGCCCAGATGATTGCCATCAATAGCGAAATAGTCCACGAAGTCACCGCTCAGGTACTGCGAAGTCAGCAGATGCCGACTGAAGCGATAGCTGCGATAGAGCTTGTTATTTTCGGGCAGCAGTTGAAATTGAATACGCCGTGCGGCTTCTGCATCCTCATGCAATTGCCGCACGGTTTGTCGCAACTGATCATTCACCGCTTCAAGATGTTCACGATGCGCACGGTTTTCCTGGCGCAGTCGGGCGCGCTCCAAAGCATGGGCGATGGCGTGCTCCAGAACCGCCATATCCTCAATCGGTTTGGTCACATAATCCCAAGCGCCAAATTTAAGCGCCTGAATGGCGTCATTCATCCCCCCCATCCCCGACACGACCAGAATCGGCAAATCGGGAAATTCACGGGTCACGGTTGCCAACACTTGCAAACCGTCCATACCAGGCATACGCAGATCACAAAGCACCAGATCAGGATGTTCACGGCGAATCATGCCGATACCCGTCGGCCCATCACCGGCCTGGATCACCTCGAAGCCGCTGTCTTCCAGGTAGACGGAGAAAATATCGCGCACCATAGGTTCATCGTCGATGGTCAGGACACGCACGGCTGGAGTATTCATGAACGATTCTCCCGACTCGACAAGGAGCGAATTGCAGTCGCCAGCGGCGCCATATCGCTCAGCGGCTTTTGGTAGACGCAATCATCGTCAAGCCCCATCGCCCGCAGATCATCGGGCAGGCTGTAACTTGAGGACCCGGTGTGGATCAGAAACTCCATGTCTGGGTAAAGCTGATGCAGGATGCGAATGGCGGAGTTACCATCGATATCCGGCAACCGCATATCCATAACGCATACCGGGCAATGGTGAGCGCCATCGCAAAGCCAGGACAAAGCTGGGGTCACCGATTCGAACGCCATTACCCGTAACCCCTCATCCTCCAAATAAGCTTTCAGATTTTCCCGAATCATTTCCTCATCGTCGACGATTAAAACCCAGTGAGTCATTATTTCGCCTCCCGGCCCAAGGGCAGACGAATGCTGAAACAAGCCCCCTGACCCGGTTTAGAGGTCACTGACAGTCGACCCCGATGCTGCTCGGTCACAATGAAATAGGACACTGAGAGCCCCAAACCCGTCCCTGAACCGACTTCCTTGGTGGTGAAGAACGGCTCAAAAATTCGCTTGAGAATTTTTTCATCCATACCCGGCCCGTTGTCAACCACTTCAATAAGAACGTAAAGAGATTCACGGCGTGTGCGCAAGGTAATGGTTGGGGATGGTGAACCTTCCTCGGCCATCGCTTGGGCGGCATTTTTCAGCAGGTTCAGAATCACTTGCTCGATTTCGGTCTTGTCACAATACACGATGCGCAGTGTAGGGTCGTAGTCACGCTGGATCGTGATGCGCTTGAAATCGTATTTTTTTTTCAGATCGTAGTCGCTGGCGGCCAGCCGCAGTACGGTTTCCAGCAGATCTTCGAAGTCGACCGGAGTAAAACGCGATTCACTGCGGCGGCTGAACGAGAGCATATCGGCGACGATTTTGGCCGCACGAGCGCCTGCCTCACGGATGCCTTCCAGAAAATGTAGAACGCGGCGTTGCTCCAGATAGCAGTTGAGCCGGTCCAGATCGATGCCGATAGCTTCAGCTACCGCACGATTTTGCGGCATATCGGGGGTGATGCGCCGCAGGATATTTTGACTGCCCTGTAGGATCGCGCCTAGCGGGTTGTTGATTTCATGCGCCATCCCGGCAGCCAGCCCACCCACCGAAAGCATTTTTTCAGTTTGCACCATCATCGATTCAATGCGGACCCGGGCAGTCACATCATCGACCCGGATGACCGCGCCACTGGCGCTATCCGCAATCAAAGGATAGACCATAACATCGGCGTAATGTAGTTCGCCTTGATCCTCAAGAGTCATGCGCGGAGTCTTGATCGGGCTGCCGAGGCGAATCGCTTGCCGCACCTGTTCAAACTGGCTTTCCAGTTGTGGAAACAGTTCACCGAAAAAGCGGCCCTGAGCGGCTTCCCAAGATGCGCCGCAGGCCTGTTCGGCAGGCTGATTGAGGACGGTGATATAGCCCCATGGATCGACGCCGATTAACACTGAAGGCATTGAATCAATGATATTTTTTAGATAGAGCCGCATCCGTGCCACTTCTTCTTTAGCCTGCTTCTGTTCGGTAATGTCAATCGCCACGCTCAGTACAGCGGTTTCATTCAGACTCGGCTCATTGAAAGGAATTTTGATCGTTTGCATGATGCGGGCATAGCCGGTGTGATCGGTGAACGATTCTTCGGCAATCATTTTGGAAGCACCGCTATCGATCACTTGCCGATCATCCGCCAGCATGCGCTGCGCCTCTTCGTCGATCTCATGTACCACGCGCTGGGAACGGTTGACCAATTCCTCGACGGTCAGGCCATAAGCCACAGCGGTAGCGCGGTTGGCCAGCAGGAAATGCCCATCGCGATCCTTGGCGAAGATCATATGCGGCACCAGATCGATGATGCGTCGCAGGCGTAACTCACTCTCCTGCAGCGCTGTTTCAGCCTTCACCTGCTCAGTGATGTCGGTGCCGGTGCCACGATAGCCGATAAACTGGCCCTGGCTATCATAAATCGGCTTGCCACTGACTTTCAGGTAACGATCCAGACCGACGTGGTCACCGATACTGGCGCGGTAGACAAAATCGCGAAAAGGCAGACGTTTTTCCAGGGTTTCCTGGTGTTGACGCCATTTTTGTGGGTCGATGGTCAAATCCACAGTCGCCAGCTCCCAGCGGGCGCGTCCGAGGACATGTTGCGGGGCAATGCCGGTCAGGGCAAAAAACCGTTCGGACAGGTAGGTGAACCGCAGGTTTTCATCCATTTCCCAGATCCAGTCGCTGGCCGCCTCAGTGACATCGCGGAAGCGTCCTTCACTCTCCCGCAATGCTGCTTCCGCCTGCTGTCGTTCGCCGAGTTCCCGGTGCAACTGCCGGGTGCGATGAATCACTCGCTGCCGCAACAACCAAGACCACAGCAGGGACGCGACGGTGATCAAAACGACCGGCGCCAGAAACCAAAAAATCATGCGCAACAAGGCGGGCCATTCATTTATACCCAGCGATGGATTAGCCATGGCTTCGGTACCCGTCAGCAACGCCAACATCAGTAGTCGGGCCAACCAGACAGTGGATGGGTCTGGGGGCAAGTGGCAAAGGACAAGGCGTGATCGGTTGTGCATGGAAGGCTGTTGATAACCAGATTAGTCGCTATGATAAAACTATTTTGTGATGATGACAGATCTGGAGCAAATAACGATGGTATTGGGACCGGTAATGCTGGGATTGGAAGGCTGGGCGCTGACCGCTGAGGAACGCGAGTTGCTGGGCCATCCGCAGGTCGGTGGGGTGATCCTGTTCGCCCGCAATTATCAATCACCCCAACAGATGGCGGCGCTGACCGATGCGATTCATGCGTTGCGGCAACCCCGTCTGCTCATTGCCGTGGATCATGAGGGTGGTCGGGTTCAGCGCTTCCGCGACGGTTTCACCCGTCTGCCGGCCGTGCGGCGGCTCGGAGAAATTCATGATCAGGACCCCCACCGGGCTAAACAGTTGGCGCGAGTGACCGGGTGGCTGATGGCGGCTGAACTGCGGGCGGTGGGTGTCGATTTCAGCTTCGCGCCCGTGCTGGACCTCGATCACGGCGTCAGCGGCATTATCGGTGACCGGGCTTTTCACCACGATCCTGAAATCGTGGCTGATCTGGCTCACGCCTACCGGAGCGGGATGCAGAAAGCCGGCATGGAGGCGGTAGGCAAGCATTTTCCCGGGCATGGCGGGATCGCCGCTGATTCTCACCTGGAATTGCCGGTTGATCCACGCTCCTACGACGAATTAGCCATAGCCGACCTGCTGGCTTTCGAACGGATGATTCATTACGGTCTGGCGGCGTTGATGCCCGCGCATGTGCTCTACCCTCAGGTGGATCACCAGCCCGCCGGTTTTTCAACGCGCTGGCTAAAAGATATTCTGCGGCAACATCTGGAGTTTCAGGGCGTTATCTTCAGCGATGACCTGGACATGGCCGGCGCTCATCAAGCGGGCGCCCCTGTTGAACGGGCGCGAGCGGCGTTAGCAGCGGGTTGTGACATGGCGCTGGCCTGCAATGACCGGCGGGCGGCAGTCGCCATTCTTGAAGGATTGCCTCGCACCCCAGACCCGGTCCGCCAAGTGCGGTTGATCCGAATGCACGGGCGCGGCCGCCCCAACCTGGAACGGCTGCGGCGCAATCCGGTCTGGCAACGAGCGGCGCGCTTAGTGCAAGATTACGATGCGTTTCCACTGCTGGAAATGGATATTTGACTTCGGAGGTTGCAATGCCCTCTTCGATCACTCCTGAACAGGCTCTCGTCATCCTGCGTGAGGCGGACCGGCTCTGTACGCCAGAGCAGATTCAAGCGGCGCTGGATCGCCTGGCTACCGCCATTACCGCCCGCCTAGAGCATCGTAATCCCCTGGTGTTGATCGTGATGAATGGCGCGTTCATTCCCGGCGCGCAACTGCTGTCGCGCCTGTGCTTTCCCTTGCAGGTCGGCTATCTGCACGCCAGCCGTTATCGCAGCAGTATTCGGGGCGGCGCTATTGACTGGATCGCGCCGCCGCGCCCAGCGGTCGCTGGACGCACTGTGCTGGTGGTCGATGACATTTTCGATGAAGGCGACACCCTCAAAGCTATTCTGGACGCCATCCATCAGCAGAGCGCAACCGAAGTTTACAGCGCGGTGCTGGTGAACAAACAACATGATCGCAAGGTGGCCGGGCTGATCGTCGATTTCGTCGGACTGAACGTCCCGGATCGCTATGTTTTTGGCTGTGGAATGGATTACCAGGAATACTGGCGTCAATTACCGGCTCTTTACGCCGCCCGCGACTGAGCGCTTCCTGCGCTCATCATTTTCGAGAAACTCCGCCATGACCCCAACCGTCGCTATTATCGGAGGCACCGGTCTCGCCGCCCTCGACACCCTGACCATCACCCGCCGCGAGACGTTATCGACGCCTTACGGCCAGCCTTCCAGTCCGCTCACGTATGGCGAACTGGCCGGTCGCTCGGTGGTGTTTCTGGCCCGGCATGGCCAGCACCACACACTGCCGCCGCACCGGATCAACTACCGGGCCAATCTCTGGGTGCTGCATCATATCGGCGTCCGGCAGGTGATCGCCGTCGCAGCAGTCGGCGGCATTCGCGCTGATATGGAACCGGGCGTTCTAGCTTTTCCTGACCAGATTGTCGATTACACCTGGGGCCGGTCCTGCACCTTTTTTGAGGACAATCTCAGCCATGTCACCCACATTGATTTCACCGAACCGTATTGTCCTGAACTACGCGGTACGCTGATTCAGGCAGCTCGGGAGCTGAAGCTCAACGCCCGCGAATCATGCACTTACGCGGCTATGCCGGGACCGAGGCTGGAGACGGCGGCGGAAATTCGCCGGTTGGAACGGGATGGTTGCGATATCGTGGGCATGACCGGGATGCCGGAGGCGGCGCTGGCCCGGGAGCTGGGCTTGCGCTACGCCGCTGGTGCGGTGGTGGCGAATTGGGCGGCGGGCAAGGTTCCTGGCGCAATCACCATGGCCGACATTGAGCGGAATTTGGCCGGCGGCATGGAGCAAGTCAAGACATTATTGGGACGGGTGCTTGCCTTGTTGAACGACCAAGGAAACCATTCGGGCTAACCACTCAATACCAGCACCGCGTCCATTTCCACTTGCGCGCCGCGTGGCAAAGCCGCCACGCCGATGGCCGCCCGCGCTGGATACGGTTCCCTGAAATACTCCGCCATGACTTGATTCAGCAGCGCAAAATGACTCAGATCGGTCAGGAATACGTTGAGCTTGACCGTATCCGCCAGGCTGCCGCCACTCGCATGGGCCACCGCCGCCAGATTCTCAAACACCCGGCGGATTTGCGCCTCCATACCCCCCTCCACCAACTGCATGGACGCCGGATCGAGCGGAATTTGGCCCGACAGATAGACCGTGTCACCGACCTTGACCGCTTGAGAATAGGCGCCAATCGCGGCGGGCGCCTGGTCAGCTTTAATAATCTCACGGGACATAAGCAGCACTCCTGGCGGATGAACATTCGAGAGGCGGGTTCAACATCCTGTTTTCGTCAGTGAAAGAGAAACCGGGATGCATCTGGTTTTTTCAACTGCGCCGCGCCAGCTTCAGCACTTCAGGCACTGTGCGCAACTGGCGCATCACCCGCGCCAGATGCGCCCGATCGCGGACATCAAGCAGTAGATGCACCGTCGTCGTGTTGCCATCCCGCTCCGATGTATTAATCGTTTCGATATTGGTGTCGGTCGTGGCAATAGCGGCGGCAATCGTCGCCAACACCCCACGCTTGTTAGCGACTTCGAGCCGTAACTCGGCGGCAAAATCAGCATTAATTTGCCGCTCCCATTCCACCTCAATCCACTTGTCAGGATTTTTCTTGTAACCCGCGACGTTTTTGCAAACGTCGCGATGCACCACAATGCCACGTCCGGCGTTGAGATAACCCACAATCGCATCGCCGGGCAAGGGCCGACAACACTTGCCAAAGCTCACCACCGTTCCTTCCGCGCCCTTGATCAGCAACGGTGAGATATTGGCGTCCGGCGGGATGATCTCTTCTTGGTTCGGCAACAACCGCTTGACAAACAATGCAGCGACCCGGTTACCCAAACCAATATCGGCTAACAGGTCATCAAAGCTGTTCAACCCCAAATCCTGGATCAGCATCTGAATTGGCCCAAACGGTAATTCACTCAAGCTGTTGACCCGACCGACCAGCGCTTTTTCCAGCAATCGTTTGCCGAGCAAAATCGCTTCTTCGCGTTGCAAGTGCTTAAGATAATGACGAATACTGGCGCGGGCCTTGGCTGTAACCACGAAGTTGAGCCAGGCTGGGTTGGGGCGGGCGGTGGGGGTAATAATCGCCTCAACGGTCTGACCAGTCGTCAGCGAAGTGCGCAACGGCGCCAACCGCCGGTCGATCTTGACCCCCACACAAGTATTGCCCACATCGGAATGAATGGCGTAGGCAAAATCGACAGCGGTCGCACCGCGCGGTAGCTCGACAATCTCACCGCGTGGGGTGAAGACATAAATTTCGTCTGGAAATAGATCGACCTTGACGCTCTCCAGAAACTCCACCGGGTTACCGGCCCGGCGTTGCATATCCAACAGCTTGCGCAGCCATTCACGGGCGCGCTGGTGGGCGTAGCTGCCCTGACCGTCACCACCCGACTTGTAGCGCCAATGCGCGGCGACCCCAACTTCGGCCATGATGTGCATGTCCTCCGTGCGAATTTGTACTTCGATAGGGACGCCATTAGGACCAAACAACACGGTATGCAACGATTGATAGCCGTTCGCTTTGGGGATGGCGATATAGTCCTTGAACCGACCCATGATCGGTTTATACAGGCTATGCATCACCCCCAGAGCCCGATAGCAGGTGTCAGCGGTATCGACAATCACCCGCACCGCATACACATCGTGGACATCCCGGAACGGCAAATGCTTATCGCGCATCTTCTGGTAGATACCCCACAGATGCTTGCCACGCCCCATCACCCGGACTGGGATATTTTCGTCGCGCAACCGGGCATCAATGCGGGTTTCCAATTGGCTGATGATTTCGTGGCGGTTGCCGCTTAGCTTGCGCACCGCGTCCTGCAAGACCCGGTAACGCAACGGACACAAGTGGTTGAAACCGAGATCCTCCAGTTCCTGGCGCAGATGATTCATACCCAGCCGACCCGCGATAGGCGCGTAAATCTCCAGCGTTTCCCGTGCGATGCGGCGACGGGATTCCGGGCGCATCGCGCCGAGTGTCCGCATGTTGTGCAGCCGGTCCGCCAGCTTCACCATGATCACCCGCAGGTCATTGGCCATGGCCAGAAACATCTTGCGGAAGTTTTCGGCCTGCGCCTCCAGCTTGGAGTTGAACTGAATCTGGGTCAGCTTGCTGACACCATCGACCAGATCGGCGACCTCCGGCCCAAACCGGCTGCTGATGTGTTCTTTGTTGTAGTGGGTGTCTTCGATCACATCGTGCAGCAAAGCCGCTTGCAAAGTTTCATGGTCAAAACGGACATTGGCCAGAATACGGGCCACCGCCAGCGGATGAAAGATGTAGGGTTCGCCGCTCTTGCGATAAATACCCGCGTGCGCCTCGGCGGCGAAATAGCAAGCCTCGCGTAACTGCTCGACCTGGTCTGGTTCAAGATACTCGCTGGTGATAGCACACAGATCGTCGATGCGCAGGTGCAAATCATCCAGCCACGCCGTATCGACCGCCAACTGACGACCGGGCTGAAGGTCGTTTCGCGGGTCTCGCAACGGCGCGCTCATCACCTTCATCCTCCTGATGCCTTAATCTGCTTCGTCGGATGAACTGGCGACGAGCGGAGTGGAACGGCTAGCTTTGTCCTTCAATTTGAATAGATGGTCGAGCTTGCCTTCCGCCAACTCGCGCAGGGCGACGACCGTCGGTTTATCATTTTCCCAAGGCACCAGGGCTTCCCGGCCTAACGCCAGGTCGCGGGCGCGGCGGGCAGCGACTAATACCAGTTCAAAGCGGTTTTCTACCCGGTCGAGACAGTCTTCAACAGTAATTCGAGCCATTCAGGTAATTCTCCAAACCCGGCGGCGAGGACCTGGCGGGCGTGTGGTAAAAGGAATCTTGAATTGTATAGTTTACTAAAAACAAATAGTTAAGACAAGAGCTGCTGTAAGAGTTCCTGCTGCCGCTCCATTTGAACGGTCCGACGCTGGCGCTGGGCGATCAGAATAGCGCGCAAGGCGTCCAGAGCGGTCGCAAAATCGTCATTAATCACCAGGTAATCAAACTCGGTGTAGTGCGACAGGTCATCCAGCGCCGCCGCCAACCGTTGCTCAATGACTTCGGCGCTGTCCTGGCCACGACCCGCCAAGCGCTGCCGTAAGGCTGTTCGCGACGGGGGTAGAATGAAAATGCTTAAACTATCCGGCATCAGCTCTCGTATTTGCCGAGCCCCTTGCCAGTCGATTTCCAGGATCACGTCGAGACCCGCCGCCAACTGCGCTTGCACCACCGCCCGACTGGTGCCGTAGCGGTTGCCAAAAACCTGGGCGTGCTCCAGAAAGGCGCCCTCGACAATCATCGCTTCAAAGGCGTCAAGAGCCGTAAAGTAATAATGCTCGCCGTCCTGTTCACTAAGGCGAGGGAGGCGGGTCGTATGGGAAATGGAGACAGCAACGCCGGGGGTGGTCTCAATCAGGCGTCTGACCAGGCTGGTTTTGCCCGCCCCGGATGGGGCAGCAACGATATACAGAATTCCGGTATTCATAGGGGTCAAGGCCGCAAGTTTTGATGAGAAGTTTGCATGGTGTCATGAATCGCTGCCTGTTCAAAGGGAGCGCGGATCTCAGAACCGGCGGTTAAATGCACGCTTGGCGGCTATTCTGGCTCATGGATTGCCCACTATTGCTACCCAAGTTTGTCCCAAGCTCAATCCCCCATCATTCGGCGGAGCCTGCCGGGCAACAAAAACTTGCCAACCCGCCGCCGCTAATCGCTTTTGTAATTGATCGGTCAGCAACCGGTTGAGAAAACAGCCGCCGCCGAAAACCACCCGGCGCAAACCGGATCGCGTCCCGGCCCATTCCAGCCACTCGCTCAGCGCCAGCGCGAGAGTGACATGGAAGAGCGCTGCGCCAGCGCTGGGTTCCAGGCCATCGGCCAATCGGGTCAGCAACGGCATCAAGTCCAATACGCCATCGTCGCTGATGTGAAAATCATCGCACTGCGGTGTTACCCGTCCATGACGGTGCGCCAGCGCCTCCAGTTCCATCGCCGCCTGACCCTCGTAGGCATTCACTTCGCGCACATTCAGCAAAGCAGCAGCAGCGTCGAACAACCGGCCCGCGCTGCTGGTCTCTGGCGTATTCAAGCATCGCTCCAGCATCTGTCGAATCAGGTCAGACCGGGCGCCGAACCGGCGCGCGATTTCATCGGCGCGCCCCAGCCGATGCAACACGGCAACCGCCAGCCGCCAGGGTTCGCGGGCCGCCCGGTCACCGCCCGGCAGCGGCAGGCGATGCAAGTGGCCGATCCGGGCACAGCCGGCGCTGTTCACCTGCAACAACTCTCCACCCCAGAGGCCGCCATCGCTGCCCAACCCTACCCCATCCAACGCCAATCCCAGCACAGGTTCCTGTAGACCGTGTTCCGCCATCACTGCTGCAATGTGCGCGTGGTGGTGCTGCACGGTGATGCAGGGCAAATCCCGTTCCGTTGCGTAACGCGCCGCCAGCCGACTGCTTGGGAAATCCGGATGCAGGTCGCAGGCTACCCGTTCCGGGACGATGCGCAGGATGTCCTGCCAATGCGCGACTGCCGTCTCCAGCGCCCGGCAGGTGGCCGCATTGTCCAGGCTGCCGATGTGCGGGGACAGATAGGCATGGTCATCGCGGGTCAGGCAAATCGTGTTCTTGAGGAAGCCGCCCAGCGCCAGCACCGAAGGGCCAGCGTGCGGTAAGCGAATCGCCTGCGGAGTGTAACCACGGGCGCGGCGAATGAAAAAGGGCTCGCTCCCAAGGGATGGCGTCGGTTTGAACGCCACAACGCTATCATCGCAACGCGCCAGGATGGCCCGGTCATGGGTGATGAAACCGTCGGCGATGCCGCACAGCCGTTCGACCGCTTCCTCATCGCCGATGACTAGCGGCTCACCGCCCGGATTGGCGCTGGTCATGACCAGCAATAATGCCTGCGCTTGTTCCAGCCAAGCCGTTCCCATGGGTCGACCCGCCGCCTCGTGGAACAGTAGATAGTGCAGCGGCGTGCTGGGCAACATCACCCCTAGATGCGCCAGACGCGGAGCAATACCGGTTAAAGGATTCTGGGTGTTGGCCAGGCGGCGCATTAGCACAATAGGTCGTTGTGGTGATGCCAGCAACCGCCATTCCGCTTCATCACCGGTTACCCAGTCCGTCAGCGAAACGATATTGGCCGCCATGACCGCGAACGGCTTAGCCTCACGCTGCTTGCGCTGCCGCAGGCGCTCCACGGTTGCTGCGTTACGGGCATCGCAAACCAGATGAAAACCGCCTAGTCCTTTAATCGCCAGAATTTCACCTGCCTGCAACCGTTCCAGCGTCACCACCATGACCTCATCGACTGCGATAGCCTGACCACTCGCATCGCGCAGGGTCAGTCGGGGGCCGCAAATCGGGCAAGCGTTCGGCTGAGCGTGAAAACGACGATCACCAGGGTCGCCATACTCCTGGGCGCATATCGGACACAACGGGAACCCGGACATGCTGGTGTTGGGCCGGTCATAGGGCAAGGTGGCGGTAATCGTGTAGCGGGGGCCGCAGTCGGTGCAGTTGATGAAGGGATAACGCCAGCGGCGATTGCCAGGATCGAAGAGTTCGACCAAACAGGCGGGACAGGTGACCGAGTCCGGGGTGATTTCTGCGGTGACCGCCCCTTGGCGACTCACCGCAATCTCGAAGCCGGATTCCCCAGTCCGGGTGGGCCGCTCTTCAACCCACAGTGCGTCGATCCGGGCGAGCGGCGGCGGATAGCGTAAATCCTGTTGGAATCCCGCCAATGGTTCCGGCGCACCCTGCACCTCGATTTCTACCCCGGCGCCGTCATTGCGGACAAAGCCCTGTAGTTGGCGCTGCATCGCCAACCGATAGACAAAGGGGCGGAACCCGACACCTTGCACTTGGCCACGAATGCGGATGGCGAGACGCCGGTCGCAGTTGCACATTACTCGACCAGAATGTCCTTGACCCGTAATTCCTGACCACCCGTTGGACGGACCGGGTAGCCGTCACACTGGGGGCAGGGATCGTACCGGGCCTTCAGCGCCACGGTCTCGCCACAGGTCAAACACAGTCCCTGGCCGGGGATGAGCAGAAACTCCAGGTGCGCGCCTTCAGCCAGCGAACCGCACAGCGCCGCTTCCAGACCGAATTGCAGCGCCTCCATTTCGACATTGGCCAGTTCGCCAATTTCCAGCCGCACTTCCGTAACCCGCGCCGCACCCTGACGGCGAGCGGTTTCTTCGACGATGCTCAGGATCGATTCCGCCAGCGCCATTTCATGCATCAACCACCTCCACCTGATAGCTCACGCACGGATCAAGGGACCGAGCCAGCGCTTGGACAGCGGCGACCCCATCGGGAAGGTCGCCCAAGGCATTGACGCCGGCAGTAAACGGCCCTGCTGGATGAAAGTTCCATTCGGTGGGAGCGATGATGCGGTAGGCGGCCACCCGGCCCTGCGCCAGATGGACCACATGCAACAGCGCCCCGCGCGCCGTTTCCACCCAGGCGTAACCGCAATTTTCCGCCAGCGGCTGAGCCCACAGTATGGCGGTCGGTTCCTGACGCAACCGGACCGGCATTTCCGTCAGTTCCAACCGCCGCGCCAACCAACGGGCCTTCATGCGGCGCCCCTGCGGGTTGAGCTGTCCGGCTAACAGTAGATGATCTTGTTGACGGCCCAGGGCCCCGGTTTCCGCCGGCTGGTTTCGCCACAATGGGCGAGCGCAGAATGCGGGTTCCTCCATCGCCCGCCAGGCCAGGGCGGCAACTTCGGCAGGGTCAATGCTCGATACCGGCGGCAACAGCGGCGCCGCAAGGTCTTCAGCGCAATTTCCCTTAGCCTGCGCCCACCCTTCTTCCGCTGACGGGAGAAGGGTGTTCAACAGAGCAGGGGTCTGGGCAAATACCGCATCCAGCGCGTTGGCCAGAGCGAGCGGCCCAGCGATTGCTGCTTGGCGCAGAACCCGCAAACGGTCCATGTCCGCTGGCAGACCGGCTTGCGCCGGCTCATCCACTAACAACCGCCAAGCATGTTCCAAGGCTGTCTCCATCAGCACAGCCTGCTGCAACGACGAAAATGCCGTGACTTCCTGATCCCCTTGCTCAATGGATGCCCAGGAAAGAGGGTTGGACCCCGCCGCAACACACGCTGCCGTCGCCGCCAATCGTTGCGCTTGTCCGCACAAAGCAAAAACCCGTCCAGCCAGCGCCGCCGCTTCAGCCGGCGTTTTGCCCGGAAACAATCGGTCCGCCAGTTGTGGCCGGCTGGAAATCACCTCCACCCGCATCATTGCGCCTGGCCGCCGATGCAAACGCAGGGTGAGATGGCCGGCCAAGGGAGGCATAACCAACAATCGTCAGTGACCTGCCATTGTGGCCAATCGCGCCCGCACCCCCGCCAGTTTCACCTCCAATCGGCGAGCCTGTTGCCCCAGCGCCGCCCGCTGGCCCTGCCGCACCCAGTCCAGCCAAGCCTCCAGACCGTCGCCGGTTTGTGCGGACAGTTGCAAAATATGCAGATCGGGATTTACCCGTCGCGCATAGTCCAGACACTGTTCCACATCGAAATCCACATACGGCAACAAGTCCATCTTGTTGAGCAACATTAATCGGGCAGCGGCAAACATATTCGCGTACTTCAGCGGCTTGTCCTCACCCTCGGTCACGGACAGCACCACCACCTTGTACGCTTCACCGAGATCAAAATCCGCTGGGCAAACCAGATTGCCGACATTCTCGATGAACAGTACCCCCCCCTCCGGCAAGGGCAACGCTTCCAGAGCGTGGCCGACCCCGTGCGCGTCGAGATGGCAACCCTTGCCGGTATTGATCTGCACGGCGGGCGCACCAGCGGCCTGAATGCGTTCAGCGTCGCGGGCGGTTTGCTGGTCACCGCCAATGACCGCGACCGGGAACTCCTCGCGGAGCGCCTGTACCGTTCGGGCCAGCAGCGCCGTTTTGCCCGAGCCAGGACTCGAAACCAGATTTAGCGCGAACACGCCGGAATCAGCGAACGCCTGCCGGTTGCCTGCAGCGAATTCCGCATTTTTAGCCAGAATATCCTGCTCGATAGCGACCCGTCGCCCCTCACCGGCGTGGTTATGACGATGATCAGGTGAATGATCATGCGTATGAAAGTGGGAATGAGTATTTTCGTTGATACCGCAACCACAGGTCGCGCACATGGATTCGACCTCCCGTTTTTTTACGCCGACCGGGTCTGGGTCAGTGGCCACGCCAGTGCGCCAGCGACCAGGAACATCAGCACAACGCCAATGAGACCGGCCAGGCCCGTAGCCAGCGCCTCAGAGGCGATCCCGGCTAACTGATAGTCCGCCACTGGCGTGACGAACAGCGGAGCAGCCTCGTGCAAGACCTGATAGTGCTCCAGGACCGCTTCCAGACCATCAGGCAGCGAGGAGGCAAACGGACTCAAACACAAGGCGATCAGTACTGCAGCCAACCCTGGCGCGACAAATGAAGGGGATAGGCGATTCGTGACCACGGGACTGGTGAACAGCGCCAACGCTAAGCCAGTCATCAACGCCTCGCCGAGACCGATCAGGGCGTGAACGCTCAACATCGCCGGCGCGACGGTACTGAAGGGCAGTACGCCATCCAGCGCCAGCTCCACAGCACAAGCCAGCGCCGCCAACAGGATGGACGCCCAACTGGCGACCGCTGTAGCCAGCCAGATATGGACTCGGCCAGGTGGCAACTGTTGCAAAAGCCACTCGCGCAACAAACCGCCCAAACCAGCGCCGAGAATCGCCATGTTGAACACATTCGCGCCGAGTACGTTGAGTCCGCCATCAGCGAAGACCACTGCCTGAACCGCGACCACCAGCGCCAATGCCAGAATACCGAACGGCACCCCTAGCAAGGCGCTGGCCAGCACCCCGCCGAGCAGGTGCCCTGAAGTGCCGCCGCTGATCGGAAAGTTCATCATTTGCGCAGCGAAAATGAAGGCGCTCACCGCCGCAAAGCGCAGCGCATCCGGTTTTTTTCCGGAGCGGCAGGCAGCCCAGGCTGCGCCCGTCAGGCAAAGTACGCTGAGGGTGGCGGTGATCGGACAAATACTGCCGTTTAACAAATTTTGTGGGATATGCACGGGTCATTTCCTCTAAACGTGGGGGAGTGGAGAATCCAGTTAAACCCTGTCAAGTGTATCAAGATCACCCAGAAGTTTGCCTGAAAGTGTAATCACTCAGGACTTTCGCTTTTCGTCAATCCCGCGTATGCGGGAATCCAGTCATTCGTTGAAAAGAATGGATATACGCCTTCGCGGGTATGACGAATTTACGGGTTTAGCGAAAGTCCTGTCACTTAATCTTTGAGCGTCGCTAGAAAAGCGATAATTTCCGCCCGCTCCTTGTCATTGGGCAAACCGGCCATCGTTTTACTGGTGCCCGGCAAGAATCGGTCCGGCTTGATGAGATACTGATCCAGGTCCTGTTTCGTCCACACTCCGCCTGCTTTCGCCAATGCTTGGGAATAACCATAACCTTTGGCTGCGGCTTTCGGCGCGCCAATGATGCCCCACAAGTTGGGCGCCACGCGCAAAATCCCTCCTTTTTCCAAGCTATGGCAAACCACACACTGCTTGGCGGGGCTGTTCCAACCCATGGGTTGCACTGGATAACGATCTGGGGTCTTGGCTGAAGTTTCCCAGAACGCACCCGCTTTGAGCGCAGTCATCCATAGCAATCCGGCCAACCCCATTAAGCCGATGGCCATCGTGAAGACAGTAGGCGTTAAATGTTTTGACATAATGTATCCCTCTTCATCCATTCATGAACTATAGTTCAAAAAGTTAAAAGTCTAAATCTAATGATGGCCGTCAATGCCAGGGGCTTTTTGACCGGCAATGTCACCAGGAAGCCCTTTGACGCGCATGATAAAAAATATAGCGGAAGGAGGAATGGAGTGATGGTCGAGCGACGTCAAACGATGCCGGGCGCCAACTGCCTCGAATGCCCGATGCGTCAACACAACGAATGGCGTGTTCTGGCTGAAGAGGAAGTGAAGCTCCTCGCCCAGACCCGAAAAAGCCGGCGTTATCGTGCTGGCGAGTCGATTTTTAGCGCCGGAGAACCCAGCCACGGTATCTATTGCATCGTCACCGGCGCGGCCGCCATGCGCCAAGTCGATACTGAAGGCAATACCGTGCTGCTACAAATCAGCTACCCCGGCGAAACTTTGGGCTATCGAGGGGTATTGCTCGGCCAGCGCCGCCGATTCAGTGCTGAGGCGCTCGGACCCAGCCGCATTTGCTTCATTGACCAGCAGGTAGTGAAAACGTTGATGGAACGCAATGCTGCGCTGAGTTTGCAATTCCTGCGGCGCATCAACAATGATTTGGACGACGCCCACAACAAGCTGGTGCAAAACGCCACCCTGTCCAATCGCGGCAAATTCGTTCATCTCCTGCTCAATCTGATGGACCGTCACGGCTGCGCCACGCCGGACGGCAGTCACGTCATCCATCTACCCATTTCCCGGCGCGATATGGCCTCGATGATCGGGGCCCGCCATGAGACCTTGTCCCGCATTATTAGCCGCATGGAGGAAGACGGCGTAGCACAGTTTTCCGGGCGCACCGTGTGCGTTAACCGACCGCACTCGCTCATGGAGGAGATTCGCTTGTCTTGAGGAACCGGTCTGCGTGAATAAAAAATCCCCAAAAATTGACGATCATCAAATGATTTACCAAGTCTCCCGCTACCTTTCAAAGTGGTCGAATCTTGCGGGAGAATGGGGTCATGGGGTTGGTCAACACTACCGGTTTTGCGACGGATACCGTCCACAATCCTGGGGGTTACGCAGGGGCACTGGGCGGATTGACCCGCCGTGAGTTCCTGAAATACTGCACCGGGGTTGCGGCAACGCTGGGTTTGTCGTCGCTCATGGGTCTGCGTATTGCCGAAGCCGCCACTGCACCGCAGCGGCCACCGGTGATCTGGCTGTCGGCGCAGGAGTGCACCGGCTGCACCGAGTCACTGCTGCGCGCCTACCATCCGACGCTGGAAACGCTCATTCTCGACATGATTTCCCTTGACTATCACGAGGCGCTGTGCGCCGGCGCGGGTCATCAGGCCGAGGCGTATAAAGCGAAGTCAATGAAGGAGAATTGGGGAAAGTTTGTGCTGGTGGTAGACGGTTCGATTCCCACCAAGGACGGCGGCGTCTACTGCATGGTGGCCGGCAAACCGATCCTGCAAACCGTTCAGGAAGCCGCTGAAGGGGCGGCGGCGATCATCGCTATCGGTTCCTGCGCCTCCTGGGGCGGCATTCCTTCCAGTGATCCCAATCCCACCGAAGCCCGGTCGGTGCATACCGTCTTGCCAGGCAAGACCGTCATCAACCTTCCGGGGTGTCCGCCGAATCCCTACAACTTTCTTTCCACCGTGCTCTATCTGCTGACTTTTGGCAAGCCGCCGGAACTGGATGTGAACAACCGGCCCAAATTTGCCTATGGCCGGCTGATTCATGAAAACTGCGAGCGGCGGCCCCATTTCGATGCTGGTCGCTTCGCTTTGGAATACGGCGATTTCGGTCACCGCCAGGGCTGGTGCTTATACAAGCTCGGCTGCAAGGGGCCAGAGACGCACGCCAATTGCCCGGCGATCGGCTTCGGTGATGTCGGTGAGGGCAACTGGCCCATTGGCATCGGTCATCCCTGTTTCGGCTGCACCGAGCAGGGCATCGGTTTCACCAAACCGCTCCATGCACTGGCGGACGTGAAGACCTTTGCGCCGCCAACAGCCTTCCCGGTGGTGGATTCGCCCAAGGGCGCAGGCGTGACTCCCGCCGCCGCCGCCATCGTCGCCGGGATCGTCGGGCTGGGCGTCGGCGCTGGAGCGATGGCGCTGCGTGGCATGAAAGATGACGCCGGGGATGAAGAATCCCGTTCTGGTCACCCGTCCGGGCAGGATTAGGAGGGGAGCAGCATGGATCAAAATCGTCGTCAATTCCTGCGCGGCGCAGCGGGCGCAATCACGACTGCCGCTGCCGCAGTAGCCGCGCCAGTCCACGAGGCGCTGGCGTTTGGCCCACGCGAGCCGAAAGCCCTGCCGCCGAAAGCGGTGGGCATGTTGTATGACTCCACGCTGTGCGTCGGTTGCAAAGCGTGCGTGTCCGCCTGCAAGGTCGCCAACGGGATGCCTGCTGAGCAACCAGCAACGCTGGCCGCCTGGAATGAAGGAACCTGGGACGCCGCCGAAGACATTTCCGGCCAGACCCTGAACGTGATCCGGGTTTATCAAGACGGAACAATGGCCCGGAAAGATCGCGAACAGGACGGCTATGCCTTCGTCAAGCGCCATTGTCTGCACTGTGTGGACCCTTCCTGTATCTCGGTCTGCCCGGTCAGCGCCATGCAGAAAGACCCCGTTACCGGCATTGTCACCCACAATCCCGACGCTTGCATCGGTTGCCGGTATTGCGTCTATGGGTGTCCATTCAACGTCCCGCAGTATCAATTTGACGAAGCTTTTGGCCGAATCGCCAAGTGCCAGTTCTGCAACCACTTGCAGGCGCAGGGTCAATTGCCGGCCTGTTGCGATGTGTGCCCAACCGGCGCCTCGCTGTTTGGGCTGGTTGAGGATTTGCAAGCCGAGGCTGAGCAACGGCTGGCCGTCAAGCCAGGAGCGATGTACGAATTTCCACGCGGCAAGCTGGGCGGCGACCGGGTTGGCCACACCGCGCCGATGGGCGAATATCAGCCGCATATTTACGGCGAGAAGGAATCCGGCGGCACGCAAGTGCGTTATTTGACGGGCGTTCCCCACGAAAAACTCGGTCTGCCCGAATTGCCCGATCACTCCTACGCCGCTGTCTCGGAAGGGATGCAGCACACGCTTTATAAGGGCATGATTGCGCCGCTGGCTCTGCTCGGCGGTTTAGTCGTCCTGGCCCGGCGCAGCGCTAAAACCGATCACGATGCAGACCCGACCCGCACGGATGAGGAGGATTCGTCATCATGAGCGAGACTGCGCACCAGCCGCTGGGTGGCCGGATTGTCACTAAACCCTTCATGATTCTCGGCCTGCTCGTGCTCATCGGCGGCTACTTCATCCTGCGTCGCTTTATCTTTGGCATGGGCGATGTTTCCAACATGAGCAACGGTTATCCCATCGGCACCTGGGTGGTGCTGGATGTGGTGATCGGCACCGCCTTCGGCTGCGGCGGCTTCGCTATGGCGCTGCTGGTCTACATTTTCAACCGCAACGCCTACCACCCGCTGATTCGTCCCGCCCTGCTCGGCGGCGTATTCGGCTATACCCTGGCCGGTCTGGCGGTGATGATCGATCTGGGCCGTTACTGGAACGCCTTTAACCTGCTGCTGCCCTGGTATGCCCAGATCAACTCGGTAATTTTCGAGGTGGCGCTGTGCGTCATGGCCTACATCACCGTGCTGTGGATTGAATTCTGGCCGGCATTTCTGGAGCGAATGCCGCCCGCGTTCAAGCAACGCTTTAACCTGCACCCATTGCAGGCTTTTCTTCGGCGCTATATGTACGTGTTCATCGGCCTGGGGGTGCTGTTGCCGACCATGCACCAATCCTCGCTGGGTTCCGTGTTATTGATCATGGGGTCCAAGCTGTCGCCGCTCTGGTATACGACCTGGTTGCCGCTGTTGTTCCTGATTTCCGCGCTGACCATGGGCTACGGGGTGGTGATGCTGGAATCCACGCTGGTGCAGCGGGCTTTCAAACGGCCCTCGGAGGCGGCGCTGTTAACGAAGCTGTCGCGCATCGTTGCCGGGTTGCTCGTTGCGTTCCTGGTGGTGCGGATCGGCGATGTGCTGGCGCGGGGCCAACTGGGGCTGGCGTTCACCGGCGACCGCTACAGTCTGTTATTCCTGATGGAAACGGCCCTGTTCGCCGCGCCCGTGTTCGTCCTGGCTTCGCGGCGCCGCTGCGCCAATGAGCGCCTCCGATTTCTCGCCACGCTGAGCCTCCTCGCCGCCGGTTCACTGTATCGGATGAACGGTTATCTGCTGGCCATCAATCCCGGCAACGGTTGGACCTATTTTCCTTCCGCGCCGGAGCTGATGATCACCATCGGCGTAGTGTGCCTGGAAATCATGCTGTATCTCATTTTCATTAAAACGCTGCCGGTCTTGCCCGGCCGCACGATTGAATCTGCCGGGAGGCCGTCGTGACCCGTATCACCATCGATCCTATCACCCGCATCGAGGGCCATCTCCGCATCGACTGCGAGGTGGAAAACGGCAAAGTCGCCAACGCCTGGTCGTCCGGGCAGATGTGGCGCGGCATTGAGACCATCTTGCAGGGCCGCGATCCCCGCGACGCCTGGCTGTTCACCCAGCGGATTTGTGGAGTATGCACCACGGTCCACGCTATCGTATCAGTGCGGGCGGTGGAAAATGCGCTGAGCCTGGAAGTGCCGCTGAACGCCCAGTACATCCGCAACATGATCATCACTGCGCATGGGATTCACGATCACATCGTGCATTTCTATCAACTGGCGGCGCTGGACTGGGTGGATATCGTCTCGGCGCTGTCGGCCAGTCCCGAAGGTGCGGCGAAACTGGGCGCGACCCTGTCCGACTACCGGCGCAACAGCCTGCCGGAAATTCGGCAGATTCAGGAGAAGCTCAAGGCGTTCGTGGGCACCGGACAACTCGGCGTGTTCGCCAGTGGCTACTGGGGTCATCCAGCGATGAAGCTCCCGCCGGAGGTTAATCTGCTGGCGGCGACTCATTATCTGCAAGCGCTGGAATATCAGCGCATCGCCAACCGGATCGTGGCGATTCTCGGTTCCAAAACACCACATATCCAGAACTTGGCGGTGGGCGGGGTGGCGAACCCGATCAATCCCGACAGCCAATCGACGCTGACCCTGGAGCGGCTGTTTGCGATCAAGGCCGAAATTGACAAGCTCGGTGAATTCGTCAATCAAGCCATGATTCCCGATGTGGCGGCGGTGGGCGCTTTGTATGCCGACTGGACGACGCATGGCGCGGGCATCACCGATTACTTGTCGGTGCCGGATTTGCCGCTGGACACCAAGGGCGCGCAGTTTGAATTGCCAGGCGGTTATATTCCCAAGGGTGATGTCGCGCAATTCAAGCCGATCACCAGCTATCAGGACGCCTATTTCCGCGATGGGGTGAAGGAGAGCGTCAAACACGCCTGGTATCAATATCAGGGTGGCGACCAGGCGCGGCATCCTTACGACGGCCAGACGAACCCCCATCACACCGCGTTTCAGGATGACGGCAAGTACTCCTGGGTGAAAGCGCCGACCTTTTACGATCAGCGCGTTCAGGTCGGGCCACTGGCCAACGTATTGGCCATGGTCGCGGCGGGCCATCAACCGACCCAGCGGCATCTCAACCGCCTGCTGGACATTGCCAGCACGGTGGCGGGTACGACAATCCCGGTGGCGGCATTGCATTCCACCATTGGCCGGATTGCAGCGCGGGCGGTGCGCTGCGCGGTGCTGCTGGAATCGTTGCAGAATCAGTGGCGACTGCTGGTTGATAATATCGCCAAGGGTGATTTTGCGACCTTTAACCGGCCCGTTTTTCCCAAGGGCGAGATTCGCGGGTTCGGCTATCACGAAGCACCGCGTGGGGTATTGTCGCACTGGACGGTGATTGAAAACGGCAAGATCAAGAACTATCAAGCCGTGGTGCCGAGCACCTGGAACGCTGGCCCACGGGATGATGCTGATGTGATGGGGCCGTATGAGGCGTCGCTGATCGATAATCCGGTGGCGGACGCGGAATTGCCGCTGGAAGTGTTGCGCACCATTCACTCCTTTGATCCCTGTCTGGCCTGCGCCATCCATCTGGTGGATAGCCGGCAACGTCCGATTGTCCAGGTCAGGGCGTTTGGATGAGGGTTATTGTGCTGGGCCTCGGCAACCTTTTGCTCCGTGACGAAGGCGTTGGGGTGCGGGTGGTCGAGGCGCTGGCGGCGCACTATGTACTGCCTGCCGAAGTTGCCGTGGTGGACGGCGGGACCGTCGGCATGGATTTGCTGGACACCCTGGCGGGTTGCGATCATCTGCTGATCTGCGACGCCGTGCAAACCGGCGCGCCGCCCGCCTCGGTGGTGAAGTTGGCCGACGCCGAGGTGCCCGCCCTGTTTCATACCCGATTCTCCCCCCATCAGTTGGGCCTGGCCGAGGTGCTGGCCACCTTGATCCTGATGGAGGAAGCGCCGGCGGCGATCACTTTGATCGGGGTCGTTCCCGCCGATCTGGAGCTGGGCGCTGAACTGTCGCCGGCAGTGGCCGCTGTCGTGGGCCAGGCGGTTGACCTGCTGGTGGCGGAACTAGGCCGGCTCGGTTTTTCCGTCAATTCCCGCCGCTCCTGTTTTCCACGGAGCCATTGAAGCGATGTGCATCGCTATTCCCGCCTTGGTGCTTACAGTGTGTGGGATGCAAGCGCGGGTCGAGCGCTATGGCGAACAACTGGATATCAGCCTGTTGCTGCTGGTTGATCAGGAAGTCGCCCCCGGTGACTACCTCCTTCTTCAGGCGGGCGCCTGGGCGGTGGAGAAGATCTCTCGCGAAGAAGCGCTGGAAATCTACCGCCTGCTGGAGGAATTCGCCGGCGCTGGCCCGGTAGACTAAAGGCTCGCCCCATCATCCCTCAAGGCGCTGCCCTGGGCTATCTCATTGGATCGCTCTTTCAGGGCTTGAAGCGTGGATAGTTCTGCACAACCATAGCCCTGAAAGGGTGCTCTAACCAGAACCCAGGACAATAGGGCAATAACCCTGGAGCCATTCGAATCCGGGATAATGGAGAGATAACGCATGCGCTATGTAGATCCATTAACGGATTTTGGGTTCAAAAAGATTTTCACCGAGCCGCCGGGGCAGGGGTTGTTGATCAGCCTGCTTAATGACGTGCTGGCGTTGCCGGAGCCAATTACGGCGGTGCGGTTCGAGAATCTGGAGCAATTGCCGGACACGCCGGCGCAACGGCGCATGGTTTATGATCTGTTGTGCGTGGATCGGTTGGGACGCACCATTCTGGTCGAGGTGCAGCGGGCGCACCAAACGTATTTCAAGGATCGGACGCTGTTCTACGCCAGTCATTTGTTGCGCCGCCAAGGCCAGGTCGGTGCGGACTGGAATTATCGCTTGCAACCGGTGTATGTGATTGCCATTTTGAAGGACATGCTGACCAAGACCGCCTTCCGGCGGGTGACGTTGAAAGACGAGGCGAACGAGGTGTTTTATGACAAATTCGGCTTGGTGTTCATCGAAATGCCGTCGTTCGCCAAGACAGTGGATGAGCTGGAGACGCATCGGGATCGCTGGTTGTATTTTCTGAAACACGCGGGGGAGTTAGAGACCATGCCAACGGTGTTTAAAGATGATGTGATTGAACGGGCGTTTACCATGGCTGAATTGTATGCCATGAGTCCGGAGGATCGGCAACGCTATGACGAGGAGTTGAAGCATTACCGGGATGCCCTGAACATGTTGGACACCGCCCGGGAGCGGGGCCGCCAGGAGGGCATTGAAAAAGGCATCGAAAAAGGCATCGAAAAAGGTCTGGAGCAGGCGGTGCATCGCCTCGTCGCGGCGGGGATTCCGGCGGATCAGGCCCGGCGGTTGCTGGGGTTGGAGTAATACCAATTCCCGGTAGGTTTTATATTTCCCATGTAGGGCGGGTTAGCGAAGCGTAACCCGCCGAAACCGCAGCCGAATCGGCGGGTTACGGGCTGACGCCCTAACCCGCCCTACAATTTTGACTATGCGCCTGTCGGGCACATCCTGCCCGACCTATAAAACTGTTCACTCCCCTCGCTCGCCGGCGGGAGAGGGACCGGGGTGAGGGTGATTTTTCAATCGTTTCGATGCGCCGAGACCTTAGGGATACTACCGAAACGCCTTAATCCGGCCAATAATCCTCAGTGATCTGTTCCACGGTGAACGGGCTTTCTTCCGGGAACGTGGTCAAGGGCAAGCCGGATTCATCGGCAGCGTTCTCCCGCACCAGGGGATACTCCTCTTGAAGGATCGCCAGGAGTTGCGGTTTCAAACTGGGGCTTTCGCTGATCAACCGACGAACTTGATAGCGTCCATTACGGATCGACATCCGCCAACTCGCACCGCGCCTTTCGGGCTGATAACGCCATTTGAGTAGGTGCAGCAGCACGTTTTGGAGGTAGCTGCTGACGGATCGCCGATCCCGTTTGCCCATGCTCTCAATCTCTTCAGCGATATTCTCCAAGTCCAGGTCGACTCGGTTGAATTGCCCTTGGCGCAATAGATCGGCCTGTTCTTGTGTCCACAGATAGAAGTCAGTTTCGTAGGTTGCAGCGGTCATGACGTTCCTCCAAGTAGAAGTTTCACCACCATGACTTTTAGGTAGACAGGACTCTATCAAAGCGCCGGGCCTGGAAATCGTCGGGGACTTGCATCTCAAACAGGTCTTCATGAATGCGGGCGAGGTACAGACCCTGCCCCAGCACCTGGGGGATCAGCGCCTCCGGGATATCCACGGCGGCGAGAATGCCGTAGAGCGCTTTGTCGCGATGTTCGGGAAACCAGGCCGGGAAGCGTTCGAGGATTTTTAAGAGTTGTTCCATATCGGTTTCCCGCAGGTGGCTTTTGACCTCCACGACATAGGCGGCGTTGATGTCGCCGTTGGCATAGGCCAATACGTCGATTTCCAGGTGCTGACCCTCACGGCGGAGGCGCACGCTGGGGCTGATCGTGTCAACGCCGAAGCGTTGCCGGAGAATCTTTTGCATGGAGGGCAGGGCTAGTCCTTCGGTGAAACTGCCGAATTTGTTGCCCAGCCCGCCAATTTGTTGGCCGAGTTCTTTGACCGAGCGGCTCATTTCTTTAATTTCGGCAGCGGTTTCCTGGAATTTGCGGTCGGTTTCCTGGAATTTGCGGTCGGTTTCCTGGAATTTGCGGTCGGTTTCCCGGAACAAGGCCCAGATGTCATCAAGGGTGGCGGGCGTACTCATGGAGGGGGGCCTGCTGGCTGTAAATACTTTGGGTGGGCATTGTATCTCCAAATCTCGCCAGGGCGTTGCTTTGGGCTACGGTTAGAAACGAGGGCGGGTTACCATCGGCAACCTAATACCGTTTCTCAATAGATTCTATGATTCAAAGTTGTAGGGCGGGTTAGGGCGTCAGCCCGTAACCCGCCGATTCGGCTGCGGTTTCGGCGGGTTACGCTTCGCTAACCCGCCCTACATGGGAAATATAAAACCTACCGAGAATTGGTATAACATGACTCTACAGCACAGGGGTGGCTGCTTTATTCTGCGGTTTCTGGGCGATCAGTGTGAATTTCGTGCAGGAGTGCGGCGATGTCTTCTTCGTTCCAGCCGCGTCGTTGCAGCGCTGCTGCGACTGCCGGGTCATTGCGCTGGTTGATCTCGGTCACATGCCGGGCTAATCCCTGGCCAATGTAGGCGCGAATCAGGGCTTGGTAACCGCGAAAGCCGACGAGAGGAGCAATGTGTTTAAGATCGTCGATCACATCTTCCGGCAGGCGCATGGTGATGTTGATCATCGGTCGCTGGGGATTGCGGCGTTGCTCCAGATAACGGGGTTTAAAGTTGGTCATCATAGTACTGTTCTTCATCACTCGTTGCCAGGCGTGCGGAGATGATCAGGATATCGTTTTCAAAATGTTGTCGATGCACGACATAGAGTAGTTTCAGACTGAAGTCACGGCCGATGTAGGCTTCTCTAGGTTCTCCGTGGCGGCTGGCATCCACGAAACGGGCAAAGGGATCAAAGTAGGCTTGTGCTGCTTGTTCCAGCGATATCCGATGCTTGCGTTCATTGACGGCCAGCTTGCGGTCGTGCCAACTAAAGGTGATATTGTTAAACTCGATGGCGATATCCATTCGGTAAGTTTAGGTGAAGTGTATTTGCGCTGCAAATGCAAATACCGTCTTTCGCCAAACATAATCAGGACTTTCGCTTTTCGTCATTCCCGCGTATGCGGGAATCCAGTCATTCGTTGAAAAGAATGGATACCCGCCTTCGCGGGTATGACGAATTTACGGGTTTAGCGAAAGTCCTGATAATGAAATCCCCTACCCCTCAGCATCGCCCCGCGAAACCCACCCAAAACAAAAACCCCGCCGAAGCGGGGTTAGTTGTCAGAAGAATCAGGAATCAGGCTTTAGCGCGCTTGCGGGTCGACAGGCCGCCCAAACCCAGGAGACCGATGCCGTAGAGCGCTTTGTCGCGATGTTCGGGGAACCAGGCCGGGAAGCGTTCGAGGATTTTTAAGAGTTGTTCCATATCGGTTTCCCGCAGGTGGCTTTTGACCTCCACGACATAGGCGGCGTTGATGTCGCCGTTGGCATAGGCCAATACGTCGATTTCCAGGTGCTGACCCTCACGGCGGAGGCGCACGCTGGGGCTGATCGTGTCAACGCCGAAGCGTTGCCGGAGAATCTTTTGCATGGAGGGCAGGGCTAGTCCTTCGGTGAAACTGCCGAATTTGTTGCCCAGCCCGCCAATTTGTTGGCCGAGTTCTTTGACCGAGCGGCTCATTTCTTTAATTTCGGCAGCGGTTTCCTGGAATTTGCGGTCGGTTTCCTGGAATTTGCAGTCGGTTTCCTGGAACAAGGCCCAGATGTCATCAAGGGTGGCGGGCGTACTCATGGAGGGGGGCCTGCTGGCTGTAAATACTTTGGGTGGGCATTGTATCTCCAAATCTCGCCAGGACATCGCCCCGGAAATGAAATTAAACCCATACCATCGCCTTGAAATTTGATTGATGCCCACCGCAACCCGCCTTTGTCGGAAAATCTTACACCCCTCCAGCGGTAGCAATTTTTCATAAAAATCCTATATTTTAGAATAAGTTGAATGGAAAACTGCGTGATTGGCGATAGGAGATGGCTGCCCACTTCTCCCAATTTGTCGGAAAATCTTACACTGCCTAATCGGGCATCAAAACGAAAAAATTTCTCGAAAAAAATGAAAATATTTATAAAACAGATAATTATTGAGATTAGGCACCTTCAAAGGGGGGAGTAAGGTTGTCAGCATTTTTTACAGTTGCCGAACGCAAGACCAGCAGATTTTATTATAATATTTTGTTTTTATTAAATTTAATTTTTATGGCATAAAGTTTGCTTTATAAAACGCGGCAAGCTTTTCAATCATCCATAACTTTTGAGGATTAAACCATGAAGACGAAATTGACTAAATTGGCGGTGGGCGTTGCGTTAGGTTTAGGCATCAGTGTTTCTGCAAATGCTGCATTTATTTCCTACTGGTTTGACCCCACCGGTGCAACAAATGGAACTACTGACGCTGTTTTTATCGGTGAGTTTCTTGATTTCACGGGGGCGGTTTATGCTGAGAATACCTATACTGGTGCTACGACTTTCGACCTTGAGCAGTTTGGTTTCACGGAAGTAACTGGTAACGATAGCTCGGTTGTGGCGTCGTTCATAACGAACGGCATAGTAGCTTCATTCTCGGGATCTGGAACAGGTGATTTAGGCACCGCCAGTACAAGCTTTGACGACGGCACTATAAATGTGTTTGCAGGAGGGTTTGCAGGCACTCAAATTGCCTCGTTCAACATCATCGGGGGAGGGGCACAAATTGTAGGTACTTCGGGAGCACCTAACGGGGCATCGGGGCTTGATGGCTTAGCTACGAGCTTCGCGCCAAACTATTTCTTCTTTGACAATGGTGGAACGGTTGGAGCAGATTTTTCTACTGTTGATTTAACACAAGATTTTATCTTCGGTTTTGCTACAAGCAATTTAAGCTTAACCACTGCTCAAACCGCCATCAACGCCCAAAAGAACAAGCTACAGCAAGCTTTTCCAGGTGAAACATTCTCAAGTGGGAATGTTGTTGATGGTTTTGGTCGCCTAACGAACCTCTACTCTGGAGGCAATGGCCAGTTTCGTCTGACGCAAATCCCAGAACCAGCAACTCTTACCTTGCTTGGCCTTGGCCTGTTAGGTATCGGTGCCACGGCCCGTCGCCGCGCGAAGAGCTAAGCAGCTCAGTATCGCAGTCTGCCCTGATGGACTGATTTAACCCCCGCACCCCGCCCCGGCGGGGTGTTTTTTTCTGGCATCGCCGCTGCTCGTCCACAGTCAGCATAGCCTATACCCGCCAAGCGCCAATCCATTCCTTTAATCCTGATGAGTGACCAGGATATCCCGCGCCGCTTGCAATACGTCTGCGGTACGCCACGCTTTTTCAGCGCATCCACCAACCGGGTGGCCGGACCGAATAAACAGATCGCTTTATCCCGACGCAACCCGTCGCTGAGATAGGATTTCACAAGCTCCGGATAGCCCGAAAATCCTCGTTGCGAGCCGAAATAATCCGGATAAAATCGTTTGCCTGGGCTTAACCGGTAACGCACCCGATTTCACCGCCCCGCCGCTTCCAGCCGCGCCAGCCACGCCTCACCATCCGCACAATCCAGCAAGATTTCGCCCAAATCCTCCAACACTGCAGGTTCCGCAATCTGCGCCAACAACGGCGCGCTGCTCGCCGCCACCGCCTCCCCAAAACGGCGGCGCAACTGCCGCAACAGCAACTGCCGCTCAAAATCCAAGCCTTGCTGCAAGCCTTTCTGCCGCCCAATCCGCTCTACACTGCTCACATATTGCATCTTTCTCACCTCCTCTTCCGCCTGCAATTCCCGCCACAACTGCTGTTCCAATTCCAGCGGCAAGCGCATCAGCCAGTCCAGGAAATGAAACAACGTCACCACATCCTCGCGGGTCAACCCCCGCTCATACAATCCGCGCAGCAACCGCCATTTCCAGCGATACCGCTCCGCCGGATCGTGTTGCGTCGCCTGCGTCTTTAGATGCGCCTGCGTCACCACCGCCAACGGATTGCGCGACGCCTCCAGCTCCACCCAGCGGTTCCGCCAGTCCAGCACCTTCGCCACCGGAAAGAGAAACGCCAACCCGCAGCCCCAGCGGCGATACCGATACGTCCTCGGTCGCCACGCCGCCTCCAAGTCTGCCAGCACCGCCAGACTCACCACCGGCTTCCGGTACCGGTCGAACAACCGATAGTGATAGACAAACATCCGCTCCGCAAACTCACGTTGCCGGGCGCCCTGCACTTCAATATGCACCCACACCCAATCTTCTTCACCGTCCCGACCGGTCACTCGCGCCAGTTTGTCCACTCGCCGCCGTCCCAGCTCGGCGTCCCGCGTCACCTGCGCCAGTTCCTGATCCAGAAACTCATAGCCCTGCGCCCAGTCAATTCCGGCATGAACCTTGGGAAAAAACCAGGCCAGAAAATCCGCGAAATATTGCTCGATCAATCCCTTCCATGGGCTGTCGTAGTCATCCGATGCCTGTTCATGCTCATCTGTCATACGCAAAACTCCTCGACTGATACCGCCCCGGCGCGATAATCCCCTCCGGATCAAGCACCGCTTTCAACCCCCTCACCGTCGCCCAGAACGGATCATCCACGGTCGGAGCCAGCAAGGACATCCCCCGTGTCGAGGCGCGGTAAATCGGATAACCCCGGCTGTAAAGCTCTTCAACCCCCCGTTCGTAACATTCCAACGCCCACGCCGTTTCCTTGGCATCCTCGGCGTCATACTCAATCGTATACACCGCCGCCAGCGCCCGCTCGTTGATCATATTCACCGTCACATGGCAATCGAAGCCTTGAGCGGCAAACAGTGCATCCATTGCCGCATTCACCTGCCGCAAATCCTCCGCCCGACACGGCAGAATCGGCGCCATCCACATCAAACCCAAAGCATCACGGGCCAGATCAGTATCCTCGTTGAGATCCGCCGGCCAACCCCCCCGCTTGCGCCAATAAGCCCCGCGCAGGAAAAACCCGGTCGGTCGCCCACTGTGCATCCCCGCCAGCGCCTTGGCGGCGCGGATCTTTTGGCCTAATCCCGGCAAAATCCCCAGTCGATCACAAAGCCTCGCCACCCACGCGCCCAGCTCCAACACCGAGGACGGTAAAAAAATCACCTTGGCCCGCACCCCGCGCAACGCCTGCTTCAACAATCGCCGATGCAAACGAACCTGTGCGCGTGGCCCATAAAATGCCCCCGACATTGTCCACGCCCCAATTCCTGCTTCCTGCCGCATCTGCTGGCGCAACTCCAGCGGCAACCGCGCCGTGTTCGGCAACTGATTCCGTGGAAAGGGTCCGGCGCTGGCCAAGGCCCGCAGGTCATTACCAATATGCGGCACACTGTGCAGAACCCGCTGCATCCGCAGTCGCCGCAATTCAGGAATCGCCCCGAATAAATCCTCATCCTCCGCGAACATCACCAAAAACGGACAAAAAGACTCAGGAATCGGCAACAACCATAACCCGATCCGGGTCACGATGCCAAAATTGGACTGGGTAAACAGCCCATCCATGAACGGCCCGACGCCATAGGGATAAATATGCGTCGTCTTTGCGCCCGGATAATGGCCAAACCCAGTTTCCAGCACCTCGCCCGTCCCCAACACCACTTCCATTCCCGACACCGTTTGCACGCGGTTGCCATAAGGCGTATGGCCGAACCCCCGCTCAACAATGTTCCCGATAAAGCTGGAATTCGGCCCGGCCCCGGTGCAATCACACCAAAACGGAATGTTCTGCTCCGCCAAATACTCGGAAAGCTGTCGCTGGGTCACCCCCGGCTCGATCACCGCATAACCCAGCTCCCGATCCACCTTCTGAATCCGGTTCATTCGCCCCAAATCCACGATCACCTGCCCATCCAACACCGGACAGGCATCGCCGTAGCCCCAGTTTTGCCCAGTGCTGATGGGATATAACGGCGTCTTATACCGGCGAGCGATACGCACGATCATCACGACATCATCCCGCGAACCCGGCTTCAACACCGCTACTGGCGCCCGGCTGCTGCTGGAACAGGTGCGGGCATAGCGGGCCAAATCAGACTCTGCGGTAAGAACCTGCGCTTCACCCAGCAGGCCACGCCACTCCGCCAGCGCGGCGCTCAGGCTCAACGATTGTTCTGGGTTGGCGACCTCAGACATAAGGTTTCCTCATCAAGTTTTCTACATCAATCCAGCCAATAGCGCTCATCCAGCGCCTGTTCGGCGGTAAAGTTCCTGAATAGCAACAGCAGGGTACGCACGGCGCACCCTACGGCTTTTCCTCAACTGGAGCCGTCCTTCATCTCCAAGGGGTGTCAATGCTGATCGCTTCCCGCCTTGGCGGTCAGCAGCGCCAGCCACGTCGCGCCATCGGCACAATCCAGCAACGCCTCGCCCAAATCCTCCAACACCGTCGGCTCGATGATGCCCGCCAGCCCCGACGCGCTGCTCGTTGCTACGGCTTCCCCAAAACGGCGGCGCACCTGCCGCAGCAGCAACTGCCGCTCAAAATCCAGGCCCTGCTGCAAGCCCTGCTGCAAGCCCTGCTGCAAGCCCTGCTGCAAGCCTTTCTGCCGCCCAATCCGCTCTACACTGCTCACATATTGCATCTTTCTCACCTCCTCTTCCGCCTGCAATTCCCGCCATAATTGTTGTTCCAATTCCGCCGGCAAGCGCATCAGCCAGTCCAGAAAATGAAACAGCGTCACCACATCCTCGCGGGTCAACCCCCGCTCATACAACCCGCGCAGCAACCGCCATTTCCAGCGATACCGTTCCGCCGGATCGTGTTGCGTCGCCTGCGTCTTGAGATGCGCCTGCGTCACCACCGCCAACGGATTGCGCGAGGCGTCCAATTCGGCCTCACGCTCCCGCCAGTCCAGCACCTTCGCCACCGGAAAGAGAAACGCCAACCCGCACAGCGGCGATACCGATACGTCCTCGGTCGCCACGCCGCCTCCAGGTCCGCCAGCACCGCCAGACTCACCACCGGCTTCCGGTACCGGTCGAATAACCGATAGTGATAGACATACATCCGCTCCGCAAACTCATACCAATTCCCGGTAGATTTTATATTTCCCATGTAGGGCGGGTTAGCGCAGCGTAACCCGCCGAAACCGCAGCCGAATCGGCGGGTTACGGGCTGACGCCCTAACCCGCCCTACAATTTTGTATCATAGAATCTATTGAGAAACGGTATCAGAAGCTGTCCAAAAACTAACAGTTTGATTTTTTTTTGGTTCTTCGAGGGTTCTTGTGGAGCCAGCCGATTCAGGGGCGGCTTTTGGCTTCAACTTATTGATCTTCAAAGAGTCAGAGCCCGCTTGACAGGCTGATCTTGGCCCAGAGGCCCACATTTCACAGAAACCCTCGAAGAGCCTTTTTTTTTGCTGGGTGCGCGGGCTTCCAGCCTGCTTTTGGCTTCTCCAGCGGGCTGGAAGCCCGCGCACCCAGGGAATTTTGCTTAAAAATCAATTCGGGGTTTTTCGACAGTCTCTCACGTTGCCGGGCGCCTGCACTTCAATCGGCAGATGGGCTACAACTGGGCGGCGTTAAACGTATCGCACTGGCGCAAATCACCGCCGGCGATCCCGCGCTTGAACCAGCGCACCCGCTGAGCCGAACTGCCATGAGTAAAGGAATCCGGCGCGACATAACCTTTAGCTTGCATTTGCAGGCGGTCATCGCCGATGGCGGTCGCGGCGTTCAAGCCCTCCTCAATATCGCCCGACTCCAGAAGCTGCCGGGATTTATGGGCGTGATATGCCCACACACCGGCGAAACAGTCCGCTTGCAACTCCAGGCGGACCGACAAGGCGTTGGCTTCCGCCGCGCTGACACGAGCGCGCAAGGACTGGACCTTGGCCGAGACGCCCAGCAGGTTTTGCACATGGTGGCCAATTTCATGAGCAATCACATAAGCTTGGGCAAAATCACCCGGAGCCTTGAAGCGGTTTTTCAGTTCATCAAAAAAGCCCAAATCGATATAAACTTTTTGGTCCGCCGGGCAGTAAAAAGGGCCAACCGCCGCCTGGGCAAAACCACAGGCCGATTCCACTGCCCCCGAAAATAGCACCAGCTTGGGTTCCTGGTAAACGCCGCCCATCTGCCGAAACAGATCACGCCACGTATCTTCGGTATCCGCCAGAATGACGGAAACAAACTGGCGCGACTCGTCATCGGCGGGGGATACCTGAACCGTTTGCCCGGCTGGAACACCGCCCGGCGACCCGCTTTGCAACAGAAAGCTGGGATCAATACCAAAATACAGGGCAATCAGGACGAGGACGATGGCGCCGACCCCGCCTCCGGCAAGGGTGGGCGCGGCGCGAACACCCCGCCGGTCTTCGACATTATTGCTTTCTCTACCCGTTCTCCAGCGCATGGAAACCTCTCTCTAAACCCTGGACTTTGCCACTTCAAATAACAAAGGGCAGCCGAAGCTGCCCTTGTCAACGCCATCCGTCCTGCCGAAGCGGGTCGCGCAAACGCCACGCCCGCTTACCCAAGACCTCTTACGGCTGATATTGCCCTTCCAGCAGCTTGGCGTGCGCCGCCGCCAACCGGGCAATCGGCACGCGCGGCGACGAGCAGGACACGTAGGTCAGGTTGGCGTAGTGACAGAAGCGCATCGAACGGGGATGACCGCCCTGCTCGCCGCAAATGCCGACCTTGAGACCATTACGGGCCTTGCGACCATTGCTCACGGCAAACTGCATGAGCTGGCCCACGCCCGCCGTGTCCAGCGCCTCAAACGGGTTGTCCTTGAGAATGCCGGCGGAGTTGTAGAACGGCAGGAACTTGTTCTCGGCGTCCTCGCGGGAGAACGAGAACGTGGCCTGAGTCAGGTCGTTGGTGCCGAAGGAGAAGAATTCGGCCACCCCGGCAATCTCCTCGGCGCGCAGGCAGGCCCGCACCACTTCCATCATGGTGCCGAACTCGAAATGCACCTTGACCGCGTACTTGGCCTCGACTTCGGGCAACACTTCGTCCACCAACTCCTTCACCCGCATCAACTCTTCCTTGGTGCAGACTTGCGGCACCATGATTTCGGGATGGACATTGACCTTCTCCTGGATGCACTCCGCCGCCGCTTCCAGAATGGCGCGGATCTGCATCTTGTAGATTTCCGGATAGGTCAGGCCAAGCCGGACGCCGCGATGGCCGAGCATCGGGTTGATTTCGTGCAGGGCGCGCGCCTTCTGCAGGATTTCTTCCTTCTTGGCCAACACGTCAGCAACGAGGTGACTGTCGTTGAGAATCCCGAGTTGCTCGACGGCCTTCGGGTTGACTTGGCTGAGAATCTGGCTGATCGCCTCCAAACCCTGCGCGGTGTGGCGCAGGTGACGCAGATGTTCGATGTCGTCGATCAGGGTCTGCTCGGACGGCAGGAACTCGTGAATCGGTGGATCGAGCAGGCGCACCGTAACCGGACGCGGCGCCATGGCCCGGAAAATTTCCTTGAAATCACTGCGCTGCATCGGCAGCAGCTTGGCCAGCGCGGCTTCGCGGTCCTCGGTGGTCTCGGCCAGGATCATTTCCAGCACGATCGGCAGCCGCTCCTTGGCGTTGAACATCCGCTCGGTGCGACACAGGCCAATGCCCATCGCGCCATAGTTGGACGCGCGCTGAGCGGCGTCCGGGGTGTCCGCGTTCGCCATCACCTTGAGGGTGGCGACTTCATCGGCCCAACTCAGCAGAGTACGCAACTCCGGGGTGAATTCCGGCTCGACGGTGGGAATTTCACCGAGAAACACCAGTCCGGTGCCGCCGTCGATGGTGACTACGTCGCCTTCATGCAAAACTTTATCGCCGATGATCGCCTGGCGTTGATGGACATTGACCAAAATGTCTTCCGCGCCGACCACGCAAGGCTTGCCCATGCCGCGCGCGACGACCGCCGCGTGCGAGGTTTTGCCGCCGCGACTGGTCAGGATGCCCACCGCCGCGAAGAAGCCGTGAATATCTTCCGGCTTGGTTTCTTCCCGCACCAGAATGATTTTCTCGTTGGCGCCGCGCCCGCGTTTCACGGCGGTGTCGGCGTCGAACACGATCTTGCCCGACGAGGCACCAGGCGACGCGCCCATCCCGGTCGCCGCCGGCGCGGCTTTATGCTTGGGATCGAGCTGCGGGAACATCATCTGCTCCAGCGACTCGGGGTCGATCCGCAACAACGCCCGTTCGCGGGTGATCAAGCCCTCGTTGGCCATTTCCACCGAGCTGCGCACCATGCCCTGAGCATTCATCTTGCCATTGCGGGTTTGCAGGCAGTACAGCACCCCCTTCTCAATGGTGTACTCGTAGTCCTGCACCTCCTGGTAATGGCCTTCCAGCTTGTTGCGCAACTCCACCAGTTGCCGGTACAGGTCCGGCATTTCATCCTTCATTTCCGCGACCGGCTTCGGGGTGCGGATGCCCGCTACCACATCTTCGCCTTGGGCGTTGACCAGGTATTCGCCGTACATCACGTTTTCGCCGGTGCCGGGATCGCGGGTGAAGCCGACGCCGGTCGAGCAATCGTTGCCCATGTTGCCGAACACCATGGTCACGATATTGACGGCAGTGCCGTTGGCCTGGTCCGGGGTGATCTTGAATTCGCGGCGGTAGTCCACGGCGCGCTGGCCCATCCAGGAGCCGAACACTGCCTTGATCGCCAGTTCCAGTTGCTCGTAGGGGTCTTGCGGGAAGGGGCGTCCGGTCTGCTCCTGAACCACTTGCAGGAACAACTGGCCGATGTCGCGGAGGTCATCAGCGCTCAGACCCAGGTCGACCTTGACGCCGGCGCGGCGCTTGATCGCTTCGAAGTGCTCGTCGAAGAAATGGTCATCCACACCCAGCGCGATCTTGCCGAACAACTGAATGAAGCGGCGATAAGCGTCATAGCCAAAGCGCGTGTTGCCTGTCAGCTTGATCAGGCCGGCCAAGGTGGTCTCGTTCAAACCGAGGTTCAGAATGGTGTCCATCATGCCCGGCATGGACATCGAGGAACCGGAACGCACCGACACCAGCAACGGATTGCCCGCGCCGCCAAACTGCTTGCCGGTTTGCCCTTCCAACCAGGCCATGTGAGCGCGCACATCGTCCATCACGCCATCCGGCAGGCGATTGTTGGTGATATAGTCCAGGCAGGCTTCGGTGCTGATCACGAAGCCCGGCGGCACCCGCAACCCGATCTGCGTCATTTCGCACAGATTCGCGCCCTTGCCGCCGAGCAGCATTTTGTTCTTGCCATCCCCTTCGGTGTACTTATAAATATACTTTTTGGTCATGATCCTACCTTCAACGTTGATCTTGGTTAAGTTTTAGCCTGAATATTGGCCTGGACATCCGGCCCCATCCGGCTTGGGCCGGGGTATGGCCTGCGCCGCCCTCGTCCGCTGAACGGTTACGTTGCTGCCAGCGATAGCCGCTCAGCCAGCGCAAACGATCCGTATGCCGGCTAAGCATAGTCATTGATTCCAGCAAATGCCAAGATTGAGGGTGATTTGACTTGCCGGCGGCTTGCCCGGAAACTATCCGCTCGTTATTCTTTTTAACCCGCGATGCAGATTCTCCCATCGGATGTTCCCACACTCTCCTCGTTTAAAGACCGTCGGGTCTGACGACGCTCCCCTGATCCTGGTGCGCGATCTGTCGTTCCACCGCGACGACCGGATGATCTTCAATAATCTGAATCTGGACATTCGGCGAGGCCAGGTCACGGCCATCATGGGACCCAGCGGCACCGGCAAAACCACGCTGCTACGCCTGATCGGCGGCCAGATTCGCCCCACAACCGGGCGCATTGAGGTTGATGGGCAATGTGTCCATGAACTCAGCCGGCAAGACCTTTATCGATTGCGCCAGCGCATGGGAGTTCTGTTTCAGAGTGGCGCGCTGTTTACCGACTTGAACGTTTTCGAAAATGTCGCCTTTCCGTTGCGTGAACACACCCGCCTGTCGGAACGATTGATTCGCACCCTGGCGCTAATGAAACTGGAAGCGGTCGGTTTGCGTGGCGCCCGGGATTTGATGCCTGCGCAACTGTCCGGCGGCATGGCCCGGCGGGTGGCGCTGGCCAGAGCGATTGCGCTCGACCCGATGATGATTCTTTATGACGAACCGTTTGCCGGGCAAGACCCAATTTCCATGGGCGTGCTGGTCAAGCTGATTCGCACTCTCAACGACGCATTGGGTCTCACCAGCGTGATCATCTCCCATGACGTCAAGGAAACCGCCGCGATTGCCGACGATCTCTACCTCATTTCCGAAGGCCGGGTCGTGGAGCACGGTACGCCCGAGGCATTGCACCACTCGTCTTCCCCCTGGGTTGATCAATTCATGCATGCCCGGCCCGATGGCCCGATGTCGTTTCACTACGCGGCGCGCCCTTATGTTGACGATCTATTGTCGAGAGACTCCGGATGATCGCCGCGCTCAAGGGTTTAGGCGGGTTTTTGCTGAATAAGCTGGCTCGATTGGGCCGGGCTAATCTATTCCTGTTCAGTGTGCTGGGTGCGCTGACCTTCCTGTTCAAGCGTCCCGGCCTTCTGATCAGGCAACTCTACACGGTCGGGGTGCTGTCGCTGCCCATCATCCTGGTGTCCGGCCTGTTCGTCGGCATGGTGCTGGGCCTGCAAGGCTACGCCAACCTGGTGGATTTCGGTGCGACCTCTTCACTGGGGACCGTGGTGGCGTTGTCGCTGATCCGTGAATTGGGGCCGGTGCTGACCGCCTTGCTGTACGCCGGTCGGGCCGGTTCAGCGCTGACCGCCGAGATTGGCTTGATGAAAGCCACTGAGCAATTGGCCAGTATGCAAATGATGGCGGTCGATCCATTTCCTCGCGTCCTGGCCCCACGCTTTCTGGCGGGTTGTCTGGCCGCGCCACTCCTGACCGGTATTTTTACGGCCGTCGGCATTCTGGGTGGCTATTTCGTGGCGGTGGTCCAGTTAGGCGTGGACGGCGGCGCCTTCTGGGCGCAGATGCAGGCAAAAGTATTATTTTTTGAAGATATTGTTAACGGAGTCATTATCAAAAGCTTCGTGTTCGGCTGGCTGGCCAACTGGATCGCCTTGTTCGAGGGCTATGAAGCGTCGCCAACTTCCGAAGGCGTCAGCCTGGCGACCACTCGAACGGTGGTGGTCACTTCGCTGGCCGTGCTGAGTTGGGATTTTCTGTTGACCGCGCTGATGTTTGGAGCTTGGTGATCATGCGGCAAAATAATCTGGAATTGATGGTGGGCCTGTTCGTGGCGCTGGGACTGGCAGCCTTTCTACTGCTGGCGTTGAAGGTCAGCGATCTGACGCGAATCGGCGACAATGAGGGCTATCGCATTGCGGCCCGTTTTGAAAATATCGGCGGCCTCAAAGTTCGAGCGCCCGTCACGCTGGGCGGGGTGCGCATTGGGCGGGTGGTCAGCGTCGATCTGGATTCCCAGACTTACGAAGCGGTGGTCACGATGTCCATCGATCCCCGCTATGACCGGCTACCCACCGACTCCAGCGCCAGTATCCTGACCTCTGGTTTGCTGGGTGAACAGTATGTCGGGTTGGAACCGGGTGGCATGGACCGTTATCTGAGTGACGGGGGCGTCCTTCAGTTGACCCAGTCCGCGTTGGTGTTGGAAAAATTGATTGGCCGGGTGTTGACTAATGCAGCGTCGGGCGATGCGTCACCCAAAAAAACACCTTTAAATGAATAAATTATTGAGCAATGGTTGGCAACCATTGCAGGAACTGCACATTCAATGAAAAAAATGATCGCTTTGAGTTTATTGCTGCTGATGTTGGGCAGCGTCGGTGCTGCGGTTCGACTTCCCCAAGAGGTCATTCAGGACACCTCCGCGCAAATGATCGATGCCCTGCGTAAAAACAGCGTGGCTCTTCGGCAAGATTCCAGCCGGATTTATGAACTGGTTGAGCAGATCGTGCTGCCGAATTTTGATTTCCAACTCATGTCGCGCTGGGTATTGGGCCGCGCCTGGCAACAAGCCACGGCTGAGCAGCGCCGTCTATTCGCTGATGAATTCCGCACGTTGCTGGTTCGCACCTATGCCAAAGCCTTGCTGGAATACGCCGATCAGGACATTCGCGTACCTCCACAACCACCAGCCAGCAGCGACCAAACCACGGTCAGAACCGAAGTCCAACCCAAAACGGGCCGCCCCATTCAGATCAATTACAGCATGAATCTGGGTCCTCAAGGCTGGAAAGTCTATGATGTCACCGTGGATAGCGTCAGCTTAGTCACCAACTATCGCAGCACCTTCGCCAGCCAGATTCGCAATAATGGCTTGGATGCGGTAATCGCCGACCTCCGGCAACGCAACGCCCAGGGGGGCCGCTAATGGCCAAAGCGACCGCCGAACGCGATGGCGATACCTTACACATCCAGGGCGAACTGGATTTCGATTCCGTTGCCGGCTTGTGGGAAACCACCCGATCGCTGTTTCAGGCGGAACCGATCCACCGCATCGATCTCAGCGGCGTCCGGCATTCCAACAGCGCCGGCGTCGCCCTAATGGTGGAATGGCTGCACCAAACCCGCCATCGTCAGTGGCCGCTGGCGTTCGTCAATATCCCGCCCCAGATGCGGGCGATCATCAAGGTCGCCGAACTGGAAACTGTATTGCCATTGGCCTGATGTGTGCGCAGCGCTCTATCCGCTCAGTGCAAAACCCTAAACCCCAAGAACCCCAAACTCATGAGCAAACTGATCATCACCGGCGGCGTACCCTTATTCGGCGAACTGCGCGCCTCGGGCGCTAAAAATGCGGTGCTACCGATTCTGGCCGCCACCTTGTTGGCCGATGCCCCGGTGACCATTCGCAACGTCCCACACTTACAGGATGTCACCACGACCATGGAACTGCTGGGCCGGATGGGCGTAGAGTTGGTGGTCGATGAAAAAATGAATATTCAGGTCGATCCCCGCTCTATCCACACCTTCCAGGCCCCGTATGAACTGGTGCGCACCATGCGCGCCTCGATTCTGGTGCTGGGACCGCTGGTCGCCCGCTTCGGCCAGGCGGAAGTCTCGCTGCCAGGCGGTTGCGCCATCGGCTCGCGACCCGTCAATTTGCATATCAAGGGACTGGAAGCGATGGGCGCCGACATCAAGGTCGAAAACGGCTATATCCGCGCCCGCGCCAATCGTTTGAAAGGCGCACACATTGTGCTGGATTTGGTCACGGTCACCGGCACGGAAAATCTGCTGATGGCGGCTACGCTCGCTCAGGGGACGACGATCCTTGAGAATGCCGCCCGCGAACCAGAAGTCGTTGATTTAGCCGACTGTCTCATTGCAATGGGCGCCAAGATCAGTGGTGCGGGCACCGATACGCTGGTCATTGACGGCGTGGAGAGCCTGCACGGCGCGTATTATCAAGTACTGCCGGATCGCATTGAAACCGGCACTTATTTATTGGCCGGCGCGATCACCGGCGGACGAGTCAAGGTGAAGGACACCCGCCCGGATAATTTAGAGGCGGTGCTGCTCAAGCTGGAAGAAGCCGGCGCACAGGTGAATACCGGCCCGGACTGGATCGAAGTCGATATGCAGGGTCGCCGCCCCAAAGCAGTCCGTATCCGCACGGCGCCCTACCCCGCTTTCCCCACCGATATGCAGGCGCAGTTTGTTGCCCTCAACTCCGTCGCGGAAGGCACGGGTCTGATCACCGAAACGGTGTTTGAAAACCGTTTCATGCATGTCCTGGAGCTGCAACGGATGGGTGCGCAAATTGAGTTGGAAGGTAATACCGCCGTCAGTATCGGAATTCCCCGACTCACCGGCGCGCCGGTGATGGCGACGGATTTACGGGCATCGGCCAGTCTGATTCTGGCAGCGCTGGTGGCTGAAGGCGATACGGTGGTGGACCGCATCTATCATATCGACCGGGGCTATGACTGCATCGAGGAAAAACTGTCCCATCTGGGCGCACGCATTCGCCGGACCCCGGGTTAAGCCGCCATGACTGCACTGCTGACGATTGCACTCTCCAAAGGCCGTATCTTCCAGGAAACCCTGCCGCTGCTGGCGGCGGCGGGCATTGCCCCCATTGACGATCCAGAAACCAGCCGCAAGCTGATTCTCGATACGAATCAACCGGACGTGAAGCTGGTCATCATCCGCGCTACGGACGTGCCGACCTATGTCCAGTACGGTGCAGCGGACTTGGGCGTGGCGGGTAAGGACGTGCTGTTGGAGCATGGCGGCGAGGGTTTGTATGAACCGCTGGATTTGCATATCGCCCGTTGTCGGCTGATGGTAGCCGGGCAACCGGGTCATCAACCCCGGTTCAGCCGGCCACGCATCGCCACAAAGTACATCAACACGACCCGCCGCTGGTTTGCCGATCAAGGCCGGCAAGTGGAAGTGATCAAGCTGTACGGCTCAATGGAACTGGCGCCGCTGGTGGGATTGGCGGATTACATCGTGGATGTTGTGGATACGGGCAACACCCTCAAAGCCAATGGCCTGGCGCCGCTGGAGCACATCGCTGATATCAGCTCCCGGCTGGTCATCAACAAGGCCGCGATGAAAATGAAACATGCCCGAATCAAGGTGGTGATGGAACGCATGGCCGCTGCGGTCAGCGCCTGATCCTCGTGCCTGCTCTCTCCTTCAAGGGGAGAGAGGCGTTTTGCTTCCAGGATATTGCTCATGCTCGATCTCCAACGCCTGAATACTGCTGACGTCGATTTCTGGTCGCGCCTGGAAGCGCTCACTGCCTGGGAAGGCGTCGCCGATGAAACCATTAGCGTCATTGTGCGCGAAATTCTCGCCGAGGTGCGTCAACGCGGCGATGACGCCCTGCTGGAATATACCTACCGGTTCGATCGGCTTGACGCCGTCTGCGCCGCTGATCTGGAAATTCCCGCCGACCGCCTGCAAGAAGCCTTAGCCGCCCTGCCCTCCGCCCAGCATATCGCGCTCATCACCGCCGCCACCCGAGTGCGCGCCTATGCCGAGCGGCAGCAGCAGGCATCCTGGACCTTCACGGAGGCCGATGGCACGGTTCTCGGCCAGCAGGTGACGCCTCTGGATCGGGTTGGGCTGTATGTGCCAGGCGGCAAGGCGGCTTACCCCTCGTCGGTGCTGATGAACGCGATTCCCGCCAAGGTCGCCGGGGTGCCGGAAATTATCATGGTCGCACCCGCCCCGGATAGCGAACTGAATGAGCTGGTGCTGGCGGCCGCTGCCGTCGCCGGCGTGAATCGGGTGTTCAGCATAGGTGGGGCGCAAGCCATCGCCGCGCTGGCTTATGGCACGGCCACCGTTCCCTCGGTAGACAAGATCGTCGGGCCGGGTAATGTCTATGTGGCTGCCGCCAAACGCCAGGTTTTCGGCACTGTCGGCATCGATATGATCGCTGGCCCTTCAGAAATTCTAGTGGTCTGCGATGGTCTGACCCACTCCGACTGGATCGCCATGGATTTATTTTCCCAAGCGGAACATGATGAGGATGCCCAGCCGATCCTGATCAGCCCGGATGCCGCGTTTCTGAAACAGGTTCGGCAATCCATCGACCGGTTACTGCCCAGTATGGAGCGGCGGGACATTATCGCAGCGTCGCTGAATCGACGGGCGGCGTTGATTCAGGTGCGAGACCTGGATGAAGCCGCGCAGGTGGTGAACTTTATCGCCCCGGAGCATCTGGAATTGTCGGTAGAGCAGCCAGAGAAGCTGCTGCCGCTGATTCGCCATGCGGGAGCGATTTTTATGGGCCGTTATACCGCCGAAGCGCTGGGTGATTATTGCGCCGGTCCCAATCATGTGTTGCCAACGTCCAGAACCGCCCGGTTTTCTTCGCCACTGGGCGTCTACGATTTCCAGAAGCGATCCAGCCTGATTTATTGCTCTCCAGCCGGCGCGGCGACCTTGGGCCGCACCGCGTCCATTCTAGCCCGGGGTGAGGGGTTGACGGCTCATGCCCGGTCGGCGGAGCTGCGCTTGGAAGGCAGTGGCGGCTAACAATTTTTTGGGGACGTCACCCACCCTGGGTTTCCTTTATCCCACGACCGATAGAGTCAAGCATGAGCAAAGATTACTGGAGTCCGGTTGTTCACCGACTCACCCCCTACGTGCCGGGCGAGCAACCGAAATTGAGCAATCTAGTCAAGCTCAACACCAACGAAAATCCTTACGGACCTTCACCGCGAGTGCTGGACGCCATCCGCGCCGAGCTGTCCGACGCCTTGCGCCTGTACCCGGACCCCAACGCCGAGCGCCTCAAACAGGCTATTGCCGACTACTACGGCGTGACCCCAGCACAGGTCTTCGTCGGCAACAGCTCGGACGAAGTGCTGGCGCACGTCTTCCAGGCCCTGTTCCAACACCCCGCGCCCCTGCTATTCCCAGACATCACCTACAGCTTCTATCCAGTCTACTGCGGCCTGTATGGCATCGACTTCGCCACGATCCCGCTGGCCGAAGACTTCACCTTGCGCGTCGCTGACTACCAGCGGCCAAACGGCGGCATTATCTTCGCCAATCCGAACGCGCCGACCGGCTGCTTGTTGCCACTGGCCGACATCGAAGAGCTGCTGAAGCATAACCAGATTTCCGTAGTAGCCGTCGATGAGGCGTATATCGACTTCGGCGGCGACACCGCTACTGCGCTGGTGAATCGCTACCCGAACCTGCTGGTCGTGCAAACCCTCTCCAAATCGCGCGCGCTGGCCGGACTGCGGGTGGGGCTGGCGGTCGGTCATCCTGAACTCATTGAAGCGCTGGAGCGGGTCAAGAACAGCTTCAATTCCTACCCGCTGGATCGGCTGGCCATCGCCGGTGGCGTTGCCGCATTTGAAGACCGTGACCATTTTGAACGCACCCGCCAGGCCATTATCGCCAGTCGGGTAGAACTGGTCGGCGCCTTGCAGAACCTCGGCTTTAACGTTTTGCCGTCCGCCGCCAACTTCATTTTCGCCCGCCACCCACGCTGGGACGCCGCCATGCTGGCGGCGGCTCTGCGGGAACACAGCGTCATCGTCCGCCACTTCCGCCAGCCGCGTATTGATCAATTTTTGCGCATCACCGTCGGTGACCGAATGCAGAACGCCGCACTGCTGGCTGCACTCTCCCAAATTCTGGCGGAAGGGTAACCCATGCAGCTCACGGCACTGGTTGCCTATGCGAACCGCCTGCTGGCGGTCGAAAATTTCCACGACTATTGCCCGAATGGCTTGCAGGTGCAAGGCCGGCCTGAAGTACGCACAGTAATCGGCGGCGTCACCGCCTGTCAGGCGCTACTGGACACGGCGATTGCCCACCAGGCGGACGCCGTGCTGGTGCATCACGGCTGGTTCTGGAAAGGCGAAGACCCGTGCATCGTCGGCATGAAACAACGCCGGCTCGCCACCCTGCTCCGGTATGGCATCAGCCTGATCGCCTACCACCTGCCGCTGGACGCTCACCCGGAACTGGGCAATAACGCACAACTGGCTCGGCAACTGGATTTGACGGTGACGGGAACAGCAGGCGGCAACGACCGGATGCCGGGGTTGGTCATGCTCGGTGAATTAACAGAACCGGTCAACGGCGCCGACTTCGCGGCCCGGATTGAAACCCGGCTCCAGCGGAAACCTTTGCATATCTCCGGCAGCGATGCGCCGATTCGCCGGCTGGCCTGGTGCACTGGCGCGGCGCAATCCTCGATTGAAACAGCGCTCCAGGAGGGTGTAGAGGCTTTTCTCACCGGCGAAGCCTCGGAGCAAACCGTCCATTTCGCCCGCGAAAACGGCTTGCACTTCTTCGCCGCCGGCCATCACGCCACCGAGCGTTACGGCGTCCAGGCATTGGGCGCACATTTGGCGCAACAATTCGCCTTGCGCTTTGCCTTTATCGACATCAACAATCCCATCTGACTCGCAAGCGCATAGACCCCATACCCGCACTGCGGTAATATTTTGCGCCGTACCGCGAAAACCATAAGACTCTACGCTAGTGCGCTCGCGGACTGCCCGACGCTACAATGAACATAAATCCATAAAATCAGGAGACTGCATTATGAGTACGGTAGATGCCGTCGATCTCGGCAGACGCCGCTTTCTGACCGCTACAGCAACCGTGGTCGGCGGTGTGGGCGCAGCGTTCGTCGCTGTCCCCTTTCTCAAATCCTGGTCGCCCAGCGAACGCGCCAAAGCCGCCGGGGCACCGGTGGAAGCCGATATCAGTAAACTGGAAGAAGGCGCCATGATGACCGTTGAGTGGCGCGGCAAACCGGTCTGGGTGCTGAAGCGCACCGAAAAAATGCTGACTGAACTGGCTACATTAAACGACCAATTACTTGATCCACGTTCTGAAATGGCGAGCCAGCAACCCAAGTACACCCAGAACGCTAACCGTTCGATCAAGCCTGAAGTCCTAGTGCTGGTCGGCATCTGCACCCATCTCGGCTGTTCGCCCACCTACCGCCCTGACGTAGCCCCGGCCGATCTGGGTCCAAACTGGAAAGGCGGTTTTTTCTGCCCCTGCCACGGCTCTCGTTTTGATCTGGCTGGGCGGGTCTACAAAAACGTTCCTGCTCCGTCGAACCTGGAAGTGCCCTCCTATCGATATCTGAGCGACTCCCGTATGTTGATTGGCGTTGATCCGGAGACTGCATAATGGCGAACACACAAGGCACGACCGGCGTGCTCGGCTGGATTGACGAGCGCTTTCCGCTGACCAAGATGATGCGCGAGCATCTGACGGAATATTACGCGCCGAAAAATTTCAACTTCTGGTACTTCTTCGGTTCTTTGGCAATCCTGGTGCTGGTCAATCAGATTCTGACCGGCATCTGGCTGACCATGAACTACAAACCTGCCGCCGCTGATGCGTTCGCTTCCGTCGAGTACATCATGCGCGACGTGGACTGGGGCTGGCTGATCCGCTACATGCACTCGACCGGCGCATCAGCCTTCTTCGTCGTCGTCTATCTGCACATGTTCCGGGCGCTGATCTACGGTTCCTACAAGAAGCCACGCGAACTGATCTGGCTCATCGGCGTAGTGATCTTCCTGTGTCTGATGGCTGAAGCCTTCATGGGCTATCTGCTGCCCTGGGGTCAGATGTCCTTCTGGGGCGCCCAGGTGATCATCAATCTATTCAGCGCTATTCCGGTCATCGGCCCGGATCTGTCCGTCTGGATTCGCGGCGACTACGTCGTGTCCGACGCCACGTTGAACCGCTTTTTCTCGCTGCACGTCATCGCCTTGCCGCTGGTGCTGCTGGGTCTGGTGGTCGCGCACATCATCGCCCTGCACGAAGTCGGCTCCAACAACCCTGACGGTGTAGAAATCAAAAAGGTCAAAGGCCCGGACGGCAAGCCGCTGGACGGCATTCCCTTCCATCCCTACTACACGGTCAAGGATTTGTTGGGCGCGATGGTGTTCCTGATCTTCTTCGCCCTCATCATCTTTTTTATCCCCGAAATGGGCGGGTTCTTCCTCGAGCCGCCGAACTTCGATCCGGCCGATCCGCTCAAGACTCCCGCACACATTGCACCGGTCTGGTACTTCACCCCGTTCTACGCCATTTTGCGTGCAGTGCCGTCCTTTGCGGGTACGCAGGTATGGGGCGTGCTGGCCATGGGCGCGGCGATCGTCATGCTATTCTTTCTGCCCTGGCTGGATCGCAGCCCGGTTAAATCCATCCGCTATCGCGGCCTCCTGTTCAAGCTGGTGCTCGCGGCCTTCGTGATCTCGTTCCTGATCCTCGGCTATCTGGGCGCGTTGCCGACCACTCCGGAACGCACGACTTTGGCGCAAATCTGCTCCATCATCTATTTTGGGTTCTTTTTCGTACTGCCGATCCTGCCGGCGTTTGAGAAGACCAAGCCTGTACCGGAAAGGGTGACAAAATGAAAAAAATCATCGTTGCACTCGCATTTCTAGCCTTGCCGGGATTAACGTTCGCCGCTGGCGGCAGCGGCTATCCGCTGCAGAAAGCGCCGATTGATCTGACCAATCACGCTTCCCTGCAAAAAGGCGCCAAGCTGTTCGTCAATTACTGTATGGGTTGCCATTCGCTGGAGTATCAGCGCTATAACCGGATGGCCCGCGACATTGGCCTGACCGATGAACAGGTCGCAGAGCACCTGATCTTCACCGGCGCCAAGGTCGGCGACACCATGAAGAATGCTATGCCCAAGGCAGCGGCCAAACAGTGGTTCGGCGTCACCCCACCCGACCTGACGCTGATCGCCCGCTCGCGGGGTGTAGACTATCTCTATACCTATCTGCAAACCTTCTACAAAGATCCCACGCGGCCCTTTGGCGTCAACAACGCGGCATTCCCGAACGCGGGTATGCCGCATGTGCTGTGGGAGTTGCAGGGTATGCAGGAACCGATTTACGCGATGCACAAGGACGCAGCAGGCCATGAAGTCAAGACCTTAACCGGCTTCAAGTTGACACAACCGGGCAGCATGAGCCCGCCCGAGTTTAAAGAAGCCATGGCGGATTTAACCAACTTCATGGCCTATGTCGGTGAACCCATTAAACTGGAGCGTCAGCGTATTGGCATCTGGGTGTTGCTGTTCCTGGCGCTGGCGACCGTTGTGTTCTACCTGCTCAAGAAAGAGTACTGGAAGGACGTGCATTAAGAGACGCACCAGTAGGGACGGGGGCGAGTAGGGACAGGCGGAACCAGATTTGCCGCCCCCTCGCCCTCCCCAGCCCCTACCGCCTGATTTCCTCTTCCCCTAATCTTCTCACCGAGCCGCCATGACCTCGACCCGGCCCTATCTGATCCGCGCCCTCTACGAGTGGATTGAAGACAACAACATGACGCCGCATATCCTGGTCGACGCTGATCAACCGGGCGTAACAGTGCCGAAACAGCATGTCCGCGAAGGGCAGATTATCCTCAACATCAATTCGGCGGCGGTACGCGATCTGCGATTGGGTAACGATTGGATTGAATTCAACGCCCGATTCGGCGGCGTTGCCCGCAACGTCCAGATTCCCATCTCGGCGGTGCTGGCGATCTATGCCCGCGAAAATGGCCAGGGCATGGCGTTCGGCGAAGAAAAAACGGGTGATGATGAGCCGCCGACGGGTGCTCCGCAACCCGATGAACCGCCCGCCAAGCCCCCTCGGCGCAAACCTACGCTGAAAATCGTGAAATAGCGCCGCACGTCCTCTTCGTGGTTGGGTCAGCTAACGAGCGCAGACTCAGTTAATGTATTCAAACAGTGTCACCACCTGCTGCACGCCGCCCACCTGACTGACAACGTCAGCGGTGGCGTCCGCTTCCACAGGTCGCACCAGCCCCAACAAATAAACCACGCCCCGATCCGTCACGACCTTGACCCGCGTGGGGTCAAAATCAGGAATGTTATTGATCTGGAACAGGGCTGTTTTGACCTTGGTAGTCAACAAAGCGTCGTTGCTCTGGACCGATAGCGGGCTGGGTGGTCCAATAATCAGTTCGTTATGAACCATCCGCACTGGCGGCGTATTGAAATGGCGGGCAATCTGTTCCGCCTGCTGCCGCGCTCTTTCCGAAACCACCTCACCGGTCAACAATACAGTTCCATTATAACTGGTGGTGCTGACCCGATTACCGGGCGGCAATCGCTGGTTGAATGTGTCGTAAAGCTTCAGCTCAATCGTTTGGTCATCAATGACCGTACCCGTCGTGCGCCGGTCATGGGCCACACTGATGCCAGTCGCTGCGCCGCCCACCAATATTCCGGCGCAGCCACTCAAGGACAAAGCGAGCGCCAGCACCCCGAACCGTTGCATCCATCTGGCTTTCATAGTTTCCCCCCCTTGCTGAATAGAAGATGATCGATCAGATCGCATAGACAATGGATCACCACAATATGCACTTCCTGAATCCGTGCAGTGGCTGTTGCACTCGCCCGGATTTCCAGGTCATTTTTGGCTAATTGCCCGGCCATGCGTCCGCCATCGCGCCCGGTCAACCCGACAGTGACCATGCCGATTTCCTGCGCCGCCGCCATTGCCGCCAGCACGTTCGGGGAATCGCCGCTGGTGGAAATTGCCAATAGCAGATCGCCGGTACGGCCCAGGGCGCGCACTTGCCGGGCGAAAACTTGTTCGAAGGCATAATCATTGGCGATGGACGTCAATGCGGAACTGTCAGTGGTCAGGGCGATGGCCGCCAGCCCAGGACGTTCGATTTCAAATCGGTTGACCAGTTCGGCGGCGAAATGTTGGGCATCGGCAGCGGAGCCGCCATTCCCGCACACCAGGATTTTTCCACCCTGCCGGAGTCGCTCGGCCAACAATTCGGCGGCTTGGACGATGCGCAGCCCCATCGCTTCCAGGGTGCGTTGTTTGGCTTCGATACTGGCGGTGAAGTGTCGTTCGATGCGTTGGAGAGGCGACATGGAGGTTATTCCGGCAGCAATAGAGATGGGGTTTTTAAATCAGTGCGTCGATCTCATTATACTGAGTCCACTCTTTAACCGGATCAGTTACTGGTGGAAATAGCCGGTGGTCCGCTCCAAAGGCCGTTTCCGGCGGCCCCTCGATCCACAGGCGACCTCGCTTTAACACCGCGATGCGGTCGGTGTAGAGGGCAGCCAGATTGAGGTCGTGCAGAATGGCACCGCCGCCGACCCACCGTTCCCGAGCAAAGCGCGTTGCGATAGTCGTCAATGCCGTGTGCTGGTGCGCCAGATCCAGCGCGGCGATGGGTTCGTCCAGCAGTAAATAGCACGGTTGTCGCACGTCAGTTGCATCCGCTGCCGCTCTCCGCCGAACTAAAGAAGAAAAAAGGCCTATCGAACACCGCTGTCACGATGCTGATGGGCAACTCCGTGGAAACCACCACGATGCGCACCAACAAGCCAACGCAGACCGATCCCGCAAATCATCTATCTGGCATTTCCAGAGTTATTTTCGCGGTACGACTCATCCGAGGCCGTTGCCATACGCAAGCTTCAAGTCGTCGAAAACACATAACGTGTCTATTATCAAATAATAATAATTTTCAAATAAAAATAATTTTCGTTAAGATTAGGTTAAAAGTTCAGGACTTTCGCTTTCCGTCATTCCCGCGTAGGCAGGAATCCAGTAACCCACTGAAAAAACTGGATACCCGCATTCGCGGGTATGACGAATTTAAGGGTTTGGCGAAAGTCCTGAAGTTAAATAAAGTCGTAACTACCTACTAGCGCATGCCGTTGTAGCAGCGGGGGGCGAGAATAATTCACGCAACCGTGCAAAGACGCCCTCGCCTTGTTTGCGAAAGGTGGAGATGACCGCCTGAAGGCGCGCATAGACGCAAGCCCCTGCAACGGTGCGAAAACTACCGCTGACCTTGAGTTTAACCGTGGCCGGGCGCAGGTCCCGTTCCGCTTGGTTATTGGTGAACGGGACCCCGGTCTCCAAGGCAAAGGCGAGAACCCCGTCTTGGTGGGTTCGCAAGCGGTCCAGGAGGTTGCGCCCCGGCGTTTGCTTGGGTTTCCCCCGCAGACTCGGTTGAGGCGGAGGTTCTTCCTGATCGGCTTGCTTAAGGAGCGCCTGGTAGGGTTCCTGAACCTCGTCCACCGCCCGGATCGGCCGGGGCCTTTGATACAGGTCCAGCAAAAACTGATGCATAGCCGCTGCCCAGCGGCTCCCGCCTTCCTTCAGCCCATTGAGTTCACGCAGCAGATGCGCACCACACAGCACATGGCGGGCCTTCGTGAATTTGAAATAGGGTGACCCGCAATCATGCACCGCGACGCCGGTAAACTCGTTCAAGACCGACGCTGGACTCGTCAAGGCCGCCCGTCCGCGTTTAGGATGAATAAACAAGTGCGTGTGGTCGCTGGTTGAAGCCGTGTGCAGCCCGTACCGTTTCCCCGCGACCCGCAGGCCTGTTTCATCAAAGTGGACGACCTCTGTTTCCTGCAGCCCTTTTAAGGTCATTCAGGCGGCCTTCTCAGCCAAGACCCTCGGGGTGATTCCTTTGAGAAGTTTCGCCGTTGACACATGAGGGTGGCCTTTAAATTGAGTCCGCTGGATCGGTGGTTTTTTCGGACCACGAGGATTTTTCTTATACTTCTTCAAGTCAACCTAAGAGGCCAC
>Ga0209573_1000163_pt1 | contig 168989 bp, 140 predicted proteins | sample TNRBio252014_DNA_FD_185870 | JGI IMG/M metagenome (GOLD analysis project Ga0209573, IMG submission 185870) | Wastewater treatment Type I Accumulibacter community from EBPR Bioreactor in Madison, WI, USA - TNR Reactor_6/25/2014_ DNA (SPAdes)... | ecosystem: Engineered > Bioreactor > EBPR >...
GCGAACCTCGCGATCTAGATTGGCGAGCGAAGCAAAGAGATTGGCGATGACCATAAGTCTGAAGGACCACGAGGCGGAACGCCTTGCCCGGGAAGTTGCGGCACTGACCGGCGAGTCCTTGACGGAGGCCGTCCGCAAGGCGCTCGCGGAACGACTGGGCCGCGAGCGGCGGCGACGGGCGCCAGGGCGCGCCGGCCTGGCGCAGCGGCTGAAGGCGCTGGGCCAGGAATGCGCCGCCCTTCCCGACCTGGATACCCGTAGCGCCGACGAGATCATCGGCTACGACGACCTCGGCGTCCCGCGCTGATGGATCCGGCACAGATCGCGGTGATCCGGGATTGGCTGCTGGCCTGAGCCGCCCTCACCCTCCCGCTTGCGCGGGTCCCTCCCTCTCCCACGGCTTCGCCGCGGGCGAGGGTAAGCGGCGGCGATGATGCCGCTGGTCTCCCTCTCCGCGCCGTGGGTGAGGGCACGTTGGCGGCGATGATGCCGTGCGGCTCCCTCTCCCGCGCGCCGCAGGCGCAAGTGGGAGAGGGTCGGGGTGAGGGCGGCTCGATTAGCCGCTCTTCAGCAGCCTCGCCGCGTCCAGCGCCGCGTAGGTGAGGATGCCGTCGGCGCCGGCGCGCTTGAAGGCGAGCAGCGTTTCCAGCAGCGCCCGGGGGTAGTCGATCCAGCCGCGGTCGGCGGCGGCGCGCAGCATCGCGTATTCGCCGCTGACGTTGTAGGCGAAGGTCGGCACGCCGAACGACGTCTTCACCCGGTGGATGATGTCGAGATAGGGCAGGCCCGGCTTGACGATGACCATGTCGGCGCCCTCCTCGACGTCGAGGGCCACCTCGCGCAGGGCCTCCAGCGCGTTCGCCGGGTCCATCTGGTAGGTCTTCTTGTCGCCGACCAAAGCGGCCGCCGAACCGATGGCGTCGCGGAACGGGCCATAGAATGCCGAGGCGAACTTGGCGGCGTAGGCAATGATCTGGGTGTCGGCGAGGCCGGCGGCGTCCAGCGCGTCGCGGATGGCGCCGACACGGCCGTCCATCATGTCCGACGGCGCCACCACGTCGCAGCCGGCCTGGGCCTGGACCAGCGCCTGGCGGCAGAGGATCTCGACCGACTCGTCGTTCAGCACCCGGCCGTCGCGGCAGACGCCGTCGTGGCCGTAGGTGTTGAACGGATCCAGCGCCACGTCGCAGATGACGCCGAGCTTCGGGTGCTCCGCCTTGATCCTGCGGATGGTGCGGCAGACGAGGTTGTCGGGGTTGAACGCCTCACGCCCGTCGGCGGTCTTCAGCTCCGGCTCGACGTAGGGAAACAGCGCCACGGCCGGGATGCCGAGCTCGACGGCCTCGCCCAGCGCCTCGACGACCAAGTCCGCGGACAGCCGGTCGACGCCAGGCATCGACGGCACCGCTTCCCTGCGGCCCTCGCCCTCGATGACGAACACCGGCCAGATCAGGTCCTCGGCGTTGAGGTGGGTCTCGGCGACGAGCGCGCGCGACCAGGCGGCGCGGCGGTTGCGCCGCATCCGCGTGCGCGGGAAATGCCCGCGCGCCGCCGGGGCTTCGGGGACGGGCACTGGCTTACGCCGCCTCCAGCGCCTGCGTCAGGTCGGCGAGGATGTCGTCGACGTGCTCGATGCCGATCGAAAGCCGGACGTAGCCGTCGGAGACGCCGGTTGCCAGGCGATCCTCGGCCGAGAGCTGCGAGTGGGTGGTGGTCGCCGGATGGATGGCCAGCGTCCGGGCGTCGCCGATGTTTGCGACGTGGTAGACGAGCTTCAGCGCGTCGATGAACCGCCGGCCCGCCTCGCGGCCGCCCGCGAGCTCGAAGCCGAGCAGGGCGCCGAACCCGCCCTTCAGGTAGGCCTCGGCCCGCCTTCGCATCTCGCCCTCCTGCAGGCCGGGGAAGATCACCTTGGTGACCTTGGGGTGCCGGCTCAGCGCCTCGGCGACGGCGATGGCATTGGCGCAGTGGGCGCGCATGCGCAGCGGCAGCGTCTCCAGCCCTTGGAGGAACATGAAGGCGTTGAACGGGCTCATCGCCGCGCCGATATCGCGGAGCAGAACGACCCGGGCGCGGAGGACGTAGGCGATCGGCCCCAGCGGCTTCGCCGCCTCCGTCCAGATCGCGCCGTGGTAGCTGGGATCGGGTTGGGTCAGCGTCGGGAAGCGCTCTGCGTGCGCCTCCCAGTCGAAGCTGCCGCCGTCGATGATCAGCCCGCCGATGGAGGTGCCGTGGCCGCCGATGTACTTGGTCGTCGAGTACATCGTCACCGCTGCGCCATGGTCGAACGGCCGGCAGAGCACCGGCGCCGCGGTGTTGTCGACGATCAGCGGCACCCCGTGGGCGCGGCCGATCTCGGCCACCTCGCGGATGGGGAAGACCTGAAGCTTGGGGTTGGGCAGGGTCTCGGCGTAGTAGCAGCGGGTCCTGGCGTCGGTGGCCCGGGCGAGGGCTTCCGGGTCGGCCGGGTCGACGAAGCGGACGTCGATGCCCATGCCCTTGAGCGTGTTGACGAACAGGTTCCAGGTCCCGCCGTAAAGGTCGGTTGAGCTGACGAAATTGTCGCCGGCCTGGCAGAGGTTGAGGACGGCCAGCGTCGATGCCGCCTGACCCGAGCCCACCGCCAGCGCCGCCGCGCCGCCGTCGAGCGCGGCCATCCGCCGCTCGAGCACGTCGCAGGTCGGGTTCATGATCCGGGTGTAGATGTTGCCGAGCTCGCGGAGCGCGAACAGGTCCTCGGCGTGCTGGGTGTGGCGGAACTGGTAGGAGGTGGTCTGGTAGATCGGCACGGCGACCGCGCCGGTCACCTCCTCGCTGCGAAACCCGCCGTGGAGCACCACCGTCTCCGGGTGCATCGTCCGTTCCGTCACTCTTTTTCTGCCTTCCGCTTCCGCGTCCATGGGTCCAGCCCCCGGAGGCCTGCTTTCGCCGGCCCGGGCGGTCGCGGAGAGTATACGCTGGCCGCGGCGATGAGTAGGCTTTTGCTGGTTTTTTGGGCGCGGCGGCGCAGGCTTTGTGCATTCGGCTTTGACCCGCCGGTGCGGTTCCTCTAGGCTCGCCGCAGCTTACGTTAACGTAAACGGAAACTTTCGCGTTGCGCGGGCCGGGGACGATCCGTGCGGCGCTTTCACCTATGCCTGCGCGCCGTCGGCCGTCTGGGCCATGATGGACGTGCGATCAAGAGGACGCCGCGGACGGCCGTCAGCAGCCGCGACCGCGCGCCAGGACGGAGGAGACGGATCGTGCCAGACGACATCGCGGTGACCACCCGGCCCATCGGCGCCAGCGCGGCGCCCGAGCGCAACGGCTACCGGCCGGTGAACCCGATCCGGTTCGTGACCGCGGCCAGCCTGTTCGACGGCCACGACGCGTCCATCAACATCATCCGCCGGCTGCTCCAGGCCGGTGGCGCCGAGGTCGTCCACCTCGGCCACAACCGCTCGGTGGACGAGGTGGTGCGCGCGGCGCTGCAGGAGGACGTGCAGGGCATCGCCATCAGCTCCTACCAGGGCGGGCACATGGAGTACTTCAAGTACATGCTCGACCTGCTGCGGGCCCAGGGCGGCGGCGACATCCGCGTGTTCGGCGGGGGCGGCGGCGTGATCGTGGCGGAGGAGGTGGCCGAACTCCACGCCTACGGCGTCGCCCGCATCTACACCCCCGACGACGGCCGCAGGCTCGGCCTGCAGGGGATGATCGACGACATGCTCGCCCGCGCCGATTTCGACCCGGCGCAGGACCTGCCGGCCGACCTCGGCGGCCTGTTCGAGGGCCAGGCACGGGTGCTGGCCCGGGTCGTCACCGCGCTGGAGGCGGGCCGCCTCGACGACCGCCACCGCGACGACATTCACGCGCACGCGCACCGACGCGGCGCGATTCCCGTGCTCGGCGTCACCGGCACCGGCGGTGCCGGCAAGTCGTCGCTGACCGACGAGCTGGTCCGCCGCTTCCGGATGTACAGCAACGAGCCGAAGATCGCCGTGATCGCCATCGACCCCACCCGGCGCAAGACCGGCGGGGCGCTGCTCGGCGACCGCATCCGGATGAACGCCATCGACGCGCCCAACGTCTTCATGCGCTCGATCGCGACCCGCTCCAGCGACCAGGAGATCCCGGGGGCGCTGCCGGACATCGTTGCCGCCACCAAGGCCGCCGGCTTCGACCTCGTCATCGTCGAGACGCCGGGCATCGGCCAGGGCGACGCCGGCATCGTCCCGCACGTGGACGCCGCCCTCTACGTCATGACGCCGGAGTTCGGTGCGGCGAGCCAGCTCGAGAAGATCGACATGCTCGACTTCGCCGACGTCGTCGCCGTCAACAAGTTCGACCGCCAGGGCGCCATGGACGCCCTTCGCGACGTCGCCAAGCAGATCCAGCGCAACCGCGAGGCGTTCACCGTGCCGGTGGACGAGATGCCGGTGTTCGGCACCATCTCCTCGCGCTTCAACGACGAGGGCGTCAGCGCCGTCTACCGGGCCCTGGTCTCGCTGTTCCACGACCGCGGCCTCGGGCAGTGGCGCTGCAACCTGGCCGGGGTGCCGACCCGCTTCTCCGACGCCGGCGCCGGCATCGTCCCTGCGGCCAGGCGGCGCTACCTCGCCGAGATCGCCGATACCGTCCGCGGCTACCACAGGACCATCGCCGAGCAGGTGCGCGTCGCCCGCGAGCGCCAGCACCTCCGCGAGGCCCGGAGGATGCTGCAGGAGGCCGGCTCCGGCCAGCCGGCGGCGCTCGCCGACCTGATCGAGGCGCGCGACCGGGCGCTGGATCCGCGCTGCCGCAAGCTCATCGAGCTGTGGCCGACGGTGCGCGAAACCTACCGCCGCGACGAATTCGTCGTCCGCATGCGCGACAGGGAGGTCCGCACCCAGCTCTACCAGACGACGCTGTCGGGAAGCCGCATTCCCAAGGTCGCGCTGCCGGCCTTCGAGGACGAGGGCGAGATCCTCAAGTGGCTGTTGAAGGAGAACGTGCCGGGCAGCTTCCCGTTCACCGCCGGGGTGTTTTCGTTCAAGCGCGAGGGCGAGGACCCGACCCGGATGTTCGCCGGCGAGGGCGATCCGTTCCGCACCAACGCCCGGTTCAAGCTCTTGTCCAAGGACTCCGAGGCGAAGCGGCTGTCCACCGCCTTCGACTCGGTCACCCTCTACGGCTTCGACCCCGACCTGCGCCCGGACATCTACGGCAAGATCGGCAACGCCGGCGTCTCCATCGCCACCCTCGACGACATCAAGGCGCTCTACGATGGCTTCGCGCTTTGCGACCCGCAAACGTCCGTGTCGATGACCATCAACGGCCCGGCGCCCTCGATCCTGGCGATGTTCTTCAACGCCGCCATCGACCAGCAGCTGGACCGCTTCGTCGCCGAGAACGGCCGCCGGCCGACCGAGGACGAGGCCGACAAGGTCCGCGACTGGGTGCTGGAGAACGTCCGCGGCACCGTTCAGGCCGACATCCTCAAGGAGGACCAGGGGCAGAACACCTGCATCTTCTCCACCGAGTTCGCGCTCCGGATGATGGCGGACATCCAGGACTTCTTCGTCCACCACCGGGTGCGAAACTTCTATTCAGTGTCGATCTCGGGCTACCACATCGCCGAGGCCGGTGCGAACCCGATCACCCAGCTCGCCTTCACGTTGGCCAACGGCTTCACCTACGTCGAGGCCTACCTCGCCCGCGGGATGCACATCGACGACTTCGGCCCGAACCTGTCGTTCTTCTTCTCCGCCGGCATGGACCCCGAGTACACGGTGATGGGCCGGGTGGCGCGGCGGATCTGGGCGACGGCCATGCGCTTCAAGTACGGCGCGAGCGAGCGGTCGCAGAAGCTCAAGTACCACACCCAGACCTCGGGGCGGTCGCTGCACGCCCAGGAGTACAGCTTCAACGACATCCGCACGACCCTGCAGGCGCTGCTCGCCATCTACGACAACACCAACAGTCTGCACACCAATGCCTACGACGAGGCGATCACGACGCCGACGGCGGAAAGCGTCCGCCGGGCGATGGCGATCCAGCTCATCATCAGCCGAGAGTGGGGGCTGGCGAAGAACGAGAACCCCAACCAGGGCTCGTTCGTCATCGACGAGCTCACCGACCTGGTCGAAGCGGCGGTGCTGGCGGAGTTCAACCGGATCAGCGAGCGGGGCGGGGTCCTGGGCGCCATGGAGACGGGCTACCAGCGGGCCAAGATCCAGGAAGAGTCGCTCTACTACGAACGCAAGAAGCACGACGGCAGCTATCCGATCGTCGGCGTCAACACCTTCCTCAATCCGGAGGGCGAGGAGGTGCCGACGCCGGAGCTGGTGCGCTCGACGGAAGCCGAGAAGCAGGGCCAGATCCAGCGGCTCGAGGCGTTCAAGGCCCGCAACGCCGCCGCCGCACCCGAGATGGTGAAGCGGCTGCAGCAGGCGGCCACCGCCGGGGACAACGTCTTCGCCGTGCTGATGGACGCGGTCCGGGTGCTGTCGCTGGGCCAGATCACCGCGGCGCTGTTCGAGGTCGGCGGCCAGTACCGGCGCAGCATGTAGGGAGGCTCGCCGGCGGCGGCGGAGACGGCCGCCGGCCGCCAGCCCTCCGCGAGGGGCCTGCTTCGCCCCGCCTCCCGTCGCCACGCCGCTTCAGCGGGCTGACGTCGTCTTCGCGATTGCGGCCGGGTCGCCCCGGCCCGGTGATGCACAAGACGCGCACCTTCGTCATTTCGGCGTAGGCCCGGCCTCCGCGCTTGACCTTTCCCGACCTCTCCGCCCTGATCGAATAGCGCGTTGTGTCGCTGCTGCGGAGGCATCGGGGCGCAGACGCGCAGAGCCGCTCGTGGTGAACGTGACGCCGCAGCGGGCATTATTGATGACTCCCGTCACTTTGTCGGACGAGTGAACGAAAGGAAACGCGCGGGCAAGCGACATCCAGACAACAGGAGGCGCGGGATGAGCAGCAACGAGAACGTGAACGCCACGTCGCAGGTTTGCCTCAACATTGGTTGTGGAAACAGCCCCGCGGAGGGTTGGCTGAACATCGACTCGTCGCCGCACTTGCGGGCGTCGAAGGTGCCGATCGTCGGCAGCATGGTGCTGCGCCAAGCCAAGAACAAAGACGGAATAAGGCGCGCAGTCTACGGCGACATCGTGCACGGTCTGAAGTTGCAGAGCGGCTCGTGCGAGCTCGTCTTCGCATCGCACGTCCTCGAACATCTGACGGTGACCGACTTCGACAAGGCGCTGGACAACATCTACGCCTACCTGCGGCCCGGCGGCATCCTGCGTGTGATCGTTCCCGATCTGCGCTACTACATCGAGCGCTACCGCAGCGACTGCGAGGACGAAGCCCTGGCGAGCGAGGCCGCTCTCCGCTTCATGACGCTGTCGGGCGTCGCCGGTGTCGGCAGCCGTAACACTCTCTCGGCGCGCATGCGCGAGGCCCTGTCCAATCGCCGCCACCAGATGATGTGGGACGAGGCTTCGCTGACTGCGGCGTTGGCCCGGCATGGCTTCAAGGAGATCCACACCTGCCGGTACCGCGATTGGGGCGACGGCCGCTTCGCCACCGTCGAGGCCGAGGCCCGGCACGAGCGCTCGATCTGCCTGGAGGCGACCAAGTAGCTGGAGGCGACCAAGTAGCCGGAGAGGTCGCCGCCACGCTCCGCTCCGAGCGCTGGGGCGGTTCCGGGCTCTGAGCGGCTGAGCCCGCCGCCGGGACGCCTGGGCCCGGCCGCCTCGCGGCTGGCACCGGTTTTGCTGTTTTTTCCTTGACCATCTCGTGCCGTTCTAGGAAACGGGGCGCGGTGGCGTGCGGAGCAAGAACAACAAGCCTGCAGGGAGCAGCGTCTCCGACCCGCCGCGTCGCGTCGGGACGAGGCGGAAGACCGGGGTGACGTCGGTGCGTCGCGCGCAGGGGCGCCGCGGGCCGGCACGGCGGATGGGTAATGGAATACTTCGTACAGCAGCTGATCAACGGCCTGACGCTGGGCGCCATCTACGGCCTCATCGCCATCGGCTACACGATGGTCTACGGCATCATCGGCATGATCAATTTCGCCCACGGCGAGATCTTCATGATCGGCGCCTTCGTGTCGCTGCTCTCGGTGATGGTGCTGGGGATGTTCGGGATCACCTGGGTCCCGCTGGCGCTGCTCCTGACCCTGATCGTCACCATGGCGCTGACGGCCGTCTACGGCTGGTCGCTGGAGCGCATCGCCTACCGGCCGCTGCGCGGCTCGCCCAGGCTGGCGGCGCTGATCACCGCCATCGGCATGTCGATCTTCCTGCAGAACTACGTACAGCTGCTCCAGGGGGCGCGGGTCAAGCCGTTGCAGCCGATGATCTCCGGCGGCTTCGAGATCATGCGCCGTGACGAGTTCATCGTCTCCGTCAGCTACCTCCAGCTCTTCATCTGGGCGCTGACGCTGGGCCTGATGGCGGTGTTCACGGCGATCATCACCCGCACCGCGCTGGGGCGGGCGCAGCGGGCCTGCGAGCAGGACATGGGGATGGCCTCGCTCCTGGGCATCAACGTCGACCGCACCATCTCGCTCACCTTCGTCATGGGCGCGTCGCTGGCGGCGGTGGCGGGGCTGATCTTCCTCGTCAACTACGGCGTCATCGACTTCTTCATCGGCTTCCTCGCCGGCATCAAGGCCTTCACCGCCGCGGTCCTCGGCGGCATCGGCTCGCTTCCCGGGGCGATGCTGGGCGGCCTGCTGATTGGCCTGATCGAGGCCTTCTGGTCGGGGTACTTCACCGTCGAGTACAAGGACGTCGCGACCTTCGCCATTCTCGTCCTGGTCCTGATCTTCCGCCCCACCGGCCTGCTCGGCCGGCCCGACATCGAGAAGGTGTGAGCGCGCGGATGGCGAAAGCGCCGGCTCCTCGCTTCGACGTCGCCGCCGCGCTGAAGGAGGCGTCGCTCACCGCCTTCGTCATGTTCGCCCTGTCCGCAGGCATCGTCGGCTTCCATACGGTGGACGTGCCGGGCGGGCTGGCGATCGAGACGCGCTTCGCCGCCGTCGCCGCGGTCACCGTCCTCGGCTTCTTCGGCCGCCTGGCCCTGATCCTGCTGCGCTGCGGCCGGCCGTATCCGGTCCTGGCGATCACCGTGCCGCTCGCTGCGCTGTGGTTCGCGGCACTGCTGGCGGACCGGCTGCTGCCGGCGGAGCTCGGCCAGCGGCTGCAGGTGGCCCTGCCGTTCGCGGACGTGGTCGTCAACTGGATCGTCGCACTCACCGCGCTCGGCTTTGCCATCCGCGCCGTCTGGATGCTGCGCCACACCGGCGCCTCGGCGCAGACGGTGCTCGACCGGGACGCGGCGATGGAGCGCTTCGCCGCCAGGGTTTCGCAAGCGTCGCGCTACATCGGCCCGGCGCTCCTGGCGGTCGCCGTCGTCTTCCCGCTGCTGGTCTTCGCGCCGGAGTCCCCCTGGCTGCCCAAGGTCGACCGCCGCCTGCTCGACATCGGCATCCTGGTCGCGACGTACGTCATGCTCGGCTGGGGGCTGAACATCGTCGTCGGCTTGGCCGGGCTGCTCGACCTCGGCTACGTCGCCTTCTACGCGGTCGGCGCCTACAGCTACGCGCTGCTGGCGACCCACTTCGGCCTCGGCTTCTGGACCTGCCTGCCGTTCGCCGGGTTGATGGCGGCGGTGGCCGGGATGCTGCTCGGCTTTCCGGTGCTGCGGCTGCGGGGCGACTACCTCGCCATCGTCACCCTCGGTTTCGGCGAGATGATCCGGGTGATCCTGCTCAACTGGTACGAGTTCACCAAGGGGCCCGACGGGATCTCCGGCATCCCCCGGCCGACCTTCTTCGGCCTGCCGTTCACCCGCACCGCGGAAGGTGGCGGCGAGACCTTCTACAGCTTCTTCAACCTCTCGTATTCGCCCACCGACCGGATCATCTTTCTCTATTACCTGATCCTGGCGCTGGCGCTGATCACCAACCTGTTCACGCTCCGCATCCGCAAGCTGCCGGTGGGGCGCGCCTGGGAGGCGCTGCGCGAGGACGAGATCGCCTGCCGCTCGCTCGGCATCAACCCGCGCAACACCAAGCTCACGGCGTTTTCCATCGGCGCCATGTTCGCCGGCTTCGCCGGCTCGTTCTTCGCCACCCGCCAGGGCTTCATCAGCCCGGAGAGCTTCACCTTCATCGAGTCGGCGGTGATCCTCGCCATCGTCGTCCTCGGCGGCTTCGGCAGCCAGATCGGCATCGTGCTGGCGGCGATCCTGCTCATCGGCCTGCCGGAGTTCTTCCGCGAGTTGCAGCAGTACCGCATGCTGGCGTTCGGCGCGGCGATGGTGCTGATCATGCTGTGGCGGCCGCGCGGCCTGCTCGCCTTCCGCGAGCCGACGCTCAGGCTGCACAAGACCCGCCCAGGGGCGGCAGCGGGCACCCGCGCCGGCGAGGCCGCCCGGTGAAGGAGGCCGTGCGAAGCGAGGGGGCGGGAGCGGGGGCGGTGCCGCTGCTCGAGGTCGAGCACCTGACCATGCGCTTCGGCGGCCTGCTCGCCATCAACGACGTCTCCTTCGTCGCCGCCGACCGCGAGATCACCGCGATCATCGGCCCCAACGGCGCCGGCAAGACCACCGTCTTCAACTGCCTCACCGGCTTCTACGAGCCGACCATCGGCCGGCTGGTCCTGAACCATCCGCGCCGCGGCCGCTTCCTCCTGGAGCGGATGGAGGGCCACCTGATCCCGGCGAAGGCGGGTGTCGCCCGCACCTTCCAGAACATCCGCCTGTTCGGCGCCATGTCGGTGCTGGAGAACCTGATCGTCGCCCAGCACAACGTGCTGATGCGCGCCTCGGGCTTCAGCCTGGCCGGGCTGATCGGATTGCCGCGCTATGGCCGGGCGGAGGCGAAGGCGGTGGAGAAGGCGAAGTACTGGCTCGACCGGGTGAACCTGACGGCGCGGGCGGACGATCCGGCGGCGAGCCTGCCCTACGGCGACCAGCGCCGGCTCGAGATCGCCAGGGCCATGTGCATCGACCCCGTGCTGCTCTGCCTGGACGAGCCGGCGGCCGGCCTCAACCCCAGGGAGTCCGGAGATCTCAACAAGCTGCTGCTCGACATCCGCAGCGAGCACGAGATCGGGCTCCTGCTCATCGAGCACGACATGACCGTGGTCATGGGCATCTCCGACCACGTCGTCGTTCTCGACTACGGCCGCAAGATCGCCGAGGGCACCCCCGCCGAGATCCGCACCGATCCGGCCGTGATCCGCGCCTATCTCGGCGAGGAGGAGGACGAGGAGTTGCCGGAGGACGTGGCCCACGACATCGCCGTCAAACGCGAGGAAGGCTGAGCCTGATGCTGTCGGTCTCCGGCCTCCATACCCACTACGGCAACATCGAGGCGCTGTCCGGCGTCGACGTCGAGATCGGCGCGGGCGAGATCGTCACCCTGATCGGCGCCAACGGCGCCGGCAAGTCGACGCTGCTCATGACCATCTGCGGCAATCCTCGGCCGTCGCGCGGGCGGATCGTCTTCGAGGGCCGAGACATCACCGCGCTCGCCACCCATGAGATCGTGGGCCTCGGGATCGCCCAGGCGCCGGAGGGGCGGCGCATCTTCGCGCGCATGAGCGTGATGGAAAACCTGCAGATGGGCGCGACGACGACGAAGCCCGAGTACTTCGACGAGGACCTGGCCCGGGTGTTCTCGCTGTTTCCGATCCTCAAGGAGCGCCGCAGCCAGCGCGGCGGGACGCTCTCGGGCGGCGAGCAGCAGATGCTCTCCATCGCCCGGGCGCTGATGAGCCGGCCGAGGCTGCTGCTGCTCGACGAGCCGTCGCTGGGCTTGGCGCCGCTGGTGGTGAAGCAGATCTTCCGGGTGGTGAAGGAGATCAACGAGCGCGAGCGGGTCACCGTGTTCCTGGTCGAGCAGAACGCCTTCCACGCCCTGCGCCTGGCGCACCGGGCCTACGTCATGGTGACCGGGCGGATCAGCCTCAGCGGCAGCGGCCGGGAGCTGCTGTCCAACCCCGAGGTGCGCGCCGCCTACCTCGAAGGCGGAGCCTGAGCGATGGGCGGGCCGAAGGATTGGAAGGTTGCTGTCACTGCGAGGAGGCGGGGGGAACCCTCACCCCGACCCTCTCCCTTAGGGAGAGCGGGGCCCGCGGAGCGGGCGGGTGAGGGAACGGCCGGCGGCGGGTCCGGCTTCGCCTCGACCCGCCCTACGGCTGCAACGTTGCCGGAGAGGCAAGAAGTCGATGGCTGACGTCCTCGGTACCACGCCCGCGGTCTTCCTCGTCGTCACCGGGATCGTGATCGGCTTCGCCGCCTACATGACCGGGCAGGCCATCGCCAACACCTGGCGGCCGGTGTGGCAGCTGGTCGTCTACGCCCTTTTGCTCGGTATCGTTGCCCGCTTCCTGATCTTCGCCCTGTTCGACGGCGAGCTGCTGTCGCTCTCGGGTTACGCCGCTTCGACCGCCCTGTTGTTCCTGATCGGCGTCTTCGCGTACCGGCTCACCCGGGCGCGCAAGATGGTGCACCAGTATCCCTGGCTTTACGAACGCTCGGGCCTGTTCGGCTGGCGGCGGCGGGCCTGACGACGCGCGGCGTTGTAAAAACGCAGGTTGCATTACCACAACCGCCATCCATTATAGCGACTGACAAAGAAACCTTCGGCATCGTCGATGGCGAAGTGTCGGCCAATACCGGCCGGCCGCATCGAGGCCTTGAGGAGAAGGGAAGCGTGGAGATGAAAAAGTTCGTGGCCGCAGTCATCGGGGTGATGACCGCGGGACTCGTCTTCGCCGGGACCAGCGCCCGCGCCGAGATCAGCATTGCCGTCGCCGGGCCGATGACCGGCCAGTACGCCACCTTCGGCGAGCAGATGAAGAACGGCGCCGAGATGGCGGTGAAGGACATCAACGCCGCCGGCGGGGTGCTCGGCGAGCAACTGAAGCTGTTCGTCGAGGACGACGCCTGCGATCCGAAGCAGGCGGTGGCGGTGGCCAACAAGGCCGGTAGCGAAGGCGTGGTGTTCGTCGCCGGTCACTTCTGCTCCGGCTCGTCGATCCCGGCGTCGAAGGTCTACGAGGAGGAGAACATCATCCAGATCTCCCCGGCTTCGACCAACCCCAAGCTGACCGACGAGGGCGGCTGGAACGTCTTTCGCGTCTGCGGCCGCGACGACCAGCAGGGCGGCGTCGCCGGCAACTACATCGCCGACAACTTCGCCGGCAAGAAGATCGCGATCCTTCACGACAAGACCGCCTACGGCAAGGGCCTCGCCGACGAGACCAAGCGCCAGCTCAACTCCCGCGGCGTCACCGAGGCCATGTACGAGGCCTTCACCGCGGGCGAAAAGGACTACTCGGCCCTGGTCAGCAAGCTCAAGGGCGCCGGCATCGACGTCATCTATCTCGGCGGCTACCACACCGAGGGCGGCCTGATCATCCGCCAGGCGGCGGAGCAGGGATACCGGCCGCAGCTCATCTCCGGCGACGCCTTCGTCACCGAGGAGTTCTGGAAGATCACCGGCGACACCGGCCAGGGGACGCTGATGACGTTCAGCCCAGACCCGCGCAAGAACCCGGACGCGGCACCCGTCGTCGAGCGGTTCCGCAAGGCCGGGATCGAGCCCGAGGGCTACACCCTCTACACCTACGGCGCCATCCAGGCCTGGAAGCAGGCGGTGGAGAAGGTCGGCAGCGTCGAGGATCCGGAGAAGGTCGCAGAAGCGCTGAAGGACATGGAATTCGACACCGTCCTCGGCAACTTCAGCTTCGACGACAAGGGCGACGTCACCGCGCCCGGCTACGTCTTCTACGTCTGGAAAGACGGCGCCTACGACTACGTCCAGTAGGCACCAGAGCGAGGCCAGAACGCCCGGCGACCTTGCCGGGCGTTCTCAGCCGTCTCCAAGAGCAGAAAGTTTACCGGCCCCGCGGCACCAGACGGGCGCCTGAAGCTCGGCCGCAGATGGATCTTGCGCTTGGCCCTAGGCGCGCCGGGAAACCGGCTTGGTCCGCTCCCGGGCCTTGCGGCCGAGGCCGATCTGCTTGGCGAAGTCGGACCGCTGCCGCGCGTAATTCGGCGCGACCATTGGGTAGTCCGCCGGCAGGTTCCACTTTGCGCGGTATTCCTCCGGCGTCATATTGTACGTCGTCCGCAGGTGGCGCTTCAGCATCTTCAGCTTCTTGCCATCCTCCAGACAAATGATGTAGTCGGGGTGCACCGACTTGCGGATCGGCGCCGCCGGCTTTTGCGGCTCGCTTAGCGGCTCCGGCGGCGGTGCCTCCAGGGCCGTCAGCGAATTGAATACGCTGTGTATGACCTCGGGGATCTGGCCGGCTGCCACTTGGTTGTTACTTAGATACGCCGCAACCACGTCTACCGCCATGCGGAGCACGTCGTCGCGCGATATGAGATCGTTGTCGTCATCGCTCATCAGACTGTAACCCGATTTACCTCTGGAGAAACTTAAGCACCATGGTATCGCCGCGCTCCTTTCGCGTGTCAACAATAAAAGACAAGGGGCGAATACTGATCTCTTCCGGCTCCACCGTGGGCAAGAGATTTTTGGCCCTGTATTCCGCGCACGCGCAGCGGTTCCGTAGCATTTGTTAGGGGTGACCCTTGGCTGAGTCGGGCCATCCCGGCGAAGGATCGCGATGACCTCGCCGTGAGCCGCCCTTTCCCGTCCGGCGGAACCTGACGAGTAGCGGAACGGGCGCAAAAAGCGGCCTCTTGCCCGCCCGCCGCCGGCTCGCCACTTCGATGGGTGGTGGCGCGCTGGCCAGCGCCAACAGATATATGGTACAGACCCGCCGGTATCGATTGGTCTTCGCGCGGGTCCGGGCAGGCGTCGATGAGCAAGGTGATGGCGAGCAAGGCCGCGGAGAACAGGGCCTTGGGGAACAAGGCCACGGTGGCGATCGCCAGCGACCATGCGGGGTATGGGTTGAAGACGGCGCTGAAGTCGCGTCTTGCCGGCGATGGGCATGACGTCCTGGACCTCGGCACCGACGGGGCGTCGTCGGTCGATTATCCCGACTTCGGCTACGCCATGGCCAGGGCGATCCGAGACGGCCGCGCCGAGCGCGGCGTCCTGATCTGCGGCAGCGGCATCGGCATCAGCATCGCCGCCAACCGCTACCCGGACATCCGCGCCGCCCTCGTCCATGACGCGCTGGGCGCGAGGTTGGCGCGGCAGCACAACGACGCGAACGTGATCTGTTTCGGCGGGCGCATGATCGGCGAAGACGTCGCCGGCGACTGTCTCCGCTTCTTCCTCGAAACCGAATTCGAGGGTGGCCGGCACGCGCGCCGGATCGAAAAGCTGTCCAATCCCGAGTGAGCGGCAGAATCGCAACCGCAAGACGTCATTACGCAGGCATCAGGAGCGCTTGATCATGTCATTGGCCGAGCCCGAGGTTCGCGCCCTCAGCGGAGACTCCTTCTTCAATGCACCGCTCGGCGACAGCGATCCCGAGATCGACGCCGCCGTCCGCGACGAACTGCAGCGGCAGCGCGAGCACATCGAGCTGATCGCCTCAGAGAACATCGTCTCGCGCGCCGTTCTCGAAGCGCAGGGATCGGTGCTGACCAACAAGTACGCCGAGGGCTATCCCGGCCGGCGCTATTACGGCGGCTGCGAGCACGTCGACGTCGCCGAGGCCCTCGCCATCGAGCGGGCCCGCCGGCTGTTCGACTGCGCCTTCGCCAACGTTCAGCCGCATTCCGGCGCCCAGGCCAACGGCGCCGTTTACCTGGCGCTGATGTCGCCCGGCGACGCGCTGCTCGGCATGTCGCTGGCGGCCGGCGGCCACCTGACCCACGGCGCGGCGCCGGCGCAGTCGGGCAAGTGGTTCAAGGCGGTGCACTACGGGGTGCGCCGGGAAGACGGGCTGATCGACTACGACGAGGTGGAGCGGCTGGCCCACGAGAACCGGCCGAAGGTCATCGTCGCCGGTGGCTCGGCATATTCCCGGGTGATCGACTTCGCCCGCTTCCGCCAAATCGCCGACGCCGTCGGCGCCTACCTGATGGTGGACATGGCCCACTTCGCTGGTCTGGTCGCCGGCGGCGCGCACCCGAGCCCGCTGCCGCACGCCCACGTCGTGACCACCACCACCCACAAGACCCTGCGGGGTCCGCGTGGCGGCATGATCCTGTCGCAGTCCGAGGAGCTGGGGAAAAAGTTCAACTCCGCCGTATTCCCCGGGCTGCAGGGCGGGCCGCTGATGCACGTCATCGCCGCCAAGGCGGTGGCCTTCGGCGAGGCGCTGCGCCCGGAGTTTCGCGGCTACGCCCGCATGGTCGTGGAGAACGCCAAGGCCCTGGCGGCGACGCTGTCCAGCCGCGGCTACAGCATCGTCTCCGGCGGCACCGACACGCACCTGATGCTGGTCGACCTGCGGGCGCGCACGCTCACCGGCAAGGCCGCGGAGGCGAGCCTCGGGCGGGCGCACCTGACCTGCAACAAGAACGGGATCCCGTTCGACCCGGAGAAGCCGATGGTGACCTCGGGCATCCGGCTCGGCACCCCCGCCGGGACCACCCGCGGCTTCGGCCCCGCCGAGTTCCGCCGGGTCGGCGAGCTGATCGCCGACGTGCTGGACGGCCTTGCGGCCAATCCCGACGACAACGCCGCCGCCGAGGCGGCCGCACGCGACCGTGTCGGCGAACTGTGCCGGCGGTTTCCGATCTACCCGGGCTTCTAGGCCCGGGAGGGGGTAGGGGGTGTAGCCGATGCGCTGCCCGTTCTGCGGCCATGAAGACACGCAGGTCAAGGACTCGCGCCCGACCGAGGACCACGCCGCCATCCGCCGGCGCCGGTACTGCCCGACCTGCGGCGCCCGGTGGACGACCTTCGAGCGGGTCCATCTCCGTGAGCTCACCGTCGTCAAGAAGAACGGCGAGCGAACGCCGTTCGACCGGGAGAAGCTGTTGCGCTCGCTGCGCATCGCTCTGCGCAAGCGGCCGGTCGACGACGAGCGCATCGAGCGCATCGTCAACAGCATCCAGCGCCGGCTCGAGACCCTGGGCGAGGCCGAGATCCCCTCGAAGGTGATCGGCGAGATGGCGATGGAACAGCTCTACCAGCTCGACCAGGTCGCCTACGTGCGCTTCGCCTCGGTCTACAAGAACTTCCGCGAGGCGAAGGACTTCGAGGAGTTCGTGGAGAGCCTGCCTGAGCAGTGACGGGTCGGTGAGCGATCCCGCCGGCGACGTCGATGCCGGCTACATGGCCACGGCGCTGGCGCTGGCGAGGCGGGGCCTCGGCCGGGTCTGGCCCAATCCGGCCGTCGGCTGCGTGCTCGTTCGCGACGGCGTCGTCGTCGGCCGCGGCTGGACGCAGGAAGGCGGGCGGCCGCACGCCGAGACCGAGGCCCTGCGGCGGGCGGGCGCGGCTGCGTCGGGGACCACGGCCTACGTCTCCCTCGAACCCTGCGCCCACCAGGGCCAAACGCCGCCCTGCGCCGACGCGCTGATCCGCGCCGGTATCTCCCGCGCCGTCGTCGCCCTGGTCGATCCGGACCCGCGCACCGGCGGACTGGGGATCGAGCGGCTCCGCGCCCATGGCGTCGAAGTCGCGACCGGCGTCGGCGAGGCGGAGGCTCGGCGGCTCAACCGCGGCTTCTTCCTGCGCATTCTCCATGGCCGGCCGCTGTTCACGCTGAAGGCCGCGACCAGCCTCGACGGCCGCATCGCCACCCACTCCGGCCACAGCCGCTGGATCACCGGCGAACGCGCCCGCCGGTGCGGGCACTGGCTGCGGGCCAGCCACGACGCGATCCTGGTGGGCTCTGAGACGGCGCTGGCCGACGATCCGGAGCTCACCTGCCGGCTGCCTGGGCTCGCCCAGCGCTCGCCGCTGCGTGTCGTCGCCGACGGCCGGCTGCGGCTCGACCCCGGCTCGCAGCTGGCCCGCAGCGCCCGTTCGCAGCCGCTGTGGGTGATGACGCTGGCGGACGCGTCACCACCCCGCAGGCAGGCCCTGCTGGCTGCGGGTGCCGAGGTGATCGACGTCGCCGCCGACGCGGCCGGACATCCGGACGCGGCGGCGATGGCCGCGGCGATGGCCGGGCGCGGCCTGACCCGGGTGCTGATCGAAGGCGGCGGCAGCCTTGCCGCTTCGTTTCTGGCCGCGGGTCTGGTAGACGACGTGGCTTGGTTCCACGCGCCGCTGATCATCGGGGGCGACGGCCGCTCGGCCGCGGCGCCGCTGGGCGTCGAGACCGTTCCGGCGGCGCCGGCGTTCGTCCGCGAGCGGGTCGCTTCGGTCGGCGGCGACGTGATGGAGCTCTACAGCCGAGGGGCGTGAGGGTACGTGTTCACCGGGATCGTCACCGACTTGGGAACGGTTCGGAGCATCGGCGACGCCGGTGACCGCCGGCTGGAGATCGCCCTCGACCGGCCGGCCGCTGGTCTCGCCGCCGGCGCCTCCGTCGCCTGCTCCGGCGTCTGCCTCACCGTGGTCGAGCACGGCGAGGACTGGTTCGCGGTGACGGTCTCGGCCGAAACCCTGTCGCGCACGACCATCGGCGACTGGTCCGTCGGCAACGCGGTCAACCTCGAGCGCTCCGCCCGGCTCGGCGACGAGCTCGGCGGCCACATCGTCTCCGGACACGTCGACGGCATCGGCACCCTCGTCTCCTCCGTTTCCGACGGTGCCTCCTGGCGGATGGTCTTCGCGGTGCCGCGGCCCCTGCACCGGTTCATCGCGGAAAAAGGCTCGGTCGCCATCGACGGCGTCTCGCTGACCGTCAACGAGGTCGACGGCGAGCGCTTCGGCGTCAATATCATTCCCCATACCTGGAGCGTGACCACCCTCGGCCGGCTGCCCGTCGGCGGCAGGGTGAACGTGGAGATCGACCTCTTGGCCCGCTATGTCGCACGCATACTCGAAACCGCCTGAGGCGCCGCCGGCGGCAGGCGCGTTCGCTCCGCTCGACGACCTCGTCGAGGAGGCGCGAAACGGCCGCATGGTCGTGGTGGTCGACGACGAGAACCGGGAGAACGAGGGCGACCTGATCATCCCGGCGCAGATGGCGACGCCGGAGGCCATCAACTTCATGGCCAAGTACGGCCGCGGCCTCATTTGCCTGGCGCTCACCCGCCAGCGGGTCGAGCAGCTCAGGCTGCCGCTGATGGCGCAGAAGAACGCCTCGCGCCACCACACCGCCTTCACCGTCTCGATCGAGGCCCGCGAGGGCGTGACCACCGGGATCTCGGCATCGGACCGGGCGCGGACCGTCGCCGTAGCCATCGACCCGAGCAAGGGCAGCGAGGACATCGTCTCTCCCGGCCACGTCTTCCCGCTGAAGGCCAGCGACGGCGGGACGCTAGTGCGCGCCGGCCATACCGAGGCGGCGGTGGACATCGCCAGGCTCGCCGGCCTCAACCCGTCCGGCGTGATCTGCGAGATCATGAACGACGACGGGACCATGGCGCGGACGCCGGACCTGATCCGCTTCGCCCGCAGCCACGGGCTCAAGATCGGCACCATCGCCGACCTCATCGCCTTTCGCCTCCGCCACGACCGGATCGTCGAGCGGGTGCTGGAGACGCCGTTCGACAGCGTCTATGGCGGCCGGTTCTCGATGTTCGTCTACGTCAACCGCGTCGCTCACGCCGAGCACGTCGCTTTGGTGAAGGGCGACCTGGCCGCGGACGGGCCGGTGCTGGTGCGCATGCACGCGCTGAACGTGCTGGAGGACGTGCTCGGCGACGACCACTCGGGCCGCGCCGAGCAGCTCCACCAGTCAATGCGGATGATCGCCCGGGCCGGGCGCGGCGTCGTCGTCCTGATCCGCGAGCCGCACCCGACCAGCCTGTCGGAGCGGGTGAGGGCGCGCCTTGCCGGCAACGACGCCGAGGTGCCGCAGTTGCGCGACTACGGCGTCGGCGCCCAGATCCTGCTGGACCTGGGCGTGCGCCAGCTCATCCTGTTGTCCAACACCAAGCGCACGATAATCGGCCTGGAAGGCTACGGGCTGTGCGTGGCCGGCCAGCAGGCCATCGGAGAAGGCGCGGCGGAATGATCAGCAAGGGCGCGCGCGTGCTCATCGTCGAGGCGCGCTACTACCAGGACCTCGCCGACCAGCTCGCCGCCGGCGCCATGGCGGTGCTGGACGAGCACGAGATCGCCACCGTGCGGATCGCCGTGCCGGGGGCGTTCGAGATCCCGGCCGTGATCCACATGGCGATGCGGGGCGGGGGCGGCGCGGCGTACGACGGCTTCATCGCGTTGGGCTGCGTGCTCCGCGGCGAGACCGACCACTACGACCACATCTGCCGCGAGGTGAGCCGGGCGCTGATGGACCTCGCCACCCTGAACTGCGTTCCCCTCGGCTTCGGCGTGCTCACCTGCGCCACCTACGAGCAGGCGCGGGTGCGCGCCGCCGTCGACGGCAAGAACAAGGGCGCGGAGGCGGCGCGGGCCTGCCTGCGGATGATGGAGCTGAAGGCGGCGATGCCCTCGGTGCTGACGTGACGGCGGAGCCGAACGCCACCGCCCGCAAGCGCAGCGCCGCGCGCCTCGCGGCGGTGCAGGCGATCTACGAGATGGATCTCGCCGGGACGACGCCGGACGTGGTCATCGACGGGTTCCTCAGGGGCCGGTGGGGCGGGGCTGCCGAGGCCGATCTCGCCGAGCTCGATCCCGCCCACTTCGCCGAGATCATCCGCGCGGTGGCTGAGCGGCGCGAGGCCCTCGACGTCGCCGTCGAAGGCGCGCTGGCCGAAAAGCTGAAGGTCGAGCGGCTGGAGATCCTGCTCCGGGCGATCCTCCGCGCCGGCGGCTACGAGCTGTCGTCGCGTCCCGACATCCCGGCCAAGGTCATCATCAACGAGTACCTCGACGTCGCCCACGCCTTCTTCACCGGCAAGGAGCCGGCGCTGGTCAACGCGGTTCTCGACCGGATGGCGGCGGCTATGGGCCGGGGCGAGAAGGCGGCGCCGGCCGGCCGGAGCTGAAGCGTCGTGCCGGGGCTGGGCGAGTTCGAGCTCATCGCCCGCTACTTCGCCCCGCTCGCAGCGACTCGACCAGGCGCGCTCGGCCTGCTCGACGACGCGGCGCTGCTCGACGAGCGGCCGGGCTGGTCGCTGGTGGCGACGACCGACACCATCGTTGCCGACGTTCATTTCCCCGCCGACGCCGCCCCGGCGGACGTCGCCGCCAAGCTCCTCGGCGTCAACCTCTCCGACCTCGCCGCCATGGGCGCGGAGCCGGCGGGCTACCTGCTCGCCCTGGCCCTGCCGCGCACGTGGGCGAAGCGCGTTGCCGCCGCGTGGCTGGAGGGCTTCACCGCCGGCCTTGCCGCCTCGCAGAGCGAGCACGCCATCGCCCTCGTCGGCGGCGACACCGTCGCGACGCCGGGGCCGCTGACGCTGACGCTGACGGCCCTCGGCCACGTCGAGGCCGGATGGGCGCTCCTGCGCTCGGGCGCGAAGCCCGGCGACGTCGTCTACGTTTCCGGCAGCATCGGCGACGCCGCCCTCGGCCTGCGGGTGCTTCGCGGCGAATTTGCGTCGCTGGACGCCGCCCGGCGCGCCTTCCTGCTCGACCGCTACGGCCGGCCGCGGCCGCGGTTGTCCCTGGGCCGGAGGCTGAGCGGGCTGGCTGGAGCCGCCGCCGACGTCTCCGACGGGCTGGTCGCCGACCTCGGCCACATCTGCACCGCCTCCGACGTCGCCGCCCGAATCGACGCCGACCGGGTGCCGCTGTCCGAAGCCGCGGCCGCCGCCATCGGCGACGATCCGGCGCTGCTGGCCCTGGCCCTGACCGGCGGCGACGACTACGAGCTGGTCTTTACCGCCCCCGCGGCCGCCGAGCGGGAGATCGCGGCGCTCGCCCGCGAACTGGCGCTGCCGCTGACCGCCATCGGCGAGATCGTGGCGGCTGACCGGAAGGCCGCCGCTCCGCGCGTTCTGGTGGAGCGGGCGGGCCGTCCCCTCGCCCTCCCCATGGCCGGCTGGCAACACCTGCGCTGAGAGACGGCAGACCCGGGAAGAGGGGCTTGGCGAAGGGGTGCCCAGAGAACCGGGCCGACGATTACTTGTGCCGGCGTGTTGCAATGCAACAGTCCCATGTTGCGCGAGGCGGGTGCATCTGGCATGTTCGCATCCCCATGACGCGCAACGAACAAACGGCGCTTGCCGGGGGGAAGGGGTCTCAGAAGTCCCGGTAAGGCGCCCCTGCCAATAAGGGGCCACCAGCATGTCGATCGTCCACTTTCTCGTGATTGCGTGCGGCGCGGTCGCGGTGTTCTACGGCTTTTATGCCAGCCGTTCGGTGCTGAGCAGCAGCGCCGGCACCCAGCGCATGCAGGAAATCTCGGGAGCGGTGCAAGAAGGTGCGGCCGCGTACCTCAATCGCCAATACACCACCATTGCCATCGTCGGCGCCGTCGTCGCCGTCATATTGTTTTTCCTGATGGGCGTTAAGGTGGCCGTCGGCTTCCTCATCGGCGCCGTGCTCTCCGGTGCTGCCGGCTATGTCGGCATGAACATTTCCGTCCGTGCAAACGTGCGGGTGGCCGACGCGGCCCGCAAAGGGCTTGGAGAAGGACTGGCGGTGGCCTTTAAGGCCGGCGCCGTCACCGGAATGCTCGTCGCGGGTCTGGCCCTGCTCGCGGTCGCCATCTATTACGCGATCCTCCTCGGCCTCGGCGCTTCCGGCCGCGACATCATCGACCCCCTGGTCGCCCTCGGCTTCGGCGCCTCGCTGATCTCGATCTTCGCCCGTCTGGGCGGCGGCATCTTCACCAAGGGCGCCGACGTCGGCGCCGACCTGGTCGGCAAGGTGGAGGCCGGCATCCCCGAGGATGACCCGCGCAACCCCGCCGTCATCGCCGACAACGTCGGCGACAACGTCGGCGACTGCGCTGGCATGGCCGCCGACCTGTTCGAGACCTACGTGGTCACCGTGGTCGCGACGATGGTGCTGGCCTCGATCTTCTTCGCCGGCACCGACGCGCTGGCCGGCATGATGATGTACCCGCTCGCCATCGGCGGCGGCTGCATCCTGGCCTCGGTCGCTTCGACCTTCTTCGTTCGCCTCGGCGCCAACAACAGCATCATGGGCGCCCTTTACAAGGGCTTCATCGCCTGCGCCGTGTTCTCGGCGGTCCTGTTGCTGCCGATCACCGCCATCGTCATTGGCCTCGGCACGGAGTACAGCATCGGCGCCAAGACCTTCACCGGCTGGTCGTTGTTCCTCTGCGGCGTCGCCGGCCTGGTCGTCACCGGCCTGCTCATCTGGATCACCGAGTACTACACCAGCACCGAGTTCCGGCCCGTCAAGTCCATCGCCGAGGCTTCGCAAACAGGGCACGCGACCAACATCATCCGCGGCCTCGCCATCTCGATGGAGGCGACCGCGATCCCGGCCCTGATCATCTGCATCGCCATCATCGTCACCTACTCGCTCGCCGGCCTGTTCGGCATCGCCATCGCGGTCACCGCCATGCTGGCGCTGGCCGGCATGGTCGTCGCCCTCGACGCCTATGGCCCGGTCACCGACAACGCCGGCGGCATCGCCGAGATGGCGGACCTGGAAGCCGACGTGCGCAAGACCACCGACGCCCTGGACGCCGTCGGCAACACCACCAAGGCCGTCACCAAGGGCTACGCCATCGGCTCCGCCGGCCTCGGCGCGCTGGTGCTGTTCGCCGCCTACACCCAGGACCTGAGCTTCTTCAGCGCCGACACGGTCCGCTATCCGTACTTCGCCGGCGTCGAGGTCAACTTCTCGCTCGACAACCCCTACGTCGTCGTCGGCCTGCTGCTCGGCGGCCTGCTGCCCTTCCTGTTCGGGGCCATGGGCATGACCGCCGTCGGCCGTGCCGCCGCCTCCGTCGTGGTCGAGGTTCGCCGGCAGTTCCGGGAGATCCCGGGCATCATGGACGGCAGCGGCAAGCCCGAGTACGGCCGCTGCGTCGACATGCTGACCAAGGCGGCGATCAAGGAGATGGTCATCCCCTCGATGCTGCCGGTTCTCGCTCCGATCGTGGTGTTCTTCGTCATCAACTGGATCGCCGGCAAGTCGGCGGCCTTCTCCACCCTCGGCGCCATGCTGCTCGGCGTCATCGTCACCGGCCTGTTCGTCGCCATCTCCATGACTGCCGGCGGCGGCGCCTGGGACAACGCCAAGAAGTACATCGAGGACGGCAACTTCGGCGGCAAGGGCTCCGACGCCCACAAGGCCGCCGTCACCGGCGACACCGTCGGCGATCCCTACAAGGACACCGCCGGCCCGGCCGTGAACCCGATGATCAAGATCACCAACATCGTCGCCCTGCTGCTGCTGGCGACGCTCGCCCACTAGTCCGGCCGCGACCGTTTGCGAAGAAGGGCCCGGCGGCTTCCGCCGGGCCCTTTTGCTACGTGCCCCCAGCATGAGCCGGGCGCACCCCCTCTGCGCACCCCCGTGGGGAGGTTGACTCCCCGCCCGGCGCTGGCCACGATAGACGTCATGATAATCTCCCGCGGTCCGCATCTGAGCGTCATTTTTCGGGTTTGCCCCATCGCGGGATTCTGACCCCCGGCCGGCTGCGACCAGCCCGGCCGCGGGGTCTCGTTCGGCATCGAGGCCGGCCGCGGATGCGCCCCGGCTTCTGCCCCACCACCTAAAGGTCCCATCGAAGGCGGGCTCGCTGTGACCGCGCCGCAGTCGGCGCGGCGGCCGCCCGGAGTCATGAGCATGGAAGACGTACAGGTCACGAATCAGAAGGCAGCCATCGTCGTCACCCAGGGCGATTACGAGAGGCTCCAGGGCCTCGCCAACGCCGCCCGGATGCGCCAGCCGGAGATCGCCGAGGAGCTGGCAGGCGAGCTCGACCGCGCCGGCGTCGTCGCCGACGGCGAGATCGCCCCGGACGTGGTGCGGATGAACTCGATCGTCGAGTACCGCACCGAAGCCGGCGCGCGGCGCACGGTGACGCTGGTTTTTCCTGGCGAGGCCGACATTGCGGAAGGCAAGGTGTCGATCCTGACGCCGATCGGCACGGCGCTGCTCGGGCTGTCGCCGGGGCAGTCCATCGACTGGCTCGCCCGCGACGGCCGGACCCATCGCCTCACCATCCTCTCGGTGCGCCAGGGGCCCGCCTGCTGAACCAGCGGCGCCGGGCTCAGCTGGTGGGTCGGGCGCCCGCGTCCGGCGTGCAGCCGGCGTCGGCGGGTGCGCCCGCGCTGAGCGCCCGCGGCCTGCCCTGGACAACGGCGAACGGGTCGATGGCCTTGGCCTCCCGGCGGAGCTCGAAGTGGAGCTGCGGGCAGGCGACGCTGCCGCTGCGCCCGACCGCAGCGATCACCGCGCCGCGCTCGACCCGCTGGTTGCGCTTCACCCGCACGCCCTCGGTGTGGGCGTAGGCCGAGCTCCAGCCGCCGGCGTGGCGGATCAGGATCAGGTTGCCGAAGCTCCTGAGCTCGTTGCCGGTGTAGATGACGATACCGTTCGCCGCGGCCCGGACCGGCGTGCCGGCGGGGGCGGCGATGTTGACGCCGTCGTTGAAGCGTTTGCCTGCCTTCGGCCCGTAGGCCGAGAGCAGGGTCCCCTCCACCGGCCAGATGAAATCGTTGCCGCCGTCCGGAATGCGCTGCGGCCCCGGCGTGGCGCAGGCGGCGAGACCGAGAACCAGCACAAGGGCCGCGACCAGCCTCGCCCCAGCAGGGTGAACACAAAGCCCGGCCATCGCCCTCTCCTCGCCAACGCCCAGCACCATCGTTGCCAAGGTTGGTCCGGTCGCGTCAACGGAAACGGCGCCGGTGTAGAAAGCTCTCGCCCGCCGCGGCTCGCGGCTTAGGTTGTAACCATCGGGGCATGGGCAGGCGGGCGGGGCGATGACGGAAAGGCAACGGCGGCATCTGGTCATCGTCCTCGGCGATCAGCTCGACGCCGACGGCGCGGCTCTGGCCGACGCCGATCCGGGCCGCGACGCCGTCGTCATGATGGAGGTGGACGAGGAAGCGAGCTACATCCCCCAGCACAAGCTGAAGATCGCCTTCTTCCTCGCCGCCATGCGCCACTTCCGCGACGCCCTCGCGGCCCGGGGGCTCGATGTCCTGTACTCGGAGATGGACGATCCCGCCAACTGCGGCTCGTTCGCGGCCGAGCTCGCGAGGCGGGTCGAGGAGACGGACTGCGAGCGGCTGATCGTGACCAAGCCGGGGGACTGGCGGGTCGAGCAGGCGCTGCGCAGCACCGCCGAGAGGCTCGGCAAGCCCATCGAGATTCGCGACGACACCCACTTCATCGTCCAGCCCCGCGAGTTCGAGGCCTTCGCCTCCGGCCGGAAGTCGCTGGTGATGGAGACCTTCTACCGCAAGGTCCGCACCCGCCTCGGCGCGCTCATGGACGGCGACGGGCCGGTTGGCGGAACCTGGAACTTGGACGTGGAGAACCGGGCCGCCTTCGGCCGCAAGGGGCCGCCGGAGATCAGGGCGCCCCGGGGCTTTGATCCGGACGAGACGACGCGAAGCGCGATCGCCCTGGTTCGCCGGCGGTTCCCCGGCCACCCCGGTTCGCTCGACCACTTCGACTATCCCGTGAGCCGGGAGACCGCCAAGGCGCAGCTCGAGGACTTCGTCGACCACCGCCTCGCCGACTTCGGCCGCTACCAGGACGCCATGGCCCGCGGCCGGCCCTACCTCTACCACGCCCGGCTGTCGTGCGTGCTCAACCTGCACCTGCTCGACCCGCGCCAGGCGGTCGCCGCCGCCGAGGAGGCGTACGTCCGGGGCGAGGTGCCGCTCAACTCGGCGGAGGGCTTCATCCGCCAGATCATCGGCTGGCGCGAGTACGTCCACGGCGTCTACTGGCGCGAGATGCCCCGATATGCCGAGCGCAACGCGCTGGACGCCGACCTGCCGGCGCCGCGGTTCCTGTGGACCGGCGAGACGGACATGGCCTGCGTCGCCGCCGCCGTCGGCCAGCTCGTCGACCACGCCTATGCCCACCACATCCAGCGGCTGATGGTGCTGGGGCTCTTGAACCTGCTGCTCGGGGTGAACCCCTACGCGGTGCACCGCTGGCACATGTCGATGTTCGCCGACGCCATCGACTGGGTGTCGCTCCCGAACGTGCTCGGCATGAGCCAGTACGGCGACGGCGGCCTGGTGGGGACCAAGCCCTACTGCGCGTCCGGCAACTACATCGACAGGATGAGCGACTACTGCCGGGGCTGCCGCTACGATCCTAAACGCGCGGAGGGCGACGACGCCTGCCCCTTCACCACCCTCTACTGGGACTTCCTCGCCCGCCACCGGCAGCGCTTCGCGCCGAACCGGCGGATGACCATGCAGCTCCGTAACCTGGAGCGCAAAGCCAACGGCGAGATCGCCACCATCCGCCGCCGCGCGGACGTACTGAAGGCGGCGATGACCGCCGAGACCTGGGGCTGAGCCTATGATCATCGAGGCGGAACGCATCCGCAGGCTGAACGACCGGCCCGACCGGGGCGGCGCCTACGTCCTCTACTGGATGCAGCAGTCGCAGCGGGCGAGCTTCAACCCGGCCCTGGAACTGGCCATCGGCATCGCCAACGACCGCAAGCTCCCCGTCGTCGTCGGCTTCGGGCTGATGGACGACTACCCGGAGGCGAACGCCCGGCACTACACCTTCATGCTCCAGGGCCTGCGCGAGGTCCGGGCGAGCTTGGCCGAGCGGGGCATCGCCTTCGTCATCCGCCGCGGCGCGCCGGACGCGGTGGCCCTCGACTTGGCCAAGGACGCCGCCGCGGTCGTCTGCGACGCCGGCTACCTCCGCCATCAGCGGCTCTGGCGGGCCAGGCTGGGCGAGGGGGCCGCGTGCCCCGTCTTGCGGGTCGAGGGGGACGTGGTGGTGCCGGTGGGGCTCGCCTCGGCCAAGGCCGAGCACGCGGCGCGGACCATCCGGCCGCGCATCCTCCGTCACCGCGACGCGTTCCTGAGGCCGCTCGACGAGCAGGAAGCCGTCCGCGACGCGGGGTCGCTGGGCCTCGCCTCGGACGTGGACCTCACCGACGTCACCGCCGTCGTCGCCTCCCTGAAGCTCGACCGTTCGGTCCCGCCCGTGCGCCGGCTCAAGGGCGGCACGAGCGAGGCGCGACTGAGGGTGGAAACCTTCCTAGGCAAACTGTCCGGCTACGCCGACGGCCGCAACCAGCCGGCCGACTGGCGCTGCTCGTTCATGAGCGCGTACCTGCACTTCGGCCAGATCTCGACCGTCGAGCTGGCCTTGGCGGTCCGGGACGCGCCGAACGGCAGCGTCGAGGACAAGGCGAGCTATCTGGAGGAGCTGATCGTCCGGCGGGAGCTTGCGATGAACAACGTCGCCTACAACCCGGCCTACGACGCATACGAGGGCCTGCCGGCCTGGGCGCGGAAGACTTTGGCCGACCACGCCGCGGACCACCGGCCGCATCTCTACGACGAGGCGGCGCTGGCGGCGGCCGCCACCCACGACCGCTACTGGAACGCGTCGATGCGGGAGATGGCGCACACCGGCTTCATGCACAACTACATGCGGATGTACTGGGGGAAGAAGATCCTGGAATGGTCGCCGGACCCTGAGAGCGCCTTCGTGACGACGCTGGCGCTCAACAACCGCTACTTCCTCTGCGGCCGCGACCCCAACGCCTACACGAACGTCGCCTGGTGCTTCGGGCTGCACGACCGCGGTTGGACGGAGAGGCCGATCTTCGGCAAGGTCCGCTACATGAACGCTGCCGGGCTGGAGCGGAAGTTCGACATCGAGCGTTACGTGAACGCGGTGGACGCGCTTGTCGCTGCGGAAGGGGATGGCGACATCCCGCAAGACTAAGAACGGCCAGAGGGGACGGACCATGGCAGACGCCGGCGGACCGGGGCAGGGCGGCACCCTGCAGGACCTGGTGTGCGACCTCGCCCGGCACGGAAAGAGCGAGGCCGTCGTCGCCTTCCGCCGCAGCGGCGAGCAGCGGCTGAGCTTCGCAGAACTCGACGCCACGGTGGCCGGCCTCGCCAACGGCCTCGCCGCCCGTGGCATCGGCCTTGGGCAGCGGGTCATCGTCTTCGCCACCAACCGCCCGGAGTGGATCTTCGCCGCGCTGGCCATCCTCCGCTCCGGCGCCACCGTCGTGCCCATCGACGCGCAGATGGGCGAGACCGCACTCCGCCACGTGCTCGCCGACAGCGAGGCGAGGCTGGTCTTCGCCACCGCCGCCGAGGCCGAGCGCATCGGCGCGCTGCTGCCTCCGGACGGCGTCGAGATCGTGCACCTCGCCGACGAGGCGCCGGAGGGGCGGACGGCATGGCGCTCGCTCCTGGCCGACAAGGGGCCAACCGCGGCCGGTCCGCGGCCCCGGGCTGCGGAGGACGACGTCGCCGCCCTGTTTTATACCTCGGGCACGACGGGAACGCCCAAGGGCGTGCCGCTCACCCACCGCAACGTCCGCTTCGAGGTGGACGTGCTGGTTGCCTCGGGCATCGTCAATCCGGACGACCGGGTGCTGCTGCCGCTGCCCTTCCACCACGTCTACCCGTTCGTCGTCGGCATGCTGACCGGGTTGGCCGCCGGCCTGCCGCTGATCCTGCCCCGCGCGCTTACCGGCCCGCAGATCGTCGAGGCGATCCGCGGCGGCAGGGCCAGCGTCATCATCGGCGTTCCCCGGCTCTACACCGCCATGTTCACCGGCATCGCCGGCCGCGTTGCGTCCCGCGGCAAGGTGCCGGAGGCCCTCTTCCGCTCGCTCCTCTGGGTATCGCTGACCATGCGCCGGTCGTTCGGCCGCAACGCCGGGCGCAAGCTGTTCGGGAGCCTGCACCAGACCGTCGGTCCCGACCTTCGCCTGCTCGTCTCCGGCGGCGCGGCGCTGAGCACGGAGCTCGCCTGGAAGCTGCAGGGCCTTGGCTGGACCGTCGCCACCGGCTACGGCCTCACCGAAACGGCGCCGATGCTCACCATCAACGAACCGGAAACCGGGCGGCTGGAGAGCGCCGGCAAGCCGGTCGCAGGCGTCGAGCTCCGCATCGACCGGACCGCCGTCGTCGACCGGGGCGGCGAAACCGATGCAGGCGACGGCTCGGGCCTGGGCGAGGTGCAGGCGAGGGGTCCCAACGTCTTCGCCGGCTACCTCAACCTGCCGGACGAGACGAAGAAGGCCTTCACCGACGACGGCTGGTTTCGCACCGGCGACCTCGGCGCCCTCGCCGAGGACGGCTTCCTCAGCCTCAGTGGCCGGCTATCGACCATGATCGTCACCGAGGGCGGCAAGAACGTCTACCCCGAGGACGTGGAGGACGCCTACCTGGCGAGCGCGCTCGTCCGCGAGATCGCGGTGCTGGAGCGCGAGGGCAAGCTGGTCGGGCTGGTCGTGCCGGAGACGAAGGCGCTGCCGGCGGGCGATGCCGGCGCCCGGCGCGAGGCCATTTCGGCGGCGCTCCGCGAGGTCTCACGCAAGCTCCCCTCATACCAGCGGCTCGGCGACTTCGTGCTGACGGCGGAAACGCTGCCGCGCACCCGCCTCGGCAAGCCGCGGCGCCATCTCCTCGCCGATCGCTACGACAAGGCCGTGCGCGGCGAAGCGCCGTCCGCGGCGCGGGCCCGTCCCGTCGCCATCGACGACATGGCCGCCGAGGACCGGACGCTGCTGGAGGACGAGGCGGCGCGGGGCGCCTGGGGCTACCTCGCCGAGAAATACGCCGACGAGCCGCTGAGCCCGGAGAGCAACCTGCAGCTCGACCTCGGCGTCGATTCGATGGAGTGGCTGAACCTGACGTTGGAGATCGCCCAGCGCACCGGGGTCGAGCTGGACGAGGGCGCCATCGGCCGGATCGAGACGGTGCGCGACCTGCTGGTCGAGGTGGGCCAGGCGAAGGAGGCGGGGCCGCGGGTCAACGCCGCCCTGCTCGACGATCCGGAAGCGGCCATCAGCGAGGCGGACCGGCGCTGGATCAGCCCGCTGAGCCCGAGCCAGGAGCGTTGGGCGAGGCGCCTGTTCGCCGTCAACCGCTTCCTCATGACCAGGCTGTTCCGGCTGGAGGCCACCGGCCACGAGAACCTGCCCGCGAACGGCCCCTACCTGATGGCGCCGACCCACGCCAGCCTGCTCGACCCGTTCGCCATCGGCGCCGCCCTGGACTATCCGCGGCTGCGCCGGACCTACTGGGCCGGCTGGACCGGGATCGTCTTCAACACGCCGATCCGGCGCTGGTTCAGCCGCATCTGCCAGGTGGTGCCCATCGACCCGGACCGGGCGGTGGTCTCGTCCCTGGCCTTGGGCGGCGCCGTGCTCAAGCGCGGCGACGACCTGATCTGGTTTCCCGAGGGCCAGCGCTCTCCGGACGGGACGCTCCAGCCATTCCGCGCCGGGGTCGGCCTGCTCCTCGCCCACGTGCCGGTGCCGGTGGTGCCGGTGGTGATCGAGGGCGCCTACGACGCCTGGCCGCGGAACAAGCTGTTACCGAGGTTCCGCCCGATCCGGGTGCGCATCTGTCCGCCCGTCGATCCGAAGGCGCTGCCGGACCAAGGCGAGGGGCAGGGGGAGGGCCAGGGGAAGGGAACGCCCGAGCAGGCCCGCCTGGTCAACGCCCTGCACACCCACTTCCAGGGCCTCGTTGGGCCAAAGGCGCTGCCGGCACCGAAGCCGTAAGCGGCGCCAGCGGTTTCTGCCCTCACCCTCCCGCTGGCGCGGGGCCCTCCCTCTCCCACGGCTTCGCCGCGGGCGAGGGCAAGGAGGCCGGACTCTTTCGTGCGCGGCTCCCTCTCCCGCGCGCCGCAGGCGCAAGTGGGAGAGGGTTGGGGTGAGGGTGTTTGCGGGACCGATCCTAATGCAGCCCGCCTGCTCTCAAGCGGGACACACCTCCCGAAACGGCGCGGACCTGGACCCGGCGGCCTCCGCCTCAGCCCTACGCGGCGTAGGGCAGGTTAGCGAAGCGTACCCTGCCGGATGGGACGCCGGAGCGCCTACACCAGCCTGGCGTTGAGCGTGATCTCCGGGCCGGCGAGGGCCTTAGAGACCGGGCAGCCGACCTTGGTCTTCTCCGCGTGCTCGCGGAAGGTGGCCTCGTCGACGCCGTCGACGCTGGCCTCGACGTCGAGCTCGATGCGCGGGATCTCGAAGCCTTCCCCGGCCTTGGTGAGGTGCACGTTCACCTTCGTCGTCACCGACTTCGGCTTGAAGCCGGCGGTGGCCAGGCTATGGGCGAGCGCCATGGAGAAGCAGCCGGCCTCGGCGGCGGCGATCAGCTCCTCCGGGTTGGTGCCGCTGCCTTGCTCGAAGCGCGACTTGAACGAATAGCTGTCCTTGTAGGCGCCGCTGCCGAGTTCGACCTCGCCGCTGCCACCCGGAAGATCGCCGTTCCAGGTCGCCTGTGCCGTGCGTGCCGCCATCGTCTCCTCCTCTGAGTTTGTAGCCGTTGCCATGACGCTACCGCGGCGGCGGCGGCCCCGGCTTGCTTGAAGCTAAGGAGCACGTGGCCGACTTATTCAGGAGGGGAGCGAAGTTGGAGGTTCTTATGGCTGTAGACGGGTCGGCGGCGACGGACTTGGCGACGGGCCTGCGCGACGACGCCGACGCGGTGGTGACCGTGCGGGTGCCCGCGGAGACGATGACCCGCCAGCGGCTGCCCTACTTCGTCGGCATCTCGAAGGACACCGCCGGAAGCCGGGGCCTCGCCATGAACCTGGTGGTGATCCCGCCCGGAGCCGCCGCCGAGCCGCACGTCCACCGCGGCTACGAGACGGCGATCTACGTGCTCAAGGGCCGGGTGGAGACCCGCTACGGCCGCCGGCTCAGGCATTCCGTCGTCAACGAGGCCGGCGAGTTCGTCTACATCCCGGCCGACGTGCCGCACCAGCCGCGCAACCTGAGCAGCGAGGAACCGGCAATGGCGATCGTCGCCCGCACGGATGCCGGGGAGAGCGAAAGCGTCGTGCTCTACGACCCCGACGCCGACGTGCTGGTCGAGTAGGGCCGCCAAAGCGACGCCTTGCTGCCGTCCGGATCCGGCATACCCTGCTTCTCATTGAGATGCGGTCACTGCGAGGAGGCCAAGCCGACGAACCCGCAGGGCGGATCAAGGCGAAGCCGTAATCCGACGGATGATTCTCCACGCCCATTCGTCGGGTTACGCCTGCGGCCAACCCGACCTACGTCGCCACACCGCGTCGCGGCTCGCGACGAGCTCGCTGGGAAGCGCTCGCGCCTCGGCCCGGGTCACGCCCGCCGGAACGGCTTGCGGGCCTCGGCCCAGACGTCGGCGTCGCTCAACCCGATGTCGTGGCGCATCCGCGCGTCCATCGCCAGCAGCCGCCGCCGCTCGTCATGGCGCTCGGCCCACAGCTCGAGGCGCAGCACGGCCGCGCGCGCATCCCGGGCGGCCTTGCGCACGCCGAGCGCCAGCCACTGCCGCCAGCTCGGAAGACCCGGCACCAATGATCTTTCGCCTATTGTATCGATGCAATATCTGCTGGACATTGCATTGATCCCGTCCTGAGCGTCAGCGCCCATCGAACATTGACACGGCAGTCCGGTCAATGCTTGAATTGTCACCATGACAATGTGGCTGCCGCAGCTTCACGCCTCCGACGGGCCGCGCTACCTGGCGATCGCCGATGCGCTGGCCGGCGACGTCCGCGCCGGCCGCCTCGTCCCCGGCACCCGCCTTCCCACCCATCGAGACCTAGCCTACCGGCTGGGCGTCACCGTCGGCACCGTCAGCCGTGCCTACGGCGAGGCCGAGCGCCGCGGGCTCATCGCCGCCCACGTCGGTCGCGGAACCTACGTGGCCGAGGCGGCGGGGCGGGCCGACGTCGCCGGAGAGCGGGAAGGGCGGCCGGGAGAGTACGCGCTCGACGCCATCTACCGCCCCGGCGGCGACGACGAGAGCCTGGACCTGAGCCTGAACTACCCGCACACACCGTCGCTGGCCGCCGGGTTGGCCGCCGGGTTGGCCGGGCTGACCCGGCTCGACGAGGCCGGCCTCACCGGGATCGGCAGCTACCAGCCGCCGAACGGGATGCCGTCGCACCGCAGGGCGGCGGCGCTCTGGCTGGAGCGGCTGGGGATCGCCGCCGATCCGGAGGACATCGTCATCGTCCCCGGCTGCCAGGGCGGGCTGCTGGCGGCCTTCATGGCGCTGGCGAAGGCCGGCGAGACGGTGCTGACGGAGGCCCTGACCTGGCCCGGCTTGCGGGCGGCGACGACGCCCTTGGGCCTGCGCGTCCAGCCGGTGGCGATGGATGCGCACGGCCTGCGCCCCGACGCCCTGGAGGCGGCCTGTCGGGCGCACCGGCCGCGGCTGCTCTACACCATGACCAGCCTGCACAACCCGACCTGCATCGTCATGCCGGAGGCGCGCCGGCGCGAGGTCGCGGCTATCGCCGAGGCGCACGAGCTGTTCGTCATCGAGGACGACGTCTACGGTTTCCTGCTGGACGACCGGCCGCCGCCGCTGAGGAGCTTCCTCCCGGATCTCGGCCTCTACGTCACCAGCCTCTCCAAGTCGGTCGCGCCGGGGCTGCGCGTCGGCTACCTGTGGGCGCCGCCGGCCCTGCGCTCGCGCCTTTCCGGCGCCGTGCGGGCGAACGTGCTGATGACCTCGCCGGTGACGGCCGAGCTGGCGGCCCAGCTCATCGTCTCGGGCGGCGCCGCCGAGGCCGCGGAGCGGCAGCGGACCCAGGCGCGCAAGCGCCAGCGAATGGCGGCACGGCGCCTGTCCGGGCTCGACGTTTCGACGCACCCGGCCTCGTTCCACCTGTGGCTGCGGGTGCCGCCGGCCTGGCGCTCGGGGGAACTCACGGCGCGCCTCGCCGACCGCGGAGTAGCGGTGACGCCGGGCGAGGCCTTCGCCGGCGACCCGTCGGTGGAGGAGGCGCAGGCCCACGTGCGGCTCTGCCTCTGCGCCATCGGCTCGGACGAGCGGTTCGCCCGTGCCATCGACATCGTCGCCGACGTCGCCCGCGGCGGCGCCACCGGTGCGCTTCCCGTGGTCTGAACGGCCGTTCCGTTGTCGCTCAGCTGCGGCGGGCGCCGACCCCCTCGCGCAGCTCGGCCAACTCGCGCCGCACCGCCTGCAGTTCTTCCAGCAGCAGCGAGCGCTCGCCCTTGGCCTCGGCCTCCGCCGCCTCGACCTCGCGGTCGTGCTCGGCCTGCATGGCGTTGACGATGACGGCGATGAACAGGTTCAGCGTGGTGAAGGTGGTGATCAGGATGAATGGGACGAAGAACAGCCAGGCCAGCGGGTAGACCTCGAGGACGGGCCGGACGATCCCCATCGACCAGCTCTCCAGCGTCATGATCTGGAACAGCGAGTACAGGCTCTCGCCGATGGTGCCGAACCAGTCCGGGAACGAGCGGCCGAACAGCTTCGTCGCCATCACCGCGCTGACGTAGAAGATCAGCGACAGCAGGGCGATGATGGCGCCGAGGCCGGGGATGGCGGAGAGCAGGGCGGTGACCACCCGGCGCATCCGCGGCACCGCCGAGATGAGCCTGAGGACGCGCAGGATCCGCAGCGCCCGGAGCACCGAGAACTGGCCGGCGGCCGGCGCCAGGGCGATGGCGACGACGACGAAGTCGAAAATGCTCCACGGGTCGCGAAAGAACCGCCAGCCGTGGGCGGCGATACGAAGCGCGATCTCGATGACGAAGACGACGAGGATGGCCTTGTCGATGGCGAGCAGCACGGGCCCGGCCACGGCCATGGCGGTGGGCGAGGTCTCCAGCCCGAGGGTTATGGCGTTGACGACGATCAGGACGAGAATGGCGTTCTGGACGAACCGCTGCTCGACGAACGCCCGGAGCCGCTCGCGCCAGGGGGCCGGCCGTGCCGCGGCCTCGACCGTCGCGCCGTCATTCGCCATCGGTCATCCCGTGACACCCTCGCCGCCGTTCGCCCACCGGGATAGGGTAAGGCGCCGCCGGAGGCAAGGCCGGGCTGGCGCCGGCTGCCGTCGCCGAGGCAGTCAGCGCATCTTCGCCTTGCGCCGCACACGGAAATGGCGACCCGCGTTCGCGGCCCTCCAATTCTCCACTCGTCACCCGCGGACCCGTCGCGCGGGTCACGTGGATCACCGCAACGAGTGCAACGCTGCCACCCAATGCGCCGGCAGGGCGCTACTCCCGCCGGCGGATGGTTCGTGCTTGCTGGTTGCCGCCCGGCGGCGTGGGCTTTAGGGTGCCGCCGCCTTTCGTCTGCCCAGCCGGAGACCCGCCATGGCCTTCCTCGCCCAACGCCTGAGCCGCATCCAACCCTCGCCCACCATCGCCGCCACCCAGAAGGCGGCCGAGCTGAAGGCGCAAGGGCGCGACGTCATCGGGCTGGGCGCCGGCGAGCCCGATTTCGACACCCCCGACCACGTCAAGGAGGCGGCGAAGGCCGCCATCGACCGCGGCGAGACCAAGTACACGGCGGTGGCCGGGACGCCGGCGCTGCGCCAAGCCATCTCGGCCAAATTCAGGCGCGACAACGGCCTGGACTACACGCCGGAGCAGATCACGGTGAACTGCGGCGGCAAGCAGACGATCTTCAACGCCATCGTCGCCACCATCGACCCGGGCGACGAGGTGGTCATCCCGGCGCCCTACTGGGTCTCGTATCCGGACATCGTGCTGCTCGCCGAGGGGACGCCGGTGATCGTGCCGTGCCCGGCGGAGCGGAACTTCAAGCTCGACCCGGGCGACCTGGACCGGGCGATCACCAAGAAGACCAAGTGGCTGATCCTGAATTCGCCGTCGAACCCGACGGGCGCGGCCTACACCGAAGCCGAGATGAAGGCGATCACCGACGTCCTCGTCCGCCATCCGCACGTCTGGGTGATGAGCGACGACATCTACGAGCACGTCGTCTACGACGGCTTCACCTTCACCACCCCGGCGCAGGTCGAGCCGAAGCTGTACGAACGGACGCTGACCATGAACGGCTGCTCCAAGGCCTACGCCATGACCGGCTGGCGGGTCGGCTACGGCGCCGGGCCGCTGCCGCTGATCAAGGCGATCAACATGGTGCAGTCGCAGAGCACGACGCACACGAGCTCCATCTCCCAGGCCGCCGGCCTCGCCGCGCTGAACGGGCCGCAGGACTTCATCGCCGAGCACAACCGCACCTTTCGCGAGCGCCGGGACATGGTCGTGGCCATGCTCAACGAGGCGCCGGGGCTCTCCTGCGCGACGCCGGAGGGCGCCTTCTACGTCTATCCGTCCTGCGCCGGGATCATCGGCAAGACCGCGCCGAGCGGACAGACCATCGGCAGCGACGACGACCTGATCACCTACCTGCTGGAGGCCGAGGGCGTCGCCGCGGTGCAGGGCTCGGCCTTCGGCCTGTCGCCCTACTTCCGCGTCTCCTACGCGACCTCGACCGCGCTGCTGAAGGAGGCCTGCACCCGCATCCAGCGCGCCTGCGCGGCGCTCGCCTGAGGAGGCCGAAGACCCTGGCGCGGGACCCGGCCCGAGGCGGTCCCGGGGGCGGGTCCGGGGGCTGGGATTGCGCTTGATTCACCGCCCGGGGGCGGTACGCTGACGCGACAAAGTCACACTGCGCCGATCTCGCGCAGGTAAAGAAAACAGCCCCGGGAGAGTGCTCGTGAGCAGGAAACCGCCATCGCCGCCGCGTTGCGTGGCGCTCGTCGGCCCGTACCTCAGCGGCAAGACGTCGCTCTTGGAAAGCATCCTCTCGCTGACCGGAGCGACCAGCCGCAAGGGCAGCGTCCGCGACGGCAACACCGTTGGCGACGCGACGCCGGAGGCCCGGGCCCGGCAGATGAGCACCGAGCTCAACGTCGCCACCACCGAGTACCTGGACGAGACCTGGACCATCCTCGACTGCCCGGGCAACATCGAGCTGATCCAGGAGTCCTACAACGCGCTGCTGGCCGCCGACATCGCCGTCGTCGTCTGCGAGCCGGAGCCGCAGAAGGTGCTGACGGTGGCGCCCTTGCTGCGCTTCCTCGACGACAACGGCGTTCCCCACATCGTCTTCATCAACAAGATGGACCTGGCCGAGACCAGCGTGCGGGCGACCCTGGAGGCGCTGCAGGCGCTGTCGCCCCGGCCGCTGGTGCTGCGCGAGATCCCGATCCGCGAGGACGGCCAGCAGATCACCGGCTTCGTCGACCTGGTCAGCGAGCGCGCCTTCCGCTGGACCCCGGGGCAACGATCGGAGTTGATCTCGGTGCCCGAGGCGATCGCCGAGCGCGAGCAGGAGGCGCGCCGCGAGATGCTCGAGGCGATCGCCGACTTCGACGACGACCTGCTGGAGAAGCTGCTGGAGGACGTCGTCCCCTCCACCGACGAGATCTATGCCGGGCTGAGCCGCGACCTCGCCCAGGACTTGATCGTGCCGGTGTTCTTCGGCTGCGCCGAGGCCATGCACGGCATCACCCGGCTGATGAAGGCGCTGCGCCACGAGGCGCCCGAGCCGGAGGCGACGGCCGAGCGGCTGGAGGTGCCGGACGAGGGCGAGCCCTGCGCCCGGATCTTCAAGACGGTACACGCGGCGCATACCGGCAAGCTGTCCTACGCGCGGGTCTGGCGTGGCGAGATCGTCGACGGCGCGACGCTCAACGGCGAACGCGTCAGCGGCGTCAACCGGGTCCTCGGCGGCAAGCTGGACAAGCGACCCAAGGCCGAGGTCGGCGAGGTCGTGGCGCTCGGCCGGCTCGACAACGCCACCACCGGGACGCTGCTCTCGGCCAGCGGCAAGCTGACCGGCCCGGACTGGCCGGCGCCGCTGAAGCCGCTGTTCGCCCTTGCCGTGCACGCCGAGCAGCGGGCCGACGAGGTGAAGCTGACCAGCGCGTTGGCCCGCCTCGTCGAGGAGGACGGCTCGCTGTCCTTCGGCCACGACCCCGACACGGGCGAGATGCTGCTGTGGGGGCAGGGCGAGATGCACCTCGCCATCGCGCTGGACCGGCTGCGCAACCGCTACAACGTGCAGATGCTCTCCCACCGGCCGCAGATCCCCTACAAGGAGACGATCCGCGCCGGCACCAGCCAGCACGCCCGGCACAAGAAGCAGTCCGGCGGCCACGGCGAGTTCGGCGACGTCCACGTCGACATCAAGCCGTTGCCGCGGGGAAGCGGCTTCGTCTTTTCCGACTCGATCACCGGCGGCGCCGTGCCGAAGCAGTACATCCCGGCGGTCGAGCACGGCGTACGCGAGTACATGAACCGCGGGCCCCTCGGCTTCTCCGTCGTCGACATCGCCGTGACGCTCACCGACGGCCAGTTCCACACCGTCGACAGCTCGGACATGGCCTTCCGCAAGGCGGCGCAGCAGGCCATGCGCGAGGGCATGCCGAAGTGCAACCCGGTGATCCTGGAGCCGATCTTCAACTTCAAGATCTCGGTGCCGTCCGAGTTCACCTCGCGGATCCAGCGGCTGGTCAGCGGCCGGCGCGGGCAGATCCTGGGCTTCCAGGCCAGGACCGACTGGACCGGCTGGGACGAGGTCCAGGTGCTGCTGCCGCAGGCGGAGATGTACGACCTGATCATCGAGCTGCGCTCGGCGACGCTCGGCGTCGGCACCTTCGAGTGGAGCTTCGATCACCTGCAGGAACTGACCGGGCGGACCGCCGACGAGGTCGTCGCCCAGCGCCAGGCGCAGCTCGCGTCCTGATGGCACCTGCCTTTCGGCCCGCGATGATGGGTGACGCCGCGACGCGCCGTCACGGCACCCTCGGTCGCGGGATCCGCGTGGACCCGCGGAACAAGTCCGCGGGTGACGAGGGAGAGGGCGGTTCCGCCGGGCCAACCACGCCGTCATCGCCGCACGCGTTGCGGCGATCCACGTCGTCGTGTGCTACCGGAGCCGGGATGGTGAACCTCGGCGTCCGGGTGACGGCGTGAGCGCGGCAGCGGACTTCTTCGCCGGCCTGCCGCTGGTCTACGCCGGCATGATCGCGAGCCTGTTCGCCGGCCTCGCCGCCGGGGTCGGCGCCCTGCCGGTGCTCCTGATCTCGTCGGCCTCGCAGCGGCTTCTGGACGTGCTGCTCGGCACCGCCGCCGGCATCATGCTGGCGGCCGCCTCGTTCTCGCTGCTGATCCCGGCGCTGGACGCCGGCGCCGAGCAGTTCGGCGGAATGCTGGCCGGCGGCGCGGTGGCGGCGGTGGGGTTGATGCTGGGGGCGGGCGGCATCTGGTACGCCCACAAGAGCCTGCCCCACGAGCACTTTTTCCAGGGCCACGAGGGTGCGCGCGGCGTCGCCGTCCGCCGCATCTGGCTGTTCATCTTCGCCATCACCCTGCACAACATCCCGGAAGGGCTCGCCGTCGGCGTCGGCTTCGGCGGCGGCAACGTCGCCAACGGCCTGGCGCTGACCATCGGGATTTTCCTGCAGAACCTGCCGGAAGGCTTCGTCGTCGCCCTGGCGCTGCTCGGGCTGAACTACTCGCGCTTCACCGCCGTCCTGGTGGCGCTCGGCACCGGCGTGGTCGAAACCCTCGGCGGCTTCGTCGGCGCCGGCTTCGTCTCGCTCTCCCTGGCTCTGTTGCCGCTGGGCCTGGCCGGGGCCGCCGGCGCCATGCTGTTCGTCATCAGCCACGAGATCATCCCCGAGACCCACGGCAACGGCCACCAGAGCCCCGCCACGTTCGGCCTGGTCGCCGGCTTCGCCACCATGATGGTGCTGGACGTCGTCACCGCCGGCCTGGTCTGAGGCGCCGGGCGGTCGCAGCGAACGCCCGCCGTGGTCCATCTCGCCCGCACGGGTGAGGCGTGACCTCCCGGGAAGGGCTGCGGCGGCGGGGGCCTCAGCCCTTGCGGGCGGTGGCGACGAGCTCCTTCAGCTGGTCCAGGTCGATGGCGCCCGGCACCAGCGCGTCGCCGACGATGAAGGCCGGCGTCCCCTGGATCCTGAGCTTCTGGGCGAGCTCCAGGTTGCGCTGGATGGCCTGCTCCAACTCCGGCGCGGCCATGCCCTCCTTCACCTTCTTCGGGTCCAGGCCGACCTTCCTGGCGATCTCGAGCACCTCCGTCTCGCCCAGGGTGCCCCGCGCCTCCATCAGCGCCGCGTGGAAGGCGAAGTACGTCTCGGGTGCGATCTTCCACGCCGCCAGCGCGGCGCGCGACGCCGTGACCGAGTCGGGGCCCAGGATCGGCAGCTCCTTGAAGACGTAGCGGACGTTCTTGTCCTCGGCCAGCAGCTCCTGGACGCTGGGCAGCACCCGCTTGCAGTAGGCGCAGCGGTAGTCGAAGAACTCGACGACGGTGACGTCCCCCTTCGGGTTGCCGGCGACCGGTGCCGAGGCGTCGTTCTTGATCTCGTCGCGATGCGTCGCCAGCGCCGCCGTCGCCGCCTCCTGCTCGGCCAGCTGCTGGCGGATCTGGTAGTTCTGCATCGACTCGATGATCACCTCGGGGTGGTCGAGGATGTATTGGCGCACCAGCGCTTCGACCGCCCGGGTCTGGCCCTCGTCCAGCCCCGAGGCGGCGGCCGGAGCCTTCGCCGGTTCAGCCGCCGGCGCCGGGGCCGCGAGGACGAGGGGGGCAACCAGCAGGCCCGCGGCCGCGGTCAGGGCGAGGGGATACTTCATCGGGAATACCTTCCGGTGATAGGAACAAAAGGAAAACGCCAGCCCCGTAATGCCTGCCCTGGCCGGGAAAAGCAAGCCGGAGTTGGCGAGGGCATCGCCAGCCGGTGGAGTGCGGCGGGTCACGTCAGCCGCGGTCCTGCCTGGACTGCTCGATGGTGTGGAGGATGTCCTGCGCCTTCAGCCAGCCCGGAGAGCCCTGCGCCAGCAGGCGCAAGGCCTTCTCCGCGTGGTACTTGGCCTCCGGACGCTTGTTCAGCAACATCGCTTCCTCGGCTAAAGCCAGCGAGCTGTCGGCCATGTCGCCGCGGCGACCCAAAGCGATGGCGAGCTGGCGCCAGACGAACGGCGTGCGCGGCTCGTCGGCCAAAGCCGCGCGCAGGTTGGCGACCGCCGGATCGAGTAGCGCCGGATCGCCGAGGGCGAGTTGCACCCGGGCCAGATCGACACGGATCAGCGGCGCGTCCGAGCGAAGCTGCACCGCCTTCTCGTATGGACCGAGGGCGTCCGCGGCCCGGCCGGCCTCGAACAGGACCTGGCCCTTGAGCTCGCGGAAGTAGGGGTTGTTCGGTTCCTCGGCGATCAGCGCGTCGATGCCGGCGACCGCGGCCTGGGTGTTTCCCGATCGGTAGGCGGCGATCGACCGGGCGTAGCGGGCCGGCAGGCTGGTGTCCTGGGGCGGGTAGCGGCGGTCGGTGGCGGCCGGCGGGTCGAGGAAGCCGTGCAGCTTGGCGACCATGCGCTGGTGCATGTCCTGGAAGGCCGGCTTGACGGCTGCGTCCGAGTTGGGCGACCTGGCGACGAAGTCGGCCAGGGCGTCGATCCGGTCGCGGGTCAGCGGGTGGGTGCGCAGGTAAGGGTCCTGGCGCTCCGGCGCCAGCAGCTCCTCGCCGCCCAGGATGTTGAAGAATTCGAGCAGGCCCCGCGCCGACTGGCCGGTGGCGTCGAGGTAGCGCATCGCCGCGGCGTCGGCGGCACCTTCCTGGGTCCGGCTGTACTGGAAGAAGTTGCGCATGGCGACGCCCTGGCCGCCGGCGATGACCGCGCCGCCCACGTCGGGCCGGCCGGCCGCCGCTGCGGCGGCGCCGAGGACGAAGGCGAGGATGCTCTCCGCCGTGCTCCGTTTCAGCGCGTCGTTGACCCGGGCCAGGTGCCCGCCCTCGATGTGCCCGACCTCGTGGGCGATGACGCCGATGATCTGTTCGGCGCCGGCGCTGCGGGTGATCAGTCCGGTGTTAATGAACAGGTTCTGCCCGCCGGCGACGAATGCGTTGATTTGTTTGTCGGCGACGACGTAAATCCGCACGGCGGCCGGATCGAGACCGGCCGCCTCGAACAGCGGCGTGGCGTAGGCGCGGATGGTGTTCTCGATCTCGGTGTCGCGGATGAAGCTGATCTTCTCCGCCGACACGTGGGCCGGCCTGAGCAGCACGACCAGCAGCAGAAAGAGCGAGGCGCATATTCGCAGCATGAAACCCGGCGACGCTTTTGATCCGCTTTTGTTCGATCAAGGTAAGGCTCGCCCACGCTTGCGTCAATTTTGCGCATGCCTCGCCGTCCTCGCGGCCGGCGCCTGCGCTTCGCCGGACGACGAAGTCTCGGCACCGGGGCCGGTTTACGGCGGCGTGGTCGCCGACGAGCCGTACGCCGCCCAGGCCGGCCGCGAGGTGCTCGTCGCCGGAGGCTCCGCCGCCGACGCGGCGACCGCGATGTACTTCGCGATGGCGGTGACGCTGCCGTCTCGCGCCAGCCTGGGCGGCGGCGGCCTGTGCCTGGTGTTCGACCCGAAGGAGCGAAGCGCCCAGGCCATCGAGTTCCTGGCTCGTGCGCCGGCGCATGCCGCAGCGGGCGGCGACCGGCCGACGGCGGTGCCTGGAAACGTCCGCGGCCTTTCCTCGCTGCAGGCACGCTACGGCCGGCTGCGCTGGTCGCAGGTCCTGGTCGGCGCGGAGAACCTGGCGCGCTTCGGGGTGCCGGTGTCGCGGGCCTTCGCCGAGGACCTCAAGCAGGTGTCCGCGGCGCTGCTGGCCCAGCCGGCGGCGCAGCAGGCGTTCGCCGCAGGGGAGGGGGGGCTGGTCGGCGAGGGCGACCGGCTCGTGCAGAACGACCTGGCCAGCGTGCTCGCGCGGATCCGCAGCGAGGGGCCGGGCGACTTCTACGGCGGGCTCACCGCGCGCCGCCTGAGCGAGGGCGCGGCCGCCGCCGGCGGCTCCCTGGATGCGCGCGATCTTGCGGCCTACGAGCCGGTGTGGCGGCCGGCGGTGACGGTCGAGGGCAGCGGCATGACTGCGCACTTTCCGCCGCCGCCGCCACCCGCCGGCCTGGCCGCGGCGCAGATGTGGGCGATGCTGGTGGCGCGCGACCGCTACGAGGACGCGGACGAGCTCGAGCGCGCGCATCTCCTCGCCGACACGACCGCCAGGGCGCTCGCTGACAGGCAGCGCCGGGAGGCCCGGCCGGAGGCCGTCGGCGCGGGGGCGCAGACGCCGGTGGACCGCCAGGCGACGGCGGCGCTGATGGCGGGCTACGATCCGGAGAGGCGAACGCCGGCCGCGGACCTGGGCTTGTCGCCGCAGCCCGTCCCGGAGAACCCCGCCGCGGCCTCGTTCATGGCGGTCGATGTCACCGGCCTTGCGGTCGCCTGCCAGGTGACCCCCAACAACCTGTTCGGGACCGGGCGGGTGGCGGCCGGCACCGGGATCGTCCTCGCCTCCCTTCCGGGGCCAGGCGGCCGGGGGGCGACGGCGCTGGGGCCGATGCTGGCGAGCGACGGGTCGCAGTTCCTGTTCGCCGCCGCGGCCTCCGGCGGCCAGGCCGCACCCACCGCCATGGTCGCCACCGCCGCCGAAACCCTGCTCGCGGAGAACGATCTCGCCGACGCCGTCGCCGCCAGGCGCGTCCACCGCAGCGTCGCGCCCGACTTCGTCTTCGCCGAACAGGGCATCGACCCGGACGTCGTCCGCGGGCTCGCCAGGATGGGCTACGAACTCGGCTACACGCCGACCATCGGCCGCGTCTCCGCCATCCACTGCCCCGACGGCAGCCCGGGCGACGCGACCACCTGCGTCTATGCCGCGGATCCGCGCGGCTACGGCCTCGCCGCCCAGGCGGAGGGCGCCGGCACGCGGCCTTGAGCGCGAGGCCGCCGGGCCGGCTCAAGACCGCGGCGCGCGGGGCCATCGCGCCGTTCATCGTCATGGACGTGCTGCGCGCGGCCAACGAGCGAGCCGCCGAGGGGCACCACGTGCTTCACCTGGAGGTCGGCCAGCCGTCCGCCGCGGCGCCGCGGCGGGTCCGGGCGGCGGCGGCGCGCGCCTTGCGCCGGGACCGGCTCGGCTACACCGACGCGCTCGGCTACCCGCCGCTGCGCCAGGCGATCGCCGCCGACTACCGCGACCGGCTCGGGGTCGAGATCGACTGGCGGCGCGTCGTCGTCACCACCGGCTCCTCCGGCGCCTTCGTCCTCGCCTTCCTCGCCGCCTTCGATGCCGGCGACCGGGTGGCGCTCGCGAGCCCGGGCTATCCGGCCTACCGCAACATCCTGCGCGCCCTCGGCGTCGAGGTGGTCGAGATCCCGGTGGACGCCGGCAGCAACTTCCAGCCGACCCCGGCCCACCTCGACGCCATCGCGTCGCCGCTCCACGGCCTGATCGCGGCCAGCCCCGCCAACCCGACCGGGACCATGCTGCACCGGGGCGAGCTCTTCGCGCTGATGGACGCCTGTACCGAGCGGGGGGCGCGTTTCGTCTCCGACGAGATTTACCACGGCATCACCTACGGCGTGCCGGCCAAGTCGGCGCTGGAGCGGGGCGGCGACGTCATCGTCGTCAACAGCTTCTCCAAGTACTTCGCGATGACCGGCTGGCGGCTGGGCTGGATGGTGCTGCCGGAGGAGCTGCTGCGGCCGGTGGAATGCCTGGCGCAGAACCTGTTCATCTCGCCGCCGGCGCTGTCGCAGATCGCCGCCGTGGAGGCCTTCGCCTGCCGCGACGAACTGGACGGCCACGTCGCCGGCTACGCCCGCAACCGGGCGCTGCTGATGGAGCAGTTGCCGCGCGCCGGCTTCGGCCGCCTCGCCGAGGCGGAGGGTGCGTTCTACCTCTATGCCGATGTCGGCGAGATGAGCCCCGACAGCGCGGGGCTGTGCCGGGAGATCCTGAACCGGACGGGCGTCGCCCTGACGCCGGGCCTGGACTTCGACCCGCGGCAGGGCAACCGCTTCCTCCGCTTCTCCTACGCCGGAAGCCACGCCGACGTCGCCGAGGCGGCGCGGCGGTTGATCGCGTGGCGAGGGCGGTAGACCGCCCGGCAACCCGCCCGGCCCGGGGCGCCGGCCGGGCTCAGCTCATCAGGCGCTGCCACCAGCCCCGGCGCGGAACGCCGGCCTGCGAGCCGTCGCCGCCGACGCGGATCACCTCGGTGCGAGCGGCCGGCTGGTCGTCTCCCGCCTCGCCGTGTTCCGCCGGCTCCGAATGCCGCTCGTCCTCGCGCTCACGGCCGTTGCCGTTACCGTCGCCGTTGCCGGCCTCGGTCGGCACCGACATATCCGCGGCGTGCCCGGCGTCGTGTGCGTCGAGCCTTTCCTCGCCGGGCCAGGGCTCTTGCCGCGGCTCCTCCGGCTGGGTCTCGTCGTGACCCGGGTGCCACGCCGCAGCGCTCTCCTGGGGGTAGCTGACGATCTCGAAGGCGTCACCGGGCCGCCGTTCTTCCTCTGCGCTTGTGGCTTCACCGCTTGCGGCCGCAGGCTCGTCGGCCCCGCCCTCAATCTCGACGGCTTCGACCTCGGTTTCGGCGACTTCGACCTCGGTTTCGGCGGCTTCGGCTCCGATATCGCCGCCTTCGGCTTCTCCGGCCTCGACCGTTTCAAGCTCGACCTCGGCCTCCGCGACCGGCGCCGGCTCCCAGGCCTCCAGTCGCTCGGCTGCGTCCGCGGCGGTGTCCGCGGTCGTGTCTGCGTTGGTGTCATTGGCCGCGAACGGAGGCGCATCGTCCTCTTGCGGTGGCACCGGCCCGGCAGGCCAAGCCGAGTCGGGTTCCTCGCCTTCGGCCGCGGCCTGCTCGCCCTCGGCCACCATTTCAGAACCCACGTCGGCCTCGGCCCGGGTGTCGTCGCCGCTGTCGGCCGCTGCCGCCAGAGGCAGCGGCTCGTCCTCGGCGCCCGTCCCTTCGAGGCCGGCGCCTTCGGTGCTTGCCTCTTCGGCTTGTGGCTCGGTCGCCTCGACCGTCTCGTGATCGTCCCGCCGCGGGCGCCTGCGCCCGCCGCGCTTGCCGCGCCGGCGGCGCTTGCGCGCGTCGCCCTGGGCGCCCGCATCGGCTTGACCCTCGGCCTGGCCCTCGGCTTCGCCGTCCACACCGGCGGCCTCGGCGTCGGCGTCCGCCTCGTCGGCATCGGCCCCGGCAGCGGCCTCCTCGGCAGCAACGGCCTCGACGGCGTCGCCGCCGGCCTCGTCCTGTGCCGGAAGTGCTCGTGCCTCTTCGTCCGTGCGCCTGCGACGCCTCGGCCGCCGTCGGCGCGAACGCTTGCTCGCCTCCTCGCCCGTATCGGCCGGTGCGGCGGCCTCTGCGGCCTCCTCCTCGTCGTCTTCGGCGACGACCGCCTCGGCCGCCTCGGCCGCCTCGGCCGCCTCGGGAGCGGGTTGCACCACCGGCGTGCCGGCGGTCTCGACCACGACCACCGCCCCCTTCACCCGCTCCAGCTGGTGCTCTGCCGGAGCGAACGACGCGTCGGCGGCGATGACGATGCGAAGCTGGAAGCGGCCTTCCATCAGCGCCAGGGTCTTGCGCTTCTGGTTGAGCAGGTACATCGCCACCGTCGGCGCCGCGGTCACCGTCACCGACCCGCCCTTGGCTTTCAGCCCCTCGTCCTCGATCTTGCGCAGGATCGACAGCACGGTGGATTCGGTCGTCCGGCAGACGCCCATCCCGCTGCAGTAGGGGCAGGGTTCGAAGCTGGTCTCCAGCAGGCTCGGCCGCAGTCTCTGGCGCGACAGTTCCAGCAGGCCGAACGGGCTGATCCGCCCGACCTGGATCCGCGCCCGGTCGGACTTGAGCGCGTCCTTGGTCCGCCGCTCAACCTGCGCCTGGTTGCGGCTGTTCTCCATGTCGATGAAGTCGATGACGATCAGCCCGGCCAGGTCGCGCAGCCGCAGCTGGCGAGCCACCTCGTCGGCGGCCTCCAGGTTCGTGCGCAGCGCCGTCTCCTCGATGTGGCGCTCGCGGGTGGCGCGCCCGGAGTTCACGTCGATGGAAACCAGCGCCTCGGTCGGGTTGATGACGATGTAGCCCCCCGACTTCAGCGGCACCGACGGCAGGTGCATGGCGTCGAGCTGGCTTTCCACCTGGTAGAGGTTGAACAGCGGCCGCTCGGAGTCGTCGTGCAGCTTCACCCGCTTGGCGTGGCTCGGGATGAAGAGCTTCATGAACTCCTTGGCGGTGCGGTACTCCGGCTCGCCCTGGATTACGATCTCCTCGGTGTCACGGCCGTAGAGGTCGCGAATCGAGCGCTTGATCAGGTTGGCTTCCTCGTAGACGAGGGCCGGCGCGATGGAGGAGAGGGTGGTTTCGCGGATGTTGCCCCAAAGCCGCATCAGGTACTCGTAGTCGCGCTTGATCTCGGCCTTGGTCCGCCCGGAGCCGGCGGTGCGCACGATCACGCCCATCCCATCGGGCACTTCCAGCTCGGCCAGGATCTTCTTCAGCCGCTTGCGGTCGGTGAGCCCGCTGATCTTGCGCGAGATGCCCCCGCCCCGGGAGGTGTTGGGCATGAGCACGCAGTAGCGGCCGGCGAGCGACAGGTAGGTCGTGAGCGCCGCGCCCTTGTTGCCGCGCTCCTCCTTGACGACCTGCACCAGCAGGATCTGCCGCCGCTTGATGACCTCCTGGATCTTGTAGTTGCGCGACACCGGCCGCGGCGGCCGGCGCTCAAGCTCTTCCTCGTCGTCGCCGCCCAGCACCTCGACCGGCTCGACGGCATCCTCGTCGTCGCCGGCGGCCGCGTCCGCGTCGGGTTCCGCGTCGGCCTCGGCCTCGGCGTCCTTCGCCTCTGCCTGGACGTGCTCCTCCATCAGAGCCTGCCGGTCGGCGACCGGGATCTGGTAGTAATCGGGGTGGATTTCGTTGAAGGCGAGGAAACCGTGGCGGTTGCCGCCGTATTCGACGAACGCCGCCTGCAGCGACGGCTCTACCCGGGTAACCTTGGCGAGGTAGATGTTTCCCTTGAGTTGTCGCCGGGACGCGACCTCGACGTCATACCCTTCCAGACGAGTCCCATCGAGCACCACCACCCTGGTTTCTTCCGGGTGGGAGGCGTCGATCAGCATGCTTTTGGTTGCCATTCAGCAATCTCCAGGCCGCCGCCGCCGCCACGTGAGACACGGGCGAGTGGGCACAACGGGGGGCGGGGCGGTGAGTTGTCGTCCGGCCGGAGGCGCCAGCGACCGCGACCGCTCTCTCCCCGTTCGTGGGGGAAGAGGAAAGCGATCGCCCGGCAGCTCTCATCGGCACATGAATTCCCAACAGGGCCATGCGGCCATCGGCCGCGTCACGCGTTGCGCCCGACCTCGACCGGTGGGACGCTTCTGGCCCGCTGCAACACCACCGTCGTCGGCGGGACGAGCGCCCGCCGCGACGGCTGAGTTCAACATAACCACGGGAGTTGATTTCTACAATTGCCTTGTCTCGGTGCAGACGGCGGCGCCGCGGCACGCGGGAGGGCTGGATCGGCCTTCGCTCTTGATTGCGCCGGTTGCAAAACGGTACAAGTTGGCTCGTCTTTTTTGTGCGCGTTGGTTCGGCGCCAGGTGAGACAGGCGTGGACGCCAACGGGTCGTTCCGCTCTGCAGGGCTCGGGCGAAACATGTCGGCAGTCATCGTTGAGGCCGCGGCCTGGGTCAGAAGGTTCGTGCCACTGGCCGTGCTCATCTGGGGCCTGATTTGCGCCGCGGCGACCCTGGCGGCGCCGGTGGCGGTGGTCACCGGCGCGGCGGTGGACCGGGGCAGCTACTTCACCCGCATCGCCCTGGACCTGTCACAGCCGGTCGCGTTCAACGTCTTCACGCTGCCCGACCCGCACCGCATCGTCATCGACCTGTCCGACGTGAGCTGGCGGGCAAAGCCGGTCGAGATCGTCGGCAACGGCCCCTGTGCCACGCTGCGCCATGGCGAGGTGCGGCCCGGCACGTGGCGAATCGTGCTGGAGTGTCCGGCTGCGACCACCGTCCGGCAGGCGCTGCTGCAGAACCCGGGGGACGGCAGCGGCTATCGTCTCCTCGTCGAACTGTCGCCGGCGCCGCGGAAGGGCGTTCTCGGCTACATGTCCGCGGGGGTCCCGAACCTCGGGGCACCAGGAACGGCGCAGCCGGCGGCCGCTCCGCCTCCCACGGCAAAGGTGGAGGCGGCGGCGCCACGCTCGCTCGCCGGCGACACCAGGCTGGCTTCGGCCTCGCCCTCGCTTCCGGCCGCGGCCCGCGTCCTCCCTGAAAAGCCGGCGGCCTCGCCACCGGCCTCCCGAGAGCCCGTCGCCGCGACGGCTCCCCGCCGGCCCACGGCGGCCGTACCGCCGAACGCGGAGATCGGCGCCACGGCGCTCGCCGTGCCCGTCCCGGCCCGACGGCCGGCCTCGCCGCGGGCGCAGCGCGTCGTCGTCCTCGACGCCGGCCACGGCGGGGCAGATCCCGGCGCCATCGGCGTGTCCGGCATCTACGAGAAGGACATCACGCTGGCAGCGGTGCGCGAGATCAAGCGCGCCCTGGAGCAGACCGGCCGCTACAAGGTGCTGCTGACCCGCAACGACGACCGCTTCATCCGGCTGCGCGACCGGGTCGACTTCGCCCGCCGCGCCAACGCCGACCTGTTCGTCTCCGTGCACGCCGATTCCGTCTCCAGGCGCGACGTTCGCGGCGCCTCCGTCTACACCCTGTCGAACATGGCCTCCGACTCGGAAGCCGCCGCGCTCGCGGAGAAGGAGAACAAGGCCGACCTCATCGCCGGCCTCGACCTCAGCCGCGAGAGCACGGAGGTCACCAACATCCTCATCGACCTGGCGCAGCGCGAGACCATGAACCAGTCGGCTGCCTTCGCCAGCCACGTCGTCGATCATCTCGCCGGCACGACGATGCTCTTGCCCAACCCGCACCGGTTCGCCGGCTTCGCCGTGCTGAAGGCGCCGGACATCCCCTCCGTGCTGATCGAGCTCGGCTTTCTCTCCAATCGCAGCGACGAGAAGGCGTTGCAGCGAAGCGACAACCGCACCCGGGTCGCGGCCGCCGTGGCCAGGGCCATCGACGGCTACCTGAACGAGACGATGAGCGCGAGCGCCTGGTAGCATGGTTGCGCTGCTTGCGGAGCGGCGACGCGGGGTTGCGCCGCGCCCGCCCTTTCGTCATCTTTCGGCGCAGGATATGGCGCTCGCGGTCGCGCACGATTGGCGGCCATTCCCGCGTGGATGATCCCGCGCGGCGCGCAGGTCCCCTTATGGCTTCTTCGGATCCCGCCTGATGCTTCGTCTTTCCGCCGCGCTGTTCGCCTGTGTGGCCATCGTCGCGCTCGTCGCCGTCGGCGGCATTGCCCTGGTCTTCGGCCACTACGGCCGGCAGCTGCCCGACCACAGCGAGCTCGCGAGGCACGAGCCGGCGATCGCCTCGCGGGTCTACGCCGGCAGCGGCCGGCTTCTCGCCGAGTACGCGGCGCAGAAGCGGGTATTCGTGCCGATCGACGCAATCCCCAAGCCGGTGATCGCCGCCTTTCTCGCCGCCGAGGACAAGAACTTTTATCTCCATTCCGGCATCGACTATGCCGGCGTCGTCCGCGCCGTCATCACCAACATCCGCCAGTACGGCACCGACCGCAGGCCGGTCGGCGCCTCGACGATCACCCAGCAGGTCGCCAAGAACTTCCTGATCGGCAACGAGCTGTCGTTCGAGCGCAAGATCAAGGAGGCGATCCTGGCGCGGCAGATCGACCGCGCCTACAGCAAGGACCGGATCCTCGAGCTCTACCTCAACGAGATCTTCCTCGGCTATGGCTCCTACGGCGTCGCCGCCGCGGCCTTGAACTACTTCAACAAGGCCCTCGACGAGCTGTCGATCGAGGAAATCGCCTTTCTCGCCGCCCTGCCGAAGGCGCCCAACAACTACGACCCCGCGAAGTACCCGGCCGCGGCCAAGGGGCGCCGCGACTGGGTGCTGCAGCGAATGCAGGAGGAGGGCTACATCGGCGCGGAGGAGGTGGCGCGCGCGCAGGCGGCGCCGCTGGTGGTTCATCCCCGCGAGGCCACCGAGCGGCTCGCCGCCGGCTATTTTGCCGAGGAGGTGCGCCGGGACGTGCTGCGCACCCAGGGGGAGGACAAGCTCTATCGCGGCGGCCTGGCGGTGCGCGCCACCGTGGATCCGGCGATGCAGGCGCTGGCCGAGCGGGTCCTGGGCGAGGGTCTCGAGGTCTACGACCGCCGCCACGGCTGGCGCGGGCCGCTGGCGCGAATCTCTCCCGACGCCGGAGGCCGGCTGCCGGCCGACTGGAGCACGCGCCTCGCCGAAGTGCCGCCGCCGCCGGGGCTGCCGGGTTCGTGGCGGCTCGCGGTCGTCGTCGGGCTGAACAAGGCGGGCGCCGAGATCGGCTTCGTCGACGGCGAGACGGGCACGGTGCCGTTCGCCCAGCTCGCCTGGGCGCGGCCGTGGCTGGAAGGCCAGGCGGTGGGAGCCCGGCCGCGAACCCCGGCGGACGTGCTCGCCGTGGGCGACGTGGTCGCCGTCGAGCCCCTCGACCCGGCGGCGGAGAAGTCCAGGAAGGCGGTCGATTTCGCTCTCAAGCAACTGCCGGCGGTGGACGGCGCTCTGGTGGCAATGGACCCGCACACCGGCCGCGTGCTGGCCATGGCCGGCGGCTTTTCCCACGACCGCAGCCAGTTCAACCGGGCCACCCAGGCCTACCGGCAGACCGGCTCGGCCTTTAAGCCGATCGTCTACCTCTGCGCCATGGAGCGCGGGATGACGCCGGCCAGCATCGTGCTGGACGCGCCGTTCGTCCTCGACCAGGGACCGGGGCTACCGCCGTGGAGTCCCTCCAATTACAGCGAACGCTATTACGGCCCGACCACCCTGCGGGTCGGGCTCGAGCAGTCGCGCAACGTCATGACCGTGCGCCTGGCCCAGTCCATGGGCATGCCCGCGGTCGCCGATTGCGCCGAGCGGCTGAAGGTGTTCGAAACCCCGCCGGCCGAGCTCTCCTATGCGCTCTCCTACGCTCTGGGCGCCGGCGAGACGACCCTGCTGCGGCTGACGAGCGCGTTCGCGATGCTCGTCAACGGCGGCAAGGCGATCACCCCCACCCTGATCGATCGGATCCAGGACCGCTACGGCAGGACCATCTACCGCCACGACCGGCGGCCCTGCCCGGAGTGCCTTGTCGAGGCGTGGGAGGAGCAGCCGGTGCCGGTGATCCCCGATGTCCGCGAGGCGGTCACCGACCCGGCCAGCGCCTACCAGGTCGTCTCGATGCTGGAAGGGGCCGTTCTGCGCGGCACCGGCAAGGTGGTCTCCGAGGTCGGCAAGCCTCTGGCGGGCAAGACCGGCACGACCAACGAGAGCCGCGACGCCTGGTTCGTCGGCTTCTCCCCGGATCTGGCGGTCGGCGTTTTCATCGGCTTCGACGAGCCGACGCCGCTCGGCCGCGCCGAGGCCGGGGCCTCGGTGGCCGCCCCGGTCTTCCGCGACTTCATGAAAGCGGCGCTGGCCGACCGGCCAGCCGTCCCCTTCCGGATCCCGCCCGACATCCGCCTGGTGCGGGTCAACCCGGAGACCGGGCAGCTTGCGCAGGCGGGCGATCGCAGCGTCATCTTCGAGGCGTTCAAGCCGGGCACGGCGCCGGTGGCGGCGAGAGACGAGGCGCCAGCGGCGGGCGGCCAGGGCCGACTTCTCACCGGCACCGGCGGGCTGTACTAGGCCGATGGTGGCGAGGTTGATGCACCTGCCTTAACGACGGCGTCATCGCGAGCCGCGGAGCGGCGTGGCGATGTAGGTCGGGTGAGCCGCAGGCGTAACCCGACGAATGGAGGGCCAGCCATGCGTCGGATTACGGCTTCGCCTAATCCGACCTACGGCTGTGTCGGCTTCGCCTCCTCGCAATGACGACGCTTCGTCCTGGCTCAGGGCAACGACACCCCGCTCCCGCGGGGTGACCGCTTTCGCCGCCGGTGATTGTCGCCCCGCCGCCGGCTCGCTACAACCATGGGTGCAAGCGGCGGAGGACGGCGGATGAAGGCGGAGATCGAGGCGGTGACGGGCGAGATCAGGGATTCGCTGCAGAGCCTGCGGAGGCATCTTTGACTACGACACGTCCCGGGCACGCCTCGCCGAGCTGAACGTCCGCGCCGAAGACCCCGACCTGTGGCAGCGCCCGGAGGAGGCGCAGGCCGTCATGCGCGAGCGCACGCGCCTGGAAGCGCGCATCGCCAAGCTCGATGACCTGGAGCGCGCCTTCGCCGAGCACGTCGAGATGCTGGAGCTTGCGGAAGCCGAGGGCGACGACGGGCTCGTCGCCGAGGCCGAGGCGGCGCTGACGGCCCTGGGCGAGACCGCGAGCCGGGCGGAGCTGCAGACGCTGCTGTCTGGAGAGGCCGACGGCAACGACTGCTTCATCGAGGTCCATGCCGGGGCCGGCGGCACCGAAGCCCAGGACTGGGCGGAGATGCTGGCGCGCATGTACGTCCGCTGGGCGGAGCGGCGCGGCTTCAAGGTGGAGTGGATCGAGGAAAGCCCCGGCGAGGAAGCGGGGATCAAGTCGACGACGCTCAAGGTCATGGGCGAGGACGCCTACGGCTGGCTGAAGACCGAAACCGGCGTGCACCGGCTGGTGCGCATCTCGCCGTTCGACTCGGGTGCGAGACGGCACACCAGCTTCGCCTCGGTCGGCGCCTATCCGGTCATCGACGACACCATCGACATCGAAATCCTGGACAAGGACCTGCGCGTCGACACCTACCGGGCGTCGGGCGCCGGCGGCCAGCACGTCAACCGCACCGACAGCGCCGTGCGCATCACCCATCTGCCCACCAACATCGTGGTCCAGTGCCAGACGGACCGCTCACAGCACCGCAACCGCGCCGCCGCCATGCAGATGCTGAAGGCCCGCCTCTACGAAATGGAGATGCGCCGCAGGGAGGAGGAAACGCGCTCGGAGCACGAGGCCAAGGCCGAGATCGGCTGGGGCCGGCAGATCCGCTCCTACGTTCTCCAGCCCTACCAGATGGTCAAGGACCTGCGGTCGGGCGTCGAAACCTCCAACACCCAGGCCGTGCTCGACGGCGACCTGGACGCCTTCATGATCGCCGCGCTCTCCGGCGCCGGCGCCAGGGCCTGAGCGCTCCGGCTGGAACGGCCTGCTCACTCACGGTGTCATTGCGAGGAGCGAAGCCGATACAGCCGTAGGTCGGATTAGGCGAAGCCGTAATCCGACGGATGACTGGCCATCCATTCGTCGGGTTACGCCTGCGGCTAACCCGACCTACGTCGCCACGTCGCCGGCGCCGAGCTGACCCGCCGACTGCCGGGAGCTTCTTCTTCCGCCGTTTTGGCGAAAACAATCACCTTTTGACGGAACACGGCTCCTCCCAGGCCGTTGCTCAGGGGACGGCTGGCCCGCGGGGCCGCCTCACCCCGTGCACATCACATACGTCGTCTCCCGAGCAACGGAGTTCCCGTGTGAACACGAACAAGCCGGCATCTGCGACTGATCCCGCGGCCGAAGTGGTGCCGCTCGTCGAGGACGAGTTTCGCGTCGACACGCGCGAGGTCGTCACCGGCCGGGTGCGCCTGAGGACGGTCACCGACACGGCTGAGGAACTGGTCCGCCGGGAGTTGCAGGGCACCAGGGCCGACGTCGAGCGAGTGCCGGCGAACCGCGTCCTCGCCGACGGCGAGGCGCTGCCGTCGCCGCGCACCGAGGGCAACGTCGTGATCGTGCCCGTCATCGAGGAAATGCTGGTCGTGGAGAAGCGCCTGGTCCTGAAGGAAGAAGTTCGGATCACGCTCCACGACACCAAGGAAATCGCAGAAGTCCCGGTCACGGTCCGCAAGCAGCGCGCCGTGGTCGAACGCATCGACATGGACGATGCGCCAAAGCAACCACCGAACCCTGAGGTATAGAGGAGAGTTCAGAATGGCTCGACAAACGCTTGTTGCATCCTTCGACAGCCGCGGCGCCGCTGAGAACGCCGTCCAGGCCCTGCTGTCGGCCGGCTTCGACCGCGACCACATCCATCTTCATGCCAACGGCAGCGCCTCGGAGGCGGACACCGGCAAGAGCAAAGGTTTCTGGGACACCATCACCGACTTCTTCATGCCGGACGAGGACCGCAGCGCCTACGACGAGAGCGTGCGCCGCGGCGGCGCGACCCTGGTCATATCCGCCGAAGAGGCGCGCGTCGATCAGGCCGCCGACATCCTCGAGCGCAACGGCGCCATCGACATGGACGAGCGCGAGAACACCTGGCGCAACGAGGGATGGGCGCCTGGTGCGGCCGCTGCGTCCGCCGGTGCCACGCCGAGCGGCGGCCTGCACGACGCCGAGGCGATCCCGCTCGCCGAGGAGCAGCTCCGCGTCGGCAAGCGGCAGGTGAGCGAGGGTCGGGTTCGCGTGCGCTCCTACGTCGTCGAGACGCCGGTGGAGGAGAACCTGTCTCTCCGCGAGGAGAACGTGAGGGTCGGCACCCGGCCGGTGGACCGGGCCGCGAGCCCGGGCGACGAAGCGCTGTTCCGCGAGCGGACGATCGAGACCGAGGAGGTCAACGAAGAGGCCGTGGTCGCCAAGGAGGCGCGGGTAAAGGAAGAGCTGGTCGTCGAGAAGGACGTCGGGCAGCGGACCGAGACCGTGCGCGACACGGTGCGCCACACCGAGGTCGACATCGACGACTCGCGCAAGCCGGCGCGCGGCCGCTAATTCGCGGTCGAGGCTTCGGGCGGAGAGCCCAGCGGAACGTCGGCCGGACGGGGGCGCAGCCCCCGCCGGACCGGCGCCGGCCGCGGGCCTCACCGGCTCCGCAAGTCGTCGGTCAGACGGCCGGAGGCGAGCGCCGCCTCCTCGTGGCGATCCTCCCGCCACGGCTCCTTCAACGCTGCCGCATACCACTCCCGCATCGGCTTCAGGCCGCGCAGACGCTCCGCATAATGGGCCGGCGGCCGGTGCAGCGGAATCCCATAGGTAAGAAAGCGATAGGCCACAGGCGCGTAGAACGCGTCGACCGCCGTGAATTTGCCTCCCGCGAGGTACGGCCCGCCAAACGCGCGCAGGCCATCCTCCCATAGCGCCTCGGCGCGGGCGATGTCCTCGGCCAGCGCAGCGGGCGTTTCGCTGAGCTCCACGCGGATGCCGAGGTTCATGCTGCAGCGGCTCCGCAGCTCCTGAAACCCGGAATGCATTTCCGCCGAAGCGCAGCGCGCCCAGGTGCGTGCGGCTTCGTCGGCCGGCCAGACACCGTCGTGCCGCTCGGCCAGGTACTCGCAGATCGCAAGCGAGTCCCAGACGGTGCGGGCGCCGTCGACGAGGCAGGGGACCTTGCCGCTCGGCGAGAAGCGCCTGAAGTCGCCCTCGCCGAACGGGACCAGCCTCTCCTCGAAGGCGATGCCCAACTGGCGCATCAGCAGCCACGGCCGCAGCGACCAGGACGAGTAGTTCTTGTTGGCGATGTAGAGCACGTACATGTCGCCGCTCTCCTCGGCCCGCATGGTTTCCGCGTCGGCTCGCCGACGCGAGGCGGCGTCGATTATCTGCCAGATTGCGCCTTCTTGGGGAATATCCGCTTCCGGCGGAGCAGGCCATCTGCGACGTGGTCGAAACCGCATCCGCCGCTTGTGTTTCAGAGACCCTCGCAATACAGTCCCGCGCCGTCCCGCCGCTGAGCCCAAGTCCAGCACGAGACCACGAACCCAAGAACCGTTCCGCGTCGAACGCACGGGAGGGGCGTCATGCCCAACGACGACAAGATCGAGGCCGGCAAGAACCCCGGCCGCGAAGTTCCGTCTGTCGAGCAGTTGCTGCACGACTACCGCGAAATGCTGCTCATCCGCCGGTTCGAGGAGAAGGCCGGGCAGCTCTACGGCATGGGCCTGATTGCCGGTTTCTGCCACCTCTACATCGGCCAGGAGGCCGTCGTCATCGGCATGCAGTCGACGGCGAAGCAGGGCGACTCGATCATCACCACGTACCGCGACCACGGCCACATGCTCGCCAGCGGCATGGAGGCGAACGGCGTGATGGCCGAGCTCACCGGGCGCATCGGCGGCTACTCCAAGGGCAAGGGCGGCTCGATGCACATGTTCAGCCGCGAGAAGGGCTTCTACGGCGGCCACGGCATCGTCGGCGCGTCGGTGCCGCTCGGCACCGGGCTCGCCTTCGCCCACAAGTACCGCGAGGACGGCGGCATCTGCTATTGCTACTTCGGCGACGGCGCTGCCAACCAGGGCCAAGTCTACGAGTCCTTTAACATGGCTTCGCTCTGGAAGCTGCCGATCATCTACATCATCGAGAACAACAAGTACGGCATGGGCACGTCGGTCGAGCGCGCCTCGGCCACCGTCAACCTCTACCGCCGCGGCGAGGCCTTCGGCATCCCCGGCGTGCAGGTGAACGGCATGGACGTGCTCCAGGTTCGCGCCGCCGGCGCGGAGGTCGTCGATTACGTCCGCGGCGGCAAGGGCCCGTACGTGATGGAGATGAACACCTACCGCTACCGCGGTCACTCGATGTCGGATCCGGCCAAGTACCGGACGAAGGAAGAGGTCGCCAAGATGCGCAAGGAGAGCGACCCGCTCGACACCTTGCGCGCCTTCATGCTCGAGCGTCAGCTCGTCGACGAGGCGAAGCTCAAGGAGATCGACCGGGAGGTGCGGGCGATCGTGAACGAGTCGGCCGAGTTCGCGCAGACGAGCCCGGAGCCCGACCCGTCGGAGCTCTACACCGACATCCTGATCGACGCCTGAGCGCCGAAGCGGCCCTTCGAGGAGACAACGATGCCGATCCAGGTTCTGATGCCGGCGCTGTCGCCGACGATGGTCGAGGGCAAGCTCGCCAAGTGGATCAAGCGGGAGGGCGACGCCGTCGCCGCCGGCGAGGTCATGGCCGAGATCGAGACCGACAAGGCGACGATGGAGGTCGAGGCGGTGGACGAGGGCACCCTCGGCAAGATCCTGGTTCCGGAAGGCAGCGAGGGCGTCGCCGTCAACACCCCGATCGCGCTGCTGCTGGCCGAGGGCGAGGACGCCAAGGCGCTGGAGGGCTTCCAGCTCGAGCCGGCGCAGACCGAGACCATGGCCATGCCGGTGACGACGCCGGCGCCCGCACCGTCGCCGGCGCAGGCGCTGCCTGCGTCCGACCTTCCGGCTGAGCCGGAGTACACCGGCCCGACCGCGCCGATGACCGTGCGCGAGGCGCTGCGCGACGCCATGGCCGAGGAGATGCGCCGCGACCCGGAGGTGTTCCTCATGGGCGAGGAGGTCGCGGCCTACCAGGGCGCCTACAAGGTGAGCCAGGGGCTGCTCGACGAGTTCGGGCCGAAGCGGGTCATCGACACGCCGATCACCGAGATGGGCTTCACCGGGCTCGGCGTCGGCGCCGCCTTCGCCGGGCTGAAGCCGATCGTCGAGTTCATGACCTTCAACTTCTCGATGCAGGCCATCGACCAGATCATCAACTCCGCCGCCAAGACCCTGTACATGGCCGGTGGCCAGCTCGGCTCGCCCATCGTCTTTCGCGGCGCCAACGGCGCCGCCGCCCGCGTCGCCGCCCAGCATTCGCAATGCTTCGCCTCGTGGTACGCCCACTGCCCCGGACTGAAGGTGGTAGCGCCCTATTCGGGAGCGGATGCCAAGGGCCTGCTCAAGGCGGCGATCCGCGACCCGAACCCGGTCGTGTTCCTGGAGAACGAGATCCTCTACGGCCAGACCTTCGAGGTGCCGACCGACCCGGAGTTCCTCCTCCCGCTGGACAAGGCCAAGGTGGAGCGGCCGGGCAAGGACGTCACCATCGTCTCCTTCTCGCGCATGGTCGGCGTCTGCCTGGAGGCGGCGGCAGCCCTCGCCGAGGCCGGCATCGACGCCGAGGTGATCAACCTCCGCTCGCTGCGGCCCCTCGACGTCTCCACCATCGTCGCCTCTGTGAAGAAGACCAACCGCATCGTCAGCGTCGAGGAGGGCTGGCCGTTGGCCGGCATCGGCTCGGAAATCGCCGCGCTGATGATGGAGCACGCCTTCGATCATCTCGACGCGCCGGTGGTGCGGGTGACCGGTGCCGACGTGCCGATGCCCTATGCCGCCAACCTCGAGCGGCTGACCCTGCCGCAGCCGCCGGCGGTGGTCGCCGCGGCGCGCTCCGTCTGCTACCGCTGAACGAGGGGCAGGGAGCGGACCATGACCATCCAGCTGCTCATGCCGGCGCTGTCGCCGACGATGACCGAGGGCAAGCTCGCCAGGTGGCTTAAGCGCGAGGGCGACGCCATCGCCACCGGCGACGTCATTGCCGAGATCGAGACGGACAAGGCGACCATGGAGGTCGAGGCGGTCGACGAGGGCACCCTCGGCAAGATCCTGGTGCCGGAAGGCTCCGAGGGTGTCGCCGTAAACGCGCCGATCGCGATCCTGCTCACGGAAGGCGAGGACGCCTCGGCCCTGGCCGCGGCTGAGGTCGCGCCGGCCGCTCCGGCGCCCGGTACCGCTGCCGGGGTGGCGCCTGCGCCCGCCGGCGCGCCGACCCCGGCCCCGACCGCTCCCACCCCCGCGTCACAGCCCGCATCACCGCCGGCCGCACGCGCGGACGGCCAGCGGATCTTCGCAAGCCCGCTGGCACGGCGTCTCGCTGACGACGGGGGCCTGGACCTCGCCCGGATCTCCGGCAGCGGCCCGCACGGACGGATCGTCAAGACGGACGTCGAGCAGGCGCTGGCCGCGGCCAAGGCTGCGCCACCGCCGCCGCCGAAGCCTGCAGCGGCGCCGGCGCCGAAGCCGGCCGCTGCCGCCGCGGTCGAGCCGGCTGCCGCTTACGACGAGGTGCCGCACAGCACCATGCGCAAGGTCATCGCCAAGCGGCTGAGCGAGTCCAAGCGCGACATCCCGCACTACTACCTCACCATCGACTGCAACCTCGACGCGGTCCTCGACCTGCGGGGTAAGCTCAACGCCCGCTCGCCCGAGGGTGCCGGTGCCTTCAAGCTGTCGATCAACGACTTCCTCATCCGCGCCGTGGCGCTGGCGCTGAAGGCCTACCCGGACGCGAACTCGGCCTGGACCGACGAGGCGATGCGGCTGTTCAAGACGGTGGATATCGCCGTCGCGGTCGCGACCCCCAACGGGTTGATCACCCCCGTGGTGCGCAACGCCGACACCAAGGGCCTCGCCGCCATCGCGGGCGAGGTGCGCGACCTGGCGGGGCGGGCACGGGCGGGCAAGCTCAAGCCCGAGGACTACCAGGGCGGCACCTTCACCGTCTCCAACCTCGGCATGTACGGCATCCGCGAGTTCTCGGCGATCATCAACCCGCCGCAGTCGTGCCTGCTGGCCATCGGCGCGGCGGAGAAGCGGCCGATTGTGAAAGACGGTGCGCTCGCCGTCGCCACCATGGCGAGCTGCACGCTGTCGGCCGATCACCGCAGCGTCGACGGCGCCAAGGGCGCGGAGTTTCTCGCCATCTTCAGGCGGCTGGTCGAAGACCCGCTGACGATGATGCTGTAGGCAGGGGCAGACCATGGCCGACACGTCCTTCGACATCGTCGTCATCGGCACCGGTCCCGGCGGCTACGTCGCCGCCATCCGCGCCGCCCAGCTCGGGATGAAGACCGCGGTGGTCGAGCGCGAGCACCTCGGCGGCATCTGCCTGAACTGGGGCTGCATTCCGACCAAGGCGCTGCTGCGCACCGCCGAGGTCTACGAGACGATGAAGCACGCCGCCGACTACGGCCTCAAGGTCGAGGGCATCTCCTACGACCCGAAGAAGGTGATCGAACGCTCCCGCGCCGTCGCCCGCCAGCTCAACGGCGGCGTCGGCCACCTGCTGCGCAAGAACAAGGTCCCGGTCTTCGACGGCTGGGGGAAGCTGGGCGGGCGCGGCAAGGTGCTGGTGGAGAAGGGCGGGACGGCCCCGGTCGAGCTCGCCGCCAGGCACGTCATCCTCGCCACCGGCGCCCGCGCCCGTTCGCTGCCGGGCATGGAGCCGGACGGGCGGCTGGTCTGGACCTACAAGGAGGCGATGGTCCCGGACGTCATGCCGAAGTCGCTGCTGGTGGTGGGCTCCGGCGCCATCGGCATCGAGTTCGCGAGCTTCTACCGCTCGCTGGGCAGCGAGGTCACGGTCGTCGAGATCGTCGACCGGATCCTGCCGGCGGAGGACGCCGAGATCTCGGCGTTTGCGCGCAAGTCGTTCGAAAAGCAGGGGATGAAGATCCACACCTCGGCGGCGGTCAAGGCGCTGAAGCCCGGGCGCGACAGCGTCACCGCGACCATCGAGGCGGGCGGGAAGACGCAGGAGCTGACCGTCGACCGGGTGATCATGGCGGTGGGCATCACCGGCAACGTCGAGACCTGCGGCATCGAGGGCACTGCAGTGAAGGTCGAGCGCGGCCACATCGTCGTCGACGAGTGGCTGCGCACCGGCGAGGCCGGAGTCTACGCCATCGGCGACGTGGTCGGCGCGCCGTGGCTGGCGCACAAGGCGAGCCACGAGGGGGTGATCTGCGTGGAGAAAATCGCCGGGGTCCCCGGCGTCCATCCGCTGGACATCCGCCGCATCCCCGGCTGCACCTACTCGCGGCCGCAGATCGCGAGCGTGGGCCTCAGCGAGGCGGCGGCCAAGGCCGCCGGCCGCGAGATCAAGGTCGGCCGCTTCCCGTTCATCGGCAACGGCAAGGCCATCGCGCTGGGCGAACCGGAGGGCATGGTCAAGACCATCTTCGACGCCAGGACCGGCGAGCTCCTGGGCGCGCACATGGTCGGCGCCGAGGTCACCGAGCTGATCCAGGGCTATGCCATCGCCATGAGCCTGGAGACGACCGAGGCGGAGTTGATGCACACGGTCTTCCCGCACCCGACGCTTTCCGAGATGATGCACGAGGCCGTCCTCGATGCCTATGGCCGCGCCGTCCATTTCTGAGCCGCCGGCGTCCGCGCCGGTCGCGGCCGGCGAGGCCGTTGATCTGGTTCAGGACCCGAGCCATATCGCGCCTATGCCCACCGTCGCGCCGCCGCGCCATCCCGAGAAGGTCCACAAGCCGGTCAACCCGTCGCCGCGCAAGCCGGCGTGGATCCGGGTGAAAGCGCCGAGTACCGCCGCCCACGCCGAGACCCGGGCGCTGATGCGCGGGCACAACCTGCACACGGTGTGCGAGGAGGCGGCCTGCCCCAACATCGGCGAGTGCTGGGCGCGCAAGCACGCGACCGTGATGATCCTGGGCGCCATCTGCACCCGCGCCTGCGCCTTCTGCAACGTCGCCACCGGCAAGCCCGGGCCGGTCGATCCGTTCGAGCCGGAGAACGTGGCGATGACCGCGGCGACCATGGGGCTCAAGCACATGGTCATCACCTCGGTCGACCGCGACGACCTCGCCGATGGCGGTGCCGACCAGTTCGTCCGCTGCATCGCCGCCGTCCGCGGGAAGGCGCCGGGCGTCACGATCGAGGTGCTGACCCCCGACTTCCGCCACAAGGACGGCGCGCTGGAAGCTGTGGTGACGGCGGGGCCGGACGTGTTCAACCACAACCTGGAAACGGTGCCGCGGCTTTACCCGACGATCCGCCCGGGCGCGCGCTACTACCACTCGCTGCGGCTCCTGGACCGGGCGAAGGACATCTCGCCCTCGGTCTTCACCAAGTCCGGGATCATGGTGGGCCTCGGCGAAGAGCGGAACGAGGTCCTGCAGGTGATGGACGACCTGCGCTCCGCGCGCGTGGACTTCCTCACCATCGGCCAATACCTGCAGCCGACGCCGCACCACGCGGGCGTCGCCCGCTTCTTCACCCCGGACGAGTTCGCCGACTACAAGCGCATCGCCGAGACCAAGGGCTTCCTGATGGTCGCCTCTTCGCCGCTGACGCGCTCGTCCTACCACGCGGACCGCGACTTCGAGACGCTGCGCGCCGCGCGCCTCTCAGCCGCCGCCGGCGCCTAGGCGCGAGAGCGCCCGCCCGCCATGCCGACGCACGCCGAGAAGCGCATGCTCCCCTACAGCCGGCAGCAGATGTTCGATCTCGTCGCCGACGTCGAGCGGTACCCGGAGTTCCTGCCGTGGTGCGTTGCCTGCCGGATCCGCCAGAAGGTCTCCCCCGACGACTTCACCGCCGACCTGATCATCGGCTTCAAGTTCGTCCGCGAGCGCTTCACCTCGCAGGTGACGCTGGGGCGCCCCGACCGGATCGACGTGAACTACAAGGAAGGGCCGTTCCACTACCTCACCAACCACTGGTCGTTCGACGAGGACGAGAACGGCCACTGCATCATCGACTTCTACATCGACTTCGAGTTCCGCTCGAAGACCCTGCAGAAGCTGATCGGCCGGCTGTTCAACGAGGCGGTGCAGCGGATGGTCAACGCCTTCGAGCGCCGCGCCAACCTGCTCTACGGCCGCAACCGCGTGCCCACCGCCTGACCCCGGTCGTCGGGTGCTTCGTCTTTCCAAGCAACTGACCCGGTGCGCTCCTTGACCTGCGGCCCCCGCCCGCTTGTCCCTCCGTTTGGCGCCCGGCGCCGCAGCGTGTTGCGGGCGGAGCCCGGGCGGGGTATCACGCGTGAAGGGGCAAGCGCTTGGCTCGGCGCTCGGAGGCGACCGCGCCTCGGCCCCAGGGGGAGCGGCGGGCGTCGCGGTATGGCCACCGCGTGACCGTGTTCGCCGCAGCAACGGGCAGGGACCATGCCGTCCGATCCGCTCAGCAACGTCGTCAGGCAGTGCCGCTCGGCGCTGCTGGTCGTCGGCGCCTTCAGCCTCTTCATCAACGTCCTCGTCCTGACCTCGCCCATCTACATGATGCAGATGTACGACCGGGTGCTGTCCAGCGGCCGGGTCGAGACGCTGGTGTTCCTGACGCTGATCGCCGGCCTTGCGATCCTGGTCATGGGTGCGCTGGAGGTCGTGCGCGGCCGGCTGCTGGCCCGGATCGGCGGCTGGATGGAGACGTCGCTGTCGCCGGAGCTGATCGGAAGCAGCCTGCGCAGCGCGCTCGTCGGCGCCCAGGCGACGGCGCAGCCGCTGCGCGATCTCGGCACCGTGCGGGCCTTTCTCGGCGGCACCGGCGTCAACGCGATCTTCGACGCGCCGTGGGCGCCGATTTTCCTCGCCATCATCTACTGGCTCCACCCCGTCCTCGGGCTGATCGGCATCGGCGCCGCGGTCGTCCTGCTCGCCATCGCCGTGCTGAACGAGCTGTGGTCGCGCCGGCTGCTGCGGGAGGCCGGGCGCCTCACCCTGGCCAACACCCAGCGCGCCGACGCCGCCATCCGCAACGCCGGCGTCTTCCACGCCATGGGCATGCTGGACGGCTTCCTGTTCGGCTGGATGGGCCGCACCGAACGGGCGCAGTCCGGCCAGCTGCAGGCCAGCGACCGCAGCGCCGTCATCATCGGCGCGTCCAAGTTCTTCCGCGTTTTCGTGCAGATCCTCATCCTCGGTGCCGGCGCCTACCTGGTGTTGCGGGACGAGCTGACCTCGGGCGGGATGATCGCGGCGTCGATCCTGCTCGGCCGCGCACTGGCGCCGGTCGATCAGGCGATCGGCGCCTGGAAGAGCATGGTCGCCGCCCGCGACGCCTTCGACCGGATCAAGCGGCTGCTGGACCAGTTCCCGCCCAGGCCGGCCGCCATGCCGCTCCCGGCGCCACGAGGCCAGCTTGCGTGCGAGGGTGTCACCTACGTGGTCCACGGCCGCGACAGGCCGATCCTCAACCAGGTTACCTTTACGCTTGCGGCCGGCGACGTCCTCGGCGTCATCGGCCCGTCCGCGGCCGGCAAGTCGACCCTGTGCAAGGTCCTCGTCGGCATGTGGGTGCCGACCCACGGGCACGCCCGGCTCGACGGCGCCGACCTCTCGGCGTGGCCGCCGTCCCAGCTCGGCCAGTTCATCGGCTACCTGCCGCAGGACGTGGAGCTGTTCAGCGGCACCATCCGCGACAACATCGCCCGGCTGATCCCGGATCCGGATCCTGCGGCGGTGGTGGAAGCCGCCCGCATCGCCGGCGTGCACGACATGATCCTGCGCCTGCCCAAGGGCTACGAAAGCGAGATTGGCGAGGGCGGCTCGTTCCTCTCCGGCGGCCAGCGCCAGCGGATCGGCCTCGCCCGGGCCCTGTTCGGCCGGCCGCAGCTGATCGTGCTGGACGAGCCCAACGCCAGCCTGGACGCGGAGGGCGAGGAGTCGCTGATCGCGGCGATCCGCACCGCCCAGGGCTGGGGTGCGACGGTCGTCCTTGTCGCCCACGCGCCACGGGTGCTGCAGCCGGCCAACAAGCTGCTGTTCCTCCGCGACGGCCGCAGCGAGCTGTTCGGCGAGCGCGACGCGGTGCTGGCCAAGCTGCGTGCCGTTCCCGTGGCACGGCCGGCGCCCGTCGCCGCCGCCGGCCAGCCGGAGCCGCCGAAGGCGATCGCCGAGCAGGGAGCCCGGTCATGAGCAAGGACCTGGTCGTCACCGGGCCGGGCAGCCGGCTGCTTCCGGCGGAACGGCCGCTCCGCCAGGAGATCAAGGGAACGACCTGGCTCGGGGTGGCCATCGTCGTCGCGTTCTTCGTCCTCGGCGGCGGCTGGGCGGCGACGGCGCCGCTGTCGGGCGCCGCCATCGCGCCGGGGTCGGTTTCGCCGGAGGGCAGCCACCGGGTGGTGCAGCACCTGGAGGGCGGCATCGTCCGCGCCCTGTTCGTCCAGGAGGGCGACGTCGTCCGCGCCGGGCAGACGCTGCTGGAGCTGGAGGACGTGGGCGCCAAGGCCGAGGTCGGCGCCATGGACAGCCGGCTGCGGGTGCTGGCCGCCAGCGAGGCGCGGCTGCAGGCGGAGCGCCTCGGCGCCGAGAGGATCGCGTTCTCGCATCCGGCGCTGTCGGAGGCAACGAACCCCGACGTCGCCGCCATCATCGGCCAGCAGGTCCATCAGTTCGAGACCCGCCGGGCCAACGACGAGACCCGCATCGGCGTCCTCAACCAGCAGATCGCCCAGCTCGAACAGCAGATCGAGGGCGCCAGGCGACAGCTCGCCGGGGTCAAGCGGCAGCGGGCGCTGATCGCCGAGGAGCTGGTGGCGGTGCGCGAGCTCTACCGCAAGGGCTACGAGCGCAAGCCGCGGATGCTCGAGTTGCAACGCACCGAGGCCGGCCTGCTCGGCACCGAGGGCGAACTGCTCTCGCGGATCGCCCGCGGCGAGGAGGAGATCGGCGAGGCCAGGCTCGAGATCATCAACACCACCATCCGCCGGCGGGAGGAGGTGGACCGGGACCTGTCACAGGTGCAATCCGACCGGCTGGAGCTGGAGCAGCAGATCACCGAGAGCCTGGACCGGCTGTCGCGCACGCGGATCACGGCGCCGGTGGACGGCATCGTCCTGCACCTGCAGGTCAAGACGCTGGGCGGGGTGATCAAGCCCGGCGAGGCGATCATGGACCTGGTGCCGACGACCGAAGACCTGATCATCGACGCCCAGGTTTCCACCCGCGACATCGACGCCGTGCACGCCGGCCAGCCGGCCTACGTGATGTTCCCGTCGTACCCGCAACGCGGGCTCCTGCGCATCGACGCCGAGGTCGACACGGTGTCGGCGGACGCGGTGCAGGACGAGCGCAGCGGCGAGCGCTACTACCTGGCCAAGGTCCGGGTCGATCGCGAACACATTCGCGAGCGCGCGCCGATGATCGAGCTGGTCCCCGGCCTTCCGGCCGAGGTGTTCATCCAGACGACCGAGCGGACCCTGCTCGACTACCTGCTCCAGCCGATGCTGATGGCGATGGAGCACACCTTCCGGGAGTAGGCGGCCACGTCGTCGTGGAGGGCGGGAAGCCGCGGGCGAGGCAGGTCTGGTTAACCGCAGGCTTAAACCGCGGTGGGGTCCGAGAAGATGGGCGGGCCCGGCTTCGCCTCGACCCGCCTTCTCGAGGGGGTCTACTCCCGCCGTTTTCAGAACACCCCGGCCTCCAGGCCCGCCGCCATCAGCAGGCCGAGGTCGCGGCACTGGTCGAGGAACTCGCCCTGCCAGGGCCCGCGGCAGATCAGCGGCTCCTGAATCCGGCGCCAGCGCAGGCCGGTGACGATGGTCTCGACGCCGCGGCGGGTGCCGGTGCCGTCGTGGCCGGCGCGGACGTAGAGGGCGTAGGGCAGCCCTTGGGTCTTCTCCAGGCACGGATAGTAGCAGCGGTCGAAGAAATCCTTGAGCGCGCCGCTCATGTAGCCGAGGTTCTCGGTGGTGCCGAGGACGATCGCCTGGGCGGCCAGCACGTGTTCGGGACCGGTGGCGAAGGGACTCAGCGCCACCACCTCGACGCCCTCGACGTCCGGCGAGGTGGCGCCGGCGGCGACCGCGTCGCGCATCTGCTCGGTGTTGGGCGACGGCGCGTGGGCGACGATGAGGAGCGTCCGGCGCGGCATTGTCCCTTCGCCTCTTCCCGTGGGTGGGCGGCGCGAGTGTGCGGCAAGGAGACGGGCTTCGGCCAGCGCCTCGATCGCGGGCGCCGCGGGGGTTGGCAGGGATGGCGGACGGTGGGATCGCGCTGGCGATCATGTGCAAAGCGCCGGTCGCCGGCGAAAGCAAAACCAGGCTCTGCCCGCCGCTGAGCCGGGAGCAGGCGGCGGAGCTGTCCCGCTGCTTCATCGCCGACGTGGCGGACACGGTCGGCGCGGTCGCGCGGGACGCTGGCGGGCGGGGCTACGCCGTGATCACGCCGGCCGGGGCCGAGGGCGCCTTCGCCGGGCTGTTGCCCGAAGGCGTTCGGATCCTCACCCAGCGCGGAGCTGACCTGTCGGCTCGGCTGACCCATGCGACCCGCGACCTGCTCGCCGACGGCCACACCGGCGTCTGCCTGATCAACGCCGACGGACCGACGCTCCCGGCGGAGCTGCTGGCGCGGGCCGTCGCCGTGCTGCGCGAGCCGGGCGAGGCGATCGCCCTCGTGCCGGCCATCGACGGCGGCTATGCCCTCATCGGGTTGAAGCGGGAGCATCCCTCGCTGTTTGCCGACGTCGCCTGGAGTACCAGCCGGGTGCTGGCGCAGACGCTGGTTCGGGCCGGCGGCCTCGGCGTACCGGTTTCGCTGCTGCCGTCCTGGTACGACGTCGACGACGTCGCCGGCCTGGAGCTGCTCGGCTGCGAGTTGTCCGGCGCCGGCGGGTTCGTCCTGGAGGGGCAGGGGCTGAAGGGCGCCGCGGCGCCCAGGACGCGGGCCTTCCTCGCAGCGTTGCCGGCCGGCGGGACGACAGGCCCCTGATCATTCCGCCAACGCCCGCCCCGAACGCACGGCGCCGGCCGCCCACACCGCGGTGAGCGACCGGCGCGATGGTCCAGGGGGCGAGCGCCTAGCGCAGGCCCACGAACGAGAGGATGGCGAGGATGACGACGATGACGCCGATGAGCCAGAAGATGTTGTACACGTTACCCTCCTTGATGAAGTCAGAAGCCCGTCAGGCGTCGGTGCCCGCGGCGTGGTCGGCGACGTACGCGCCCCGGTTGCCGAGCGGCCGCTCGCGCCCGGTCGTGGAATCGCGCGCCGTCTGGTGCTCCAGCTCGGCGTTGAGCTCAGCGCCGAGGCAGACGATGAAGGCGGTGAGGTAGAACCACATCAGCAGCACGACGACGGCGCCGAGCGAGCCGAACGTCCTGTTGTAGCTGGCGAAGTTCTGGACATAGAACGAGAACGCGACCGATCCCACCACCCACAGGATCGTCGCCACGACCGCTCCCGGCGTGATCCAGCGGAAGCGGGCGGCCGCCCGGCTGGGCCCGTAGCGAAACAGCAGCGCCAGCGCGATCATGACGAAAACGGCGAGCCCGACCCAGCGCAGCAGGAGCAGGCCGGTCCTCGGCCACCCCTCGACGCCGAGGAAGTCCACGGCCGCGGGGACGGCGGCGATGACGCCGAGCGCGACCAGCACGAAGCCGAGGCCCAGGATCGTGAACAGCAGCGCGACGGCGTTGAACTTGAGGAAGTTGCGGGTCTCGCGCTCCTCGTAGGCGATGTTCATCGCGGTGAACAGCGCCTTGACGCCGGCGGTCGCGCTCCACAACGACAGCCCGAGGGTGAAGATCAACCCCAAGCCCAGCGGCTGCGTGCCCTTGCTCGCGACCGCGGACAACTGGCCGTCGAGGATGCTGAAGGCGTCCGGCGGGATCACGTCCTTGAGCGGCTCGAGCTGCCTCTGGACGTCCGCCGGGTCCGCGAACAGGCCATAGATCATGACCAGGGCCGCCAGGGCCGGGAACACCGCCAGCAGGCTGTAGAAGGCGACACCGGCTGCGACCACCGAGAGGTTGTCGCCGCTGATTTCGTCCTTGACGCGGAAAAGAACGTCGCGCCATCCCCGTGGGGGAATATCCGACGGACTGTCGGCGTATTCCCCCCGGGCTCCCGGATTGTAGGCAGAAGACCGGGACATGGCCGACGCTACTTCTTCTCGTCCGCCTTCGCGCCCGTCTTGCCGGGCTCGGGCGGGCTGACCGGACGGCTGTCCATGGTCGAGCCGAAGGTTCCGCCCTGCACCGGCGGCGTCGGAATGCCGCTCGCCCCGGCCACGCCGCCGGTCGGCGACTGCGACGGCGGGGTCACCGGCGTCGGCGCGCCCACGGCCGGCGTCACCGGCTCCGTCACCACGCCGCTGGGGGACGAGCCCGGCTTGCCGGTTTTCGGCTTGTCCGCCGAGGCGTCACCCTGGCCGCCCGACGGCTTGCCTGCGGAAGAGTCGCCCTGGCCGCCGGACGGCTTGCCAACCTGCTCCTTCGCCTTGCCCGTGCCGGCTTCGGTCGCGGACTTGGCGACGCTGGCCGCGGCTGCAGCGGTCTCGTTCAGCTTCTCCTTGATGCCGTCCGGCGTCAGCCCGGCCTCCCGGGCCTGTTGCTTGCCGGCTTCGATCGCGGCGGAGGCGGCGTCACGCGCCCGCTCCGCCTGGACCTCGGCCTGCTCGCGCGCCGCCGCCTTCAGCTCGTCGGCCCGCTCGCCCATGAGCTCGTCCTCCCGGCGCGTCCGCGGCAGGAAGGCGGCCACGGCCGCTCCCAGCGCGGCGATGCCGATGCCGACGGCGAGCGGATGCTCCCGGGCGAACGACCCGGCGGACCCAGCCGCCTCGCGCGCCCGCCAGCTCGCGTCGCGGGCGGCAGAACCGCCGCGGCGGTAGGCGTCCGCAGCCCGGTCGGCCATCGACGAGCCATAGAGACGGGCCTGCGCGGCGGTGGCGCTCGCCCGGTCGGACAGGCCGTGCGCCATCTCCTTGGCCCGCTCGGAAGTCCTGCGCCCGCCCTCGCCCATCCTGCCGCGGATGTCCCGGGCCGAGGCCTTGGCACGGTCGGCGGCATCGCGGGCGGCGTGGGTACCGCGCTTGGCAGACGCGGCGAGCGACGCACTGGCCCCGGACGCACCGGTGCGGACCTGCTCGTAGGCGTCCTTGCCGGTTGCCTTCGCCGCCTGCACCCGGTCGCCTCCGTCGGATCCGCTCTCCAGCCCGGTCTCGTCCATCGACTGGTCGTCGTAGGCCGCGCTCCAGTCCTCCGGAACGTCGAGATCGGTGGTGTCGGCGGTCGTCGTCGGGGCCAGCCCGGATGAGCTCGCCTGGTAGCGGCGGCTGGACCGGGAGCGCGTGGCTTCGTCGTCGAAGTCGTAGTGCTCGATGTATTCGCCGTTGCCGCCGTCACCGGACTTGCGCCCGGCGAACATCAGCCAGCCGACGCCTATACCCAGGAGGGCGGCGGGGACCGGATTGTCGCGAACGGTTCGGCCGAGGTTGAGGCCGAACTCGCCGCCGGTCTCGCGCGCGGTCCGCACCGCCTGGTCCATCAGGCCGGCCGGCGACAGCCGCGTCGTCAGCACGTCCAGCGTGCGGTCGATGTGGGCCCGCGTGCCGGCGATGTCCTGCTCGATCTCGTCCGGAGACATGTCTCGATAGTTTTTCATTATTTCACCTTTTCCATTGCCAGATCCGCGTCGGCGCGTACCTGCCTGACGGTGCGCTCCGGGACCAGGTTGGTGGCCTTCAGGCTCGACTGCCCGTACTTGATCAGGCCGAAGCCGATGGCCGCGACGATCACCCCCACGATCAGCGACGCCCAGCCCGTGTCCATGTGCTCGGCGAGGGCGGCGACCAGCGCCTGCAGCAGCACCAGCAGGGCCGCGAACGAGACCAGCATCCCGGCGACCATGCCGATGGCGCCCGCCGTGAGCTGGTTCACCTTCTCCGAGCCCTCGGCCTGGGCGAGGCGCAGCTCCTGGCGGATGAGCGTCTGGACGCTCTTGATGAGGTCGGAGAGCAGCGACCTCGTGCTCGTGTCCTGTTCAACCATAAGTCGTCATCTCCTCCCGGTAGCGCGGCGCCGAAACGTCCGGCTCCGTCGTCCACTGCTGCCGGTGCGAGCCGTAGTCGCCGCCGGCCGTGGGCTTCGAGCTCGCCAGGAAGCGGGCCAGGCCGAAGCCGATCGCGAAGGCGCCGCCGAAGAACAGGGCGGGCCGGCGCTGTGCGAAGCTGGTCACCTCGCGGGCGAGATCGTTGAAGTCGCGCTGCCCGACGGCATGACCCATGCGCTGCAGCTCGTCGGCCGCCGACCGCGTGTAGTGCGCGATCGTGCCGTGACCCTGCTTGTCCAGCGTCGACGTCAGGTCGTGGATGGCGGCGGAGATGTCCGTCAGGTAGCTCGAGGCCATGTCCTTCTGTTCCGCCGCGAGACCTTCGGCCTTCGCCTTCACGCCCTCGGCAAGGCGCTGCCCTTCTTGCTTCAGTGTTTCTTTCGCGTCGCGCGCCGTATTCGTGGCGTCGCGGCCCGCGAGTGTTTGGCTGTCATGTGCATTCGCCATGTCAACGCCCCTCATTCGTAACTGCGATGTGCATTCAGGAACGCATTGCTCAGCCGGAAGTTCCCGCGCCCGATCGTGGTCGTCGCGGCGCGGCACGACCGGAGCTGCTTGTTCGGGCTCAGCGGCGGGCGATGATCCAGACGGCGTGGATGATGCCGGGGATGTAGCCGAGCAGCGTCAGCAAGATGTTCACCCAAAAGTGAAGGCCGAAGCCCACCTGGAGGAAGACACCGAGAGGCGGCAGGAGAATGGCCAGAAGAATTCGAAGAAGGTCCATTGAGAGCATCCTGGTTCGTGAAGATCGCTGGGCTCGCGCCGGCGGCCGGCTGCGCGGCCGCTCGATCACCAACGAGGGCTCGGATGCGAGGTTCCGGCGGAGCCGGTGGTGCGCGGCCGTGCGGAGGCTGAGCTTCCGGGCGGCGGCCCGCCTGCCGATACCTCCACTCGCAGAAGGCATGGCCCTGGTAGGGTGGTTGCCGTGGCTACGGATTGTGGGCATGATGAGGTGACATTCGAGTGGGAGGAGATGAAGCGTCTGCTCAACCTGCAGAAGCACGGGATCGATTTCCTGGATTGCGCAGGTGCTGTTTCATGACGAGCGGGCGTACACGTACCGTTCGCCAAGACCCGGCGAGGCCCGTTGGGTCACGGTCGGATCTGTGGAGGCTCGTCTGATCGCCCTGGTGTGGACGTCCAGGGAAGATGCGGTGCGGCTGATATCGGCGAGGAGGGCGCGTCGTGAGGAGAAGAAGCGATATCGTGAGCTATTCGGCTGACGAACTCAGGGCGATGCGCGCCCGCGGCGAAGGCCGCAGCGACTGGTCGAAGGTCGACGCCATTCCCGAAAAGGAACTGGAGAGGCTGGTCGCCGAGGAGGGCGAAGAAGGGGAACTCGTGGAGGGATGGGCCGAGACGATCGAGATCGGCATGCCGCGCCCGAAGATACACATGAATCTACGGATCGACGCCGACGTGGTGGACTGGTTCCGCGCCCAAGGCAGCGGTTATCAGACCCGCATGAACGCCGTCCTCCGCGCGTTCATGGAGGCGCGCCGGCGCTTTGAACGGTCTTAGGCCGTCTCTCTCAGGCGGCGAGCGGCCCGCGCGCCTGACGCCGGAGGTGGCGCCAGGCGAGGTTCGTCGCCACGTCGCCGAGCCGCCCGCGGGCCGACAGACCGGTCGCCTTCAGGATCATGCTCACCGCCCGCTGGACGTGGTCGCGGCGGTAGCACCGATAGGCCCGCGCCGCATAGGCCGAGGCGGCGGCCTTGCGGTCGTAGGCCGCGTTGGCGGTATTGGCGCAGTGGTAGGCGAAGGCGAGTTCGTCGTCATCGGCTTCGCGGTAGCGGCCGACGGCGACCCAGACCCGCCGCAGCCGGCTCGGCTTTTCGCTTTCCAGGTAGCGCTGCATGTGGGTGTAGAACAGCTTGTAATGGCGGAACTCGTCGCCGGCGATCTTGGCGCAGATGACCTTCAGCACCGGCTCGCGGGAGGCGTCGCGCAGCGCCGAGTAGAACGAGCTCGTGCCGGTCTCGACGACGCAGCGGGCGGTGAGCTCGCCGGAGCGGGAACCCCGCACCGACTCGGACGCCTCCACCGGGATGCGGTACCCGGCGCGGAAGCGGGCCCTGCTCTCGGCGAAGTCGAAGCCCGGGTCGGCCATCTCGCCCCAGCGGCCGAGCGCCTCGCCGTGCTGCGCCTCTTCCACGGCCCACTCCCGCGCCGCCGCCTGGAACGCCGGGTCGTCGGCAAAGACGTTGCAGAGGTAGTCGGCGTAGTCGGCGGAATTGTGCTCGACCAGCGAGGCGGCCTTGACGACCGCCGTCAGGTCGGGATCCAGCCTGTCCGGCGCGAACCGCGCCCAGGGGATGTCTTCGATCGTCCAGTGTCCCATGCGTTCCACACCGCTACCCCGTTACGCCATACCGCCCACGGCGGCACCCTCGGCCTCGCCCATGGTTTGTCGCGAAATGCATGTGGCGAGCGAATAACCTGAGGCAACCCGCAGTGCAACATCGTCCGGGGAGGACGGTGGGAGGACGGGCACCGGGCGCTCGGTTGTTGCCGGCGGCTTCTGTGCCTACCTCAGCTGCGGAGGCGCCGGCCGGTGTCCCGCGCGCACCGACCATGGAGGCGAACGAGGTGGGTGGATCCGGATGATCATGCTGGCGCACTCGCGGCCGATGTTCTGCCGCGTCATCGGCTTGCAGGCGGCGACGCCGGACATCCGCATCGTCCGCCTCGCCATCGTCTCCGGCGGACCCTTCCGCTTCGCCGCCGGCCAGTACGCCAGGGTGACCTTCCTCGCCCAGCGCCCCCGCGACTACTCCCTGGCCAACAGTCCGCTCGAACCGGTCCTCGAGTTCCACATCCGCCACCGCGCCGACGGCGGCACCGGCCACTACGTCGCCCGGACCCTGCGCATCGGCGACCACGTCTGGGTCGAAGGCCCGTTCGGCGAGGCCTGGCTGCGCCAGGAGCACACCGGTCCGATCCTCTGCATCGCCGGCGGGTCGGGGCTGGGGCCGATGAAGTCGATCGTCGAGACGGCGCTGGCCGGCCGGCCGGACCGGCGCGTGGACCTCTACTTCGGCGGCCGCAACGAGCGCGACATCTACCTTGAGGATCATTTCCAGGCCATGGCCCGCAGGCACCCGAACTTCCGCTACCACGTCCTCCTGTCGGCGACCCGGCCGACGACGGCGCGGCGGCGCGGCACCGTGGTGGAGGGTGTCGTCGCCGACTTCGCCGTGCCGCTCGCTGGGGGCGTTTCGCCGCTCATGGGCGCCAAGGTCTACATGGCCGGGCCGCCGGCGATGGTGGAGGCGGCGGGAGCGGCGCTGCGCGGGCTGGGCGTTCCGGCCGAGGACATCCACGCCGACCCGTTCCACGCCGCCGGGCTGGAGCCGGCGGCCGGCGCCTGATCCGGTGGCCGCGGTGAGCGCGTCCGTGAGCGGCTCCCATACCCCCGGAGATGCGGCGGAGGAGAGCGTCGAGCTCGTTCGGGCGAGCCGCGGCAGCGACCTCTGGTCGGCGATCGAGGCGGCGCAGTCGGGCAGGGTGGTCGTCCACGACGAACTTGCGGATCCGGCGGAGGCCGAGGCGGTCGGACGGCTCGCCGGCGCGCTGGACCGGGCGATCGAGGCCTGGGAGGAGGAGGGGCTGCAGAACAAGGCGCCGCTGCTGAGCCCGATCGACGAGAGCCTGGCGGCGTTGGCCCCGCACGGCCTGTCGCTCTATTCGGCCTGCGTCGAACGGGCGATCATTCTGGACGGCGGCCGGAACGTCTCCATGCAGCTCGCGGTGTTCTCCATCGGCCGCTCCAGCGCCGCCACGCACCGGGTGGAGATGCCGTTGGTGCTCGACGCCGATGCCGAAGACGAGGAGGAGGACTGATGCGCGCGGCGCGTGTCGAAGCATGAGGCCTGCAGCTTCCGCGCGGCTTAGGGCGGAAAAAAGCGCTGGTTCGCCTGCGCGACCGGATGCTAAAAAACAGGGGAAAGAGAGGGTAGGAATGTTGGGTCCGTACGAAGCCATCGTCGGCTATCAAGCAGCGATCGTAAGCCAGTACATGAAGGCTGTGCTTGCCGCCGCCCATGCCTACGCCGGGCTTTTGGATCCGCGACCGGACCTGTCCCTGCCGGCACGCTCCGTGAAAGTCCCCTACGCTTGGTGGTGGTAGCCGTCCGGCTCCGGCGGAACAACCGTCCCGACCCCGCCGAAGCCTTGCGTCGCCGGGCCGCCGGGTGCCCGGCCGCGCTTGGCGTTACCCGGCAATGAACGTGCTCTCCGTCGCCGCGAGCCCCCCGGACGTCCCCCTCGACGACTGGCAGCACGTCCGCGTCCACGCACTCCTGGTCGGCAAGCGCATCGACCTGCGTGCCCTGCAGCGGGGCATCGAGCTGGCCGGCCAACCCGTCGCGGTGCCGGCGGGCGAGCGGGGCCTGGCGGTGCTGTTTCGCTACGGCGCCGTCGTCACCTTCCACATGCAGCCGGTCGAGCAGGCGGCCTTCCTCAAGAGCCTGGAGAGCGTGGTCGGCGAGCCGTTCGACACGACCGAGAGCGAGAAGGCCGAGATTGTCGTCGACGACACCGGCGGCCAGACCGAGGGCGTCGACGGCAGCGGCAACATCCGGCTGCAGCGCGTCACCATGGAGCGGCTGGTGGTCGTGGCCGACGTGCTGGCGAAGAGCGTCATCCTCGCCTACGACGAGAACCGGGTTGCCGCGGTTTTCGACCGGATCGAGCCGGTGGCGGAAAGGCTGCACCGGGCGGGCCGGACGGTCTCGGTCAACGACCTCCTCGGCCATATCGGCGACGTGCTGATCACCCAGCACCGGATGGTCGGCCGGGTCGAAATCACCGAAAAGCCGGAACTCGTCTGGGACCGCTCGGACATGGAGCGGCTCTACGTCCGCCTGCGCGAGGAATACGAACTCACCGAGCGCGACCGGGCGCTGAACCGCAAGCTTGAGCTGATCTCGCTGACGGCGACCACGTCGCTGGGCCTGGTTCAGGCGCAGCGAAGCCTCAGGGTCGAGTGGTACATCGTCATCCTGATCGTCATCGAGATCTTCCTCACCCTCTACAACATGTTCGTCTCCGGCACGCCCCACTGAGCGGAGTAGACGAAGCGGCGACGGTCGTTGCGCAGACGCCGGCGGGGCCGTGCTTGACCGCGCCCCGAGGCGGGGCTACATCGACAGCCGCGGCGGCGGGAGTAGCTCAGTTGGTTAGAGCACCTGGTTGTGGTCCAGGGGGTCGTGGGTTCGAATCCCATCTCTCGCCCCAGCCTGCGCTGGCCCGCCGGGTGGTGAGCTACCAGCACTAGAAGCCGAGGTGGTTCCCGCCGCAAGCTGAGGGATCGCGGGCCTTGCGCGTGGATGCCGCGGCGCGATGCGCGCCGGGGTTTCGTTTTCGCCGGAGCTAGGGTACATCTCGACCGGCTGCCGCCGCCCCGGACGCACTGCCCGGACCACCGCCGGGCGGTTCTCGGAGACACACTCGAGCCGATGACGACGACGACCCGCGAACGCCCCGTGATCATCGGCATCGTCGGCGATTCCGCGGCGGGAAAGACCACCTTCGCCGCCGGTCTGGTGCAGATCCTCGGGCCGGAGCGAACGCTCTCGATCTGCGCCGACGACTACCACCGCTACTCCCGCAAGGAACGCGCCCGGCTCGGCGTTACCCCGCATCATCCCGACGCCAACTACATCGACATCCTCGAGCAGCACGTCGACCTGCTGCGCGACGCGCAGCCGATCCTCAAGCCGGTCTACGACCATGACGGCGGCGTGCTGAGGCCGCCCGAGTACGCGAAGCCGGCGCCGTTCATCATCCTCGAGGGCCTGCTCGGCTTCTCCACCCAGCGGCTGCGCGACGCCTACGACGTCAAGATCTACCTCGACCCGCAGGAGGCGCTGCGGCTGCGCTGGAAGTTTCAGCGCGACACCGGCTTCGGCGGCTATGCGGTCGAGGACGTGATGAGCGCGATCGAGACGCTGAAGCGCGACAGCGAGGCTTTCGTCACGCCGCAGCGGGCCTACGCCGACATGGTCGTCTGCTTCTGCCCGCCGGACGATGATCCGGACGAGAGCGGGGCACGGCTGAACGCCCGCCACATCCTTCGGCCGACGCTGCCGGCCCTGGACCTACCGCCGGTCGTAGAAGCCGGCGCGGGGAAGGGCATCGCCATGGAGCTCGCCCGCGACGTCGACGGGATGCTGATTGACGCCCTCGACGTCTCGGGCCCCCGCGTCGCCGACGATCCCGAGCTGGAGGCGGTGCTATGGCGCCGGCTCGCCGGGCCGGGCGCCGACCTGCCGTTGCCGCGGCTCGGCCGTTACCACGACGAGCGCGGAAACGCGGCCCACAGCCGGCCGCTGGCGCTGTCCCAGCTTCTCGTTGCCCACTATGTGATGGATGCGGCGGTCCAGGATGCCGTCTGAGGAGAGCCCCCCGATGAGCGTTGCCCGAGTTCGCGCGGCCGCACCCCTGCGGCTGCAACCGACGGAGGAGCCGGAGCCGATGGCGGTTGCCAGCCACGAGGAGATGGTCAACGCCATCCGCGTCCTCGCCGCCGACGCGGTCCAGAAGGCCAAGTCCGGCCATCCCGGCATGCCCATGGGCATGGCCACCGCCGCCACCGTGCTTTGGACGCGGTTTTTGAAGTTCGACCCGAGCCGGCCGCAGTGGGAGGACCGGGACCGCTTCATCCTTTCGGCCGGCCACGGCTCGATGCTGCTGTATTCGCTGCTCTATCTCAGCGGCTTCGAGGCGATCACCATCGACGAGATCAAGCGCTTCCGCCAGCTCGGCTCGAACACGCCGGGCCATCCGGAGTACGACCCGAGCCACGGGATCGAGACGACCACCGGGCCGCTGGCCCAGGGTCTCGGCAACGCCGTCGGCATGGCCCTGGCGGAGCGGCTGCGCAACGCCCGCTGGGGCGACGACATCGTCGACCACTACACCTACTGCATCGTCGGCGACGGCTGCCTGATGGAAGGGCTGAGCCACGAGGCAATCTCGTTCGCCGGCGTGCTCAAGCTGTCCAAGCTCATCGTCATCTGGGACGACAACCGCATCTCCATTGACGGCGCCACCTCGCTGTCGACCTCCGACAACCAGCTCGCCCGCTTCGAGGCCTGCGGCTGGGACGCGCAGGTCGTGGACGGCGACGACCCGGACGCCGTCGCCGGGGCGATCTCGCGGGCGCGGATGTCCGACAAGCCGTCGCTGATCGACTGCCGGACGATCATCGGCAAGGGCGCGCCCACCAAGCAGGGCACCGCCGCCACCCATGGCGCGCCGCTCGGCGAGGACGAGGTGGCCGGCGTGCGCCGCACGCTGAACTGGCCGCACCCGCCGTTCGTCATCCCACCGCACATCGTCTCCGCGTGGCGCAAGGCGGCCGAGCGCTGCATCCACGACCGCCTCGCCTGGGAGCAGCGGTTCGCGGCGCTCCCGCAGGACCAGCGGGCCGAGTTCCACCGCACCAGCAGCGGCGGCTTGCGGCCCAATTGGCAGGTGCCGCTGAACGAGTTCAAGCGGAGGCTGGCGGACGAGCGGCCGACCTGGGCGACGCGCAAGGCCTCCGGCGAGGCGCTGGAGATCCTCACCGCCAACTTCCCGGAGATGATCGGCGGCTCGGCCGACCTGACCGACTCGGTCTTCACCCAGACGAAGCTCACCGACGACATCAGCGCCGGGAACTACGCCGGCCGCTACGTCCACTACGGCGTGCGCGAGCACGCCATGGCGTCGGTGATGAACGGGATCGCCCTTCACGGCGGCTTCATCCCCTATGGCGGAACGTTCCTGGTCTTCGCCGACTACATGCGCGGCGGCATGCGCATGTCGGCGCTGATGAAGCAGCGGGTCATCTACGTGCTCACCCACGACTCCATCGGCGTCGGCGAGGACGGCCCGACCCACCACCCGTCGGAGACCTTGGCGAGCCTGCGGGTGATGCCGAACATGCTGGTGTTCCGCCCGGCGGACGCGATAGAGACCTTCGAGTGCTGGGTCATCGCCATCACCGAGTACGACATGCCGTCGTGCCTGGTGCTGACCCGCCAGGGGGTGCCGGCGGTTCGCCTCGAGCACGAGAGCGTCAACCTCTGCGCCCGGGGCGCCTACGTGCTGCACGAGGCCGAAGGCGGCGAGCGGCAGGTGAGCCTGTTCGCCACCGGCTCCGAGGTTCACGTCGCGGTCGAGGCGCGCAACGTCCTGCAGGGCCAGGGGATCCCGACGGCGGTGATCTCCATGCCGTGCTGGGAACTGTTCGAGAACCAGCCCGAGCGCTACCGCAAGGAGGTTCTGGGCCCCGCCTGGCCGCAGTGCGTGCGGGTGGCGGTGGAGGCGGCGATCTCGCCCGGCTGGGACCGCTACATCGGCGAGAACGGCGTCTTCGTCGGGCTCAAGGGCTTCGGCCTGTCGGCGCCGGGCGACGTGCTGTTCAAGCACTTCGGCATCGTCTCCGACAACGTCGTCGCCCAGACCAAGGCGGCGCTGGCCCGCCTGCCGCAGGCGGCGCGCCGGCGCGACACCCGCTTCAGCATCGACGTCGTGGGCTGAGCGCGGACCCGGCACCGATGGTCAAGATCGCGCCGTCGATCCTGTCGGCGGACTTCGCCCGACTGGGCGAGGAGGTCCGGGCGATCGACGCCGCCGGCTGCGACTACGTCCACATCGACGTCATGGACGGCCACTTCGTCCCGAACCTGACCTTGGGCCCGCCGGTCATCGCCGCCATCCGCAGGCACACCGCCAAGCCCTTCGACGTGCACCTGATGATCGAGCCGGCGCAGCCCTACCTCGCCGCCTACGCGGACGCAGGCGCCGACATCATCACCGTCCATGCCGAGGCCGACCGTCACCTGGACCGCAGCCTGCAGGTGATCCGCGGGCTTGGGCGCAAGGCCGGGGTCTCGCTCAACCCGGCGACGCCCGAGGCCGTCCTCGAGCACGTGCTGGACCGTCTCGACCTGATCCTGGTGATGTCGGTGAACCCCGGCTTCGGCGGCCAGTCGTTCATCCCCAGCGCGCTCGAGAAGATCCGCCGGATCCGGGCGATGATCGGCGAGCGCCCCATCGAGCTCGAGGTCGACGGAGGGGTGAACGCCGAGACCGCGCCCGCGGTCATCGCCGCCGGCGCCGACGTGCTCGTCGCCGGCAGCGCGGTCTTCACCGGCGGCGACTACCGAACCACCATCGCCGCGTTGCGCCCGCCCGCTTCCCGATAGCCGACAACCGTCCGTCCTCGCGCGAGATCAGCTCGTTCGTCGCTGGAGGACACGGCACAGCGCGAATGCCAACGCAAGGTTCAGGCCCGGCGTGAGCCCGGCCGAGCAGGATCACGTGCAACGGGTCAGCCGCCGTAGATGACCGCATCGGGGATGACGAAGCGCGCGGGTCCGATGGACACCATGTAGCCGTCGTCGATCCGGGCGGCCTCGAAGGCGAGATCGCCATCTGCTTCCGACTTGTCGTAAGAGACGGGCAGACCGCCGTCGTAGAAGATCACGCGGCTCCGGCCACCCGGAAGCGCGACCGTAACCGTACCGGTTCCGTTGCCCTCGCGGACCACGCCGAAGTCGCACAGCTGCGGCTCGGCGCCGGGGCCGGAACGGCATTCGACCTGCCCGGTGGCGTTGAAGCCTGTGCCCGGCACGAGGGCGTCCTCTTGACCCTGCTCAACCGGGACCATCGAGGGCAGTCGCGTCGCCATTCCCCCCGACCCTTCCACCAGGAAATCGCCGGCTGCCCAGGCCTCGACGCCCGGATCGTCGAGTGTCGCCACGCGGCACCAGCGCCGCCCTTCGGCCATGCGGCACCCCAGGTTGCGCAACGTCTGGCCGCTCGGCAGGTTCATCACGACACGCCCGCCGGCCGATGGCGCATCGCGCAGGTTCAGCCCGTCGCCCGCCTCGACCTGCCAGACATCCGGCCCGCCCTGCAGCCCGTCGGCGAAGTCGCCCGTTACGGTCTCGCCCGTGTCGCCGGTGATCACGATGTCCAGGGTGAAGTCGGCCTGCTCCCCGCGCCGCGCGGCGTTGCGGTAGAGGTAGACACTGATCGTGTATTCCCCGGACCTGGGCAGGACCCCGTCGAAACGGTTGAGGTCCGGCATGTAGGGTCCGGTCTGGTCGCCGCCTGCCAGCGCCGCGTCACCCGGGCCGGTGCCGGGGGCGTAGACGTTGAAGTAGGTGGCCGTGTTGTTCGAGGTCAGGCTGATCTGCATGCGCTGACCGGCCTCGGCTCCGAGGGTGTAGGCTACGGTCTCTCGGCCGGTGACCCGCTCTCGGATCGTGGTGCCGGTGGTCCCGGGGGCGAAGCGCACCTGTTCGCTGCGCAGCTCCGGTTCGGCCTGTTGGGCCTGCACCGCGGGTGCAGCAAGCCCGCCGATAGCAAGGACAATGCCCAAGGCCAGAAGAGTGCGCTTCATTTCTTGTATCCCCTCCAATGCTTGAGCGGCGTTTGATGATCGTTGGCGTCACGCCGTGGAACCCGCCTGGCGCGACGTTGGCGCGCAAGTAGCCGGACCCCCGCCCGGACGGGCGCTCAGGCGGCTCCGCTGGCGCCAAGAGGCATCTCCATCCGGAACACGAGCCCCTCGGGCGCGTAATCGAGGGTAACGTCGGCGTTCAACTCGCGCGCCAGGCCCCGCTCGATCATGATCGAGCCGAAGCCGCGCCGGGCGGGCTTTTGCACCGGCGGCCCGCCCGCCTCCCGCCAGGAGAACCGGAGCCGCTCGCCGCTGCCCCGCCCGACCTCCCAGGCGACGTTCACCCGGCCGCTGCCGTTGGACAGCGCGCCGTACTTCACGGCGTTGGTGGCAAGCTCGTGGAGCGCCATGCTGAACGCCACCGCAGCCTTCGGCGGCAGGAGCACGTCGCGGCCGGCGTCGATGTCGAACCGGCTGTCCCCCACGCCCCTGAAGGGCGCCAACGCCTCCGTGACCACGTCGTGCAGGCCGGCTTCCTGCCAGGCGCGGCGGGTGAGCAGGTCATGGGTCCGGGCCAGGCTGACGATGCGGTCGCTGAACGCTTCGCGCGCCGCAGCCGTCCCGGCGCCCTGGAACGTCTGGTTGGCGACCGCCTGCACGGTCGCCAGCATGTTCTTGACCCGGTGGTTCAACTCGGCCAGCAGCAGCCGTTGGTGCTCCTGGGCGGACTTGAGCTCGGTGATGTCGTGCCAGGTGATCACGCCGGCGACGACGTTGCCCTCTTCGTCCCTGATCGGGCCGGCGTTGCAGAGAACGGGGATGCGCTGGCCCGCTTCGCTGACGACGAACCACTCCTCGTTCACCACGATCTCGCCGCCCCGCACCGCCCGGGTCAGCGGCAACTCCTCGGGCAGCGCCGGCGCTCCGGTGTCGGCGCGGAGCACCTTGTAGGCGTCGACGTGCGCCTCCACGGTGATCCCTTCCAACTCGGCCCGCGGCCGCCGCAGCAGCCGGCTGCCGTAGTCGCTGACGCGTACGACGTTGACGTCCGGCGCGGTGGCGATGGTGATGCCGACCGGCACGTAGGTCATGAGCGCGTCCAGCAGCCGCCCCGCTTCCACCGCCTCTTCGGTCCGCCGGCGAAGCGCCGCTTCGGCGTCGCGCCGCGCGGTGACGTCGAGCACGGTGCCGAGGAACCGGGTCACCTCGCCGCGGGGATCGCGCAGCGGCCGGTAGGCGACGAGGAAGGTGCCGTCCTTGCCGGTGACGCGGTCCGGGCCGGTGATCTCGACGTCGCCGATCTCCTCGCCGGCGAGCAGCCGAGGCTGGAGCGCCCGCAGCGTCGCCGCCGTCTCCGCCGGCAGCACCTCCTCGACGGTGCGGCCGACGTGGTCGGCGTAGGGCCGGCCGTTGATCGCGGCCAGCCGCTCGTTGATGCGCAGGAACCGGAAGTCGCGGTCGAACAGCGCGATGCCGATGGGCGCGGCGTCATAGATGCCCTGGATTTCGTCCGCCCGCGCCCGGACCAGAGCCTCGCGCTCGGCCAGTTGCGCCCCCGCATCGGCCAGGGCGGCGCCGACGCCGTCGACCTCGACGACCCCGGACCGCAGGCGGGGCACGCTGCCCGTCCGGCCCAGGGCGACCGCCGCATCGGACAGCGCCAGGATCGAGCGGTTGATGCGCCGGCCGAACACGACGGCCAGCAGCGCCGAAAGCCCGGCGAGGGCGACGGCTGCGGTGCCGGTCAGCCACAGCATGCGGTGGAACGGCGCCATCAACCGGTTCCGCTCGACCCCGACGGCGGCCAGCCAGCCGGATTCGGGCGAGCGCGCGTAGGCGCCGCGCAGGGGGTTGCCTTCGTGGCTGGGGCCGTCCCACGTGCCGGAGGGGTGGATGGCCGCCCGCCGCAGCTGATCGGTGATGGGCGTTCCGACCCACGCCTCGTGATTGCGCGTGCGGGCGACGACGATGCCGTTGCGGTCGGACAGCGAGCCGGCCCACAACGCGGCCGGCAGCTTGTCGCGGATGAACGGCACCACCCGCTCGCTCGGCGTGACCGCGCTCAGCAACGAGAGCACGGCCCCGTCGCGAAGGACGGGCACGACGACCGCGAAGGAGGCCTGGCGGGAGGTGGGATCGATGAACAGGTTCGAGACGGCCGGGCGGCGAGTCTCGACGACCTGCCGGTCGACGTCGAGAGTGCTGCGGGAGAGCGGCTGGCCCCACGCCACCCGGGTATCGACGATGATCTGCCCGCTTGGATCGCGCAGGACCAGGTCCAGCCCCTCCGCGGCCGCAAGCTCGCCGGCGCGCCGTCGAAACGCCGCATGATCTTCCGTTTGCAGGCATTGGGCGGTGGCCAAGGCGAAGAGCAGGGACTGCTTGGCGGCGAGGCGGCGGTCGAGAGCGACCGTGACCGCTTTCGCCACGTCGCGAACCTCATGGTCGATCCGGGCCCGCTCGGCCTCCGCCGCGCGCCAGAACAGCAGCACGATCAGGGCCAGGGCCGGGATGACCAGCGACGCCGCGAACAGCGACAAGTGCCGGACGAGCGGCTGGCCCCGGACCCGCTCGCCGTCCCCGAGCCGTTGCGCCACCGCTATCTCGCCGTCGAGCGGGACGGGTTCCATCCCCGCATTACCGTCGTGCATGCCTTGCCGATCGTTGTCTGGCCGGCTCTGCGATCCTGCTGTCCGCGCCTCCCGGCGTGGCCTCCTGGACCTTGCGCCCGCGGCGAAGCCATCTGCGGCGCTGATCCTGGGCGGCACAGCGTAGCCGAACTTCGCCAGGACGGGCAGTCCCGGGCTCACGCATCCATGTATCTGCGCTCGGCCCTGCCGAATGCCAGGATCATGCAGGCACGTCTGCGCATTCGCCGGAGCGGGCGGGCAGGGGCATCCGCTTCGTCGGCTTCGATGTCCTCGCGAGGACCGCCGTATCTGCCCCGACACGGGCACGGGCGGCTCCTAGATCGTGCCGTCCACCACCGCGGTGAGCCAGCCGGGGAGGTCGTCGACGATATGGTCGACGTGGTCGAAGTCGGCGCCGAGGGCACCGACCTCCGGGCGGGTGCGCACCCACACCGTCGTCATCCCCAAGGCCGCGGCGGGTTCCAGGTTCCGCGCCATGTCCTCCACCATCACCGAGGCGCGCGGATCCAGGCCGAACCGGGCGACGACGCTGCGGTAGGTCTCGGGCTCCGGCTTCGGCATGTAGCCGGCCTCGACGATGTCGAAGATGTCGGCGAAGTGGTGGCCGACACCGAGCTGGTTCAGCACCCGCACGGCATGGCTGACCGAGGCGTTGGTGAAGATGATCTTGCGCCCGGGCAGCGCGGTCAGCGCCGCCTCCAGCGCCGGGCTCGGCGCCAGCACGCTGACGTCGATGTCGTGGACGTGCTCCAGGAACGCCGCCGGATCGACGTCGTGACGGTTCATCAGGCCGCGGAGCGACGTGCCGAACTCGTGAAAGTATTCCTTCTGCAGCCGGTAGGCCTCATCCAGGTTCAGGCCGAGGAAGGCGGCGATATAGCCGCGCATCCGCTCATCGATCTGCGAGAACAGGTTGATCGAAGCCGGGTACAGCGTGTTGTCGAGGTCGAAGACCCAGGCGGCCGCGTCGCGCAGGGGCACGATCGTGCGCCTCTGCGCCGAGGTGCTCAGGGTGGCCGCGGCGGGGGCGGGCGGTGAAGCCATGGCCGCTATTTGGGTCGGCGGCGCAAGTCGAGGCAAGCCAAATCGGCGCCGGGTCGCCAGGGCTCAGCGGCCGAGCAGCACGTCGCGGGCGCGGTTCACCTCGGCAGCGAGGTAGTCCGAGCCGCCGCGGTCGGGGTGAAGGCCGCCGATCAGCCGGTGGTAGGCGGCCTTGATTTCGGGCTCCGAGGCGCCCGGCTCCAGGCCGAGGATGCGGAGCGCGTCCTCCCTGGACATGGCCGCGGGCTCGGATTGGCCGGCGTGCGCGTGTTCGCCCTGGCTCGCCGCGTGCTGGCGCCAGTCGGGGAAGGTGCGGTCGAGGTAGGCTTCGAGGAGCTGCGCCGACTGCGGATCCTGGCCGCGGTAGTCGGCGAGGAGCGAGATGAGCGAAGCCTCGTCGACGTCGCTGAGCCGCCGGCCGGCCTGCGCCCCGCCCACGATCTCGCCGTCGAGTTGGCCCGACGCGTGGTCGAGGCTCATGTGCAGGAACCGGGTGCGGATCGAGGACTCTCCGCCCCCGGCTGCTGCGCCCGGCGCGCCCCCGGCGTAGCCGCCGCCGCCGGCTGCCCCGGCGGTGCCGAACGTCCGTATGACCCACGGTAGCAGGAACGCTGCGGCCCCGAGCGCCAGGCCGAAGCGGCCGGTGACGATGAGGGCCAGTGCGGCCAGGACGATCAGGCCGATGCCGACCCGCTTCAGGACTTTCAGCAGGGTCTTCGCGTCGGCACGGGTGTACCACCGGCCGAGAAGGAGCAAGCCGCCGAGCGCGGCGAAGCCGAGAAGAAGGTAGGTCAGCACCGGCTAGACCAGGCTGTGGCTTTGTTTGACGACAACAGGAGCGCCATTACGAGGCGGCGAAGCCGACGAAGCAATCCAGTGCTCCCTTGCTCTGGATCGCCACGCCGCTCCGCGGCTCGCGATGACGCCGCTATGGAGTAGTGCATCGACCCATCCCCCATCGGCCCTAGCGGCCCTGCAACTGGTGGGCGATCTGCCTGATCTCGCCGCCGCGCTGGATCGCGACCTTCTCCAGCGCGTTCTGCCCGCCGGCGGCAAAGACGGCGACCGCGGACAGCAGGTTCTTCAGCACGTGCGGGCTGTTCGAGTCGAAGCGCAAGGCGGCGCCGCCGGTGAGCCTCGCGATCTCGCGAAAGGCGAAGGCGACGCGCTCGTCGTGGCCCTCGTGGAACATGAAGGCCGGAACGCCCAGCAGCCCCAGTTCGCCGGCCAGCCCGGCGAGGCCGTCGATGTCCTCCTCGACGCAGTCGCCGACGAACACCATCGCCGCGACCTTCCGGGCTAGCGTCTCGTTGATGGCGTGGCGCAACACCTTGCGGATCTGCGTCCGCCCGGCGTGACAGGCCACCGAGGTCATCAGCCGCAGCAGGTCCTCGGAGCGGTCGATCCAGGTGCTGGCCCTGAACTCGTCGAAGCCGCGGTAAAAGCAGAGCTGGATCTCCAGCCCGCCGATCGCAGCCGTCTCCACGAACATCTCGCCCTGGATCCGGGCGGCGCGGTCCCAGGTCGGTTGCCGGCTGGCGGTGGCGTCCATTGCGAACAGCAGGCGCCCGCGCGCGCCGGCGGAACGGGTCGCGGGCATCCGCGCCACCTGATCGAGGAAGGTGGTGACCTCCTGCTCCGAGGCCGGCCTGGCGGGAACCTTGACGTCGCTGCTCATGATCGGGTGGGTCTCATCCGGCGCTTCCGTCTCAATGAGATAGGCCGATGCCGGCGCCAATCCAGCGCACCCGCCTGAGGCAGGCCGGGGGCAGGCGGGGGCGGCTGGCCGAGCGGCACCGCGCCTTGCCGGCCGCGGCGCCGCGTGCGCATATCCTCGTCGGCGCGGGCAACGCGGGGCGGCCATGGCGGAACGGCCCAAGGCGGAAAGGGTGGACTGCGTCGTCATCGGCGCCGGGGTCATCGGCCTCGCGGCCGCCCGGCATCTGGCCCGCGCCGGGCGTGAGGTCGTGATCGTCGAGGCGGGGCCGGCCTTCGGCACCGAAACGAGCTCGCGCAACTCCGAGGTCGTCCACGCCGGCCTCTACTATCCGCCGGGCAGCCTGAAGGCCTCGCTCTGCCGGAGCGGCCGCGACATGCTGTACGCCTACCTCGCCGAGCACGGAATCGAGCACCTGCGCTGCGGCAAGCTGATCGTCGCCTCCGAGGAGGTCGAGATCCCGGCGCTGCGGGCGCTCGAGGCGCGGGCGAAGGCGAACGGCGTCGAAGACGTACGCATGCTCGACGCGGGAGCCGCCCGGGCGATGGAGCCCGAGCTCCGTTGCGTCGCAGCCCTGGCCTCGCCGTCGACCGGCATCCTCGACAGCCACGGCTACATGCTCTCGCTCCTGGGCGACGCCGAGGCCGCCGGCGCCGTCCTCGCCCTGAACAGCCCGGTCGTCGGCGGCACGGTCGGCGACGAGGGGACCCGCCTCGAGGTCGGCGGGGCGGCGCCGATGACGCTGGAGGCGCGGACGGTCGTCAACGCCGCCGGGCTCGGCGCCCATACGCTCGCCGCGTCGCTGGCGGGCTTTCCCGCCGAGCACATTCCCCGGCTCTTGTACGCCAAGGGCAGCTACTTCGCGCTGAACCAGCGGCCGCCGTTCACCCGGCTGGTCTACCCGCTCCCCGACCAGGCCGGGCTCGGCGTGCACTACACCCGCGACCTCGCCGGGTCGGGGCGCTTCGGCCCGGACGTGGAATGGATCGAGCGGATCGACTACGCGCTCGACCCCGGCCGCTGCGAGCGCTTCTACGCCGCAGTGCGCCGCTACTGGCCGGGGCTGCGCGACGGCGCGCTGGCGCCGGATTATGCCGGGATCCGGCCGAAGCTCGTACCGGCCGGCAAGCCGGCTGGGGATTTCCTGATCCAGGGCCCGGAGGCGCATGGCGTCCCCGGCCTGGTCAACCTGTTCGGCATCGAAAGCCCGGGCCTCACCGCCTCGCTCGCCATCGCCGAGGCGGTCGGCGAGCGGCTGAACGCCTCGGGCGTCGATCCGGCTCATCACCCGAAAGAGCCACATATGTGAAGGCCAAAACGTGCGGGGTGTGATCAACTGACGATAAGCGCACGCGTCCGTGCCGAGGCGGGTGAAAGGTTGCGCAAGGGGACCCTCGATGAACAGGCTGTTGTTCGCGACCGCTCTTTCCGCCCGATGCCATTGGGCGCTGGAGCGGTCGCTGCTGCTGGCGCGCGGCTTCGGCGCGCCGCTCACCATCCTCCACGTCGTCGACGAGGATCTGCCGGAGGGCATCGCCGAGCACCATCGCCAGGCCGCGGAGCGGACGATCCGCGACCGGGTCGAGGCGCTTCCCGCGCACAGGGGCGTCGACCTCGCGATCCGCGTCGTGCTCGGCCGGGTCGCTCGCGGCATCCTGCGGCTGGCAGAGGAGGAGGGCGCCGGGCTCGTCGTCCTCGGCGGACCACGCGAGGAGCACCACTTCTCCGACATGTTCCGGGGCACGACGCCTGAGCGGGTGCTTCGCAGCGCGAAGGTTCCGGTTCTGGTCGTGACGAGGAAGGTTCAGGCGCCGTATCGCCGGGCGATGATCGGCGTCGACTTCTCCAGCGTGTCCCGCCGGGCCATCGAACATGCGGTGGGCCTGTTCCCCGAGGCCCGGTTCTTCCTGATCCACGCCTACGAGGTTCCGTTCGCCGGGTTCCTGCATGGCCCCGACAGCGAGGCCGCTATCGGCGAGCAGCACGAGCGCAAGCTGACGGCGATGATCAACGACGAGATGCAGGCCCTGGAGCGGCAGTTCGGCGGAAAAGCGCCGCTCTTCGAGCGGGTCATGGGCCGCGGCCGCCCGCAGGAGGTGATCCGCGCCGAGGTCGAGCGGCTGCGCCCCGACCTGCTCGTCGTCGGCACCCACGGCCGGACCGGCGTGCCTCACGCGATCATCGGCAGCGTCGCTGAGGATCTGCTGAGCGCGCCTCCGTGCGACATCCTGGCGGTGAAGGCATGGTAGTCTCCCCGACCGATCGCAGCCCGGTCCGCGAGGACCAGGGTCCCGCGGCAGCCGCGCCCCCCGCCGGCGGCGACGCCTGGCACGCCCTGCACATCAAGGAGGCCTTCGCCGCCGTCGACGGGCGGGTCGAGGGGCTCGCGGGCGACGAGGCCGCCCGCCGGCTCGAGCGCTATGGCCCCAACCGGCTCCGCCAGCCGGACCGGCGCGGGCCGCTCGCCCGGTTCCTGCTCCAGTTCCACAACATCCTGATCTACGTCCTGCTCGCCGCCGCCGTCGTCACCGCCTTCCTCGGGCACTGGGTCGATACCGGCGTCATCCTCGGCGTCGTCGTCATCAACGCCGTCATCGGCTTCATCCAGGAGGGCAAGGCGGAGAAGGCGCTGGCCGCCATCCGCAGCATGCTGTCGCCGCAGGCGTCCGTGCTCCGCGACGGCCACCGGACGGTCGTTCCGGCGGAGACGGTCGTCCCGGGCGACGTCGTCCTGCTGCACTCGGGCGACAAGGTGCCCGCCGACGTCCGCCTGTTCCACGTCAGGGGCCTGCAGGTCCAGGAGGCCGCGCTCACCGGCGAGTCGCTGGCGGTGGAGAAATCGACGCTCCCGGTCGACGAGGAAACGCCGATCGGCGACCGCGTCGGCATGGCCTACGCCGGGACGCTGGTCGCCCGCGGCCAAGCGTCCGGCTTGGTCGTGGCGACCGGCGACGCAACCGAGATCGGCCGGATCGGCGCGCTCGTCGCCGACGTCGAGAGCCTTACCACGCCGCTGTTGCGCAAGCTCGCCGGCTTCGGCCGCCAGCTCACGGTGGCGATCCTCGTCATCGCCGCGGCGACGGTGGCATTCGGGATCCTGGTCCGCGGCTACACCCTGACGGAGATGTTCACCGCCGCGGTCGGCCTGGCGGTGGCGGCCATTCCGGAGGGGCTGCCGGCGATCATGACCATCGCGCTGGCCATCGGCGTCCAGCGCATGGCCGGGCGCAACGCCATCGTCCGCCGCCTGCCCGCGGTGGAGACGCTGGGCTCGGTGACGGTGATCTGCTCCGACAAGACCGGGACGCTGACCCGCAACGAGATGATGGTGCAGTCGGTGGCCACGGCGCGGCACGATTTCGCCGTCACCGGCGTCGGCTACGAGCCGTCGGGTAGCTTCGAGCTCGACGGCGAGGAGATCCGCCCCGAAGACCATCCGGTTCTGAGCGAGATGATCCGCGCGGCGCTACTGTGCAACGACGCCGAACTGCGCGAGGGCGACGCCGGCTGGACCGTCGACGGCGACCCGATGGAGGGGGCGCTGCTGGCCCTGGCGCGCAAGGCCGGCCGCGACGCGGACCTGGAGCGCCGGTCCTATCCACGGAGCGACGTCATTCCCTTCGAGTCCGAACACCAGTTCATGGCGACGCTGCAGCACGACCACGCCGGCCACGGCTTCGTCTACGTCAAGGGCGCACCGGAGCGTATCCTCGCCATGTGCGAACGGCAGCGCGGCCATGGCGGCGAGGAGCCGCTGGACGTGCCGGCCTGGCACCGGCGCGCGGACGCGCTGGCCGAGGGCGGGCAGCGCCTGCTCGCCGTGGCCGCCCGCCGCGCTGCGCCGGGGCAGCGCGAGCTCGGCTTCCGCGACGTCGAAGGCGGTCTGAGCTTCCTCGGCCTGTTCGGCCTGATCGACCCGCCCCGTCAAGAGGCGATCGACGCCATCGGCCACTGCCGTGCCGCCGGCATCCGGGTGAAGATGATCACCGGCGACCACGCCGCGACGGCACTGGCCATCGCCGGCGAACTCGGCCTGGAAAACAGCGCCGGCGCGGTCACCGGCGCAGAGCTCGCACGTCTCGACGCGGCCGCGCTGGCCGAGGCGGCGAGGACGTCCGACGTCTTCGCCCGCACCAGCCCGGAGCACAAGCTGCGCCTCGTCGAGGCGCTCCAGGCCGGCGGCGAGGTGGTGGCGATGACCGGCGACGGGGTCAACGACGCGCCGGCACTCAAGCGCGCGGACGTCGGCATCGCCATGGGGGTGAAGGGGACGGAGGCGGCCAAGGAGGCCGCCGAGATGGTGCTGGCCGACGACAACTTCGCCTCGATCGCGCGCGCGGTGGAGGAGGGGCGGGCGGTCTACGACAACCTGCGCAAGGCGATCGCCTTCATCCTGCCCACCAACGGCGGCCAGGCTGGAACCCTGATCCTCGCGATCCTTATGGGCCTGCCGCTGCCGATCACGCCGGTGCAGATCCTCTGGGTGAACATGATCACCGCCGTCACCCTGGCGCTGGCGCTGGCCTTCGAGCCGATGGAGCGAGACGTGATGCGCCGCCCGCCCCGGCGGCCGGACGAGCCGCTGCTGACCGGCTTCCTGATCTGGCGCATCGCCTTCGTCTCGGCGATCCTGGTCGCCGGCACCTTCGGCCTGTTCCTCTGGGAGCGCCAGGCTGGCGCCTCGGAAGAGCTGGCGCGGACGGTGGCGGTCAACACGCTGGTCGCCTTCGAGATCTTCTACGTCTTCAACACCCGCCGGCTCCACGCCCCGGTCACCGACCTCAAGGGGTTCTTCGGCAGCCGGCCGGTGCTGATCGCGGTGGCGGCGGTCGTCGTCTTCCAGCTCCTGTTCACCTACGCCCCGCCGCTGCAGCGGCTGTTCGCGACCGAGCCCCTGGACCTCGCGACCTGGCTCCGCATCCTCGCCGTCGCCGTCTGGGTGTACGTGCTGGTCGAGGTGGAGAAGGTGGTCACCCGCCGGCTGCGGGCGCGGCGGGCGAACGGGCCCGCCTCCGCTTAAACGGGGTGCGGCGCCCGGCCCAGAAGCCGGCCGGGGCAGGCGCCGCCGTCTCGCTCTCTCGGCCGATGCTCAGGCCGCGACCGCTGCCTCGGCCTCGTGCCGGCGCCCCTCGGGCTCGCGCAGGACGTAGCCGCGGCCCCAGACCGTCTCGATGTAGTGCTCGCCGTCGGTCGCCTGCGCCAGCTTCTTGCGCAGCTTGCAGATGAAGACGTCGACGATCTTGAGCTCCGGCTCGTCCATGCCGCCGTAGAGGTGGTTGAGGAACATCTCCTTGGTCAGGGTCGTGCCCTTGCGGAGGCTGAGCAGTTCGAGGATGCCGTATTCCTTACCGGTGAGGTGCAGCGGCCGGCCGTCGACCTCGGCGGTGCGGGCGGCGAGGTTCACCGCCAGCTTGCCGGTGCGGATGGTCGGCTGGGCATGACCCTTGGAGCGGCGGACGATGGCATGGATGCGGGCGATGAGCTCGCGCCTGTCGAATGGCTTGGTCAGGTAGTCGTCGGCGCCGCCGCCCAGGCCGCGGACCTTGTTCTCCGGCTGGCCGAGGCCGGACAGGATCAGAACCGGGGTCGTCACCCGCGCCTGGCGCAGCCGGCGGAGCAGCTCCATGCCGTCCATGTCGGGCAGCATCAGGTCGAGGAGGATGATGTCGTAGTCGTAGAGCTTGGCGATCTCGAGGCCGTCCTCGCCGAGGTCAGTGGTGTCCACCACCATCCCCTCGGACTTGAGCATCGTCTCGACGCCGCGCCGTGCCGACGGATCGTCCTCGATCAGCAGAACTCGCATTGGCCGAACCCCCTGTTGAAACCCTGAGCAGCAACGACCGGTTAACTACTCTGCAAGGTAGCACGGGGGTGCCACTGCGACAACTATAAAATGTACGCAAAGCGGGTACACGTAGCGCGCGAACATGCTCCTCCGGCGGCGGTTTACCGTTCGTTAGCGCCCGGCCGGCACAGTGGTGCGTTCAATGGATCCACCGCCGGGAGCCAACTCTCAGTGTTCGCCGCCACGAGTGCCGCCGTCCACGAGATCGAGCGTCTGCCGGACTACACCGTCTACGGCCGGATCAGCGCCATCGTCGGCCTGCTGATCGAGGTCGAGGGGCTCGCCGGCTGCCTCGCCATCGGCGACCGTTGCCGAATCGAGCGCCGCGGCGGCAGCGCGGTGGATGCCGAAGTCGTGGGCTTCCGCTCCGGCCGGGCAATGCTGATGCCGCTCGCCGGCGTCGAGGGCCTGGGCCCGGGTTGCCGGGTCGAGGTCGGCGGCGGCCAGCCGGAGATCCACCCCAGCGCAGCCTGGTGCGGGCGGGTGCTCAACGCCTTCGCCGAGCCCATCGACGGCCGCGGCCTCCTGCCGCCGGGTCCGCGCGTCTACCCGCTCCGCCGCTCGCCGCCGCCGGCGCACCACCGCGCCCGGGTCGGCGGCAAGCTCGACGTCGGCGTGCGGGCGATCAACGCCTTCCTCACCTGCTGCCGCGGCCAGCGGCTCGGGATCTTCGCCGCCTCCGGGGTCGGCAAGTCGATGCTGCTGTCGATGATGGCGCGCCACACCGAAGCCGACGTGGTCGTCATCGGGCTCATCGGCGAGCGCGGCCGCGAGGCCCGCGAATTCATCGAGGACACCCTCGGCGAGGAGGGGCTGCGCCGGTCCGTCGTCGTCGTCGCCACCTCCGACGAGCCGCCGCCGGTGCGCCGCCAGGCGGCGCTGACGATGATGGCGGTGGCCGAAGCCTTCCGCGACGCCGGCCGCGACGTGCTCTGCCTGATGGACAGCGTCACCCGCTTCGCCATGGCCCAGCGGGAGATCGGGCTTGCCGCCGCCGAGCCGCCGGCGACCAAGGGCTACACGCCTTCGGTCTTCAGCGAGCTGCCGAGGCTGCTTGAGCGGGCGGGCCCGGGCGGTCCAGGGCAGGGGTCGATCACCGGCCTGTTCACCGTGCTGGTCGAGGGCGACGACCACGACGAGCCGGTGGCCGACGCCGTCCGCGGCATCCTCGACGGCCACATCGTGCTGGAGCGCGCGATCGCCGAGGCCGGCCGCTACCCAGCCATCAACATCCTGCGCAGCGTCTCCCGGGCGCTGCCCCGCTGCAACTCGGCGGAGGAGAACGCGGTCGTGGAGGCGGCACGGCGCACGCTCGCCGCCTACGACGGAATGGCCGAACTGATCCGGCTCGGCGCCTACCATCCGGGCAGCGACGCCGAACTCGACGCGGCGATCCGGCTGCAGCCGAAGCTGTCGGCGTTCCTCGCCCAGGCGCCGAACGAGCACGCGCCGCTCGCCCGCGTTTACACCGACCTCGCCACCATCCTCGCGGAGGGTCGGTAGGCCCCGGCCCCCTTCCGGCGCGCCCGAGTCGCGGGAGAGAGGGGCGGGGTCAGGGCGCCTTCGGCGAGGGCCGATTGCCTCAGGCGCCGATCTTGCCGCCGTCGGCGCGGGTGATCACCAGCGTCGCCGAGCGCGGCACCTGGTCGCCTCCGTCCGGCCAGTGGCTGCGCAAGTTCCCGGCGGCGAAATCCTCGGCGGACGTGGTCGAGCCTGGGTGCTGGACGTTGACGAACATGGTCGTCTGGTCCGGCGTGGTGATCACCCCGGTGATCTCCTGGCCCGAGGGACCGGTGAGGAAGCGGCGGATCTCGCCCGTGCGCGGGTCGGCCGCCAGCATCTGGTTGTTGCCGAACACCGCGAAGGGCCCCGTGTTCTGCGCCTCCTCGCCGATGTCGGTCTCGATCCACAGCCGGCCGTCGGCGTCGCACCAGAGCCCGTCCGGGCAGGCAAAGATGCTGTCCTCGCCCAAGCCCTTGCCGGCAAAGGTGCGGCTCGTCTCCTTGGCGCCGGCGAGGACGAAGAGGTCCCAGGTGAACGAGGTGGCGGCATGGTCGCCGCCGCCTTCCTGCCAGCGGACGATCTGGCCGAAGGTGTTCAGCGCCCGCGGGTTTGCCGCATCCACCTGCGCCTCGGTCCGCCGGGTGTTGTTGGTGAGCGTGAAGTAGACCTCGCCGGTGTTCGGATCGACGGCGCCCCACTCCGGGCGGTCCATCTTCGTCGCTCCTGCCCTGTCGGCGGCGAGGCGGGCGTTGACGAGGATGTCCGGGAGATCGGCGAAGCCGTTCTCCGGCGTGAGCCCGTTCTCGCCCGGACGCAGCGCCAGCCAGGTGCCGCTGCCGTCCCGGTCGAACCGGGCGACGTAGAGCGTGCCCTCGTCCAGCAGGGCGCCGCTCGCCGTAGAAGGCTCGTAGGGCTGGGCCGAGACGAACTTGTAGATGTACTCGAACCTCGCGTCGTCGCCGGAGTAGCAGACGACCGGCTTGCCGGCCGCGGCCGGGGCAAAGATCACACCCTCGTGGGCGAAGCGGCCGAGGTGGGTGCGCTTGACCGGCACGGACGTCGGGTCGAACGGGTCGATCTCGACCATCCAGCCGAAGGCGTTTGGCTCGTTGCGGTAGTCGGAGGTGGCCTCGGCGGCCCTGGTCGAGGCGTCGAAGCGGACGTACTCGTCGGCGCCGCCTTCGGCGAGCTCCCAGCCGTATCGCGAGCGGTCGGTGCGGACGCCGTAGCGGGCGTGCTCGCGCGGCAGGCTCGGCTTATCGGCCGCCGTGTCGCCGTTGCGGAAATAGAGCGCCCAGTTCTCCTCGGCGGCGAGGTAGGTGTTCCAGGGCGTCGGCCCGTGGGCGCAGTTGTTCAGCGTGCCGCGCACCCGGGTGCCGTCGGGGCTGTACTTGGTGCGGAGTTCCGCCGCGCCGCGGGCCGGGCCCGCGATATCCATCGGCGTCAGCCCGGTGATGCGGCGGTTGCGCGGGTCGTCGACGACCTGCCAATCGCCACCGCTGCCCTGGCGGATGCGCACGACGGTGACGCCGTGGGCGTTGAGCTCTTTCAGCACCTCGTCGGCGTTGCGCACGCCGTTCTCGACGACGACGACGTCCTCGTCGCCCACCGCCTTGCCGGCGTAGGCCGCGTGCATGAACCGCGGCTCGACGTATTCGTGGTTCAGGACCAGCAGGCCGTCCGTCGAGCTGCCGTCGATGGGATAGAAATGCATCCCGTCGTGGTGGCTGCCGACCTGCCCAGCCTGCTCGGCGCCGGTCGCTTCGCGGGAAAAGCCGCCCCGGCCGTCCAGCGGCGTGCCCCACGGGACCAGCACCTGCACCCGGTAACCCTCCGGCACGACGACGGTGTCGGCCTCGCTCACGGGCACAGCCTTGAAGCCGAGGAGGCTCTTCTCCCCGCCGCTTGCCTCGCCCGTGGCCTTCGCGGCCTGGGCCGGGTTCGGCCCGAGGCGCGGCACGAAAGCGGCCGTCACTGCCGCCGCCAACCCCCCGGCCAGCACGCTCCGGCGCGACGCCCGCGCAACCAGCACCTCCGACAGCGTCGGATTGTCGGACGGATTGTTGATCCCCTCGTCGCCGCGATCGGACATTCCCGCTCCTCTGCGCCCATGGCATCGCGCGGGCGGCTGACCCGCCCGCCTGATGTGGGCCCTAGATTAGCGGGCGAATGTTACAGTTGATCGCACCCCGACGATCGCACCTCGGCGGGACCTCGAAAGGTCGGTTCAGGCGAGGCCGGAGAGGAAGGCGACGCCGACGACGGCGATGACGCCGCCCAGAGCCCGCACCGCCACCCGGCCCGTCTGCCAGCGCGAGGCCGTGCCGACGGCGATGCCGGCCAGGTGCAAAAAGCTCGTGCCGATGACGAAGCCGAGGGAGTAGGCGACGGCGTCGGCCGCGGCGGGAAGCTCGGTGCCGTGGGCATGGCCGTGGAAGACGGCGAAGAAGGCCACGACCAGGCCGGCCGCCCACAGCGGGATGCGCCGGCCGGCTGCGACCATTACGCCCAGGACCAGTGCGGAGGCGGCGATGGCGACCTCGACGCCGGGCAGGGGAACGCCGGCGAAGCCGAGCGCGCCGCCCGCGACCATGACCAGCGGAAACAGCAGCGGCAGGAGGAACAGGGCGGGCGCGCCGAGGAAGGCGCCGAGCAGCCCGACTGCCACCATGGCGGCGACGTGGTCCGGCCCGGCCAGCGGATGGGCGAAGCCGCTGGCGAAGCCGCCGATCACGCCGGTCGCCTCATGCGCGAAGGCCGGCCCCGCGGCGAGCGCCGCCGCGACCAACGCCAGGACGAAGGATGGTTTGCCGATCATGCGCATGTCCTCGCTCTCCCGTTTTCGAGCCATTGACCCTGCCGTGCCGCAGGCTTGCCGAAGCCGACGTTCCGGCGACGTGTAGCAGAGGCGGCACGGAGCGACAAGGCAACGCCTGCCGGCATCTCCCGCCGCCGGGCTCTAGCGTTTGCGGCGGGCGAGGATGTCGAGGATGAGGTGGAGGAGTTCGTCCGGCCGGTTGGTCAGGCCGAAGGCGAAGGGCGGCACGCCGCGCCCGGCGTCGAACTCGCCGACGTAGAAGACGACCGGCAGCGTCGGGTGCGACTCTCTCAGCTTCGCCAGCATGGTCAGGCCGGCGGTGGCGTCGTCGCCGCGCTTCAGGTCGCTCAGCACGATGTCGAAGGTCTTCTTCTCGGCGATCAGCTTGAGCCCTTCCTCCGTGCTCTTCGCCGTCTCGACGTCGCTGCGGAGCTGGTGGAGCATCTTGATCTCGTTGAAGTTGTTCTCCGGGTTATCGTCGACCCAGAGGATCTGCGCCCGCTGCAGCCGGCCGAGGTTGCGCGAAGCCCGCTCCATCACCAGGGCCGCCTCCTCGTCGCTGACCTGGACCTGCCAGTTCTTGTGCTTCTGCGCCAGGGCGACCGCGGCCTGGATCCCCTCGCGGACGAACGAGCACTCGATCCCGCCGATCTTCAGCCCCGTCACCAGCGGCAAAAGCTGGTTGCGGATCGGGTTGTAGAAAAACCCGACGACGATGGCGGCGACGATCAGCCAGAAGACGCTGGGGAGGATCTTGACGAGCTCGATCAGCACCGGCTCGGTGAGGAAAGTGCCGCCGCCCCCAGAAGTGTCCATCGCCTGACCCCGGTCCGCAACGGCGCCGCATCGAGGGACAACTCCTCGACCGCTCACGTCTGCGTGAGCGGGCACGCCGTCTTTTTCACGAATGAGTATCAGTCTTGGACAAATGGGTCCAAGTGCAATATCCTCTCGCCAAAATGAATAAGGCACGGGGAAGGTCTGGCGATGGCGGACACGGCCGTGCAGGACAACCATACCCAGTCGATTGCGGGCGCGAGGCCTCAGGCCCCGGTCGCCGGCGGCGACGCCGACGACATACCCTACCTCGGCATCGCCACCGCGCTGCGGCGCGGGCGGGTGGTGCCGTTCCTCGGTGCCGGCGCCTCGGTGTTCCACCGGCCGCGCGGCGGTGCCGCCGATCCGCTGTTCTGCCCGCCCAGCGGGCTGGCGCTGGCCGAGCGGCTGGCGGCCCTGGCCGGCTTTCCCGACGGCGCCGACACCAGCCACCGGCAGAACCTGCCTCTGGTCGCCTCCTATTTCGGCCTCGTCGCCCTGGGCGACGGCTTCCTCCGCGAGGAGCTGCGCGAGGTGTTCTCGCCGGAGTTCGAGCCCAACGGGCTGCACCGGCTGCTCGCCTCAATCGCCAAGGAGAAGCCGCAGCTCGTCGTCACCACCAACTACGACGACATGGTGGAGCGGGCCTTCGACCGGGCCGGCGTGCCCTACCACCTGGTCGTGACCAACATGGGCGACATCGAGAAGGCCGGGTCGCTCCGGCACAAGCCGCCCGGCGCCAACGCCTACGACCTCGTGCAGCCGAAGAAACTCGACGTTTCGCTGGAGGAGGCGTCGGTCATCTACAAGATGCACGGCAGCATCAACCGCATCGTCCGCGAGGACGACAGCTACGTCATCACCGAGGAGGACTACGTCCGCTTCCTCGGCGGGTTCTCGTCGAAGCAGTCGGTGCTCGTGCCGCCGCTGCTGGCGGCGATGATGAAGACCCGGCATTTCCTGTTCCTCGGCTACAGCCTGCGCGACTGGAACCTGAGGGTGCTGCTGGACATGCTGTCGCAGTTCGAGAACAACGCCAGCCGGCTGCAGTCCTGGGCGATCCAGTACGACCCCGACATCGTCGAAGAACGGATCTGGGAGCGGAAGTCGGTCAACGTCTTCGGGCTCGACCTGCAGAGGTTCGTCGGCGACCTGGCCAAGGTCCTCGGCGTTCCCGTCGCCCCGTCATGAACTTCGACCGCCGGGCGGATCCGGAACCGCCCGACGCCGAGGCGGTCGATTGCCCTTACCGCGGGCTCGCCCCGTTCGCCGAGCGCGACTTCGACTACTTCTTCGGCCGCAACAAGGACGCGAGCCAGATCGCCGCGTCCACCATCACCGAGAGCCTCTCGGTGCTGTTCGGCCCGAGCGGGGTGGGCAAGAGCTCGGTGCTGGGCGCGGCGCTGCCCCGCGCGCTCGACGGCATCATCGACGGCACGCTGATGGTCTACGTCTCCCGCTGGGAGGCCGGCTTTTACCCGGCGCTGCTGGCGCAGGCCCGGGAACGGGCGGGCTTCGCCGACGACGCCGAAACCGGCTCGCTGGAGGCGCTGGCCGAGCGGTGGATCGAGACGCGCGGCACCCCGGTCGTGTTCGTCTTCGACCAGTTCGAGCAGTATTTCCTCATTCCGCTGCCGGCTGAGAACCACGACGACGGCATCGATCCGGGGTTCGAGGTCGACCTTGCCCGCACCGCCAACCGCCGCGACCTCGACTCCCACGTCCTGATCAGCATCCGCGAGGACGCGCTCCACGAGCTTGAGCGCCTGCGCGGGCGGCTGCCGGCCATCCTCGGCGATCCGATGCGGCTGGACTACCTGGACGAGGCGGCGGCGCGGGCGGCCATCTGCAAGCCGCTGGAGGTGTTCCGCAAGCGCTACGGCGAGACCGCCGGGCCGGTGGAGATCGAGGCGGAGCTGGTCGACGAGGTGCTGGCCAAGGCGCGCAGGTCGACCGACCCGCTGCACTACGAGACGCCATACCTGCAGCTGGTGCTGGAGCGGCTGTGGTACGAGGAGCGGCGGGAGACGTCGCCCGTCCTGCGCGTCGCCACCTACGACCGGCTGCACCGTTGGGAAGGCATCGCCAACAGCCACGTCCGCCACACCCTGGAGATCTGCCTCAGTCAGGAGCAGCAGGCGCTCTGCGCCGCCATGCTCGACCGTATGGTCACGCCGTCGGGGATGAAGATCACCCTGCCGGCCGAGGACCTGGCGGCGATGGTCAAGGCGCCGGCGGAAGACGTGACCGAAGTATTGACCGCGCTGGGTCACCCCGAGAGCCGGATCATCCGCACGGTCACCTCGGCCCGGGAGCCGGGCCGCAAGCGCTACGAGATCTTCCACGACGTCCTCGCCAGGCCGCTTCTGGCCTGGAAGCACGCCTTCGACGCCGAGGGCGAGCAGCGGCGGATGCGCGAGGAGGCGGAGGCCGAACAGCGGCGCGTGCGCGAGGAGGCGGAGGCCGAGCACGCCCGCCAGCAGCGGGAGATCGCGGAGCAGACCCGCCGGGCGGAGGAGCAGTGGCGCATCGCCCGACGCTTCCGCCGGATCACGGTCGCCGTCACCGTTCTCGCGCTGCTGTCGATGCTGTTCGCCGGCTGGGCCACCTACTCATACCGCGAGGCAGCGATGCAGCGCGCACGCGTGCTGGCGATGCGCGCCGACCTCGCCACCGACGGCGGCGACAGCCGCCAGGCCATGCTGCTGGCGCTGGAGGCGCTGCCGGAGACGGCGGGGCCGCTGGAGTGGCTGCGCCGGCCGATCCTGCCGGAGGCGGTGCGGGCGCTGGAGCGGGCCCTGTTTCGGCCCTTTGGCCGGACGCTGAACGGGCATGCGGACCGGCTGGTGCGGGTCGCCTACAGCCCCGACGGCTCGGCCATCCTCACCGCGTCCGAGGACCGCACCGTGCGCATCTGGGACGCGGGAACCGCCGTCGGCGGCACGCCGCGGCTGAAGCTGCAGCACGGCTCCCCGGTCGGCTCGGCGAGGTTCAGCCGCGACGGCCGGTTCATCGTCACCGCCGGCCAGGACGGCTGGGCCAACGTCTGGCGGGCCAGCGACGGGGCCAAGCTCACCGAGTGGCAGGTCAGCGTCGGCCGGCCGACGTTCGTCGACATCAGCCCCGACAACCGCCTGATCGCCGCCGTCGCCTATGGAAACAACTCTGGACTGTGGTCGTGGGATCCGGATCAGGCGGTGGAGGAAGGCTCCCTCGGCCGGCCGCCGGAAAAGATCAAAGAGTTGGTCGACGCCGGCGGGGTCACCCACCCCGAGGGCACCAACTACGTCGCCTTCGATGGCCGCGGCGGCCGCCTCGCCACCACGTCATGGGGCGGCACCGCCCGCGTCTGGACCCGGGACGGCGGGCTCGTACGCACGCTCCCGCGGGCCAGTGGGGACCATCAGGGCCGCTGCCCGGAGGAGGGGCAGGGGCACTGCGGTCCGGTAACCTTCGCCGCCTTCAGCGGCGCCGGCCCCGACCGCCTGGTGACCACCTCCCACGACCGGACGGCGCGGATCTGGGACCTGTCCACTGGCAAGCCGGTCCGCTCCCTCGTCGGCCACGACCGGCCGGTCACCGACGCCGCGTTCATCGGCGACGGCACGCGGGCCATGACCGCGGCCCTCGACGGCACCGTGCGCATCTGGGACACCATGAGCGGCGAGATGCTTCAGGTGCTGCAGGGGCCGTCGCTGGTTGCCGGGAGCAGCGCCACCGCCTCGCTCAGCGCCGACGAACGGACCATGGTCGCGGGCTTCGCCAACCCGTCCGCCTACGTCTGGGTCGTCCGCGGCGACCTGCAGCCGTTCGTCCTGCCGCGGCTCAGCGACGCCGTGCCGTCGGCGGCGCTCAGCCCGGACAACCGGCTGCTGGTGGCCGCGACCGGGATCTCGGTCGGCCCCTACGACGCCGAGAGCGGCCGCGCTGTCGGCTCGCCGCTCTACCTGGACGCGGCGGCGATGTCGGTCGCGATCAGCCCCGACGGCGCCGACCTGCTCCTCGCGGAGGGCGACCAAGCGGAGGTGCTCCGGATCGACGGCTGGAGCGAGGGCGCCCCCCCGCGCCGGCTGCGCCAGCTCCACGGCCACGAGGGCTTGGTGCTGTCCGCCGTCTACTCCGCCGACGGCAAGCGTATCGTCACCGCCTCGCAGGACGGCACCGCCAGGCTGTGGAGCGCGGGCAGCGGCAAGCCCACCGCCGAGCCGCTGCAGCACCGCGACGCCGTGTTCTCGGCCACCTTCGACCGCAACGGACGGCGGGTCCTCACCGCCTCCTTCGACGGCACCGTGCGCATCTGGACCGCGGACGAGGGAGCGCTCATCCGGCTGATCGACGTCGGCGCCCCGGCGCTGGAGGCGACGTTCACCGCCGACGGCCGCCACGTCGTCGTCACCACGCTCGCCGTGCCCGGAGAGCCGCTGCCGCGGCCCCCCTTCTTCCGCACGGAGACGGCGCTGTGGGATACGGAGACGGGGAGGCGGGTCGGCGAGGAGGACCGCGAGGCCTTGCAGAACGTCAAGTTCCTGCAGCTTGCCAACCATGTCGTCGTCGGTACCGACGACGGCCTGATCCGGCTGTCCGGGGCGCTCGGCGACGAGCCCGTCGCGGTCCTGCCCGGTCATCGCGACTCGATCGCCAGGATCGTCACCAGTCCCGGCGGCGAGCGGCTCGCGACGATCTCGGCGGACGGCATCGTACGGGTCTGGAAGCTGCCGCCCGCCGACCCGCACCGGCTGGTGGACTACGCCAACGGCATCGCCGACCAGTACCTGCGGCCAGAGCAGCGGCAGTTCTCGGACGCCGAGCGAGACGCGCTCGGCCTCGGCAAGCACCCGCTGCCGTTCCGCGAATGGCTGGGCGTCACCCTGCGCTCGATGATGCCGGTGTAGCGGCGCCCGGCGCGGCTCCGCCGGCCGGCGGCTGGGGGAGGTGCCGGTCGAGGAACTCCAGGACGATGGCGTCGATGGCGTGGTAGGCAAGGTTGTTGTGCCCGGCGCCGTCGATCCAGCGGGCGTGCTTCGGCTCCGCGGCCGCATCGAAGAGAGCGCGGCCGAAGCGCTGCGGGACGACGATGTCGTCCTCGCCGTGGAGGAGGAGCAGCGGGGCGTTGATGCCGCCGACCTTCGCCCGGGACTCGAAGCGGTCCTTGATGAGGGTGCGCACCGGCGCGAAGGGGTAGCGCCTGGCGGCGACGTCGACGACCGAGGACGGCGCGCCCTCGCCGATCACCGCCGCGTACGGCTTTCCGGCCGCCGCCCGTTCGGCGGCGAGATGGATGGCGACGGCACTGCCGAGCGACTCGCCGTAGAGCACCACCCGGTCAGGCGAAACGCCCTCGGCCTCGACGAAGCGGGCGGCGGCGCGGGCGTCCTCGTAGAAGCCGTCCTCCGACGGCGTCCCGGCGTTGCCGCCGTAGCCGCGGTAGCCGACCAGGAGCACGCCCAGGCCGGCGTTGAGGTACGGGCGCACCCGCTTGGCCCGGGCGGAGATGTTGCCGCCGTTGCCGTGGAAATAGATCATCGTCGGCCGGCCGTCCGTGGCCGGCTTGTACCAGGAGCGCAGCGCCAAGCCCTCGGCGGTGGCGAGCGTCACCTCGCGCATGTCGCCGGCGCCGACGGCGGCCGGGCTGCCGACGTGCGAGGCCGGCAGGAACAGCAGGTTGCGCTGGAAGACGTAGAGGATGCCGACGACCAGGACGTAGGCCAGGGCGATCGCTACGAGGGCCGTGATCATCCGCCTGATGCCGTTCGCCGCCACGTGCGCGCTTCCGCTGTTTCAATTGGCGCCGGGATTCTTCCCTCACCTTCCCGCTTCGCGGGCCCCTTCCTCTCCCACGCTTCGCGCGGGCGAGGAGACGCGCTTCGGCTCCCTCTCCCGCGCGCGGAACGCGCAAGTGGGAGAGGGTCGGGGTGAGGGCGTCTGCAATCGGGCCTGCAGGGCATCAAGCTACCGCCGGTCCGGGCGGGGTGGATCGGCCGCGGGCGGCGCGTCGTCCTCGAACAGGATCCGGTGCGCCGCGCCGTCGAGATCGTCGTACTGCCCCGACTTCACCGCCCACAGAAAGCCGACGAGGCCGATCAACCCCAGCCCCAGCGCCGCCGGAATGAGATAGAGCAGGACGTCCAAGCTAGAAGGCGCTCCCGCGGTTCAGCCGCAAGGCGTTGACGATCACGACCAGCGACGACGTGGACATGGCGACGGCGGCAATCAAGGGCGTGACCAGGCCGGCCATGGCCAGCGGGATGGTGGTGACGTTGTAGAGCAGCGCAAGCGCCAGGTTCTCGCGCACCAAGCTCCGGGCGCGCCTTGCGACGCCGAGGGCTTCGAGCACGGGTTCGAGCCTGTCGCCCTGGAAGACCAGGTCTGCCGCCGTCTGGCTCACGTCCACGGCGGTCGCCGGCGACAGCGACACGCCGGCCGCGGCCAGGGCGGGGGCGTCGTTCAGCCCGTCGCCGACCATCAGCACCCGCGACCCGCCGCCGGCCAGCTCCTGCAGCCGGCGGACCTTGTCCGCGGGCGCGCAGCCGGCCCGCCAGGCCTCGATCCCCGCCTCGGCGGCGACGGCGGCTGCGACCGGCGCCCGGTCGCCGGAGAGGAGCTCGACGGCGAAGCCGCGACCACGAAGTGCCGCGACGACCTGGCCGGCGTCCTCACGAAGCTCGTCGGCGAAGGCGAAGCGCACGGGCAGGGCGCCGGGTCGCGACAGCCACAGCTCCGGTCCCGGCGCGTCACCCTCGACGGCCGCCGCGGTATCGCGCCCGCGCGGCACGGCGAACGCGCGGCTGCCGAGGCGCACGCCGCCCTCCGGCGTCGCCCGCTCCAGGCCGGCGCCGGGGATCTCGCGGACATCGCCGGCGGGGGTGACGACCACGCCTTCGGCCTCGGCGGCACGGACCAGCGCCCGGGCGAGCGGGTGGCGGCTCGCGGCGGCGAGGGAGGCGGCGAGCGCCAGCGCCTCGCGGTCGGGCGGCTCGCCCGCCGGCCGGACGAGCCGCGGCCGGCCGCGGGTCAGCGTGCCGGTCTTGTCGAAGACGACGGTGTCCGCGCCGGCGAGGCGCTCCAGTGCCGTCCCCGACTTCACCAGGATGCCGCGCCTAAGCAGCCGCCCCGAGGCGATGACCTGGACGACCGGAACCGCCAGCGCCAGGGCGCATGGGCAGGTGATGATCAGCACCGCGATGGCGATCAGCAGCGCCTCCTGCCAGGCGGCGCCGGCAGCGAGCCACCAGCCGAGGAAGGTGATCAGCGCCAGGCTGTGCACCACCGGCGCGTAGAGCCTCGCCACCCGGTCGGCAAGAGCCACGTAGCGGCCGCGCTGCTGCTCGGCGGCCTCGATCAGCCTGGCAATCTCGGCCAGCAGCGTCCGGTCGCCGACCGCCGCGACGGTCACGGTCACGGGCGCCGACAGGTTCAGGGTGCCGGCGAAGACCTGCGTTCCCGGCCCGGCCGGCTTCGGCAGGCTCTCGCCGTCGATGAGGCTGGTGTCGATCTCGCTGGTACCGCCGGCGATACTGCCGTCGCAGCCGACGCGCTCGCCGGCGGCGACCAGCACGGTCATGCCCGGCTCGACGCGGGACGGCGCCAGCAGCCGCCTGCCGCCGCCGGGCTCGATCACCGTCACCGCGGCGCCGCCCAGCGCCAGCAGATGCTCGGCCGCCGAGCGGGCCCGGCCGCGGGCCAGCAGGTCCAGGTAGCGGCCGACGAGAAGGAAGAACAGCAGGCCGATGGCGGAGTCGAAGTAGGCGTGCTCGGCGCCGCGGGCCGTCTGGTAGAGGCTCATCGCCGTCGCCAGCAGCACGCCGATGGAGATGGGCACGTCCATGTTGGTGCGGCCCATCCGCAGCACCGAGAGGGCGGAGCGGAAAAACGGCCGCCCGGCGTAGGCGATGGCCGGCATGGCGACCAACGCCGAGATCCAGTGCAGCAGGTCCCGGGTCGCCGGGCCCATGCCCTGGCTGGCCCCGGCCCACACCGAGACCGAGAGCAGCATGACGTTGCCGGCGGCGAAGCCGGCGACGGCCATGGCGCGGACGAGCTCGCCCTCCCGGCGCTTGCGCTCGCCGTCGATCCGGCCGGCGTCGAACGGCACGAGCCGGTAGCCGAGCCTGGCCACGACGCCGACCAGCGCCTCCGCCCCGGTCTCGCCCGGTCGCCAGGCCAGCGCCAGGCGGCGCGTCGTCATGTTGACACGGGCGGAGACGACGCCCGGCTGGCGCGACAGCACCGTCTCGATCAGCCAGACGCAGGCGGCGCAATGCAGGCCCTCGACCACCAGGTCGACCCGGCTCACCCCGCCGTCGTCGTTGCGGACGTAGCTGGCGAGGTCGAGGCTCGGCTCGTCCTCCGGCTTCAGCGGCCGCTGGCGGGGGTCGATGCTTCGCCGCCGGTAGTAGTCGTCGAGGCCGAGGCCGGCGACCAGGGCGTAGGCGGCAGCGCAGCCCGAGCAGCAGAAGGCGCGCGCGCCCTCCGGGGCGTCCGGCCCCACCGGCAGGCCGCAGTGGCGGCACCGGCGCGAGGCCTCCGCCTCGGCAGCGGCCACGAGGCCGGCCGCCGGACCGTCCGGGCTCACGGTAGGAACAGACGCTGCGTCGCCTGGTGGGTGTCGGCGTCGCGCCGGGCGGTGACGCGGGCGTCCCATTGGCCGGCGAAGGGGAGCGCAAGCGTGCCGGCGTAGACGCCGCCGCCCCGCGGCTCGAGGCTCACCGAGCGGTCGAAGCCGGCGACGGTCGGGCGGTGCAGGACGGCGGCGACGTCGAGCCGCTCCAGCGGCTGTCCGTCCCGATCGACGAAGGCGACCACCACCTCGGCGTCGCGCCCGCCCTCCGGCGAAGCGGCAAGCGGCTTGACCTCCAGGCTCATGCGCCAGCCGCGCTGCTCCTGGCTCCGGCCGTCGGCGATGGTGTCGTTGTGGCGCAGGCCCTTGTTGTACGCGTCCTCGGTCTGCAGCCCGGGGAACGTGCGCACCGCCAGCGTCGCCATGACGGCGTTGACCGCGACGACGACGAGCATGAAGCCGACGAAGAGCCAGGGATACCACCAGCCCCGCTGGCGCGGCTTGGCCATGGCGTTCATCCCGCGTCGCCCAGCGCCGAGAACGTCGGCGGCCGGTCCGGCCGGACGGTGCCGGGCGGGGCATTGAAGATGCCGCGCACCTCCTCGCTCTGCCGTGTGTCCATGTCGATCAGATAGAAGGTGAAGTCGTTCTGCGCGCCGCTCAGGCTGCTGGTCGGCGCCTTGACGAAGACGCGGAAGCTGGAGACGTCGTCGGGGGCGACGTCGAGCTCGACGTAGGGGCCCGGCTCCAGGTGCCGGCCGAGGACGGCGATCTCGGCGCCGACCAGGCCGTCGGTCGAGAGCAGGTAGGTCTTCGGCTCGCGGACCATGTTGACGATCTTAAGCGTGTAGCCGTTGCGGATCGAGCCGTCGGAGAGCTTCACGAACAGCGGCTGGCGGTCCTGAAGCACGTTGACGTGCAGCCGCGAGCGGGTGGAGAGGCCGACGACCATCACGGTGGCGATGATCAGCAGCAGCACGGCGTAGGCGATGGTCCTGGGGCGGATCAGCCGCAGCCGGGTCTTGGTCTCGCCCCCGGCCCGGGCGACCTGATTGGCGATCGAGTCGTAGGTGATCAGCTCGCGCGGCAGGCCGAAGCGGTCCATCACCGAGTTGCAGGCGTCGACGCACAGCGCGCAGCCGATGCAGGCCATCTGCTGGCCCTTGCGGATATCGACGCCGGTGGGGCAGACCTGCCAGCACAGGCCGCAGTCGACGCAGTGGCCGCGGCCTTCGAACGACTGGCCCTTGCGGGCGCCGCCGCGGGGTTCGCCGCGCCAGTCCTCGTAGGTGACGACGAGGGAGTCCTCGTCGAACATTGCGCCCTGGAACCGCGGCCACGGGCACATGTAGATGCAGACCTGCTCGCGGGCCCAGCCAGCCAGCAGGTAGGTCGTCGCCGTGAACAGGAAGACGAAGCCGTAGACGGCGGTCGACGCCTGGCCGGTGAAGAGCTCGCGCACCACCGTCGGTGCGTCGTTGAAATACATGATCCAGGCGCCACCGGTCGCCAGGGCGATCAGCAGCCAGGCGGCGTGCTTGGCGGTCTTCTTGCCGACCTTCGCCATCGACAGCGGCGCCTTGTCCAGCTTGATCCGGGCGTTGCGGTCGCCCTCGACCTTGCGCTCGACCCACATGAACAGGTCCGTCCACACCGTCTGCGGGCAGGTGAAGCCGCACCAGACCCGGCCGAACAGGGCGGTGACGAAGAACAGGCCCACGGCGCCGAGGATCAGGACCCCGGTGAGGTAGTAGATCTCCTGCGGCCAGATCTCGAGGCCGAAGAAGTAGGCGCGCCGCCCGGGCATGTCGATCAGGAGCGCCTGGTCCGGCGCGCCGGGACCCCGGTCCCAGCGCAGCCAGGGGCCTGCGTAGTAGAGGCCGAGCAGGGCCGCCAGCGTCCACCACTTTACCTTGCGCCAGAAGCCCTGGACGCTGCGCGGGTGGATCGCCTCGCGCTCGGCGAACAGCTTCTGCTTCTGCGGCCGTTCGTGCTGTGCCTGGCCGCCGGGCGGGGCGGCGCCGGCGCCGCCGCCGCGGCGCTCGCCGGGACGCGGTTCGGGCGCGTCGCCTGCCGGGTTGAGAAAAGCCGTCTCCGCCGTCGCCATGCTCTGCCCTCAGCCGTCTGCCGTGTGCGGCGCCGCCGCGGCAAGCGCCGGCCATGCCGCCGCAGGCCGGGTCGAGCCCGGCCGGCGCCTTCCCCCTCGTTGACCCCTGCCAGAACGTCAGTTTCTTGTTCGTACGAACCCGTTGGAGATAGAGACCGTCATCGCGAGCCGCGCAGCGGCGTGGCGATCCAGTACCGGAGGCGATGGATTGCTTCGTCGGCTTCGCCGCCTCGCAATGACGCCATCCACCCGGTCCTTGCTCTTCCCCTTTACTGCCCGCCGCCCAGCGAGTGCACGTAGACCGCGACCTGCTTGATCTCGGCCTCGCTGAGCCGGGTGTCCCAGGGCGGCATGACGCCGTGGCGCGGCCGGACGATCTGCCGGACCACCTCTTCCTTGGACCCGCCGTAGAGCCAGATCGCGTCACTGAGGTTGGGCGCGCCCAGCTCCTCGTTGCCGCGGCCGAGGTCGCCGTGACAGGCGGCGCAGTTCTCGGCGAAGATCTGCCCGCCTTCGGCGTCGTCCTCGGCGGATCCGGACAGCGCCAGCACGTGCGCTGCGACGGCCGCGATCTGCGGCGGCGTCAGCACCCCGTCGGCGCCGAAGGCCGGCATCTCCGAAACCCGTGCCTCGGGGTGGGCGGCGTTGCGGATGCCGTAGGCGATGGTGGTGTGGATCGCCTGAAGGCTGCCCCCCCAGATCCAGTCGTCGTCGACCAGCGCCGGGTAGCCGCCCGGCCGACCGGTGGCGCCGGTGCCGTGGCAGGGGGCGCAGTTGTTGGCGAAGACCGCCCGGCCGCCGACGCTCGCGATCTGCAACAGGTCGGGGTCGTCGACGATCTCCTCCATCGGCGTCGCCTCGATCTGCGCCACCCAGTGCGCCCGGTCGGCCTCGGCCTCGGCGATGCGCTCGCGGACCACCTCGCGCGAGGAGTAGCCGAGGATGCCTTGGGTGAAGCCGTTGAACCACGGCCAGGCCGGGAAGAGGATGCTGTAGACGACGCCGAACACGATGCTGACATAGAAGACGTAGAGCCACCACTTGGGCAGCGGCGTGTTGAGCTCGCGGATCCCGTCCCACTCGTGGCCGGTCGTCTCGGTTCCGGTCAGGACGTCGAATTCTTTCTCTTGCGCCATCATCGTTCTCCCTCGTCATCCTTGAACGGGATGCGAGCAGCGTCTTCGAAGCGTTTCTTGTTCTTCGGTCGGTAGGCGAAGAACACGACCGCCGCGAACAGAATGATCAACCACACGACCCAGTAGGGCCGTAGCGCTTCCCAAACCGCCTGCAGGTCCACGGGCCGCCCTCCTCAGCGGAAGCTCGGGTTCGCCTGGTACTGGGTGAAGTCGACGAGGGTGCCCAGCATCTGCAGGTAGGCGATGAGAGCGTCGAGCTCGGTGATCCGGCTCGGGTCGCCGTCGAAGTCGCCGACGACCGCCTTGGGGTAGCGGGCGAGCAGGCCGTCGGTGTCGCCGGTCTCGTTGCCGGCCTGGGCGACCAGGTCGGCCCGAGCCTGGGCGATGTCCTCGTCGGAGTAGGGCACGCCGGTGATCCTGAGCGCCTTCATGTGCTCGCCGATGTCGCTCGTCTTCAGCTCCTTGCGGGCGAGGAACCCGTAGGGCGGCATCACCGACTCCGGCACCACCGCGCGCGGGTCGATGAGGTGCAGCGCGTGCCAGTCGTTGGAGTACTTGCCGCCGACCCGGGCGAGGTCCGGGCCCGTCCGCTTCGAGCCCCACTGGAACGGGTGGTCGTACATGCTCTCGGCGGCGAGGCTGTAGTGGCCGTAGCGCTCGTCCTCGTCGCGGAACACCCGGATCATCTGGCTGTGGCAGGTGTAGCAGCCCTCGCGGACGTAGATGTTGCGCCCGGCGAGCTCGAGCGGGGCGTAGGGGCGCATCCCTTCGACCTTCTCGATCGTCTGCTCCATGGTGAACAGCGGCACGAGCTGCACCAGCCCGCCGATGGCCACCGTGATCAGCACGGCGACGCTGAGGATGATGACGTTCTTCTCGAACAGACCGTGGTTCATGATCCGGCGCTCCCCATCTTGCGTCCCCGTCCTACTCGGCTGCACTCGGCGCGACCGCCGGTCGCGGCCGCTCGCCCGGCCGCTCGAAGGCAGCTTCGGTGCGGAGCTCGCCGCGGACGGTGCGGACCAGGTTGTAGACCATGATCAGCGAGCCGATGAGGAAGAGCAGGCCGCCCGTCGCCCGGATCACGTAGTAGGGGTGCATCGCTTCGACCGTCTCGATGAACGAGTACTGGAGGAAGCCGAGGCTGTCGTACGCCCGCCACATCAGCCCCTGCATGATCCCGGAGATCCACATCGCGGTGATGTAGAGGACGATGCCGATCGTTGAGATCCAGAAGTGATAGGTGACGAGGCGCAGCGAGTAGAGCCGCGGCCGGTCCCACAGGCGCGGAACCAGGAAGTACACCGCGCCGAAGCTGATCATCGCCACCCAGCCGAGCGCACCGGAATGGACGTGGCCGATGGTCCAGTCGGTGTAGTGGCTGAGCGAGTTGACCGCCTTGATCGACATCATCGGCCCTTCGAAGGTGCTCATGCCGTAGAAGGCGACGGAGACCACGAGGAAGCGGAGGATCGGGTCGGTGCGGAGCTTGTCCCAGGCGCCGGACAGGGTCATGACGCCGTTGATCATGCCGCCCCACGACGGCATCCACAGCACCACCGAGAACACCATGCCCAGCGTTTGCGCCCAGTCCGGCAGGGCGGTGTAGTGGAGGTGGTGCGGCCCGGCCCAGATGTAGATGAAGATCAGGGTCCAGAAGTGGACGATGCTGAGCCGGTAGGAGTAGACGGGGCGCTCCGCCTGCTTGGGGATGAAGTAGTACATCATCCCGAGGAAGCCGGCGGTGAGGAAGAAGCCGACGGCGTTGTGCCCGTACCACCACTGGGTCATAGCGTCCTGGACGCCGGACCAGATCACGTAGCTCTTGCTGCCGAAGATCGAGACCGGGATCGCCAGGTTGTTGACGATGTGGAGCATCGCCACGGTGATGATGAAGGCGAGGTAGAACCAGTTGGCGACGTAGATGTGCGGCTCCTTGCGCCGCATGATCGTGCCGACGAAGCAGACGAGGTAGGCGACCCAGACGACGGTGAGCAGCAGGTCGACGTACCACTCGGGCTCGGCGTACTCCTTGCTCTGGGTGATCCCCAGCACGTAGCCGAGGGCGGCCAGGACGATCACCGTCTGGTAGCCCCAAAACAGGAAGTTGCCCAGCGCCGCGCCGCCGAACAGCGGCGCGCGGCAGGTGCGCTGGACGACGTAGAGCGAGGTGCCGAGCAGGGCGTTGCCGCCGAAGGCGAAGATCACCGCCGAGGTGTGGACCGGCCGCAGCCGGCCGAAGGTCGTCCACTCCAGGTCCAGGTTGAGGATCGGGAAGGCGAGCTGGAAGGCGATGTAGGTTCCGACCAGGAAGCCGGCGACGCCCCAGAACACGGTGGCGACGACGAACTTCCGGACGACCTCGTCCTCGTAGAGGCTCGGGCTCAGCGCCCTCGCCGCGACCGCTTGGCTCATTGCACGCTCCACACCCGCTTTCGCCGGCGACCGACGGAGCCGGCACACCGCTCTCCTGATTTAGAACAAAGCCAAGAAGAAAAGAAGGAAATATTCGGCGACAGAACGGCGCGGGCGCGCGCCAAAATGGCAAACAGCGGGTAAAGCCCGAGAAGAACGCCCGGTTTAGTCGCCCCGGCCCGGTTGCCCCGCCTCGTCTATTAGAAGAGCCGCATGCTAGAAGCCAAAGGCAATGATGTCAACCGACTAGGAGCGACCTGGGCGTGACGCGGAGCCGGCGGTGGCGGCCGGAGCGGCGATCGCCGGCCGGTTGCAGGCGAAGGTGCGAAGTTCGCCGGGATCCTCAGAACGCAAATCATTCTCAACTTTTACTTCCGGTTTCTTTACTGGAGCCGTCCATCAACCTGTGCTGCGGCGCAACAGCCTCCGGGCAGGCCCCCGCGCCATATCCGCGCGTCGGCTTTGCCGCCGGAGCGGCGCCGGCGGTAAGCTGTTTTGGCGACGGATCGCGAAACGAGGAGGGGGAGACGCGGCCATGACCAGTACACGCTCGTTACCGGCGCGGGGCGTTGCTGCCCCGCGGGCCACTTCGTTGGCGGCCCTGCTGGCCGTGCTCGTGGTTTCCCTGCTACAGGGGTGCGCCGCGCTCGATCGCGAGCGCGAGCGTGCCGCCGCGCCGAAGGCGAGCCTGGTTCGCGCCGACGACTACATGATCGCCGCGGCGCATCCGCTCGCCGCCGAGGCCGGCCGGAGCATCCTCGCCGCCGGCGGCAGCGCCGTCGACGCCGCCATCGCCGCGCAGATGGTGCTCACCCTGGTCGAGCCGCAGTCGTCGGGCATCGGCGGCGGCGCCTTCATGCTTCATCATGACGCCGGAACGCGGAAGCTCGTCGCCTACGACGGCCGGGAGACCGCGCCAGCGTCGGCTCGGCCCGGCATGTTCCTCGACGCCGCCGGCAACCCCAGGGGCTTCGAGGACGCCGTCGTCGGCGGCCTGTCCGTCGGCGTGCCCGGCGTCGTCCGGATGCTGGCGCTGGCGCACGAGGACGCCGGCGTGCTGCCATGGCCCGACCTGTTCGCGCCGGCGATCGCGCTGGCCGAGCAGGGCTTCCCGGTCTCGCCGCGGCTGCACCAGGCCATCGCCGAGGACGAGCACCTCAAGACTTTCCCGGCGGCGGCCGGGTACTTCCATACGCCGGACGGCGAGGCGCTGGCCGCGGGCGCCCTGCTGCGCAATCCCGAGCTGGCGGCGACGCTTCGCGCCATCGCCGCGGGCGGCGGGGACGCCTTCTACACCGGCCCGATCGCCGCCGACATCGCCCGCACCGTCAGCGCCGCGCCGCGCAACCCGGCGCGCATGACCGCGGCCGACCTCGCCGGCTACCGGGCCCTCCGCCGGGAGCCCGTCTGCCTCGACTACCGGGCGAGACGGGTCTGCGGCATGCCGCCACCGTCCTCGGGCGGCATCACCACGCTGCAGATCCTGGGGCTCCTGCGGGGCTTCGACATGCGGGGGAGCGGCGCCAACTCCGCCGCCTCCGCCCATCGCCTGGCGGAAGCGAGCCGGCTCGCCTTCGCCGACCGCAACGCCTACATCGGCGATCCCAAGTTCGCCGCCGTGCCCGCCGCCGGCCTGCTCGATGCGGACTACCTCGCCCGCCGGGCCCGGCTGATCGGCCCGCGCGCGGCCCCGGGCGAGGTGGCGCCCGGCCGGCCGGCCGGGGTGCTTGCCTTTGCCGAGAACGCCACGGAGGCGCCGCGGCCGCCCTCGACCACCCACCTCAGCGTCGTCGACGCCGCCGGCAACGTCGCCGCGATGACCAGCAGCGTCGAGGGGCCGTTCGGCTCCCGGCTGATGGTCCGCGGCTTCGTCCTCAACAACCAGCTCACCGACTTCTCGTTCAGGCCGGAGGCGGGCGGCAAGCCGGTCGCCAACCGGGCCGAAGCGGGCAAGCGGCCGCGGAGCTCGATGGCGCCGACCATCGTTTTCGCCGACGACGGCCGGCCGGTCCTCGCCACCGGCTCTCCCGGCGGCTCGCGGATCATCGGCTACGTCACCAAGTCGCTGCTGGCGACGCTCAACTGGGGGCTCGACGTCGCCGAAGCCGTCAGCCTCGGCAACGTCGTCAACCGAGGCGGAGCCACCGAGCTGGAGGCGGGCACCGAGGCCGCCGCCCTGCGCCCGGACCTCGAAGCGCTGGGCCACCAGGTCGCGATCGGCGAGCTGGGGAGCGGGCTGAACGCCATCGCCCTGACCCGGTCCGGGCTCGAAGGCGCCGCCGATCCGAGGCGCGAGGGCGCCGCGCTCGGAAACTGAAAGGCGAGGTGCGGCCGCTTCGCGTTGAGCCCGGGGCGCGCGCGGTCTACAAGGGCGCTCCCTGCATCGGATGGCCATGTCTTTGGAGCCCTCGTCCCGCCCGCGCATTTACCTGCTTCCCGGCCGCGACAAGCGGATCGGCCACGGTCACCCGTGGGCGTATTCCAACGAGATCCGGATGGACGTGGAGGCGAAGGCGCTGCCGCCCGGCACCATCGCCAGCCTGCATCGGGTCGACGGCAAGCCGCTCGGGGTCGGCAGCTTCAATCCGCACGCGCTGATCGCCTTTCGCGTCTTCGACCGCGAGGCGCAGCGCGAGCTCGACGCCGCCTTCATCGAGGCGAAGCTGCGCCGCGCGCTGGACCTGCGCCGGCGGCTGTTCGAGGAGCCCTTCTACCGGCTGATCCACGCGGAGGCCGACGGCATTCCCGGCCTCGTCGTCGACCGCTTCGGCACGGCGGTCGTCGTCCAGGCCAACACCGCCGGCGCCGACGCGCTCACCGGCGCGGTCCTCGCGGCGCTCGACGCGGTGCTGTCGCCCGAGGTCGTGGTCCTGCGCAACGATTCGCCGGCGCGGGCGACCGAGGGTCTCGCCAGGTTGGTTTCGCTGGCCAAAGGCCACCTCGACGGGCCGGTCGAGATCCGCGAGAACGGCGCCGTCTACGTGGCCGACCTGCTCGCCGGGCAGAAGACCGGCTGGTTCTTCGACCAGCGCGACAACCGCGCCTTCGTCGCCAGGCTGGCCCGCGGCGGCCGCATGCTCGACGCCTACTGCCACAGCGGCGGCTTTGCCGTCGCCGCTGCCGCGGCGGGCGCCGACGGCGTCCTCGGGCTCGACTCCTCGGAACCGGCGCTGGCCCTGGCGTCGCGCGCGGCGGAGGCGAACGGGCTCGCCGGGCGCTGCAGTTTCCGCCGTGCCCAGGTGTTCGAGGCGCTCGAGGGGCTCGTCGCCGAGCGGGAGCGCTTCCCGGTGGTGTTGGCCGACCCACCGGCGTTCGTGAAGTCCAGGAAGGACCTCGCCACCGGCCTGCGCGGCTACCGGAAGATGGCCCGGCTGGCGGCGAGCCTGGTGGCGCCGGGCGGGATCCTGTTCGTCGCCTCCTGCTCGCACAACGTCGACGCCGCGGCTTTTGCCGCCGAGGTGGTACGGGGCCTCGTCGCCGCCGGGCGCAGCGGCCGCATCATCCGCGCCGCCGGTGCCGCCGCCGACCATCCGGTGCATCCGCACCTTCCCGAGAGCGCCTACCTGAAGACGCTGACGCTGCACCTCGATTAGGAACGCTTGGCGGCCGCGCCCGCGCCGGCCGCGGCCCGTGCTATAGTCCCGGCGGATCTCGATCTTTTTGCGATCGGGGCGGGCAGCGGCCGCGACCGGCCGATCGAGGGCCGCGGAGGCAGGCGGGGGCAAGGGCGGGCGGATGGAGCTGCACGAGCGCGATTACCTCCACGACGTCCTCATCCTGCTCGTCGCCCTGCTCGCGTTCGTGCCGATCTTCCAGCGTCTCCGGATCGGGGTTGTCCTGGCCTATCTCGCCGCCGGCATCGTCATCGGCCCGTCGGTCCTGGGCCTGTTCGCCGGTGGCGAAGAGACGAACACGCTGGCGGAGCTCGGCATCGTCTTCCTGCTCTTCGCCGTCGGGCTGGAGGTCAGCAACGAGCGGTTGCGGCTGTTCGGCGTCCGCTCCTTCCTGCTGGCCGGCGCGCAGGTCTTCGTCACCACCATCGTGCTTGCCGGCTGCGGCATCGCGCTGGGCTTCAGCCCGGCGGCCTCCCTGGTGGTCGGCGGCGCGCTGACCTTCTCCTCGTCCGCCGTCGTCTTCCAGATCCTGAGCGAGCGGGGGCAGATGACCGGCCAGTTCGCCCGCTCGGTCATCGCCATCCTCCTGGTCCAGGACCTGATGGTGGCGCCGATGATCGTGGTCACCGCCGCCATCGGCAACGCCCCGGACGCGCTGGCCATCCCGCTCGGCATGGCGGCGGCGAAGTTCGGCCTGGTGCTGGTCGCCGTCGCCCTGTGCGAGCGGACGATCCTGAGGCCGCTGTTGCGCTTCGCCGCCGAGACCGGCGCGCCCGAGGTCTTCACCGGGCTGACCCTGCTGCTCGTCCTCGGCATCGGCTGGCTGACGGAAGAGGCCGGGCTGTCCATGGCGCTCGGCGCCTTCCTCGCCGGCAAGATGGTCGCCGACACCGAGTACCGCCACCAGGTCGCGGCCGACATCCAGCCCTTCCGCGGCCTCTTGCTCGGGCTGTTCTTCATGACCGTCGGCATGACGCTCGACCTGCGCTTCGCCGCCGAGAACGCGGGCAGGGTGTTCATGTTGGTGGTCGCCCTGATGGCGCTGAAGACGGCGGTCCTGTTCGCCCTCTCCCTGGCCTTCTCCATGCCGAGGCCGCGGGCGCTGGCGCTGGCGGCGCTGCTCTCGCAGGGCAGCGAGTTCGCCTTCGTCCTGCTGACGCTGGCCTTTCAGCGCAACCTCCTCGACGGCGACGCGAGGCAGGTGCTCACCATCGTCGTCGGCCTGTCCATGGCGCTGACCCCGCTCGGCGCCATGCTCGTCTCCCGCTTCGGCCCCAAGACCCGGGGGGTCTCGCTGCTGGGCGACCTCGACCGGGAGAGCGGCGAGGCCGACAACCACGTGGTCATCGCCGGTTTCGGCCAGGTGGGCATGGCGGTGGCGCGCTATCTCGCCGGCGAGCACGTGCCGGTGCTGATCCTCGACCTGTCGCCCCGGCGGGTCCGCGCCAGCCGGGCGCGCAACCTGCCGGTGTTCTACGGCAACGCCGGGCGGACCGACGTCCTCCGCGCCGCCCATCTGGATCGCGCGCACGCGTTGGTCGTGGCGGTTCCGGAGGCCACGATCGCGGAGCAGATCACCATGGTGGCGCGGCGCACGGCGCCCGGCCTCAAGATCTACGTCCGCGCCCCGGACGAGGAGTGGATCGGCCGGATGCGCGCCGCCGGCGCCAACGCCGTGGTCATCGACGGCCTGACCACGGCGCTGGAACTGGCGGAGCGGGTGATGCTGGTCTACGCCCCCGAATCGCCGGCCGCGGCATGACCGCGGCGCCGGCCGGAGGCCGCGGGCGATCCGTGGTGTGCCACACCAATGCTGTGGCGCAAAAACAACAAGGCGGCATTGCTGCGTCTCTCGAAGCCTAGATGTAGTGGCTCGCGGTTGCGGCCCGGAACTTAAGTGTCATTTTTTTGTTGCCCCCTTCGGAGGCAGCCCGTAAGCAGGTGGTTGTGCTTCAGGAGCAGGGGAACCGGGGCGCGCCGCTGCTTGACGTGTCGGTTCGGCGGTCTGCGGTTGCTTTGAGCGGACGCAAGCGACGGTGATCGGGACGAGCGGGCGCCGACGCCGCTTACGGCCTAGGCATGACGACATCCCCAGACACGGACCAATGACCGGACCCGCGGCCGCCGCGCGGAGAGAAAGGACAGCGATGATGCCCACGTTCGACGCCGACGCCCGCGATACCGCCGCCACCGCGCGCGCCATGCCCGAACCGGCGCCGGCCTCGCGAGAGGCTTTGGCGGCGACGCGGGCGCTGGTCTTTCCGGGGCAGGGGTCGCAGGCGGTCGGCATGGGCAGCGCCCTGGCGCAGGAGTTCGCCGTCGCCCGCGAGGTGTTCGCCGAAGTCGACGAGGCCCTGGGCGAGAACCTCTCGCGGCTGATGGCGGAAGGCCCGGACGACGCGCTGACGCTGACCGAGAACGCCCAGCCGGCGTTGATGGCGGTCAGCATGGCGGTGCTCCGGGTGCTCGAGCAGGAGCACGGGCTGAACATCCGCGTCCTCGGCCGCTTCGTCGCCGGCCACTCGCTCGGCGAGTACACGGCGCTGACCGCCGCCGGCAGCTTCTCGGTCGGCGACGCGGCGCGGCTGTTGCGCAAGCGCGGCCTCGCCATGCAGACGGCGGTGCCGGTGGGCGACGGCGCTATGGCAGCACTGATGGGTCTGGAGCTGGCGGCGGCGCGCGAGATCGCCGCGGAGGCGACCCGCGATTCCTACGACGGCGCCGTCTGCGTCGCCGCCAACGACAACGCCCCCGGCCAGGTCGTGATCAGCGGGAGCCGGGCGGCGGTGCAGCGCGCCACCGAAATCGCGGCGCTCCGCGGCGCCAAGCGGTCGATCATGCTGCCGGTCAGCGGCCCCTTCCACTGCCCGCTGATGGCGCCGGTCGCCGACGTCATGGCCGCGGCCCTGGCGGCGGTCGACATCCATCCGCCGGCGGTGCCGCTGATCTCCAACGTCACCGCCAGGGAGGTGACGAGCCCGGCGGAGATCCGCAACCTGCTCGTAAGCCAGGTGACCGGGATGGTTCGCTGGCGTGAGAGCGTGCTTTTCATGCGTGCCCACGGCGTCGAGGAGCTGGTCGAGATCGGCGCCGGCAAGGTCCTCTCAGGGCTCGCGCGGCGCATCGACCGGGGCCTCACCGGCCGCTCCGTCGGCACCCCGGCCGAGATCGCCGCCTTCATCGCCGCCAGCTAGAGCCACGGCAGAGCCCTCACCCACCCTCTCCCACTTGCGCCTTCGGCGCGCGGGAGAGGGATACGATGCATCACCGCCGCCACCTACCCTCGCCCGCGCGAAGCGTGGGAGAGGGCGGGGCCCGCGAAGCGGCGTGCCGCGAGCGGGAGGGTGAGGGTTTGGGCGAGTCGCGTGCCTCAGCGCATGGCGAGCAGAAACAGCCGGCGGAAGGGGAACGGCGTCAGGCCGTCCGCCCGCCGTGGGTAGGCGGCCCGCATCCGCTCGGCATAGGCGGCGGTGAAATAGCGCTGCTCGTGCTCGTCGAGCGCGGCGAGGAACGGACGCAGGACGCTGCCGCCGGTCCAGGCCGGCACCGGATCCTCGCCCTCCAGAAGGTGCCAGTAGGTCGTCTCCCACAGGTCGACGCGTGCGGTCAGCGGCAACAGCATCTCCAGGTACCGTTCCGGCAACGCCACCGGCGCCTCGCGGATCAGCGGCGACAGCCGCTCGCGCCATCTCTCGTCGGCGGCGATCTCGGCGATGGCCCGGTGCGACGGCGCGGCGAAATTGTTCGGCATCTGCACCGCGAGCACGCCCTCGGGCTCGAGGAAGCCGAGGAGGCGGGCAAACAGCGCCGGGTGATCGTCCAGCAAGTGCAGGGCGGCGTTGGAGAACAGCAGGTCCGGCGGCTCGTCCGGCGTCCAGCCGGCCAGGTCCGCATCGATCCAGCGGATCTTCGCGCCCGTCGTCCGCGCGGCCTCCAGCATCTCGGGCGAGGCGTCGATGCCTGTGACCGTCGCCTCCGGCCAACGCTCAGCCAGCAGGCGCGTCACCGAGCCGGTGCCGCAACCGAGATCGTAGACGCGGCGCGGGACGATGTCGGGAATGCGGGCGATCAGGTCGAGGGCCGGGCGCAGCCGCTGGCTGGCGAAGGCGCCGTAGGCGGCGACGTCCCACCGCGCGCTTGCGCCCGCGACCCGCGGCGAGGAGGGGTCCGCCGTCAGTGGCGCCCCTGCTCGTCGTAGACCTGCTTGATCTGCAGGAAATTGAACAGCACGCAGGCGACGAACACGGCCAGGCCGAAGTAGTACATGACCGGCTCTTCCGCCTGCGACGCCAGATACAAGGCGAAAAGGCCGATGACCGCGACCAGGAAGCCGACGACCCATCGTCCGACGTGTTGCATCGCTTTCGTCCTTATCCCCGGTTTTTTTTCGTTGACCTTGCATTGGTTCCCGGCATTGCCGGGCCGGCCTCGCGGAGCCGGCGAATAGATTTCCGATTCCGTCCCGGCGTGCAAGCGCTTTCGCCGGTCCTCGATGCTGCCGCCGAGGTGGCTCGCTGCCCTTCTGCGCAGTCAGGCCGGCGCCGCGTCCGCCGCCCGAGGTTGGCGGGCCGGCAGCTCCAGGCGGAAGACCGTTCCGTCGGGGCCGGTATGGGCGAGGCTGAGCTCGCCGCCGTGGGCGCGGACGATCTCGCGGGCGATGGCGAGGCCCAGGCCGCTGCCGCCGTCCCGCCCCGATACGGCGAAGGGCTGGAACAGGTGCTCCTGCAGCGCCGCGGGAATGCCGGGCCCGTCGTCGGCCACCTCGATCCGCAGGCGGTCGCCGTCGCGCCCGGCGGTGACCTCGATGGCCGAGGCACCGGCCTGGACGGCGTTGTGGGCGAGGTTGAAGAGGACCCGGCCGAACTGGCCCCTGTCGGCTTCGATCGTGAGCTCGTCGCTGCGGCAGCGGACCGGCACCGGCTCGCCCTGGGGGTCGATCAGCTCGGCGTTCACCTCGGCCACCGCTTCGCCCAGCGCGAAGCACGTCATCTTCAGCGTCGGCTTGACGTCGCGGACGAAGTCGAGGGTCTGCGTGCACAGCGCGATCGCCCGGTCGATCGCGTAGTAGAGCTTGGGCGTCACCCGCTGCACCTCCGGATCGGCGATGCCGGAGAGCCGGTCGGAGGCGAGCGCCGCCGTCGACAGGGCGTTGCGTAGGTCGTGGTTGATCCGGGCCACCGCCCCGCCCAGGGCGGCGAGCTGGCTCTTTTCGCGCAGCGCCGTCCGGATCCGGTCCTGCATCACCGCGAGCTCGCGTTCAGCGACGCCGATCTCGTCGCTCCGCCGGCTCGGCCGCAGCACCGTCGCGTCGTCCTCCGGGGCCTGGCGGAACCTGGTCATGGCCTCGGTGAGTTGAACGATCGGACGCACCATCAGCCACTGCAGGGCGAAGAAGACGAGCCCGGCGGTGATGAGGGAGATGATGATCGAGAGCGTCAGGATGCGGATGGAGAAGGCGTGCAGCCGATCACGCAGCGGCGCCTCGTCGATGATGATCGCGACCGTGCCCTCGGGCTGCGCCGGCGAGGGGCCCACGACCTTGAGGACGCGGTTCTGCCTCTGAGACAGGGTCGCAAACGCGCTGGCGATCATGCCGGTGATCGTTTCCTCGCGCAGGTCGACGCCGACCTGCACCGGCGGCGGCATCTGCTCGCCCAGCATCAGCATCTTCCGGTCCGGCTCGGACAGGACGATGGCGTAGGCGCCGGCATGCTTGAGCAGCGTCGTCTCCAGCTCCTTGCCGACCATGTTGTCCGGCGTCGCCTCCAGCGCCAGCATGGCGAGGTGCGCCTTGGCCAGCCGCTCGCCCAGGTCGTCGCGGCGAAAGCGGGCGATGGAGGGGACGTAGATCAGGATCTCCGACAGCATCACGAACAGGACGGTGAGCAGCAGCAGCCGCGCCGACAGGCCGGTGAAGAGGGAGGTGCGGGCGGGCGGCGCGCTCATGCGCCGCAGTATGCCATGCCGTGCCGGCGGCGATAGCCGCGGAGCCCGCGGGAGGAAGTGCTTCGCTCCTACGGGTTCGCCGCGGCGGTCCTGCGGCGCAGCCGCTTGTAGACGACCGGGACCAGCGACAGCAGCGCCAGGCCGATGATCGGCGCCAGGATCTCCGGGGCGAAGATCAACCCCAGGTCCGGCTTGCCGCCGGCGTCCAGGACGGCGCCGAGGCCGTTGCCCACCAGGGTGTAGACGGCGCTTCCCGGGATGATCCCGAAGAAGGTGCCGATGACGAAGGTGCGCAACGGCACGCCGAGGAACGCCGGGACCAGGTTGACCAGCCAGAAGGGGAAGATCGGCACCAGCCGCAGGACCAACAGGTAGCTCATCGCGTTCTCGGCGAAGCCCGCCTCCATCTTGCGGATGGCCGGGCCCGCCTTGGCCCGTAGCAGGTCGCTCAGCGCGTAGCGGGCGGCGAGGAAGATGCCGGTGGCGCCGATGGTCGCGGCGATGACGACGTAGATCGTGCCGCCGACGACGCCGAAGAGGAAGCCGCCGGCGATCGTCATCCAGATCGCGCCGGGCAGGGAGAGGGCGACGATCAGGGTGTAGGCGGCAATGAAGGCCAGCGCCGCCAGGACCTGGTGATCGCCGCGCCAGGCGAGCAGCGCCTCGCGGTTCTGCTTCAGCGCCTCCAGGCTCAGGAAGCGGTCGAGATCGAAGGCGAAGAACGCGGCGAACCCGAGAACGATGAGCGCGACGGGCGCGAGACGCCAGGGAGAAAACCGCGCCCCGGGAGCAGCGGCCTCGCTTCCGTCGACGGCGCGGGTGTCGTCGTGCCTGGGCATCAAGCTGCGCTTCTTCCCTTTGCGGCGACTCTGTGTCGGCAGCGTACAGATCGGCTTTTGCCGCTGGATAGTCCAGCAACCGCTCGTCACGCCCGCTCACGAGGCCGTGATCCGGGCCGCCAGGCGCCGTCCGGCCCGCGCCGCGCTAGCGTGCAACGCTGCCTCCCGGCGTTGACTTGCCCCGGATGAACCCTTAAAGACAGCGCTGCCATCGGCCCCCGGAGCAGGCTTTTGAAACGGACCTTCCAACCCAGCAAGATCATCCGCAAGCGGCGCCACGGCTTCCGCAATCGGTCGGCGAGCGTCGGCGGACGGCGTGTCCTGGCCAACCGGCGCAGGCGGGGGCGCAAGCGCCTGTCGGCCTGAGCCCGGTCGTGTGACTTCCCATCTCCCTCGGCTGAAGCAGCGCGCGGAATTCGTGCGCGCGGCTCGCGCCGGGCGGAAATGGGTGGCGCCCGGGATGATCGTGCAGATGCACCGCCGCGGCCAGGCCGATGCGGAGCGCGTCCCCGTGGACGCGGTCCGGGTCGGCTTCACGACGAGCCGGAAGGTCGGCAAGGCCGTCGCCCGCAACCGGGCGCGGCGTCGCCTGCGCGAGGCCGCGCGGCAGGTGCTGCCGCAGCATGCGGTGGCCGGATGCGACTACGTGATCATTGGGCGGGCCGAGACCTTGACGCGACCCTTTACCGCGCTGCTCGACGACCTGGCGACGGCCGTGCGCCGGCTGCGCCCGGAGCCCGCGGCTTCGGCCTCGGAGCCTGAGCGCCGCGACCGCCGCGGACGGCGGCGCCGGGGTGCGGCGCAGGCGGCCCGGGTGGCACCGTCGTGACCAGCCCCGCCGGCGCGCTGCTGTCGGCCCTGATCGTAGCCTACCGCGGTCTGCTCTCCCCGATCCTTCCCGGAAGCTGCCGGTACCAGCCGACCTGCTCGCACTATGCGCTGGACGCGGTCCGCCGGTTCGGCGCGCTTCGCGGCGGATGGCTTGCGGCCCGCCGGCTGGCGCGGTGCCACCCCTGGGGCGGCTTCGGCTACGACCCCGTTCCCGAAGGCGACAAAGCCGGCGGCGAAAACGAGAATCACGAAAACGGGCGGGGCCGATGCGGGTTGGCGGCCGCCGCACAAGAGAGAAGTGGTCGATGATGGAGAACAAGAACCTGATCCTGGCCATCGTGCTCTCGGTGGTCATCCTGATCGGGTTCCAGTTGCTGGCGGACAGGCTGTTGCCGCCGCCGCCGAGCCCGCAGCCGTCTCCGGGTGTGGGAACCAGCGAAGGCCAGGCGCCGGGACCCGGCGGCGCGATCGCGCCGACGCCGGCGCAGCCGGGCGCCACGGCACCCGGTGTGGTGCCTCCCGGCGCCCCCAGCGCGCCGACGCCGTTGACGGAGCCGGCGGGCCGGGCGCGCAATGACGTCATCGCCACCACGCCGCGCGTGCCCATCAACACGCCCGAGCTTCACGGCTCGATCGCGCTCGTCGGCGGCAGGATCGACGACCTCACGCTGGTCAACTTCCGCGAGACCATCGACCCCAACAGCCCCGAGATCGTGCTGTTCTCGCCGCCCGGCTCGGCTGAGCCGTACTTCGCAGAGCTCGGCTGGGTCGGAGCCCCCGCGGGAACGCCGCTCCCCGGGCCGACCACCCAGTGGGAGGCGGACGGAAGCGAGCTCGTCGCCAACAAGCCGCTGACGCTGAGCTGGGACAACGGCGCCGGCCTCGTCTTCAAGCGGGTCTACAACGTCGACGAGCACTTCATGTTCACGATCACCCAGGAGGTCGAGAACAGGGGGGCGGAGCCGGTCAGCATCAACCCGTACAGCGTCGTCGCCCGCTGGGGCACCCCGGAGACCAGCCAGTTCTTCATCCTCCACGAGGGGCCGATCGGCGTGATCGACGGGACCCTGAAGGAGCTGAGCTACGAGGACCTGCGCGACCAGGGCGTGATCACCTACTCGACCACCGGCGGCTGGTTCGGCTTCACCGACAAGTACTGGCTCGGCGCGCTGATCCCGACGCAGACCGAGCGGGTCGAGGCCCGCTTCGTCCACACCCGCGCCGCCGAGACCGACAAGTACCAGGCCGACTACGTCGGTGGCGCCCAGACCGTCGCCCCCGGCGCCAGCGTCAGCCAGCGGACGATGATGTTCGCCGGCGCCAAGCAGGTGCGCCTGCTGGACCGCTACGCCGAGCAATACGGGATCAAGCGCTTCGACCTCGCCATCGACTTCGGCTGGTTCTACTTCCTGACCAAGCCGCTCTTCCTGTTTCTCATCTACATCAAGGACCTGGTCGGCAACCTCGGCGTCGCCATCCTGATCCTGACGGTCTGCATCAAGCTCGCCATGTTCCCGCTGGCCAACAAGTCGTATCGGGCGATGAGCCAGATGCGCAAGCTGGCCCCGGAGATGACCAAGCTGCGCGACCGCTTCGCCGACGACAAGACGCGGCTCAACCAGGAGATGATGGCGCTCTACAAGCGCGAGAAGGTCAACCCGGCCTCCGGCTGCCTGCCGATGATCGTGCAGATCCCGGTGTTCTTCGCCCTCTACAAGGTGCTGTTCGTCACCATCGAGATGCGCCACGCGCCGTTCTTCGGCTGGATCCAGGACCTCTCCGCCCGCGATCCGACGACGATCTGGAACCTGTTCGGGCTGATCCCCTGGAACCCGGAAGCCTTTCTGCCGGCGGCTCTGCACATCGGCGCCTGGCCGCTGATCATGGGCGTCACGATGTACCTGCAGCAGAAGCTGAACCCGCAGCCGCCGGATCCGGTGCAGGCGAAGATCTTCATGCTCCTGCCGGTGATCTTCACCTTCATGCTGGCGCAGTTCCCGGCCGGGCTCGTCATCTACTGGACGTGGAACAACATCCTCTCGGTCATCCAGCAGTGGGTGATCATGCGCAAAGAGGGGGTGAAGATCTGAGCGCAGCGGAGGCGGAGCCGGGCGCGGAGCCCGGACCGGACGCCGAGCGCGAAGCCCGGGCCGCGGCGCTGGAGCGGGGGCGGGTCCTGTTCGCCGGCGCTTGCGACTTCGTCACGTCGGTGGCGAAGATCGATCAGCTTCCGGCGGCGACGCTCGCCGAGGTCGCCTTCGCCGGCCGCTCCAACGTCGGCAAGTCCAGCCTGATCAACGCCCTCACCGGCCGCGGGACCCTGGCCAAGACCTCGAACACGCCCGGGCGCACCCAGCAGGTGAACTTCTTTTCGCTCGCCGGCCAGCTGATGCTGGTCGACCTGCCCGGCTACGGCTACGCCAGCGCCCCGAAGGCGAAGGTCACCGCCTGGACCCGGCTGGTCCAGCTCTACCTCGCCGGCCGCCCGGCGCTTCGCCGCACCCTGCTGCTCATCGACGCCCGCCACGGCATCAAGGACGTCGACCGCGAGATCATGGCGATCCTCGACCGGGCCGCCGTCTCCTACCAGGTGGTGCTGACCAAGGCCGACAAGATCGGCGGCCAGGAGCTCGCCGAGCGAACCGCCGCCGTCGAACGCGAGGTGCGGGGCCATCCCGCCGCCCACCCGGAGGTCGTCGCCACCAGCGCTCGCGAGCAGACCGGCGTCGACCGGCTGCGCGCCGGCCTCGCCCAGCTCTCCGACTGGGGCGCCGAGACTTCGGCCTGAGATGTCGGCGGCCGATCCGTCCCGCGCCGTTACCGTCCTTCCCCTGTAACTCCCTCCGGTTAACCACCCCCATGTGAGGTCCATGCTGTGCCGATACTCTCCTTCTCGCGCAGCTGGTCATAGCAAGCCGCTACAACTCCAAGGAGAGTCCCAGGCGACCCGTGCCGGCCATTGATGCCCTGAAGTTGTTGCGCGTTCCTGGCGCATGCTATTGTGGTGAACCTTTTCTTTCCATTAGCTGTTGTTGAAGGTCGTGCGTTCGGCGCCGAGCGTACGGGCTGCGGAACAGGGGGCGGGATGGTGCGGCGGCGGGCGATCCAGGTCGTGGCAATGGTCGCGCTTGCCGTCTTGGCGGTACTGCCACGGCCGGCCGGCGGCCAGGACTGGATCTACACCGTGCGCCCGGGGGACAACCTCTGGGATTTTGCCCACCGCCATTTCATTGACGGCTCCCTCTGGCGCCGGCTTCAGGACTACAACGAGGTCGAGGACCCCTGGCGGCTGCCCACCGGCCTTCGCCTGCGGGTCCCCGTCCACTGGCTGAAGGAGCAGCCGGTTCCGGCGAGGGTGGTGGCCGTGAGCGGTGAAGGCACGCTGACCCGGGCGGGAACGGCATCGAGCGCCCCTCTCGTCGAGGACGCCCTTCTGTTCGCTGGAGATGCCCTGACCCTGACGGCGTCGGGCAGCGCGACTTTGGAGTTCGCCGACGGCTCCCAGCTCATGGTCGGGCCGAGTTCCGTGCTTCGGACGGACGTGCTGAGCGCCTACGGCGACGGACGGGGGATGGCCGACACCCGCCTCCGTCTGGAGCAGGGACGAACCGACGCGGACGTGATCAGCAGCCCCTACCCGGCGTCCCGCTTCGAGATCGAGGCGCCGGCTGCCGTTTCCGCTGTCCGAGGGACCGAGCTGCGCGTGGCCGTCGCCGATCATGGCGCGGCGGCGCGCACCGAGGTTCTCGTGGGCTCGGCGGAGGTGAGCGGCAGCGGCGGGTCGGTGCGCGTCGAGGAAGGCTTCGGGGTGGTGACGCGGCAAGGCGAACCACCGGGTGACCCTAGGGTTCTTCTGCCGGCGCCTCGTTTGACCTCGGCGCCCATCTTCGACCGCGTCCCGATTCGCGTGGGGGTCGAGGCCGTTACCGGGGCCAGGGCCTACCGCATCGAGGTTTCGAGGTCCCCGACCTTCGACGAGTTGTTGTACGACGACGTCTCGGAGGAGCTGACCCTTCGGGGCCCCGACCTGCCGGACGGCCGCTACGCCGTGCGCTTGCGGGCGATCGACGACCACGGTCTGGAAGGCCACGATACCGTCGAGCCGGTCGTCATCGACGCGCGGCCGGAACCGCCGATGCTCATCGAGCCGATCAAGGAGGGCAAGGTCCGCGAGAACCCGACGTTCCGCTGGTCGGAGCCCGAGGATGCCGTGGGCTACCGGTTCCAGCTTGCGAAGACCGAGGCGCTGGCGACGCCTCTGCTCCACCTCGATGCTCACCAAGCGCCGTCGCTGCCGCTGGAACAGCCCCTGTCGCCGGGTCTTTACGGCTGGCGCGTCGCGACGGTCGACCGGTCCGGGGACGTCGGGCCCTTCAGCGACTTCCAAAGCTTCGAATACAGGCCGGCGCCGGAGAGCCCGATCCTGGACCCGGCGGAGAAAGGCAAGGACGAGGTGGCGTTCCGCTGGCGGGCGGGGCAGCCGAACCAGACGTATCAGGTCCAGCTCGCCCGGGATCGAGCCTTCTCGCACGTCGTCGTCGACGAGAAACGGGCCGAGCCGCAACTCGCCATCCCGCGCCCGGATCCGGGCCGGTACTTCCTGCGGGTGCGGACGATCGACGACGACGGTTACGAGGGGCCTTTCAGCCCGGTCCAGGTCGTTGAGATCAAGCCGGAGAACTGGTGGATGCTCATCATCCCGATCTTCATTCTCCTGCCGACTTTCCTGTAGTCGTGCCGGTGGTCCGAGTGGTTCGCTTTCTGCGAGGCGGGCTTGCGCGCATCGCGGAGAGGCCCGACGAGCCGACGCCGCTCGGGCAGCGTGCCGCGGCGGCTCTCGCCGTGGCCGCCGTTGCCGCGCTCGCCGCCGTCTTCGGCTGGTTCGAGCGGATAGACCTGTTGGTCTACGACGGGTTGCTCGTCCGCAACGCGCGCGCGCCGTCGGAGAAGGTGGCGATCGTCGCCATCGACGAGCGGAGCCTCGCGGCGCTCGGGCAGTGGGCCTGGCCGCGGAGCGTCCACGCCGCGCTCGTCCGCCGTCTGGACGAAGCCGGCGCTCGGGTCATCGCGTTCGACGTCGTCTTCGCCGATCGGGACGCCCACGACGCCGCGAACGACGTCGCGTTTGCCCGGGCGATCAGGGCGCATGGCGGCGTGGTCCTGCCGATCCTCCACGAGCAGTTGCCGCCGAACGGCCAGCTGGTCGAGCTCCTTCCAGCCGCCCCGCTGGCCGAGGCGGCGGCCGCGCTGGCTCACGTCGAGGTCGAAGAGGACGTCGACGGCGTGGTCCGGCGCGCTTTTCTCAAGGCAGGGGTCGCAACCGCGCACTGGCCCGCGCTGTCGCTGGCCGCCGTCCAACTGGAGACGCCGGACGTACTCTCCAAAATTCCGGTCGTTTCGCGCAGGGACGTGGACCGGCGGCTTCGTCCCATGGCCTGGGTTCGCGACGCGCTGACCTTGATCCCCTACGCCGGTCCGCCCGGGCGCTTCCCGCGCGTGTCGTACATCGACGTGCTGAACGGCGACTTCGACGCCAACCTCGTTCGCGGTCGCATCGTGTTCGTCGGCGCAACCGCCACCGCCTTGCAGGACGCCGTCAAGGTGCCGTTCGGTCCGCGCCGACGGGCCATGACGGGTGTCGAACTGCAGGCCAACGTCGCCGACGCGCTGCTGCGAGGCGTAGCGCTGCGACCCCTGAGCCCGGCGTGGCTCGCCGCCTTCTCCGCCGCGGCCCCGCTTCTGCATTGGCTGCTCTCGCTGCTCGTCGGCGCCGGCTGGCTGGCTTTCGGATCGGCGGTCGCCATCGTCTTCGTCGCCACTGTCACCGCCATGGCGGCCGGCGGACTGTGGATCCCCCCGGCGGCGGCCATCGCCGGTGTTGCCCTGCACTTCGCGGTTCAGGTGTCGGCCCGGCGCAGTGCGGCCCGGAGAACGCTCGTGCGCGAACAGGAACGGGCGGCCGCCGGGCTGAAGTCCATCGCCGACGGCGTCATCGCGACCGACGCGGTGGGAACCATCGTATTCATGAACCCCGCCGCCGAGCAGCTGACCGGTTTCCTGTTCAGCGAGGCCGGCGGGCGGCCGCTATGGACCATCCTCCAGCTTCAGGATGCCCTGGCCGGCACACCGCTCGACCTCGACCTCGTGATCGAGAACGGGGTCACGCCGGGCGACGACACGGTGGAAGCGGTGCTGCGAACGCGCGATGGCCACGTCCGTTCCGTCAGGGGAACGATCGCCAGGGTCGGGGGCGGCGACAGGCAGGGCGGCGGCCTGGTACTGGCCCTGAACGACGTCACCGACGTCCATAACCTGGCGCGGTCCATCGAATATCAGGCGACCCACGACCCGCTGACGTCCCTGCCGAACCGAAAGCTGTTCGAGCAGGCCGTCGAGCATGCCCTTGCCGCTTCGGCGGCCGAGGGGACGTACATCACGATCATCCTCGTCGAGGTCGATCACGTCGGCGCCATCGTCGAGGCGCTCGGGCAGCAGGCCGCGAACGCCGTCCTGCGCATGGCCTCGGCCCGCCTCGCCGGCTGCGTCCGCGAGCCGGGCATGGCCGCCCGCGTCGGCGAGCATCGCTTCGCCCTGCTGTTCCCCGATCTCGTGCACGGCGACGCGGCAACGTTCCTCGCGCAAAGGCTGAGGCGGACACTGGACGAGCCCTTCGACGTCGCCGGCTTCGAGCAGACCGTCGGCGCCAGCATCGGCGCCGCCACGTACCCCAGCCATGCGGCCGACGCGCGGTCCCTCATCGTCGCCGTCGAACGGGCGCTTGCCGGGGCAAAGCGAGACGGTGGAAACCGCATCCAGCAGGCCAGCGAGGCGCTTCACCCGGTCGCTTCCCGGCGGGCCGGCATCAGGCGGACCCTGCGGCAGGCGATCGACCGCGACGAGATGGCCCTGCACTTCCAGCCGCAGGTCGCCCTCGGCGACGGCCGCGTCACCGGGATCGAGGCGCTTCTCCGCTGGTCGGACGCGGACGGCCGTCTCAACCCGCCGGAGGACGTGGTTGCGGCGGCCAAGGAACTGGGCCTCGCCGACGACCTGAGCGGCTGGGTGCTCAGGGCCGCCTGCAGGGAGGCCGCCTCCGCGGCGGAGGCCGCGGGAATTGGCGGCCTGCGGGTCTCGGTCAACGTGACGGCCGACCAGTTTCTCAACCCCCGGCTTCCCGCGACGATCGGAGCGGTCCTGGCACAGCCCGAGGCTCGGGGCGTATCCCTCGTGCTCGAGATCACCGAAGAAACGCTGATCGCCGACATGGACGCGTCGAGGAAGATCATCGAGCGGATCCGTAACATGGACGTCGACGTCTTCATCGACGACTTCGGCGTCGGCTACGCCTCGCTGCTTTACCTGAAGAAGCTACCCCTGAGCGGCCTCAAAATCGACAAATCCTACGTTCATGACGCCTTGCTGGAGGCCAACGGCGCCGCGATCGTCCGAGCCATCATCGCCCTGGCCCACAGCATGCGGATCAGGGTCATCGCCGAAGGGGTGGAGACCAAGGAGCAACTCGCGTTCCTCCGTGGTGAAACCTGCGATGAGGTGCAGGGTTATCTGATCGGCAGGCCGCTGCCGACGCAGCGCTTGACCTCCTGGCTGCAGAAAAAGTCCGGGGCTGCCAAGGGCAGGCTGACCGGCTGAGCCGCAACATTGAACGCTGCTGCTTGAGGGATACAGTGGGACCTCCGAAAGCTTTGGTCATTTCGTCCGAGCCGCTGGCGAGGAAGGTGTTGGATCGCCTGCTCCGGCGCTACGGCTACTGGGCTCAGCTCGCCGCCGGCGAACTCGACGCCCTGGACGCGCTCGAAGAGACGGACTTCGATCTACTGGTCCTGGATACCGACACGACCGACCTCGACTGGTCCGGCCTGGTCAAGCTGGTCAGGGTATCCAGGCTCGGAATGGAGCCGCTGCCGGTCGTCGCGCTGACGAGCGGGCACGGCGGCGCCGCCGACGAACTCGATCAGCTTGCCGTCGAGGCCGTGTTGACGAAGCCGCTGTCGCCGCGGGTGTTCCTCGAGGCGCTGACGGGGCTGTCCGCCCGCGGCGCCTCGTCACGGAGTGGCTGAACGCCCCAGCCCCCATCCGGTCGAAGGGGCCTGCGCTCGCGATCGCGCCAAGGCAGAAGGCATCGGCGGCAGGAGTGCGGGATTAAAGCCTGGAACTCGCCGCCTTGCTGCGCTAAGGGGCGGTGCATGAACGAAAAACCGCCGAAAGAACAACTCCTCGCCCGTGCCCGGACACTGTCCGAGGCGCTGCCGTTCATGCGCCGGCACTCGGGCGCCACCTTCGTCATCAAGTACGGCGGCCACGCCATGGGCGACGCCGGCCTCGCCCAGCTCTTCGCCCGCGACATCGTGCTTTTGCGCCAGGTCGGGATCAACCCGCTGGTGGTTCACGGCGGCGGGCCGCAGATCGGCCGCATGCTCGAGCGGCTGAAGATCAAGAGCGAGTTCATCGACGGGCTCAGGGTCACCGACAAGGAGACGGTGGACGTGGTCGAGATGGTCCTGGCCGGCTCGATCAACAAGGAGATCGTCTCCGCCATCAACTCGGCCGGCGGTTTCGCCGTCGGCCTCTCGGGCAAGGACGGCAACCTGATCCGGGCGCAACGGCTGCGCCGGAGCAAGCGGGACCCCGGCTCCAACATCGAGCGGATCCTCGACCTCGGCCTGGTCGGCGAGCCGACCGAGATCGACCCGCACGTCATCGACTTCTACGACCGCTCCGACATCACCCCGGTGATCGCGCCGATCGGCGTCGGCGCCGGCGGCGAGACGCTGAACGTCAACGCCGACACCGCCGCCGGGGCCATCGCCGCGGCGGTCAACGCCCGCAGGCTCCTGATGCTGACAGACGTCGAGGGGGTGCTGGGCAAGGACGGCGCGCTGATCGCGCAGATGACGGCGTCCGAGGCGAGAAAGCTGATCGCCGACGGCACCATCCGCGGCGGCATGATCCCGAAGATCGAGACCTGCCTGGACGCGGTGGAGAAGGGGGTCGAGGGCGCGGTGATCCTCGACGGCCGGGTTCCCCACGCGCTTCTGCTCGAGCTCTTCACCGAGCACGGCGCCGGCACGCTCGTCCTTCCCGACGACCGGTAGGTGCGTTCGTCGGATACCGCCGGCTGATCCGAGCTACCGTCCGCTCACCACTGCACCTTCTCCTTGAACAGGTGCGCCGGGGCGGCGCGGCCCAGCGTGCGCGGGTCGGCGGACGGCAGGCCGAACAGCGCGCCCTGGACGAACTGCACGCCGCAGCCGCGGACCAGCCGCAACGTCGCCTCGTCGTCGACGCCGCCGGCGATGGTGGCGACCCCGAACTCGCGGCAGAAGGCCATCAGCGCCTTGATGTAGGCCTTGCCCTGGCGGGCGTCGCGGGCATGCTCGATGGCCTCCGCGGCCAGCTTGACGCTGTCCACCTCCAGGTCGGCGAGGTACTGGAAGCCGTGCGCCGAGGTGGCGAAGTCGCTCAGGCAGACCTGGATCCCCTGCTCGCGCAGGCGCTGGATGCCGGCGTTGGCGGCGCCGGCGTCCGCGATGCGGCTGGACTGGGTGATCTCGAAGACGAGCCGGCCGCGGATCCAGGGGTTGTCGCGGATGAGCTGGTCGATCTGGGCCAGCGCCGAAAGCGCGTCCACCGTCTGCCCGGAGACGCGCACCGCCACCACCGGCTCGGCGTTGACCGGCACCTTGGTTTTCAGAAGCTCGACGATCTTGCGGATGACGGCGAGGTCGAGGTCGACGATGACGCCGGCGCTTTCGGCCAAAGCCAGCCGCTCGGCGGTAACGTCGCGGCCGCCCTGCGCCGGCAGCCGGACCATGGCCGAACAGGCGTGCACCGCGCCGCTCCGCGCGTCGTGGATCGGCTGCAGCAGCACCGTGAACAGGCCGCCCTCGATCAGCTTCTCCAGGTCGGCCAAGGCGGCCACGGCCTCTTCGACGACCGAGGAGAAGCTCGTGGAGAACTCCGCGAGCCCTGAGGCGGACGGCTCGATCGCCTTGAACCGGTTCATGGCGTAGGTCAGCCCCTGGGCGACGTCGTCGCGGTTCATCCCCTCGCGGTCGAGCTCGAAGGTGGCCGCCTCCACCTCGGCGCCGACGGCGTCCGGATCGAGCTCGCGGGTAAAGCCGCTGATCTCGCCCTGGAGGCCGCTGACGTCGAAGTCTGCGCGGTGGATCAGGCTGTAGCGGTCGGGACCGACGCAGGCGGCCGAGGCGCCGTCGATGGAGCCGGCGCGCAAGGCCGCGCCGATGCGGGTCTGGAGCTCGTGCTCGGCGCTTTCGACCAGGCGGTGGCGCAACGCCTCGTAACCCTGGAGCATGATCAGCGAGAGGCAGCGGTTGGCGGCGTCCGGGCGGCCGTCGGCGAGCTGGCTCGTCACCATGTCGATGAAGGCCGCGGCGTCGTAGAGGCCGCTGGCGCCGTCGCGCGACCGCCGGCCGAAGCCGCCGGTCTTCGGCGGCGGCGGGCAGGCGCGCAGCGCCAGGAAGAAGTGGCCGTTGAGATCCTCGAGCTGGTAGCCCGCGACCATCAGCGGCGGCGAGGCGCCGGCGGCCCCGGCGAGCTGCAGCGAGGCCGCCTCGATCCGCTTGCGGCCGGTGGCGCCGGCTAGCAGGGCGCGAACCGCCGGCCGTTCTCCCGGGACGACGGCGCTTTCCAGCGCCCGCCCGATCAACTCCTCCGTCGGCAGCCCCAGCAACGGCTCGATGGCGCCGGTGGCGTAGACGATCCGGCCGTCGCCGTCGAGCTCCAGCAGGATGTCGCCCCAGCAGAAGGCCAGCGCGACGAACCGGTCGCGCTCCGCACGCAGCGGCGAGGCGCCGGGCGCGTTCGTGGGCGGGTTCGCGTTCGGAGCCAGGGAGCTCGCCACTGTCATGATGATGGTCTCGCCGAGTGATTGCGGGCCGAGTGAAGGCAGACCGGCTCTGCCCGAGCCTGCCGGCGGGGCGCTCCGCCGGCAGCCCTCACGAACGCCAAGCGTAGCAGAGGGCGGCCAAGGCCGCGGTGACGGCCGTCACGCCGTGCAGCCACGGCGCCCCGAGGCCATGCGCGCACGCCGCGGCTGCCGGGCCGGGACCGCAGACTTTGGATGAAACAGCCGCGGCGGGATCGCGTCGCGGAAGGCGGCGATGTCGCTGGCCGGCTCGCCGAACAGGAACCCCTGGACGTAGGTCGCGCCGCAGCCGCGGGCGAACTCGAGCGCCGCCTCGTCCTCGATCATCTCGGCGACGGTGGTGACGCCCAGGTCCCGGCAGAGGCCGATGAGGTTGCGCAGGAAGGCTTCGCCGGCACGGGTCGCCCGCGCCCCGTGCAGCCAGGCGCCGTCGAGCTTGACGACGTCGACCTCGAGGCAGGAGAGGTATTCGAAGCTGGCGGCGCCGGCGCCGAAATCGTCGAGGCAGACCGCGAAGCCCTGGCGGCGGAGGCGCTGGAGGAAGGCGTTGGCGGCGGCCAGGTTGCCGAGGTGCGCCGACTCGGTGATCTCGAACAGCAGCCGGCCTTCGAGCCACGGGTTGTCGCGGAGCAGGATGTCCAGTTCGGCGAGGCAGGGGAGCGACGCGATCGACCGTCCGGAGATGTTGACCGCGACGCGGACCGCCCGGTCGCGGAGGCCGCGGCCGGCGAGCCAGGCGATCATCTTCCTCACCATGGCCATGTCGAAGACCGTGATGAGGCCCGTCCGTTCAGCCAGGCTGATGTGCTCGTGGGGCGTCAGCGCCCCGTCGGCGCCGGGAAAGCGCGCCAGCGCCTCGTAGTGGTGGATGCGGCCGGTGCGGGCGTGGACGATCGGCTGGAAGAACGCATCGAAATCAGCGGCGAAAGCAACGCGCTTGACGATGTTCACGACCCTGCTCGACCTGCTGGATGCACCGGCATGGTAACCCATATGGGTTCCGGATAAAACACGGGATCCTCGGCGGCGGACGCTTGTGCGGGGCGTCCAAGAGAACGGCAAGCGCGCGGCTGGCACGCGGCCGGGCGTCGTCGCCTTAATCCATGCTATGGACGGTTGAACCGCGAGGCGCGATGAAAGGGGAGGCTGTATCGCCTGCGGTCGTAGCCATAAGGGCCGGTCGAGCATGGACGCCGCCTCACCCGAAGCCGGACTGACGCTGGCCACCTGGCTCTGGCTGTTGGTGCCGATGCTCTCCTGCGTGATCCTGTCCATCGTCACCTGGGCCACGGCGGCCACTCGCCGCCGGGCGGGGCCGACGAGGTCCCCATGATGGCGCCTCCGGCCGCGAAGATCATCGCCCGCGCCGGGGAGCCTCGCCGATGACCACCGGGACCATCGCCGCGTTCGCCATCTACCTCGTGGCCATGCTGGCCATCGGCCTGGTCTGCTACTTCGTCACCAAAAACCTCGCCGACTACATCCTCGGCGGCCGCGGCCTGGCGCCGCCGGTGGCGGCGCTCTCCGCCGGCGCCTCGGACATGAGCGGCTGGCTCCTCCTCGGCCTGCCCGGTGCGATCTACGCCGGCGGGATCAATCAGATCTGGATCGGCGTCGGCCTCGTCATCGGCGCCTACCTCAACTGGCAGTTCGTCGCCGAGCGGCTCAGGATCTACACCGAGGTCGCCAAGGACTCGCTCACCATTCCGGACTACCTCGACAACCGCTTCGGCGACCGGACGCGGATCCTCCGGGTCATCTCCGCCGCGGTCATCCTGCTGTTCTTCACCTTCTACGTCTCCGCCGGGCTGGTCGGCGGCGGCGTGCTGTTCAAGGAGACCTTCGGCCTCGACTACCAGTTCGCCCTGTGGCTGGGCGCCGCGGTCATCGTCTCGTACACGTTCCTCGGCGGCTTCCTCGCCGTGTGCTGGACCGATTTCTTCCAGGGGCTGATGATGTTCGCGGCGCTCATCGTCGTCCCTGTCGTCGCGGTCAGCGAACTGGGCGGCTGGGAGCAGGCGACGGTGGCGGTCGCCGCCGTCGATCCCGGCTACAACGACGTCTTCACCGGCATGACCGTGCTCGGCATCGTCTCCCTGATGGGGTGGGGGCTCGGCTATTTCGGCCAGCCGCACATCCTCGCCCGCTTCATGGCCATTCGGTTTCCCCGCGACGTCCCGCTGGCCCGGCTGATCAACGTCGCCTGGATGGTGTTCGGGCTCTACGGCGCCGTCTTCGTCGGCTACACCGGCATCGCCTACTTCGCCGGCCAGCCGCTGGCCAACCCGGAGACGGTCTTCATCCAGTTTTGTCAGGTGCTGTTCAACCCCTGGGTCTCCGGCTTCCTGCTGGCGGCGATCCTGGCCGCGATCATGAGCACCATCGACTCGCAGCTCCTGGTCTGCTCCAGCGCGCTCACCGAGGACATCTACCGCCCGTTCATCCGCAAGAGCGCGAGCGACCGCGAGCTGGTCATGGTCGGCCGGCTCAGCGTCGTCGTCGTCGCCATCGTCGCCGGGGTCCTCGCCGGCGACCCCAGAGAGCCGGGTGCTGGGGCTGGTGAGCTACGCCTGGGCCGGGTTCGGCGCCGCCTTCGGCCCGGTGATCCTGCTGTCGCTGTTCTGGCGGCGGATGAACCGCAACGGCGCGGCCGCCGGGCTGCTGGTCGGCGCCGTCACCGTGGTCGTCTGGAAACAGCTGGAGGGCGGGCTATTTGACATCTACGAGATCATCCCCGGCTTCGTCTTCTCCGCGGTCGCGGTCGTGGCCGCCAGCCTGTTGACGGAAGAGCCCACCGGGGAGGTCGTCGCCGGCTTCGACCGGACGCTGGAGGCCAAGGCCTCGGGCATCATCCACGCGCCGGCGGAGTGACGTAGCGGCGGGAGAAAAGCCGAGCCGGAGGAACGGAGCCCCGATGAGGTTCGTGTTCGAGACGCCGCCGGAAGATCCAGGGCCGCTACGCGCGGCCATCCGCGAGCATCATCGCAGCGACGAGGCGGCATGCGTCCGCGCCCTGCTCGGCCGGCTCGACGGCAGCGGCGAGAGCCGGGCCCCGGTTGAAGCCCGGGTCGAGGCGCGCGCGCGGCGGCTGGTGGAGGCCGTTCGCCACGAGCGCCTGGGCCGCGGCGGCCTCGACGCCTTCCTCCACGAGTACGGCCTGTCGTCGCAGGAAGGCGTGCTGCTGATGTGCATCGCCGAGGCGCTGCTCAGGGTGCCCGACGACCTCACCCAGGAGCGGCTGATCCGCGACAAGCTGTCGGCGGCCGACTGGGACCGCCACGTCGGGCGCAGCGCCTCGCTGTTCGTCAACGCCTCGACCTGGGCGCTGATGCTCACCGGCCGGCTCGTCCGGCTGCACGACACCGCCGGCCAGTCGCCGGGGGCGGTGATGCGCCGGCTCATGGCCCGCCTGGGCGAGCCGGTGGTGCGCGAGGCGGTGAACCAGGCCATGCGCATCCTCGGCCGGCAGTTCGTCATGGGCCGCGACATCGACCAGGCGCTGGCGCGAGCCAAACCGCTGGAGGCGCGCGGCTATCGCTTCTCCTACGACATGCTGGGCGAGGCGGCGCGAACCATGGCCGACGCGCTCCGCTACCACGACGCCTACCGGGGCGCCATTGCCGCCATCGGCCAGGCGGCGAGGCAGCGCGACGTCGTCTCCGGGCCGAGCATCTCGGTGAAGCTTTCGGCGCTCCATCCGCGCTACGAGGCGGCGCAGGCGGACCGGGTTGCCTCGGAGCTGGTGCCGCGGGCGCGCGAGCTGGCGGCCGCCGCCGCGGCCGTGGACATCGCGCTCACCATCGACGCCGAAGAGGCGGACCGGCTGGACGTCTCCCTCGACGTGATCGAGGCGCTGGCGAGCGACCCGGAGCTCGCCGGCTGGAACGGCCTCGGCGTCGTCGTCCAGACCTACCAGAAGGCCGCGCCGTTCGTGATCGATCGGCTTGCGGAGCTCGCCCGGCGGACCGGCCGGCGGCTGATGGTGCGGCTGGTGAAGGGCGCCTACTGGGACGCGGAGATCAAACGGACGCAGGAGCTTGGCCTGCCGGGCTATCCGGTCTTCACCCGCAAGGCCTCTACCGACGTCTCCTACCTCGCCTGTGCGAGGATGCTGCTGGCGGAGCCGCGGCTCTTCTATCCGCAGTTCGCGACCCACAACGCCCACTCCATCGCCTCGGTGCTGGAGGACGCCGGCGGACGCTCCGACTTCGAGTTCCAGCGGCTGCACGGCATGGGCGAGAGCCTGTACGAGCAACTCGTCGAGAAGGACGGGGGCCAGGACGGGGCCGGCGTCGCCTGCCGGATCTACGCGCCGGTGGGCCGGCACGAGGACCTGCTCGCCTATCTCGTCCGCCGGCTCCTGGAGAACGGCGCCAACAGCTCCTTCGTCAACCGCATCCAGGACGACCGCCTGCCCGTCGACGAGATCATCGCCGATCCCGTGGCGCGCGTGCGCGGGCTGGCGTTCGTTCCGCACCCGCGCATCCCCGAGCCCAGGGCGATGTTCCTGCCGGAGCGGCTGAACTCGACCGGGATCGACCTCAGCGACCGGAGCCGGCTGAACGCCCTGCGCACGGAGATGGTCGCGGCCTTCGAGCGGACGTGGCTGGCCGGGCCGATCGTCGGCGGCCGCGAAGACGTCGACGCGGCAAAGCCCGTCGTCTCGCCGGGAGACCTGGGCCGGGAGGTGGGCCGGGTCGCGGACGCCAGGCCCGAGCATCTCGATGCCGCGCTCGCCGGCGCCGCCGGGGCGGCCGCAGGCTGGGCAGACACACCGGTGGAGGAACGGGCGAGGAGCCTGGAGCGTGCCGCCGAACTCCTGGAACAGCGGATGCCGGCGCTGATGGCGCTCTGCGTCGCCGAGGCCGGCAAGACGCTGCCCGACGCCGTCGCCGAGGTTCGGGAGGCCGTCGACTTCTGCCGCTATTACGCGGCGCGGGCGCGGGCCGAACTGGCGCGGCCGCTGCCGCTGCCGGTGGCCGCAGGTGGGGCGCGCGCGGCGAGCCTGCGCGGCGGCGGCGTCTTTGCCTGCATCAGCCCGTGGAACTTCCCGCTCGCCATCTTCACCGGCCAAGCCGCGGCGGCGCTCGCCGCCGGCAACGCTGTCGTCGCCAAGCCGGCCGAGCAGGCGCCGCTGATCGCCGCGGAGGCGGTGCGCATCCTCCATGCCGCCGGCATTCCAGCGGACGTGCTCCAGCTGCTGCCAGGCGACGGCGCCGGCATCGGCGCGCCGCTGGTGGCCGATCCCCGGATCTGCGGCGTCGCCTTCACCGGCTCGACCGAGGTCGCCTGGCAGATCAACCGGACGCTGGCGCGAAGGGACGGGCCGCCGGCGGCGCTGATCGCCGAGACCGGGGGGCAGAACACGATGATCGCCGACTCCACCGCCCTGCCGGAGCAGGTGACCCGCGACGCCCTGGCCTCGGCCTTCCAGAGCGCCGGGCAGCGATGCTCCGCGCTCAGGGTGCTGTTCGTCCAGGAGGAGATCGCCGACGGCCTCATCGACATGCTCGCCGGCGCCATGGACGAGCTCGCGGTCGGCGACCCGGCGCTGATCGCGACCGACGTCGGCCCGGTCATCGACGCCGAGGCCCGCGACATGCTGGAGGGCCACCTGGCGCGGATGACGCACGAGGGGCGGGTGCTGAAGCGCGCCCGGCTGGGACGCGACACCGGGCGCGGCACGTTCTTCGCCCCGGCTTTGGTCGAGATCGACCGGCTGTCTCGGCTGCAGCGGGAGGTGTTCGGACCGGTCCTGCACGTCGTCCGCTACAGTGCCGACCGGCTGGACGAGGTGGTCGCCGCCATCAACGCCTCCGGCTATGGCCTGACGCTGGGCGTCCAGACCCGGATCGACCGGACCTGGCAGGAGATCTTCGCCGGCACCCACGTCGGCAACACCTACGTCAACCGCAACCAGATCGGGGCGATGGTGGGCGTGCAGCCGTTTGGCGGCCAGGGCCTGTCCGGCACCGGGCCGAAGGCCGGCGGCCCGTCCTACCTGCGCCGCTTCTCCACCTACCGGCCGGCGAACGGGCACGGCGGCGACGGCGGCGTTGCCGAGGCGAGCCATGGCCCGGCGAACGGGGAGGGGGCCGAGGTCCGCTTTCCCCGCTCCGCGCTGGAGGCGGCGCTTCGCCGGCTGGGCGAGGGGCGGGAGGCCTGGGCGGCGACACCGGCGGCGGAGCGCGCCGGCGTGCTGGAGGCGGCGGCGGACCGGCTTGCCGACGGGACCGCCGGCGACGACGCCGAACCCGCCCGGTTCCTTCGCTCTCACGCCGCGGAGCTGCGGGCGGAGTACGCGGAGCCGTTGGCGCTGCCCGGCCCGACCGGCGAGCGCAACGAGATCGGCTTCCAGCCGCGGGGGATCGTCGCCTGTCTTTGCGCCGCCCGGGACGGGTCGCTGGCGCCGTTCGCAGCCCAAGTCAGCGCCGCCCTCGCCACCGGCAACGGCGTCGTCGCCTGGCATCCGGACCACGCAGCCGCCGCCGCCGTCGTGGCGGCGCTTCATGCGTGCGGCGTTCCCGAGGGCGCCCTGGCTCTTCTGGACGTGGGCGGCGATGGCGGCCTGGACGACCTGCTGGCGGCGCCGGATCTGGCCGGTGTCGCCTACGCCGGCCCAAGTCGATTCGCGAACGCTATCGGCCGGGCGCTGGCCGAGCGCGACGGGCCGATCCTGCCCCTGGTGCTGTACTCCGACGTCCCGGACCCGGCGCTGGGCACCGGCGCGCCGCCGGCGGGCTCGGCCCACTACCTCGGCCGCTTCCTCCACGAACGCACCCTGTGCGTCGATACCACCGCCTCGGGGGGCAACGCCTCGCTGCTCTCCCTCGGCGAGGAGCCCGCGACCTAATCGCGGGCGCGGTCCATCCAGCGGATGACCGGGGTCACCGTCGTGCCGTGCAGCAGGATCGACACCAGCACGATGAACGCGGTGACCGCCCACAGCCGCTCCGGCGCGGGGAAGCCGATCTCGTTCAGGGCGTAGGCCAGGTAGTAGAACGAGCCGATCCCGCGGATGCCGAAGAAGCCGATCACGACCCGCTCGCGAATCGGCAGGCCGGCGCCCACGAGACCGGCGAGCCCCGCCAGGGGCCGGACGATCAGCAGGACCGCGAGGCCGACGACGACGTCCATCCACGACAGCGGCCCGAGCAGGCCGCCCCCGAGCGAAACTCCGAACAGCACCAGGATGAGCATCATCAGCAGCCGTTCGAGCTGCTCGGTGAACTCGTGCAGCGTCTCGTGGTACTCGTGGGTCCGCTCGGCGTGGCGCAGGGCCAGGGCGGTGACGAAGACCGCCAGGAAGCCGTAGCCATGGGCGAGTTCGGTGAGGCTGTAGGACAGGCAGGTGATCCCGAGGGCGACGAAGCCGTCGCCGGTGCGCGACAGCTTCGCCCGGTCCGGGAGGCGGAAGGTGAGGAACGCCAGCAGCCTGCCGACCAGCCAGCCGACGGCGATGCCGACGGCGATCTTCCAGGCCACGTCCTCAAGCAGCCAGTCGCCGAGCCAGCTTTCGGCCTGGCCGACGGTGACGGCGGCCACGGCGATGGCCAGGTTGGTGAACGGGAAGGCGAGGCCGTCGTTGAGCCCGGCCTCAGAGGTGAGGCTGAAACGGACCTCGTCCTCCTCGCCGGTGCCGGGCGGCCCGACCTGCACGTCGGAGGCGAGCACCGGATCGGTGGGCGCCAGCAGCGCCGCCAGGAGCAGCGCCGAGGCGACCGGCAGGCCGAGCGCGCCCCAGCCGAGCAGGGCGATGCCGGCGATGGTCAGCGGCATGGTGATGGCGAGCAGCCGCCAGGTGAGCGACCAGGACCGCCAGCCCACGGGCCGGTCGAGCTTCAGGCCGGCGCCCATCAGCGCGACGATGACGACCAGCTCGCTCGCCCGCTCCGTCACCTCCGGGAAGCGCAGCGGCAGCGGCCCCTCGTCGCCGGGGAGGCCGTAGCCGACGCCCACGCCGATGAGGACGCAGACGATCGGCAGCGACAGCGGCAGCTCCTTGAGCACCATCGGCAGCCAGGCGGTGAGCAGCACCACCGCGCCGAAGCCGCCGAGCACCAGGATGTAAGGTTCCATCTGCCTCCGCTTTCGGCCGCGCGCCGTTCCCCAGCCGCCGCGTTATCGGCCGGACAATGGCGGCTATGCCCCACGCGGGCATTGCCCTATGGCAGTCGCAACGGCGATGGGGGCGGGTCAGGAGCGGATTGCGGAAACTGCGCCGCCGCGCTCGGCACGGCACGAGCCGCGGGAGCTTCCCCGTCCAAGCTTGCCGACGGCCGCAGGCGGCGAGGCGAATCGTGACGAGGTTGATGCACCTGCCGTTATGACAGCGTCATCGCGAGCCGCGAAGCGGCGTGGCGAGCCAGTACTCGAGGCCATTGCCGCGTCGGCTTCGCCACCTCACGAGGGCGGCCCGATCCAGCTGAATGACCTTGCTTTACTCGTTGCGGAGGTGGGGCGCGGCCTTCTGTCCCAGGATCCGCCAGGTGCCGGCGAATCCCACCGCCAGCGTCAGCGCGACGCAGATGGCGACGGTAAACGCGACGATGTCCCAGCGCACGCTCCAGGCGAAGTCCATCACCCAGACGCTCACGGCCCAGCCGACGGCAGTGCCGAGGCCGGCGGCGATGGCTGCCGTGACCATGCCGAGGACGCCGTACTCGACGAGGTAGGTGCCGGCAATCCGCCCGCGGGTCGCGCCCAGCACCTTGAAGACGACCGCCTCGAACGTCCGACTGCGGCGGTCGGCGGCGACCGCGCCGGCCAGCACCAGGGCGCCGGCCGCCAGCGTCAAGGCCGCCGCCGCACGGATCGCCCAGGCGATGCGGTCGAGAAGGTCGGTCACCGCCGACAGCGCCTCGCGGGTCCGGATGGCGCTGACGCTGGCGAACCGGTCGGTGACCGCCCGCTCCAGGGCCGCCTCCGCCTCCTCGGGTGCGTAAACCGCGGCAATGTCGCTGTGCGGCGCACCGGCCAGGCCCGCCGGCGACAGGATCATGGCGAAGTCGAAGGGCACGGCGTGCCAGTCGATCTGGCGCAGCGAGGCGATTTCGGCGGTGATCTCGCGCCCGAGCACGTTGAGCGTGATGGTGTCGCCGAGGTCGACGCCGAAGCCCGCAGCAAGGCCGGCGTCGAGCGAGAGCAGCGGTGGCCCGGCGTAGTCCTCGGGCCACCACCGGCCGGCGACGAAGTCGGCGTCCGGAGGGGCTTTCCCCGAGTAGGTCAGCGCCCGGTCGCCGCGCACGGCCCAGGCGGCGTCGGCGGCGACGGGGGCCCGGTCCACCGGCACGCCGGCGATGGCGACGATGCGGCCGCGGAGCGAAGGCACGCGTTCGACCGCGCCAACGCCGGGCACGGCCGCCACCGTGGCGTCGAAGGCCTCGCCCTGGCCGGCGGGGATGTCGATGAAGAAGAAAGCGGGGACGCTCTCCGGAAGCCGCTCGCCGATCTGGGCGCGGGTGTTGCTGTCGATGAGCGCGATGGCGACCAGCACCGTCAGCCCGGCGCCGAGCGAGACGACCACGCTCGGTGTCGGCGCGTCGGGGCGGTGCAGGCCGGTGACGGCGAGGCGCAGCGCCGCCCTCCGCGGGCGCGGCAGCCGCGCCGCCAGCGCCATCAGCAGGTGCGCCGCCAGCCTGAGGATCGCCAGCGTCGCCACCGAACCCAGGACGAACCAGGCGGCGAAGCCGGGGTTGTAGGCCGAGGCGACGGTCAGCGCCGCGAGCGCAGCGGCGCTTGCCAGCGCAGCCAGGACGTAGCCGAGGCGGGGGCGGCCGTGGCCGTCGGCCACGGCGCCGCGGAAGAGCCCCGCCGCCGGCACGTTGCGCGCCCTGCCCAGCGGCCAGATGGCGAAGGTCAGCGCGGTCAGCAGCCCCATGGCGGCGGCGGTGAGCAGGGGCGCCGGATAGAGGCCGACCGCCACCGGAATGGGCAGGCGGCCTTCGAGGAGCGCCAGTGCCGCGAGCGGCAGTCCGGCCCCCAGGATCAGCCCGGCGAGGATCCCGCCGGCCGCGAGCATCAGCACCTGGATGAGATAGACGTCGACGATCAGGGCGCCCGGGGCGCCCAGGCACTTCAGCGTGGCGATGGTCTCGGACTTGCCGGCGAGGTAGTGGCGGACCGCGTTGGCGACGCCGAGGCCGCCGACCAGGAGCGCCGACAGCCCTGCGAAGGTGAGGAACATGCCGAGCCGATCGACGAACCGGCGCACGCCGGGCGCCGCCGCCGAGGCATCGCGGATCTGCCAGCCGGCGGCGGGAAAGGCCTCGCGTGCCGCCGCTGCCCAGGGCCCCGGCTCGCCCCCCGGCGGCAACAGCACCCGGGTGTTGTGGCGATAGAGGCTGCCCGGCTGCATCAGCCCGGTGTCGGCCAGGGCGCCGGCCGCGACCATCAGCCGCGGCCCGAAGCTGATGACGTTGGTCACCCGGTCGGGCTCGCGGGCGATCGCGCCACGGACCTCGACCTCCGTCTCCCCCAGCCGGACGCGGTCGCCGACGGCCACGCCCAGCTTCGCCAGCAGCCCGGCCTCGGCTACGGCGCCCCAGGTGCCGTCGCGCTCTGCGAGCACTTCGGACAGGGATTCGGAGAGCGGTTGCGACGGGTCGACCTCGATGCGGCCGACCAGCGGGTAGGCCCCGTCCACCGCCTTCAGCTCGACCAGGGCGCGGGCGTCGCCGGCCCGCGCCATCGCCCGCATCTCGATGACCTCGGAGACCTGCGTCGCCTGCCCGCGCAGCCATGCCGTTTCGGCGGCGTCCGGCGATCGCTGCGACAACTGGATCTCGAGGTCACCGCCGAGCAGCGCCCGGGCGTCGGCCTGAAGGCCGCCGATGACGGCGGCGCTCAGCGTGCCGACGGCGGCGATGGCGGCGACGCCCAGCGCGAGGCTGGCGAGGAAGACGCGAAAGCCCGAAAGCCCGCCGCGCAGCTCGCGCCGTGCCAGCCGCCAGGCGAGGGCGAGGCGCCGGCCGACCGTCACCGCCCGGCCACCGCGCTCAGGCTGCGCGCGCTCCGGTCGCCGACGATGCGGCCGTCCTTCAGCTCGATGGTCCGGGCGCAGCGGTCGGCAAGGGCCGGGTCGTGGGTGATGAGCAGCAGCGTCGTCCGCCGCCGCCGGTGCAGGTCGAAGAGCAGCTCGATCACCGCGGCGCCGGTGGCGCCGTCGAGGTTCCCGGTCGGCTCGTCGGCGAGAAGCAGCGCCGGCTCGGCGACGAAGGCGCGGGCCATGGCCACCCGCTGCTGTTCCCCGCCCGAGAGTTGCGCCGGGTAATGGGTCAGCCGCCGGCCCAGGCCCACCGCGGCAAGCAGCTCCTTCGCCCGGGCGAACGCGCCCCGCGCGCCGGCGAGATCGAGGGGCAGGGCGACGTTCTCCAGCGCGGTCATCGCCGGCACCAGGTGGAAGTTCTGGAAGACGACGCCGATGCGCCGGCCGCGGAAGGCCGCGAGGCCGTCCTCGTCCAAGGCCGAGAGATCCTCGCCGGCGACGACGACCCGCCCCGAGGTCGCTCGCTCCAGGCCGGCGATGATCATGAGCAGGCTGGTCTTCCCCGACCCGGACGGGCCAATCAGCCCGACCGTTTCGCCGGTGTCCACGCCGAGGTCGATTCCCTGCAGGATATTGACCGGCCCGGCGGCGCTACCCAACCTCAGGTGCACTTGGGTTAGCTCGATGGCCGGATCGGACAGGGATGGGAATGGCAAACGACGTGCTCCTCGGGTCCTGGCGCGCGCGTGGGCGCGCGGCCACCTGCGGCGAGAGTCGGGGAACTAGCAGGCGATATGGACCGGGAGCCTTTGCTGTCAACGCGATGCGGCTGGCGATGGCCGCGGCCGCCGTCCTGCTCGGCATTGGCATGACCATGACCCAGGGCGGGCGGGAGGCAGCGGCGGCGGAGCCGGTGCGACTGATGATCCTGGGCGACAGCCTCACCGCCGGTTATGGGCTGCCCCAGGGCGACGCGTTCGTCGCCCGGCTTCAGGCGGCGCTTCGCGCAGAGGGCTACGCCGTCGAGGTGATCGATGCCGGCGTTTCCGGCGACACCACCGCCGGCGGGCTGGCGCGGCTGCCTTGGCTTCTCGGCGGCGCCGCCGAAACGCTGCCGGACGCGGTGATGGTCGAACTCGGCGGTAACGACGGCCTGCGCGGCCTCGACCCGGGTGCGATGTATGCCAACCTGGACGCGATCCTGACGCTGCTGGCCGACCGCGACATTCCGGTGCTGCTCACCGGCATGAAGGCGCCGCCGAACCTGGGCGCCGAGTACGGCCGCGCCTTCGAGGCGGTGTTCCACCGGCTCGCCGACAAGCACGACGTGGCGCTCTATCCGTTCTTCCTCGAGGGCGTGGCGCTGGTCCCGGCGCTCAACCAGCCGGACGGGATCCACCCCAACGCCGCCGGCGTCGACCAGATCGTCCGCCGCATCCTGCCGGCGACCAAGGCGTTCCTCGACGGCTTGGCCGTAGACGCCGCCGCCCGCTGACGCCGCGCGGTTAGGTGCATGAGGGCGTCGAAGGAAATGACCTTGCCGCCCCATCGCCACCCCGGCCGGGGGACGCGGCGCCCGGCCCGCTCTGCTATTCTGTCGCTGGACGACTCAGGTGCAGGAGGGCGGCGCGCGCGTCTGGACATCGCTGGAACAAGTCACGGGGTCACAGTCGTGCCGGACAAGGGACGTGTCGGAGGAGGGGCGAATTAGCTAGCGTGCCGGCGACGGCGCCTGCGGAACTGCGAGCGGAGAGGTGCGGACCAGCGCTCCCGCTACGCCGGGGCGTCGTCGAGGAAGGGGAGCAGGGGCGCTTCCGCGGGGCGGCGGCTCCGGCGTCTGCCCGTCGTGTGAGGCGGTGGCGGAGCCTGTGGTGCGGGCGGCGGCGCCGATCCTCGTGCCGGCTCCGCCGCCGGTTCCTGTGCCACCGGGCGCCGTCGCCGCGCCGGGGCAGTGGGTGCGGGCTTCTGCGGCTCCGCGGGCGGCTCCGAGGTCGCCGCGGTCGCCTTCGCCGCCAGGCTGGGCGTGGCCTCGGAGACGTCCGCTGCAGCCCGCGCGGGCTCTGCCGGCGCGGCGTGCGGCGCCGGCGTTGCCCGGGCCGGAGGTGCCATGGGTAACGACACGGCTTGCGGGGCCGCCGCGGGTACGGCGGGTTCGGCGCGGGCCACGGGCCTAACCGGCTCCGCGTGCCACGGGTCGGTGCCCATCCGGTAGGGCCAAAGCGGGCAGGCGACGGCGGTGCAGCGGCGCACCTCGTCCGCCTTGCCGCCGCAGCAATCGACGCAGCGCCTGCGCATCGCCTGCAGCAGCGGCTTGCCGCGGTGTCCGAGCTCGCGCAGTTCGGGCGGCGTCAGGCTCCGCGGGTCCTGGCCGATGACGGTGCCGTCGGCCGCCCTCTCCAGCCCCGCCTCCAGCCCGTCGCCGGGCCGCCCGCGCCGCTTCCCCTTGAGCGCCCGGCCTCGCCCGGGGGCCGGACGTGCCCCGTTTCGGCTCACGCCGCCTCTCTCGGGCCGCTTCTCTTGAGCCGCCTCGCTCAGGCCGCCTTCTCGGCCCCCTGGGACTTCAGGTAGGACAGCATGGTGTCGGCGTCCGACACCTGGAACGGGTCCGTCGGGCAATTGTCGGCGTAGCCGTCCTCGACGAACATCTTCTCCACCTTGCCGTCGACGACGTACATCGAGTAGCGCCAGCTGCGCATGCCGAAGCCCAGGTTCGCCTTGTCGACCAGCATGCCCATCTTGCGGGTGAACTCGCCGTTGCCGTCGGGCAGCAGGAAAATGTTGTTCACCCCCTGCGCCTTGCCCCACTGGAACATGACGAAGGCGTCGTTCACCGAGACGCAGACGATGCGGTCGATGCCGAGCTTGGCGAACTCGTCGTAGAGCTCCTCGTAGCGCGGCAGGTGGTTGCTCGAGCAGGTGGGGGTGAAGGCGCCTGGCAGGGCGAACACCACGACCCGCTTGCCCTTGAAGATCTCGTCGCTGGTCAGGTCCTTCCACTCGAAGGGGTTGGGCCCCTCCAGCGCGTCGTTGCGCACCCGGGTCTTGAACGTGACCGACGGCACCTGTTGCATGGCGGCTCTCCTGGCTTTGGTTGGTCCCGAAGTCCCGCGCGGCCCAGCGTCGCCGACGCTGCGGGGCGGGCAAAAATAACGCCGGCGGAGTGTGGTGCCCGCCGGCGGTGAGATCAACCGTTCATCGCTGCCGTCCAACGCTGCCGTTCGTCCGTTCGTCTCTGCCGGCCGCGCCGCGCGGCGCAGCGGCGCGTGCGTCAGCCGGTGACGGGCGGCGCCTGGGTGCCGGAGAAGAGGCCGAAGGCCTGCAGCAGCCACAACACCACCGCGATCACGACGACGATGTTGAGAATCGTCTTAATCTTGCGGTCCATGGGAATGTAGGTGTTGGCGAGCCAGAGCAGCACGCCGACGATGATGAGGACGATGACGATCGTGATCAGGGACACGGTCTCGCTCCTTTGATGCTTCCCCGCCTGGCCCTGCGTCGGTGGCCGCGCCGAGGCCCTGAGCAAATGCTAAACGGCTGCCCCGCCACGGTTGTTAACGTTTGTTAGAATGGCCGGGGCCCGGCGAAGCGGTGCAGCGGCGCCGGCGACCCGCCTCTCCGTCAAGCCTTGCGCCGACGCTGGACCGCGCGGGCGCGCTGCCGCTTCCCCGCTGCTTCGCCGCCGCCTCGGCTCGCGCGTTGATCCCGCCGCCTCCGCCCACCATACTCGGCTGATCATCGAGCGCCCGGCCGGCCGGGGCCGCGACCGCGGCCGCGCGACGTCGGCGCAACGCCTGGGAACGAGGGGCGAGGGACGTGAACGACGCCAGCGTCGGACTGCTGACCAACGACACCCACGGCGGGCTGGACTCCGGCAGGCGCGTGCTCCGGCTGGAGGCCTTGGGGATCGAGGCCCTGAGCCGCGGCCTGGGCGAGGAGTTCATCCGCGCCCTGGACCTGCTGGAGCGGGCCAGCGGCCGCGTCATCGTCACCGGCATGGGCAAGAGCGGCCACATCGCCACCAAGATCGCCGCCACCCTGGCCTCCACCGGGACCCCGGCGTCGTTCGTCCATCCCGCCGAGGCCAGCCACGGCGACCTCGGCATGATCACCGAGAACGACGCGGTGATCGCGCTCTCCAACTCGGGCGAGACCACCGAACTCGCCGACCTCGTCACCTACGCCAAACGCTTCACCGTCGGCCTGATCGCCATCACCGGCCGCCGGCAAAGCACCCTGGCCCAGGCCGCGGACGTGGTGCTGCTGCTGCCCGAGGCCCCGGAGGCGTGCCCCATGGGCCTCGCGCCGACGACCTCGACGACGGTGATGCTGGCCCTGGGCGACGCGCTCGCGGTCGCCATGCTCGAGCGCAAGGGATTTTCCGGCGACGACTTCCACGTGCTGCATCCGGGCGGCAAGCTCGGGCGCAAGCTGCTCAAGGTCCAGGCGATCATGCACGGGCCCGACGCCCTGCCGCTGGTCGCCGGCGACGTGGGGATGAGCGAGGCGCTCATCGTCATGAGCGCGAAAAGCTTCGGCTGCGTCGGCATCGTCGGCGGCGACGGCCGGCTCGCCGGGATCGTCACCGACGGCGACCTCCGCCGGCACATGGCGCCGGACCTGCTGTCGCAGCCCGCGGGCGAGGTCATGACCCCGAACCCGAAGACGATTCGCCCCGACGCGCTCGCCAGCGAGGCGCTCGGCTTCATGACCAGCCGCAACATCACCAGCCTGTTCGTCGTCGATGACGGCCGGCCGGTCGGGATCATCCACATCCATGACTGCTTGCGGGCGGGCATCGCCTGAAGACCCGACCCGTGCGCCTCAGCACGGGGCGGCAGCGGCCGGCTCATCCCGATCCGGCCGCCATGGCCGCCGATGACGACGCTCTCGCCGCGGGGCGGGTCGCTGCCGCGAGGCGCAGCCGCCGGTTCGTCCGCTTCGCCGGGCCCGTGCGCGCCGGCCTCGCGGCGATGGCGGTGCTCACCGTCGCCGTCGTCCTGGTCTGGCCGCAGATCCAGCCGCGGGTGGACCGGCTGCGGGTCGGCACGGCGGCGCTCGACGTCGTCGCGACGGACGCCGAGGGCCTGGTGAACGCCAGGCTCAGCGGCAACGACGGCCGCGGCCGCCCGTTCGCCATCACCGCCGAGTTCGTCCGCCAGCTGGAGGGCACGTCCAGCACCCTCGACCTCGACCAGCCGCGTGGCAGCATCGTCATGGAGGACGGGACTGAGACGAAGATCCGCGCCGCCGCCGGAACCTACGACCAGGCCAGCAGCATGCTGGAGCTGACCGGCGACGTGGTGCTCACCACCGGGGACGGCTCCCGCTACGAGACCGCGGCCGCCGACCTGGACCTGAGCACCGGGACCGCGTCCGGAAGCGAGCCGGTGCAAGGCGAGGGGCCGTTCGGGACGGTCACCGGGGAGGGGTTTCGCGCCCTCGACTATGGCGAGACGATCTTCGTGAACGGCCGCTCGACGCTGATCCTCCCCGAGACGCAACCGGGGGAGCCGTCATGAACCCGCGTGGACCACGCTTTTTCCTGCCGCTCGCCGTTGCGGTTCTGCTGGGGCTGGCGCCGGCCGGCGCGGTCGCGGCGGCCGAGCCGGTGGTTCCCGCCACGGCGCGGGCGGGCGAGCTGCGCATCGACGCCGACGAGGGGCTGGAGTGGCAGCGGCGCGAGCAGGTGGTGATCGCCCGCGGCCGTGCCCGGGCGGTGCGCGGCGACCTGCAGGTCCAGGCGCGGGAGCTGCGCGCGCTCTACCGCGACGGTCCCGACGGCAAAGCCGAGATCTACCGGGTCATCGCCGAAGGTGCGGTCCGAATCGCGACACCGAACCAGACGGCCTTCGGCCAGCACGCCGTCTTCGACGTGCCCCGGGACCACCTGATGCTGACCGGCGGCGAGCGGGTCCGGCTGACCAGCGGCGCGGACGAGGTCAGCGCCGAGCGCAGCCTGGAATACTGGCCCGGCTCCGACCGGCTCGTCGCCCGCGGCAACGCCGTCGCGATCCAGCCGAACCGCGAGATCCACGGCGAGACGATCACCATGTATTTCGCCGAAGGCCCGGACGGCACGAAGCAGCTCGACACCGCCGAGGCGGTGGAAAACGTCAAGGTCGTCACCGCCGAGGAGACCATCTTCGGCGACCGCAGCAATTATGATGCCAAAACCGGTATGGCGAACGTGGAGGGATCCGTTAAGATCCTCCGCGGCCGTGACCAACTGGACGGCTGCCGAGGCGAGATCGACTTCAACTCGGGCGTCAGCAGGCTCTTCGCCTGCGAACGGTCGCAAACCTCCGACGGCCGCGTGCGCGGCCGCATTCAGTTGAACGGCGGTAAGGCCGATTAAAGCTTACTGGTGTAGATCATCGACCGGATCATGGACGCAGGAAGCACCCTTCCCCGGTCGGCGGACCAGTCCGTTCGCCAGCCGCCCAGGCCTCGCCTGGTCAGCGGCGACCGGGGCCTGTTCGCCGTCAACGTCACCAAGAGCTACGGCCAGCGGACGGTGCTGCGCGGGGTCAGCCTGTCGCTGCAGCGGGGCGAGATCGTCGGCCTCCTGGGGCCGAACGGGGCGGGCAAGACCACCTGCTTCTACATCATCACCGGCCTGCTCGCGCCCGACGAGGGCGGCGTCACCCTGGACGGTCAGGACATCACCGCCCTGCCGATGCACCAGCGCGCCCGCCTCGGCGTCGGCTACCTGCCGCAGGAGGCCTCGATCTTCCGCGGCCTGAGCGTCGAGGACAACATCCGCTGCGTGCTCGAGGTGGTGGAGCCCAAGCGCAAGCGGCGCGAGGCGACGCTGGAGGGGCTGCTGGAGGAATTCTCCATCGGCCACGTCCGCCGCTCCGCGGCGCTGGCGCTCTCGGGGGGCGAGCGCCGGCGGGTCGAGATCGCCCGGGCGCTGGCGTCGGGCCCGCATTTCATCTTCCTCGACGAGCCCTTCGCCGGCATCGACCCGATCGCGCTCAGCGACATCCGCGACCTGGTGGTCCACCTCAAGGATCGCGGCATCGGCGTCCTGATCACCGACCACAACGTCCGCGAGACGCTGGACGTGATCGACCGCGCGTACATCATTCACGACGGCGTGGTGCTGACGGAGGGGACGGCCGCGGACATCGTCGACAACGAGGACGTTCGCCGGGTCTATCTCGGCGAGCGGTTCAGCCTCTAGGACGGACGTCCGAATGGTTCTAAGCCCACGCCTCGACCTGCGGCAGACGCAATCGCTCGTCATGACGCCGCAGTTGCAGCAAGCGATCAAGCTGTTGCAGCTCTCCAGCCTGGAGCTGTCGACCTACGTCGACCAGCAGGTGGAGCAGAACCCGTTCCTCGAGACCGGCGACGGGAACGCGCCCGGGGAGGGAAGCGACGCCGCCGAACCGGCGCCTGCCGAGGCCGCCCTCAACGGCGGCGACGGCGACCCGCGAGCCCTCGACCGGGCACTGGGCGACGATCCGCCCAGCTACGCCGACGCCGGTCTCGACAAGGACTTCTACGGCAACGTCTTCGACCACGACGAGGGTGGCGGCGGCGGCAACGGGAGCAACGGCTCGGGCGGCGACGGCGGCCTCTCCGGAACCTGGCAGAGCGGGAAGGGCGGAAGCTTCGACGAGCACGCCGGCAGCTTCGAGGACCTGCTCGCCGGCAGCACCTCGTTGCGCGAGATGCTCAGCGTGCAGCTCTCGGTCGACGTCACCGATCCTGTCGAGCGGATGATCGGCCACTACCTCATCGACCTGCTCGACGACGCCGGTTATCTCGGCGCCGACCTTTCCGCCGCGGCCGAAAGCCTCGGCTGCTCCATGGCGCAGATCGAGGCGACCCTGGCGAGGCTGCAGAGGTTCGAGCCGGCGGGGATCTTCGCCCGAAACCTGTCGGAATGCCTGAGCCTGCAGCTGGCCGACCGGGGCCGCCTGGACGAGCCGATGCGGGCGCTCCTGGCGCATCTCGATCTTCTGGCCCGGCGGGACTGGGCGCAGCTGGCCCGCGCCTGCGGCGTCGGCCGCGAGGAGATCCTCCGCATGGTTGCGGAAATTCGCACGCTGAGTCCCAAGCCCGCGCTTGCATTTGATCATGTGGTCAGCCAGCCGGTCGTGCCCGACGTGATCATGCGCCCGCAGCCCTCGGGCGGCTGGGTGGTCGAGCTCAACAGCGAGACCCTGCCGCGGGTGCTGGTCAACAACCACTACTACGTCAAGCTCAGCCGCTCGGCCCGGTCGAAGGAAGACAAGCAGTACATCGCCGAGTGCATGCAGTCCGCCAACTGGCTGGTGAAGTCCCTGCACCAGCGCGCGACCACGATCCTCAAGGTCTCGGCCGAGATCATCCGCCAGCAGGAAGGCTTCTTTATCACCGGCGTGCACGGGCTGCGGCCGCTGATCCTGCGCGACATCGCCGAGGCGATCAGCATGCACGAGAGCACTGTGAGCCGGGTGACGTCGAACAAGTTCATGTCGACGCCGCGGGGCATCTTCGAGCTGAAGTACTTCTTCACCCACGCCGTCGGCGGGTCGCGCGGCGGCGACATCCACTCGGCGGAGTCGGTGCGTCACCACATCAAGGCGCTGATCGAGGCGGAGACGGCGGCGGACGTGCTCTCCGACGAGGGGCTCGCGGCGATCCTTCAGAAGGAAGGTATCGACATCGCGAGGCGAACTGTGGCCAAGTACCGCGAAGCGATGGGCATCCCCTCGTCGGTGCAGCGGCGCCGGGAGAAGGAAACGCTGCCCGGGCATGAAGGAAAGGGCGTGGCTTGACACCCTCGGTGCGGACAACTATCGTCGCGGCCTCCGCGGACCAAAGCGCGGCGCGCGTGTGCGCGTTCTCCCCGGTCTGTGCCTGAAAGTCTGGGACGCTTTCGGCACCTCCTCGGTGCGACAATCACCCGGCTCCAGGATCCGCTTTTCATGGATATCTCGATCAACGGCAAAGGCTTGGATATCGGCGACGCGCTGCGCGGGCATGTCGGCACCGCGCTCACCAGCATCGTCGGCAAGTACTTCCCGAGGGCGCACGACGCGGTGGTGACCGTCTCGCGGGAGGCCCACCTGTTCCGCGCCGACGTCACCGTCCACCCGACCCGCGGTTTCGTCGTGCAGGGCCGGGCGGCGGCCGACGACGCGTACGCCGCGGTCGACGGAGCGGTGGAGCGGATCGCCAAGCAGCTACGCCGTTACAAGCGCCGGCTCAACGACCACCACGGCCGGCGTCCGGCCGAGGAGGGGATGCCGGCTCAGCAATACATCATCGCGGCCGAAAGCGACGAAGAGGAATTGCCGGCGGAAGGGCAGCCTGCAATCATCGCCGAGATTGCAACGGAGATCGCGACCATGAGCGTCGGCGACGCGGTGATGCGCATGGACCTGGCGGACGCGCCGGCCATGATCTTCAACAACAAGGCGACGGGTGGACTGAACGTGATCTATCGCCGCGCCGACGGCAACATCGGCTGGATTGACCCCGCGAATACGCGCAAGGCGTAAGGGGTGCGTGAGACATGGAAATCTCGGATCTGATCAAGCCCGACCACGTCATCGCCAAGCTCAGGGCAACGAGCAAGAAGCAGGCCCTGCAGGATCTGGCGAAGCGGGCGGCCGAAATCACCGGCCAGCCGGAGCGGGCGCTGTTCTCGACGCTGATGAAACGCGAGCGCCTCGGCACAACCGGCGTGGGCAACGGCATCGCCATCCCCCACGGCAAGCTCTCGACCCTCGACAAGCTCTATGGGCTGTTCGCCCGCCTCGACCAGCCCATCGACTTCGACGCCATCGACGACCGGCCGGTGGACCTGATCTTCCTGCTGCTCGCCCCGGAGTCCTCCGGCGCCGACCACCTCAAGGCGCTGGCCCGGGTGTCGCGGCTGCTCCGCGACAAGCCGACCTGCGAGAAGCTCCGCGGCACGGACGACGCCGAGGCGCTCTACGCCCTGCTGGTGGATACCGCAGCGAGTTGGGCGGCGTAGCCGGCTCGGAGCCATCCCTTACCGCCCGCTCCGCTGGCTCCTTCTCCCGAGGGAGAAGGCTAGGATCGCCGTGCTGATGAGCCTTTAGGACGACGCCCGGGCGAGGGCGAAGCGGCGTAGCCCTTCGTCTGCCTCGCCTCTCCGCACCGACGCCGTGCCCGCAGGCGCTCCCGCTAGTGCAGGCTCAGCGGCTCCAGGTCGTTCTGCCTGACGATAGCAAGCGCCGAGTCGTGGCTACCCTGGATGACCGCCAGGACCCGACCATCGGCGGCGTGCACCGCCCAGCCTGGGTTGCCCTCGGCCTGCGCGGGCTTGAGGTAGGCCACGACGTCGTTCCCCAACGTCGCGAAAGCGGCCGGCTCGATGTTGCGAAGCTCGCCGCCGGTGGCCGCGAAGCTCGTCGTCTCGTCTTCGTTGTCCATCATCATTCTCCTGCGACTGGATGCCGCGCCTCGAGGCCGGCGGCGATCCTGATGCCGTGGTCGCGCTCAGACATCTTCGGGGCCGGGCGTGCCCACGCGGATCGTGCACGCTGCCGGCTCGGTGCGTTGAAGCTCGATGTTCAGAAGGCCGTTTTCGAGGCGGGCCGACCCGACCCGAAGCCCGCCGCCCAGGACGAAACTCCGTTGGAAGCGGCGCATGGCGATACCCCGGTGCAGGTAGTGGCGGGGGCTCGCGTCCGGCTGCCTGCGGCCGCGGACGACCAGCTGGTTGCCGCAAACCGTAACCGCCAGGTCGTCGAGTCCGAAGCCGGCCACGGCCAAGGTGATCCGCAGCCCGCCGTCCCGGGTGCACAGAACGTCGCAGGGCGGGAACGTCTCGGCCGAGCCTGACAGGCGCTCGACGAGGCGCTCGAACTCGGATAGGGGCAAAGAGGGTGCGGCAGCGCGCACGACCGTTCTCCTCTATGGAGCGAGAAGGTACTGCGGCGGGCCCGACTTCGGCACCCGCCAGACGCCGCGGTGCGGCGCACGCAAGATGTGGTCGCGGCCAAAGGCGCCGTCAACGGTCGAGAAACGCCGCCGTCATGCCCGCGTGTGGACGCCGCCGGCGGCAGCTTCAATTGATCAACGAGGCCACCGCCCAGCCGATCGTGCCCACCAGCATCCAGCTCACGGCCACGGCCGTCGGCCAGACGATCACCGCCGGATGCTTGTCGCCGTCGCAGCAGTCGTGGTGTGGACTGCTACCGAACACGCGAACCCTCTTGTGCTGCTCTGAAGGTGCGTTCATCGCGCTTTCCCTTCGACGTTCTTCCTGCCCACCGAATGGCGCGGGTCGTAGCTTCCGGCGCGTCGAACTCTGGTCCGACAGGTCAGGCCGCTCCACGTCCGCGCTACTTCTTGCCGCCACCGTCAGATCTCTACTTTATGGTTTCACGCGGATGAATCAAGCCTGGTAAAAGGTCCCGGCCCAGAAGCCATAAACCCGCCACAATCCTGCACGGCGCTATTCGCAAAAGGAAGACTGCCGCTTCCGGAAGCAAAACACCGGCAACCGAGTGGTTTTGCTTGCACCGGAGGCTAGCCAGCTTCTCCGGGAGCCACAGCAGGCGGAGCCGCTTGAGAATTACTCTCGGTTCCTGGCCCGACAGGGAATGCATTCCCCGTTTCGGCGAACCTTCCGGCCGAAGTCCGCCCCGAGACTGGCGTCGGCCCTCGTTCGCCCCCGCACCGGGATCTTGCGGTTCTTGTCAGCTCAGTGGAAGTTTGCCGCCAGCGCGTTGCGGTCGAGCTTGCCGGCGCCCGTGAGCGGCAGCTCGGAGCCCGTCCTGATCTGCTTCGGCACCTTGTAATCCGCCAGATGTTCCCGGCAGAAGGCCTTGAGCTCGCTCTCGGGAACGGTCTTTCCGGTATGGAACACGACGAGCGCCACCGGCACCTGGCCCCACCTGGGATCCGGAATGCCGGCGCTAATCGCCCCGGCCACCGCCGGGTGCTTCATCAGCGCCTGCTCGATCTCCTCGGGCGAGACGTTCTCGCCGCCGGAGATGAACATGTTGTCGGCCCGGCCCTTGATGCAGATCAGCCCCTGGTCGTCGCGCACCGCGAGGTCGCCGGTGTAGATCCAGCCGTCCTGGCTCAGCACCTTTTCGGTCCGCGCCGGGTCGCCGAGGTAGCCGTCGAAGTTGTGGGCGCTGCGCATGCAGAGCACGCCGACCTCGCCCGGGTTCACCTCCTCGCCGCTTTCCGGATCGACGATTCGCGCGTCACAATGAAACATCGACGTGCCGATGCTGGCGGCGTTGGTGAGCAGTTCCTCGAGCGAACCTGTGCGGGGGAGATAGGCGAAGTTGGACGGGCCGGCTTCGGTCATCCCGTAGGTCTGGCTGATGGGGATGCCCTTATCGAGGATCACCTCCATCACCGCCCGCGAGCAGGGCGCGGCGGCGGTGGTGATCGCCTTGACGTTGGAGAAGTCGGTTTCGGCGAACTTGGGGTGGGCGATGAGGAACTGTAGCATCGCCTCGACCGCGCCGAAGTTCTCGACCCGGCCCTCGTGGATCAGCTCCAGCACCAGGCCGGGGTTGAACTCGCGCATCAGCACGCCGGTGACGCCGGCGTGGATGAGCGGGGTAATCGTGTTCCAGCCGCCGATGTGGAAGAAGGGGAAGGTGATCAGCACGTTCCGGAACGGGCCGACGATCCCGGTGGCCAGGATGTCGAAGGAGTTCCAGACCATCTGCCGGTGCGAAACGATGCAGATCTTCGGCACCGCGGTCGTGCCGCCGGTGTGCACGTAGAGGCAGACGTCGCTCATCGACAGCGCGACGTTCACGTCCCTGGGCTCGGTCGCGAGAATCGTGGTTTCGAAAACGTTGCGCTCGTCGTCGATGTCGATCACCGCCTGCACCGAAGCCGGCGTGGTCAGGGCGGCGACGAGCTCCGCGAACTGGTGCTCGTGGACCAGGACCTTGGGCTCGAGCCGGGCGAGCAGGTCGTCCAGCTCCGGCTTCTTCAGCCGCTGGCTCAGCGGCGCCAGGATCACGCCCAGCTTGCCGCAGGCGAGGTAGACGTCGATCGCCTCCATCCGGTTGCGGCAGATCAGGGCGACGACGTCGCCCTTGCGCAAGCCGAGGTCGTCGGCGAGGTACGCCCCCACCCGGCAGGCGCGCTCGTTCATCTCCCGGAAGGTGTAGGACGCGCCGGTGAAGGAGTCGTAGAGCGCCGTCCGGTTCGGTGTCAGCGCTGCCCGGCGACCGGCCCAGTCGCCGACCCACGTCATCGGCAGGTCGTCGTAGCTCTGAATGGACGGCATCGGGGACCTCCTCCGCTCGGGCACTGTGGTTGGGCTCGTTCTTATCGGCTGGGCCCGGTCTTGTCCCGGCCGTCGACGCGGGATGCGCCGAGGCGCCTGGTTCAGTGCGCCGCGCCCGCCCTGGTCCCTCCGGTCGAGACGGCGGCAAATCGCCATGCCCGCAGGTCTGCCGTCGGCGCGTCGTCGCAGATCCCGGCCTTGCGCTTGAGCTGGGCGAGGAAGTCCCGGGCGCCGGGGATCGTCTCCCAGACCTGGGGCAGAAACAGCGCCCGGCGGCTGCCGGCGGCGATGATCAGGCCGTCGCTCCCCGGCCGGAGCCGGCGGACCAGTTCGGCCTCGTCGGCGAAGGCGATCGGCCGCGGCTGGCCCAGCAGCGACACCGAGACGTGGAGCTCTTCGACCTCCCGCTGGCCGAGCCTGGGGAAGCGGGTATCCTCGAAGGCCGCGGCGAAGGCGTTGTCGGCGATGTCCTCTGCCAGCGGCCGGACGGCGCGGGAACTGCCGACGCAGCCGCGCAGCCGGCCCTCGTGGCGCAGCGTGACGAAGGACGCTCCCCGTTCCGCCAGCGGGCCGGGGTAGGCGCCGGCGTCGATGGGCAGGGCGGTTCCGGCAACCAGGCCGTGACGGATCGACGCCTTGGCCAGATCCAGCATCGTCCGGCCGTGGCGCGCGATCACCCCCTCGAGCGCCCGGACCTCAACCTCCCTGGCGTCAACCTCCTCCGCGTCGGCCTCCCCGGCGTCCTCGTCCTCGCCGGCGCGGGCACCCGCATCCGGCTCGCTGAACAGCCAGGCGCCGTAGCCGACGACCCGGCGGCGGTCGCCGGCGGTATCGCCGGAGTTGCGCACGTCCAGCGTCGTCACCTCGAGGCCCCGCCGGCGGGCCAGCGTCAGCAACCCGGCGACGGGGATCCGGCCGCAGGCCTGCTCGTAGCCGATCTCGGCCGGCGCCAGCGCCTCGATGGCCCGCGTCGTCGCCGCGTCGAGCCGCGTGGCCCGGTCGTAGTCGAGGTAGTGGCTGAGGTCGGAGCTGACGACGATCAGCGTCTCGCGGCCGCCCCAAAGGCGTTCGAGCACCTCGGCCACCTGCTCGCCGCTGGCGTTGCCCACGACCATCGGCACGATTGCGAACGTGCCCAGCACCTCCTGGAGGAAGGGCAGGTGGACCTCCAGGCAGTGCTCGTCGGCGTGCGGCGGCTCGAGCCGCGCGACCTGCGGCAACGCGGCGATCTCGGCTATGGCGGCGGTGTCGACCGGCACCGGCCCCAGGGGCGTCGCGAACGCGTCCGCCGTCGAAACCGCGACGCCGTCGAGCCGCACCCGGTGCGCCGGGCCGATGAGGACGACGCGGCGGATCTCCGCGGCGCAGGGCTCCAGCCGCGCGTACGCTGAGGCGGCGACCGGCCCGGAATAGACGTAGCCCGCGTGCGGGGCGATGATCGCCTTCGGTCGCCCTTGGGTGGCCGAGGCGGCCTCGATATCGGCTTCGGCCCGGGCGAGCAGGCCGCGCACGGCCGCGTCGAGCTCGCGGGCGTCGGACGGGTAGAACATGCCGGCGACGGCGGCCGGTCGGATGGAACTCATCTCCGTCACTCCGCTGCCTATGCTATGATTCTAGCAAGCCGGTGCGGCCGGCTCAATTCGCTCCAGCCCCGCCAGCCCGTGCCGTGCCGGCCGACGCACGCCTTGCCGCGGACGGAGGGACGAACGATGAGCACGCAGACGGGTCCGGCGAGCTTCGAGGGCGCCTTTCCCGGGCGCTACTGGCACGCGCTCGACGACGGGCGGATCCAGTGCGACGTCTGCCCCAGGCTCTGCAAGCTGCACGACGGCCAGCGCGGCCTGTGCTTCGTCCGTGCCCGCGAGGGCGACCGGGTCGTACTCACCACCTACGGCCGCTCCAGCGGCTTCTGCATCGACCCGGTGGAGAAGAAGCCGCTCAACCATTTCCTGCCCGGCACGGCGATCCTCTCGTTCGGCACCGCCGGCTGCAACCTGACCTGCAAGTTCTGCCAGAACTGGGACATCTCCAAGTCCCGCGAGACCGACACGCTGTGCGACCAGGCGACGCCGGAGATGATCGCCGCCACCGCCGCGGCCAGCGGCTGTCGCTCCGTCGCCTTCACCTACAACGACCCGGTCATCTTCCTGGAATACGCCGTCGACGTCGCCGAGGCCTGCCATGCGCAGGGGCTCAAGACCGTGGCGGTGACCGCCGGCTACGTCTCCCCCGAGCCCCGCGCCGAGTTCTTCCGGCACATGGACGCCGCCAACGTCGACCTGAAGGGCTTCACCGACGCCTTCTACCAGAGCCTGTGCAGCGCCCGGCTGCAGCCGGTCCTCGACACGCTTCTCTACCTCAGGCACGAGACAGACGTCTGGTTCGAGATCACGACGCTGCTCATCCCCGGCGAGAACGACGCGGACGACGAACTGGAGGCGATGACCCGCTGGATTGCCGCCGAGCTCGGCCCGGACGTGCCGATCCACTTTTCCGCCTTCCACCCCGATTGGAAGATGCTGGACACGCCGCCGACGCCGCCGGCGACGCTCACCCGGGCCCGGCAGATCGCCATGAAGAACGGGCTTCGCTACGTCTACACCGGCAACGTCCACGACCTGGATGGCGACGCCACCCGCTGCCACGGCTGCGGCGCCGCCGTGATCGAACGCGACTGGTACGAGCTCATCGGCTACGGCCTCACCGACCACGGCCGCTGCCGGGCATGCGGCACGCCCTGCGCCGGGGTGTTCGCCGGTCCGGCGGGGACCTGGGGGCGCAGGCGGAGGCCGGTGCGCCTGGCGCAACAACCGGCCAGGGTGTAGCCGCGGCCCGGAACCTCTGCTGAAACCCGGCTGCGTTCCGCAAGCACTTGCCTTACATAGGAAGCTGGTCGGCGGACGGGGTCGGCCGCCGCGAATAACCAGCCGAGAGAGGAATGTTCATGAAACTGACCTTCGCCGCCCCTGGGCTGCCGGAGACGGGTGTCGTCGCTGCCTTCGTGCTCGAGGACCGGGAGCTCAGCGCCAGCGCCAGGGCGCTCAACGACCGGCTGCGCGGCGCCCTGGTCCGCGCCATCGAGGCGGGGAAGTTCAAGGGCAAGAAGGATCAGGTTCTCGCGCTTCCGGCACCGGTGGAGGGCAGCTACGACCGCGTCGTCCTCGTCGGCGTCGGCAAGGCCGCCGACCTCGACGCCCTCCGGCTGCAGGCGCTCGGCGGGCAGATCTATGCCGGGCTGGCGGGCGAGGGGGTCAAGGCCGTCGCCGTCGCCGTCGACGCGCTGGAGGGGGCGGAGCTGACGCCGCCGGAGATGGCCGCGGAGATGGCCTTCGGCGCGAGGCTCCGCGCCTACCGTTTCGACAAGTACCTGACCAAGGAGAAGGACGAGGACAAGCCGCAGCTGGAGCTGCTCACCTTCCACTGCGACAACCAGGCCCGGGCGAAGAGGCTGTTCGCCCCCAAGGAGGCGGTCGCGGCCGGGGTCCACTTCTCCCGCGACCTCGTCTCCGAGCCCGCCAACGTCATCTACCCGGCCTCGCTCGCCGCCGAAGCCGAGGAGCTTCGCGACCTCGGGGTCGAGGTCGAGGTGCTGGGCGAGCGGGAGATGAAGAAGCTCGGCATGGGCGCGCTGCTGGGCGTGGGCCAGGGCTCGGAGCGCGAGTCCCAGCTCGTCGTCATGCAGTGGTGGGGCCTGGGCCGGCCGCCCGAGGCCGAGGAGAAGGGGCGCAAGGGCAAGCGTGCCAAGGCGGCGAAGGTCGAGGCGCCGGCGCCGCTGGCCTTCATCGGCAAGGGCGTGACCTTCGACACCGGCGGCATCTCCATCAAGCCGTCCGCCGGCATGGAGGACATGAAGTGGGACATGGCCGGCTCGGCCGCGGTCGTCGGCCTGATGAAGGCCCTGGCCGGGCGGAAGGCGCGGGTCAACGTCGTCGGTGTCGTCGGCCTGGTGGAGAACATGCCGTCGGGGACGGCGCAGCGGCCCGGCGACATCGTCACCTCGATGTCCGGGCAGACCATCGAGGTGCTCAACACCGACGCCGAGGGCCGGCTCGTCCTGGCCGACGCCATGTGGTACACCAAGGACCGGTTCAAGCCGAGGCTGATGGTCGACCTGGCGACGCTGACCGGCGCCATCATCATCGCGCTGGGCCATGAAATGGCCGGGCTCTTCTCCAACGACGACGACCTCGCCGCCAAGCTCGCCGCCGCCGGCAAGGCCGTGGGCGAGCCCTTGTGGCGGATGCCGCTGGGCGAGGAGTACGACAAGCTGATCAAGTCCGACGCCGCCGACATGAAGAACATCGGCAACCGCGGCGCCGGCAGCATTACCGCCGCCCAGTTCCTCCAGCGCTTCGTCGACGGGACGCCCTGGGCGCACCTCGACATCGCCGGCGTCGCCTGGGCGAAGAAGGACACCGGCACCGTGCCCAAGGGCGGCACCGGCTTCGGCGTGCGCCTGCTCGACCGCTTTATCGCCGAGAACTACGAGAGCGAGTGAAGCCGGCGCCGAGCCCCGCCGCCCAGACTTCAGGCTTGCCCGGAACTGCGAGGGCCTGCGGCCGTCTTTATCTGGCAAAACAGCCAGAGGAGAGATCGACATGGCCGGCGAGATGGACAAGGCGAAGGGTGCGGTGAAGGAAGGCGTGGGCAAGATGACCGGCGACAAGCGCACCGAAAGCGAGGGCAAGACCGATCGGACCAAGGGCGAGGCGAAAGACGCCGCCCACGACGTCAAGGAAGGCGCGAAGGGCGTCGGCGACAGCCTGAAGAAATAAGGCGACCGCCGACTGATTTTCCGGCGGCTCCGGCAGCGGGCGGCTCCACGGCCGCCCGTCCCGGGCGCCCAGGAAGTTCGCGCCGCGCCGCCGGGGGGCTTGGCGACCCGGGCACCAGCCCCGGTTGGCTGAGTGCGCGCTGGCCACCGCGGCCCATAAGCCTTCCCCAGGATCTGCTTCGTAAGCGCCGGTCGCTCGCGCCGGTGCGGTAGGCCGTTCGACCGCTATTGTGTAGGCTCCGCGGGCGTGGAGCCGGAGCCGGAGCCGGAGCGATGACCGAGATCGCCTTTTACCACCTGCAGCGTTCGCCGCTGGACGCGGTCCTTCCCCGGCTCCTGGAGCGGACGCTGGCGGCGGAGAAGCGCGCGGTCGTCCTCGCCGGCTCGACGGAGCGGGTGGAGGCGCTGACGCACCTGCTCTGGACCTACCGCCCGGACGCTTGGCTGCCCCACGGTACCGCCAGGGACGGCTTCGCCTCCGACCAGCCGGTCTGGCTCAGCGAGCACGACGAGAACCCCAATGGCGCGGCCTTCCTGTTCCTCACCGACGGCGCCACCTCGGCCCGGCTCGACGGCTTCGAGCGCTGCTTCGACCTGTTCGACGGCAACGACGCCGCCGCCGTCTCAGCCGCCCGCGAGCGCTGGACGGCGCTGAAAGCGGAGGGCCACGCCCTCACCTACTGGCAGCAAACCGACGCCGGCGGCTGGGAGAGGAGGGGGTAGTGGAGAAAGCAACGCGCGCGGATGACGGGGTGAGATACGAGGCGACGCGCGAGCGTCGTCCGAGCGTCGCGTCATGACCACGACGTTGACGGTAGGGGGTCTGACCGCCAAGGTCGCGCTCCCTCGCTAGCTGCTCCCCCGACCGGGCAGCGACCCATCCCCGTGATCGGCGGCTGCCTTAGGCGAGTCCGCGTCGAGCGCCGCGTGCAGGTTGGCCTTGATGAAGGCGAGGCCGTCGCTCAGCTGCCGCTCGCGGTCGGCGTCGAGCCCCCGCAGCATCTCCGCACGGGTCGCCAGAATGACTTCCATGACGCGGGCGATCATCGGCCTCGCCTGCTCGGTCAGGTGCACCCGCCACAATCGTCTGTCCGACGGCATCGATCGCCGCTCGATCCAGCCGTTCGCCTGCACGTGATCGATCAGACGCCCGACAGTCGAGCGTTCGATCTCGAGCCCGTCGGCCAGTTCCGATTGCGACAAGCCGTCGCGGTTGGCGAGGATGGCGAGGATCGCCCACTGCGCCCGGGTCAGTCCGAACGGCTGCAGGCGACGATCGATCAGCTTGCGCAGCAGCCGAGCGGTATCGGTCAGCAGGAAGCCGAAGCCCTTATCTTCTTCATGGATAATCATCCGTCCATCTTCCGCTGTTGAAGGCCGTTGCACCAGGGCGGCCTGCGCCGACGGATCAGTCGAGGCGCGCCCCCGCCGTAGTAAGCATCCACATTGTAAGCAAGCCTACTGTCGGCTGGCTGGCGATTTTCGCCGCTGTGCCGGTCGCCCCGCCTTTGGGAGACCGCAAAGAACTTCTTTCCTTTCAAACAATACATGACGTGGTCAATGAACTACATATCGCAAAATCATGAAGGAAAGCCCTTGATATGCAAACATGCCGTATAGTATACCTTCGTCTGACGGACGGAAAATCAAGAAGAGCACGCAGGGCTCGCTGAGCGCCGCCGGCGCAGGTCCCATCATCGCAACGTTTCATTGGGGCGGCGAGCCTGCAACAGGAGAGGAATGGCTTAATGGATGTATCGATGAGTGCGCCGACGATCCACAACGGGTTGTTGCAATGGGTCGGCGAAATGGCGGCGATGTGCAAGCCGGACCAGGTGGCCTGGGTGGACGGGTCGGTCGAGGAGTACGACCGCCTGTGTCAGATGATGGTGGACGCCGGCACGTTCATTCGCCTCAACCCGGCGAAGCGTCCGAACTCCTATCTGGCACGCTCGCATCCGTCGGACGTGGGCCGGGTCGAGGATCGCACCTTCATCTGTTCCACCAACAAGGAAGACGCCGGGCCGACCAACAACTGGGCGCCGCAGGCGGAGATGCGCGCGACCCTGAAGGGACTGTTCGAGAGCTGCATGCGCGGCCGGACGATGTACGTCATCCCGTTCTCGATGGGCCCGCTCGGCTCGCCGATCGCCAAGATCGGCATCCAGCTCACCGACAGCCCCTACGTCGTCGTCAACATGCGGATCATGACGCGGATGGGCAAGGCGGTGCTGGGCGTGCTGGGCAGCGACGGCGCCTACATCCCCTGCCTGCACTCGGTGGGCGCCCCGCTGGCGCCGGGGCAGGCGGACGCCCCCTGGCCGTGCGAGCCGGACATCAACCGCAAGTACATCGTCCACTTCCCCGAGACCTATGAGATCTGGTCCTATGGGTCCGGCTACGGCGGCAATGCGCTGCTCGGCAAGAAGTGCCTCGCGCTGCGCATCGCCTCGGTGATGGCGCGCGACGAGGGCTGGCTCGCCGAGCACATGCTGATCATGGGGATCGAATCCCCCGAGGGAGAGAAGACCTACCTCGCAGCGGCCTTCCCCAGCGCCTGCGGCAAGACCAACCTCGCCATGCTGGTCCCGCCCGCGGGCTTCAAGGGCTGGAAGGTGCGGACCATCGGCGACGACATCGCCTGGATCAAGAAGGCGCCGGACGGCTCGCTGCGGGCGATCAACCCCGAAGCCGGCTTCTTCGGCGTCGGCCCCGGCACCAACATGAACTCCAACCCCAACGCCATGCTGTCGATCACTGAAAACGTCATCGTCACCAACGCGGCGCTGACCGACGACGGCGACATCTGGTGGGAGGGCATGACCGACGAGCCGCCGGCGCACCTGATCGACTGGAAGGGCGAGGACTGGACGCCCGACTGCGGCCGGCCGGCGGCGCACCCGAACGCCCGCTTCACCGCACCGGCCAGCCAGTGCCCGAGCATCGATCCCCAATGGGAGAACCCGGACGGCGTGCCGGTTGCCGCCTTCGTTTTCGGCGGCCGGATGAGCAAGGACATGCCTCTGGTCTTCCAGGCGTTCAACTGGAGCCACGGGGTCTATCTCGCCGCGACCATGGGCTCGGAAGGCACCGCGGCTGCGATCGGCCAGGCCGCCATGCGCCGCGACCCGATGGCGATGCTGCCGTTCTGCGGCTACAACATGGCGGACTACTTCAGCCACTGGCTCAACGTCGGCCGCCGCGTCGCCAACCCGCCGCGCATCTTCCGGGTCAACTGGTTCCGCAAGAACGACGCGGGCAAGTTCATGTGGCCCGGCTTCGGCGAGAACATGCGGGTGCTGAAGTGGATCGTCGACCGGGTGCACGGCCGCGGCTACGCCGTCGAAAGCCCGATCGGCTGGATGCCCCGCCACGAGGACATCACCTGGGACGGCCTCGACTACCCCGCCGACACGTTCTACGAGCTGATGGCGGTCGGTCGCAGCGCCGGCACCTCGGAGGCGCACGCGCACGAGGAGCAGTTCGACAAGTACTTCGACCGCCTGCCGAAGGAGTTCATCTTCGAGCGTGAGCTGCTGCGTTCGCGGCTGTGGCGCTCGCCGGAACGCTGGGAGCTGGCGCACGAGGACGTGGTCCGGCCGGCGGCCTGAAGCCGCCACCGGAAGGACCGGCCCCTCGGCAAGTGCGGTCACCCCGGGGGGCGGCTCCCTGCCGCCTCCCGGTCTTCGTCGCGCTCGCCCGGGCACGAACGAACAACCCGATTTCGCGGAGGAGAGAGACAGACAATGGCGCGCACCAAGATCGCGCTGATCGGCGCCGGCAACATCGGCGGCACGCTCGCCCACCTGATCAGCCTGAAGGCGCTGGGCGACGTCGTCCTGTTCGACATCGTCGACGGCGTCCCGCAGGGGAAGGCCCTCGACATCGCCCAGTCCACGCCCGTAGAAGGCACCTCGGTCGCGCTGCAGGGGACCGGCGACTACGCCGACATCGCCGGCGCGGACGTCGTCATCGTCACCGCCGGCGTGCCGCGCAAGCCGGGCATGAGCCGCGACGACCTGATCGGCATCAACACCAAGGTGATGGTCGCCGTCGGCGAGGCGGTCCGCAGCCATTGTCCCGACGCCTTCGTCATCGTCGTCACCAACCCGCTCGACGCCATGGTCGGCATCCTGCAGGAGGTCTCCGGTCTGGCGCCGGCGAAAGTGGTCGGCATGGCGGGCGTGCTCGACAGCGCGCGCTTCCGCACCTTCCTCGCCGCCGAGTTCGGCGTCTCCGTCGAGGACGTCACCGCCTTCGTCCTCGGCGGCCACGGCGACACCATGGTGCCGCTGGTCCGCTACTCCACCGTCGCCGGCATTCCGTTGCCGGACCTGGTGACGATGGGCTGGACGACGCAGGAGCGGATCGACGCGATCGTCAAGCGCACCCGCAACGGCGGCGGCGAAATCGTCGGCCTGCTCAAGACCGGCTCGGCCTTCTACGCCCCGGCGGCCTCGGCCATCTCCATGGCCGAGGCCTACCTCAAGGACCAGAAGCGACTGCTCGCCTGCGCCGCCCATCTCACCGGCCAGTACGGGATCGACGGCTTCTACGTCGGCGTGCCGGTGATCATCGGCGCGGGCGGCGTCGAGCGCATCGTCGAGATCGACCTCAACGCCGAGGAGCGCGCCATGTTCGAGCACTCGGTCGCGGCAGTGAAGGAGCTGTTCGGCGTCGCCCGGCAGCAGAGAATGGCCACCTAACCGGCTTTCTCGGCCCGGCCGGAACGTTTTGTTCATGTTCTGGTGGTGGTTGTTGAGCCTGTGGAGTTGTGGGGAGCGCGCTTTCGCTCTCCACCAAATCCACAGGCTTTTTCGCCTTCGGGGTCGGGCTGTAGCGGGTGAGGCGGCCGCGGTGATCGACGCTGGCGA